>Ga0315277_10011689_pt1 | contig 11036 bp, 7 predicted proteins | sample YL17G05_15_MG_FD_203695 | JGI IMG/M metagenome (GOLD analysis project Ga0315277, IMG submission 203695) | Sediment microbial communities from Yellowstone Lake, YNP, Wyoming, USA - YL17G05_15 | ecosystem: Environmental > Aquatic > Freshwater > Lake > Sediment | place: USA: Wyoming | collected... | reverse complement strand
CGATCCCTTGATTTATCCTGGAGCTCCGGAACTCCCTAATGATGGAATAGCGCAAGATTGTAATGGATCGGACTTGATCCTGTCCGACCTGACCGGCGTGTTCGTCAGCGTGAATGGCGACGATGCCGATCCGGGCACCATGGCGCAACCCAAGGCAACACTGGCGGCCGGGATCGCACTTGCACAAACCGCAAACAAGGCGGTTTTTGTCGCGCAGGGAGAATATGTTGGTGGAGTCACGACCACGGTCTCTCTCTACGGCGGATATGAAGATGTCGGCTGGACGCGCGATATTAATGGTTACACAACGACCGTCACGGGTTTGAACTGCGAAATTGGAACTATCGAGGCTGAAGGGGATCTTCCCTTGGCTATCCAGGGGTTCACTATTCTCGGATATGTCTCTTCCGGTTTATGTATTAAAACCATCGGCGTTGTATCGGCCGGTCGGCTCTCTTTGGTGGAAAACCAAATTGACGGCGGGGAAGCCCATTTCACCTGGCCGCAATATGGTTCGGTTTCCACCATCGGAGTCCAACTGAACGGCACCGCCATGCTAAAAGCTAATGATATATATGGCGGGGTAGCTTGGAACGCAAATACTCATGATGGCAATACCGCGGCTTCCACCGGTGTGGCGGTTTTCGACCGGGCCATCCTGATCGACAATGAGATCGACGGCGGAGAAGCATCCACTATTTCGTACGATGAATCAAGTGCCACAGGCTTGGTTAATTACGGTTGGGCATATTTGAACGACAATCTGATATACAGCGGCGATGCCCCTTCGAGCGATGGCCAGACTGTCGGCGTTTGGCTTAAAACTACCGGACGCGACCAAGCACGCTTAATTGCCAAGGGCAACGCCATCGACGCCGGAATTTCCCCCTTCACTATGGCGCTTTATGTCCTGGGATCGGAATCCGCTAGCGCCAGCCTGGTATTGAGCGATAACGACTTGAATGGCGGGCCACCCGGCGCTGTAAGCTGTAGCTATGGTTTGGTCATTTATTACGCGGATATAACCCTGAAAGACAATAATATTAACGCTGGAATGGGCCTGTGGCATGCCGTCGGGCTATATGGTTGGTATCTGGGCAATGCTGTGATTACGGGCAATCAATTCACTTTCGGCGCCGACACGGAAATCGGTCATGAGGCGGAGGGTATGATTCTGGAAGGCCAGGGTTGGATCAGCGACAATCAAATCGGCTCCGCCGGTGATGAAGTTCCCGTATATTTCATTAATTACGCCGTTCAGGTAAAAGGGAATTGGATTTTAGCCAACAATTCCATTTTGCCCCTTCAATCCGGCGCTGATTTTCAGTCGCAATGTATCGGAGTTCACGCGGAGGGAACCATTACCCTGGTGAACAATGACATTTTAGCCCTTTATGCGGAAGGCATGACTGAAGTGACGACCAAGATCGGCGTGGAGGCGGCCGATGATGCATCAGTCGTCTTGATCAACAATATCATTGACCCGGGACCTGTTTCTTCGAAAAAGGATCCGATCACCTACGGCATTTGGCTGGGAAATAATGCCCAAGTCAGGCTGTTGTACAACGATATCTGGGGCTCCACCCTGCAAGCGCTGCTCTACAACGGGACTGAGACGATCAGCGACTTGACCACGCTGAACGGCTGCACCTGGCTCGGTTGTACGGAAGCCGCGGACAACATCAGCGATGATCCGTTATTCGTGGATCGAGACCTGGGTGATTTTCATCTGACTATGACCAGTCCATGTATCGATACCGGGATCGATCCAGCGCCCTGGTACGGCGGCGGCTTGGCGAACTTCGATTTCGAAGGCGATCCGCGGCCGTCGGGCGAGGGCTGGGATATCGGAATGGATGAGTTCATACCTTGACCTATCATTCTTCAATTAATTATTCATATTCGAAGGTGATGTCGGAGCCGGAATTTTTCAATGCTTGAATTAATTCCATTGGCGCATTAAAACAATTCATCGCCGCTGACGATCAGGAGGGAAAATCCAGTAAATGAAACGTCAAACGATTTCGTATTTCATTCCATTTCTCGTCGGCATCGCCTGTACGCTTTTGGTAATTGTAATCGTCACTTCCAAATCCGGAAACCAGGCTCTCGCCCCGGCCGCCATTCCCGCCCCGCCGCCGCCCGTTGGCCCCCCGGGGCAGCCCGTTGCTCCCCCAGGGCCGCCCGAAGAAGGCAGCCCTTATTTGCCCAAGCCGCTGAGTTTTCCTAAAGTTTTAGGGGGGCTGCTCTACTATGAAAAAAACCTCCCCGACCTGGCCCTGCAGCCGGCGCAATGCCGGCGTCTGATTCCGGTTCTGGAAGGCATGGGAGAAACCTGGCACGCGTCGAACCAAATCGAAAAAGAGCTGCAAAAACTGCTGACCGTCAACCAGGAAAAATTCATCATCGCCAACAAGCGCGACATCGAAAAGATGTCTAACATCAATCGCACCATGGCCGTGTTTAATAAAAGATATCCGGGACGGGCGCAGATGATGAACGGAAAATTTTTTTCATTCGCCATGCAACTCTGCCTGATCCGTATGGAAGAGAATGTAAAAAAGCGGCGCGAACCGCTTTCCAACGGCGAAGCGCTCATTACTATTTTCGATATCGGTACCGGCGTGGTTTGGATGGACGAAGACCCGGAACTCACCATCTCCTCCGAACAAGCCCAACAAATGCTGCCCATTTTCGTCAAGCTGACCGCATCGAACGAAATTGTGAACACCTACTTCGAACTTCTGAAGGCGGCTTTGACCCAGCCGCAACTCGACGCGGTCGGACCCAACATCAAGGATATCACCGAGCTGAAATTCAAGGTGTTCCGCGAAAACCCGGGCGGACCGTTCAACGATCCGCTGATCAATACGGTCCTGGAATTGTGCCGCGAAAGGGCTACGGAGAAGTCGAAGGCAAAATGAAGATGAAAAAACTCAGTATCCTTTGTGCTGCCTCGCTTTTGATTCTGATGCTGGCCGCGAATCTGCCGGCCGACGGAAAGGTGGCCTCCAATTGCACCTATAACGGCAAAAAGCTGTACGGAAAGATCCTAGTGGTGACCGCGTTCCCCGATCTCAAGGTGAAAGTAGTGACCGCGTTCCCCGATCTGAAAGTAAAAGTGGTCACCGCTTTTCCGGACGAATGCGGCGAATGGCAGATGGTGGAAGCATTTCCCGATTTGAAAGTCCAATTCGTCGATTCTTTTCCGGATCTTACAATTCAATACGTCGATTCCTTTCCCGGATTGCCGGACGGCCGGCGCCCCACCACGGACAAGGAGCTCGCCTCGGATTGCTCATTTCGCGGCACGAAGTTGCAGGGCAAGGTAAAGGTCGTGGAGCACAATGCCAACTTGAAAGTCCAGATCACCCAGACCAATGCCGATCTCAAAGTACAGGTCGTACAAAGCAATTCGACGAATTGCGGAAAGTGGCAGATGGTCGAATTCAATCCCGACTTCACCGTGCAATTCGTGGAGTACAATGCGGATTTAAAAATTCAATTCGTCGAATCGAATCCGGGAATGACGCATTCCTGGTGACGGCTTCCTCAGCGCGCCAGGGGTTTCCACCAATATGGATTGAAGCAGTCAAGATCGGCGGTGGTGACGGCGCTTGAATCGCCCACCGGGGCGATGTTCGTGAAAGTAACGATCTGCTCTGTGCCGTTGACGACGCCGACGCCGACCATGCCGATATAGTCCGACGCCGGCCGGAATTGTGAATAATTCGCGGCTCCGATATAAGGCTCGGTATTCGAGAAACCGATGTCCCACACCAGTTGCGGCTCGCCGCCGCCGATGGGCACGCGATACAGGCCGTAACCATCATTGCGGCTCGACTCGAAATAAACCCATTCGCCGGTCGCATCGAAAAACGGACTATAGTTCGTAGTAACATCCAAGAGATTGGAGTAGGTCAAGCGCACGCGCGTCCGGGGTTCGGCGGTTAAATCCGCCAGGTAAATATCGCCGCAAAAAATGTCGCCGTCCGACCAGTAAGCCAGCGTTTCGTCATCGGGCGAAAAAGCCGGATCGGAGTCGTTGCGTGATTCAAAGTCGCCGGGATATAGCGCGTGCGGATCACTGCCATCGACGTTGATGAACCAGATGCGTTCCATGGCCGCAGGCGGTTCACTCAGGTGGCTGCGGGTATAAGCGATATAGGTTCCATCAGGGGAGAAAACGGGCACTTTTTCATCGACCAGGTGCCAGTCTTCGTCGCTTAAGAGTTGAGGTTCGCCGCCGGCAGCCGGCATGAGGTAGTTCATCGTGGCAAATACAACTCCCGGATCAGGGTCGTGCATATTGGAATTGAAAACGACCGTCTGCCCGTCCGGACTGACCGCGGGGAAAATATTCAGATGGTTTTCCATCTCCACCAGCGTCAGCCAAGCGCCGGAAGGCACATCCACTCGAGCCAGATGATCGGATGTTCCCGTAAATTGCGTCAGCACGACAAAGCCCGAGGCCGTATCATCATCGGCGGTATCGTCGTCCGTTGTATCATCGTCCGCCGTGTCGTCGTCCGCTGTGTCGTCGTCCGCAACGTCGTCATCCACGGCGTCGTCGTCCGCCGTATCGTCATTCGCCGCATCATCGTCGGCGGAATCGTTATCATCGTCGTCGGATTCGCAGGCGGTGATCGAGATCATGGACAGGCATAAAAGCACCAGGCTGCCGATAATTGGGCGGAAGCTCATAAGCCGCTCCTTTCTATGAAGGCTGTGTCACCTAAAGGGCCTATTGGATCCAACGCGCGTACCAATAAGCCCAGCGCCAATCCACGGCCGGCAGCAGCCGCGAGCCGTCGCTGCCGCCGTTGGGCATGAACGGATTCGACCGCCAATGATAATTGCTGGCCCAACGAACCCGCTGGGGAATCGGTTCTTGTGCGATCAGGTCGCCGTTGCGGCCGACGTAGCCCAGGATGTGCACAATCGTGCCGTCGTTAAGCTCGCACAGGCCGCTTTCAATTTCGCTTTCGTCGCAGTTGATAGTGGAGTATTCCCAATAGGGCGCATCCGGAAATTCCTTCAGCGTCTGCACGCCGCGCGCCACGGCTTCGGCATCCGGCGCCGAGGTCATGGAATGCCACACGGTGGCGTCGGCCTGCCCCGCCGCATAGACGAAGTCGAAGAGGCTGTATGAATACTGTTTGGGCATGCGCGGACTGTTGAATAACTCATAAAGCTGATGCGAAGCCATGTGCCGCATTAAATCGCGCGTTTCTTCGTCGTCGATATAGCGCTGCGCCATCAGGTAGCCTTCGAAGGCCATGTTGACTGAGCTGTAATTGGTGATCCAACCCAGATTCACGCCGAAAATATTATGGTAGACGATATGCTGAAAATGGCGCGGGCCGAGCAGCGTATCGTAGAGGTAGCTTTCCAGCACCGGGTCTTCCGAAGCATAAGCCAGCGAGGCCACGATACCCAAAGCCATGATCACGTAGCTGCCATCCTTGATCGGCAGCCAGGGCAGATAAATGCGGTCCCAGTTGTTTTCATTGATATAGCCGTGATAGGTCGTCCGCGTGTCGGCATCGATGATCTCCAAATCGAAGCCGCTCGGACGCACCACCATCAAGTTGCGGCCCAGATCGCTGGCGTATTGCTGATGCAGCGTTTTCAGTTCTTCCGGAATCGTGGGATCGTCCTTGACTACCTCCCAAACCGCGCCGAATGCGGTGGCCCAGCCGAGAAATTGGTCGCGGCTGCACGAATCGAGCCAGACGTAGTTTGGGAATCGCTGATCCGGTGAATTGTCGTCGCGCCAAGTGCCGTTGTTCTTTTCCGGCGGCAACGGATTGCCCTCCCCGTCGAACAGAGGCGTCGTTTCAATCGAGGGTCCCGACCCCGGCACATCCGTGCGCTGGTAGCCGCGCGCGATCACGCCCGGCACGCCGGTGATTTCAACGGCGATGCGCAAGCCTTCCATGCCGCGCAACAGAAATTCACGCGCCCGATCCACGTCTTCCTCCGGGTAACCTTGATCGCGCATCAACCCGTAACGATAGGCGTCCGCGGCGATGCCCACGCCGGCATACAGGCCGGCGGTGGCCTGGTTGTCGGTGATGATGTCCTCGGGGTTCAAACCGGACCAGGCCTCGAAATCCCAGCTATCGGATTCCTGAAGAAATTGCCGGACCAACTCCCGATTTTCAGGGTGATCCAGCGGCACGACCACGTCGCTGTTAATCAAATGGGCATAGGCGTTGAAATTATGGAAATTGCGGTCGAACAGCGTGGCCTTCGCTTCCAGCTCCGCATCATAGCCGGGTTCGTCCGGACCGGGCAGCAGGTGCGTCTGCGGCCAGGTGTCATCATCACCCGGCGTGGTATCGTCGTCGTCGGTGTCGTCATCGGGCGTCGTATCATCGTCACCCACGTCATCATCGCTCGTGTCGTCATCCGCGGCGTCGTCATCCGCCGTGTCGTCGTCCGCGGCATCATCGTCCGCGATTGAATCGTCATCGGCCCCAGAGTCGTCGTTATCGTCCCCCTTGTCACAGGCCGAAATCGAAACTAGAACTGCGCAGAGGAAAAATAGTAAGGCCAAAACGGTAACCAGAGTTTCGCGTCTCATCCCAGCCTCCAGGTAAGAAATCATCAACCGCACCAAGCGTGCTTTAACGGGTTATATTGTCGAACCACAAAATTTGCTGTCAATAGCGGCGAACCAGGCTTTGTGATAAAAAAGCCGACGATCAGGAGGAACTGACGATGAATATAATGGTTACCGGAGCCACCGGGTTCCTCGGTTCGCATGTCGCGCAAGGTTTGATTAAGGACGATCATGAAGTCTCCTTGTTAGTGCGTAATCCGGCGAAGCTGATCCCGGATTTGCAGCAATGCCGCATCGTCAAAGGGGACATCTTGGATCTTGCTTCCATCAAGGCGTCTTTGAAAGGGGCCAAGGCGGTGGTGCATTGCGCCGCGTACGTCGGCGAGTGGGGACCGCGCGAAATGTATGTTCAAACCAATGTCCAAGGCACCCGCAATATGATCGACGCCTGCGCGGCCGCCGGAGCCAAGCGTTTTATTCACATCAGTTCCAATTCGGTCTATGGCGAGGGGGATCGGGACAATCGAGACCTCGTGGAGGAAACCCCCTACCGCAAGAACGGACAATTTTACGGTGACAGCAAGGTCGATTCCGAACGCCTGGTGTTCGAGGCGCACGCGGCGGGGAAGATCGCGGCCACGGCCATCCGCCCCAGCATGATCTGGGGGCCGCGCGACCGGCAGTTTTTTCCGAAAATCATCGAGGCCTTATCCAAAGGCTTGATGGCCTATCCCGGCGGCGGGCATAAACTGATCGGCCTGACCCATGTCGACAACATCGTGGATCTCGTCCGTTTGTGCCTGACCAATAAAATCTCATCTGGTCGCGCCTACAACGTGGACGACGATGATCGGCGGACCATGCGGGATCTGGTGCAGGCCCTATGCGCACGGCTGGGATATAAAGAACCTTGGCTGTCGGTGCCCACGCCCATGGCCAAAGCGCTGGCTGAAATTTCTGAATTCATCGGCAAAACCATGAAGTCCCAACGACCGCCGCTGATCACCAAAATGGGGATCGGGATTCTCTGCTATGACAACGACGTTTCCGTCGAACGCGCCAAAAAAGAACTCGGTTATCATCCACAGGATCTGTTCGAGGAACGCCTGGATGCCTATCTACAATCCTACCGCGCTGGTGAATAAGGCGATTTTTCACTATCGGTCAACGTTGCGGCTTGGCCCGCGCCCCCGGAATTGAATATTTCAGTCGATGATTACAGGCGCATCTGAAATGTGATCCGTCTATTTCTTTTCAATCATTCCGCGGTATTTGGTTCCGCCGTAGGTGAAAAGAAACGGGAAGAACTTTTCGGTGTAGTACATGGCTTTGGCCTGTAGTGTCGGCACCACTACTTGATCACGGCCGGTCGTGGCTTCAGCAATCGCCTGGGCGATTTTGGAAACGGGCGCGGCAAATTTGGTCAGGTACCAGGGAAAATCATAAGCCTGCGCGGCGACTTCCCAGAATTCAGTTTTAGTATTGCCGGGGCAAACTACGGTTACGCGGATGCCGGTGCCCGTCAATTCCTGCCGCAGCGATTTGGAAAAGCCGACGAGCGCATGCTTGGTGGCGCAATAAATCGAATTCATGGGCGAAGAGACAAAACCGGCCACCGATGAAACATTCACGATCGTGCCGCCGTTCTGCCGGTGCATGATCGGTATCACCTGCCGGCAGAGTTCAATCGGCGTCATTACATTAACTTGAAACATTTTCTCGATATCTTCCGGCCGCATTTTCTCGAACAATTCCTGCCAGCCGAAACCGGCATTATTGATCAAGATGTCGATCCGCCCGAAACGTTGCAAAACCTGATTGACCAGTTCTCCAAGTTGATGCGCCGACCCTAGGTCCATGGCGACGACGAGGGTTTCGACGCCCATGGCGGTTAATTCCACGGCGAGTTCTTCCAGCCGCTCCTTCCGCCGGGCCACCAGCACCAAACTATCGCCACGGCGTCCGAGCAACCGGGCTGTTGCTTTGCCGATTCCACTGGAAGCGCCCGTGATCATGGTCACTTTGCGGTCTCGACCGCTCATTCTCTCCTCCATCATTCTAGCGCCAATAAAACGGGGAACCTTAACCTTCAATCAAGCGGCAAGTCAAGATTTTTATTAAGAAATCGGCGTATCCTGTTGTCCTGTTCTTGACCCGCTTTGGCCGAACTGTGTAGACTCGCTCCGGGATGCCGGGCCGGTTAAGCCCGATGTTATACAGCCGGAACCGCCGCGAAATCAGTCAAGGAGGAACCGTTGCCTGCCAAACAAGAATCCCATATGTGGGATGCGGAAGCTGATGTTATCGTCATTGGATTTGGCGGCGCGGGCGCTTGTGCGGCACTGGAAGCCGCGCAACAAGGCGCTTCGGTTCTGGTATTGGATCGTTTTCATGGCGGCGGAGCAACGGCAGCCAGCGGCGCGGTCATCTATGCCGGAGGTGGCACGCCCTACCAGAAAGCCGTGGGATATGACGACACGCCGGAAGAAATGTACCGCTATTTGAAGCAGGAAGTGGGCGACGTCGTTTCGGATGAAACCCTCCGCCGTTTCTGCGAAGAATCCCCCAACCATCTACGTTGGCTGGAGGAGGCCGGGGTTCCCTTTGAGGCTTCTTTATGCCCGTTCAAAACCTCCTATCCCACCGACGACTATTACCTCTATTTCTCCGGCAACGAACTGGTAGGCTCCTACCAGTCCCAGGCCAAGCCGGCCCCCCGCGGCCATCGCGTCAGGGGCAAAGGCATCTCAGGCCTTGCTTTATTTCACGCTCTGGAAAATACCATTCGGCGCCATGGCCGGATTCAAGTACGCTGCCAGACGGAAGTCCAGCGCCTGGTTTTGGCCGACGATGGGACAGTAGCCGGGATCGAAGGGCGAACCCTTCCACCAGGCGGACTTCCAGCGCGTGTTCATGCGCTCCTTTCAAAAATCAACGCCAAGGGCAATACGTATGCTCCTCCGGCTGCGAAAGTGCTGAATGCCTTCGCAAATTTAATCGTGAAACTGCATGCCCGGCCTTATCGGGCGCGAGCGAAAAAAGGCATTATCCTGGCCGCCGGCGGATTCATTTTCAATAAAGATATGGTGCGAAAATATAATCCGATTTTTCTTAATTGTCTGCCGCTGGGCACCTATGGCGACGATGGCGCCGGGATCCGCCTCGGCCTGAGCCTGGGCGGCTCGGCTGCTCGCATGGAGCGGATGTCGGCCTGGCGCTTCTATTTGCCTCCCGAAGCGTTGGTTAAGGGAGTCCTGGTCAACCGGCAAGGCCAGCGTATTTGCAATGAAGCTCTGTATGGCGCCAAACAGGGGGACTGCGTCCTGGCGAATGAGGGTAAGGCCTACCTGATTTTTGACGGTAAAACCTACCAGGAAGCTGTGAGCCAATTTGGAGACCAGTGCGCCGGCTTCCAAAAGTTAACGATGATCCCGTCGCTGCGCCTGTTCCGTAAAAAGTCTTCATCGCTCCGTGAATTGGCGGGCAAGATCGGTGTTTCTCCGGAGGGCTTGGAAAAAACGATGTCCGAGTACAATGCCTTGGCGGAAAAGGGCGAGGCTGATCCGCGAGGCAAAACTCCGAAATGGTTTGTACCCCAGGATACGCCGCCGTTTTATGCGATAAACAACTCGATTCAGACCAGGGTGGGCATCCCGACCGCCGCCCTAACGCTGGGCGGCTTGGTGGTGAACGAACAGACCGGCCAGATCCTGCGCCGGGACGGTTCGCCGATCGAAGGCCTGTATGCCGCCGGAAGGAATGCGGTCGGCCTCTGCTCCAATGGCTACTTCGCCAGCGGGATTTCTATTTCGGACTGTGTGTTTTCAGGCCGGCGGGCCGGCCGTCACGCGGCAAATCGGCCGTTGTCATAGCTGTTGATTTTCCGGCCCTGTCAGTTCTTCTCGATTTTTTCGATTACCGTGAATGACGTCGATCTCGGATGCCGGCGTCCAATTTCGGTTGCGGCAACATGATAAATACTATAATGTTTCGCCTTCGTCGGGGAGGCTGATCGAGGAGTTGTCATGGCCAAAAAACGAGTTCTGTTGACCGGCGCTTCGGGTTCCATGGGTTTTTCCGCTTTCCAGGAACTGTTACGCCGAAGGGACTCCTGCGATATCGTGCTGTTGATCCGCCCCTCTTCGGTCAACAAGCGGATGTTTGCCGAATATGCCGGTCAACCGGGACTGACGATTGTGTGGGGCGATCTGATCAATCCCGACGACGTATTCAAGGCGGTGGACGGCTGCGACTTTGTGCTCCACCCGGCGGCGATGATCGCGCCGGCCGCGGACCATCACCCGGAGCAGGCCTGGCGTTGCAACGTCGAAGGCACGCGCAACCTGATCGCGGCGGTCAAGCGCCAACCTAATCAAGGCGCCAACGTGCGCTTCGTCAACGTCTGTTCGGTGGCGGCTTACGGCGATCGTTTACCGCCCCACCACTGGATTCGCGTGGGCGACCCGTT
>Ga0315277_10011687_pt1 | contig 11038 bp, 6 predicted proteins | sample YL17G05_15_MG_FD_203695 | JGI IMG/M metagenome (GOLD analysis project Ga0315277, IMG submission 203695) | Sediment microbial communities from Yellowstone Lake, YNP, Wyoming, USA - YL17G05_15 | ecosystem: Environmental > Aquatic > Freshwater > Lake > Sediment | place: USA: Wyoming | collected... | reverse complement strand
CGATCTTCGCCACCCAATTTCACAAAGTCATAGTCTATAGTCTATCGGCTATCCTTTGTTTCCTTCCTCTCCCTTGATGGGAGAGGATCGAGGTGAGGGTGCGTTCATCCCGGCTTGACCTTGGTGATCTTGACGGCGACCGGCCAGTCCGGGCCCCAGGTCAAGGGCGCGATTTTATCGTCCGGCTTCAGCCCCGCTTTGGCCAGCGGATTCTTGATGAGCTGGATGGTGTGGTCTCGCGAGACAGTGATATGAAGTCCGTTCGCATCCTCTGTCCATTCACAGCCGCCGGCCTGGCTCAACACCGATACCTGAGTCTCCCGGGTCGTCTTCACGGATTTCAGAGTAAACCGGCATCCGGCGGGCGCTTTTATTCCTTTAAGCCCGTATACGAGGTCGGCGAACGCATACACCGTCTCCTCGCCGCGCCTGCTGGTCAGCCAGACATCCCCTTCGTTGGTCACGGTCCAGGGCCGCACCCCCTTGATCGCCTCCCCGCAGAGCATCATCCACAACCCGAGTTCGCGGAGAAGGTCTTCGTCCGGCGGAGCGATCCGTCCGTCCGGCCGCGGCCCGACGTTGAGGAGCATGTTCCCGCCCCGTGCCCGGATGTGGATCAGGTTCTTGATGACCTCTTCGGCCGTGCGGATGTCCGGGTTGGGCTGGTAGGCCCACTGCCAGCTCGTCGTCAGACAGCTCTCCCAGGCCCGGTCGTCGGGCCGGCCGGGGATCTCCTGCTCGGGCGTCGGGATCTCGCCGCGACCGATGAAGATGTCCTGCCTCACCCGCCAAGCGTGCTTTTTGAGCGGCTCGCAGCGGCCGTCGAACCAGAGCATGAAGACGTCGCCGTAGTGCGTGAGCAATTCTTCAACGTGGCCGCGCTCGTAATCGGCGAAAGGCTTCTGGAGCGGGCCAAACGGGGCCTCCGCTTCGAAATCGGGGGCCATCAGGAATTCGCTGCGGCGTCTGGTCTCGTACTGGTAGCGGAAATCCCCCGGCGAATAGTAAAAGCCCACCAAAATTCCTTCCTTGCGGAAGGCCTCGGCAATCTGGGCGACGATGTCTTTGCCGTAGGGAGTCCGGGTGATCTTGAAGTCGCTGTAGGCCGTGTCGAACATACAGAAGCCGTCATGATGCTTGGAGGTGAAGACGACATACTCCATGCCGGCGAGCTTGGCCAGCCGCGCCCATCCGGCGGCGTCGAAGAGCACCGGGTTAAACGTCTCGGCCAGGGCGTAATACTTCTTGATGTAGTCGTCGGAAGCATTGTTGAGCGGCCAGGAGATCTCTGTCCCCATTTGCGAGTTCGGGCCCCAGTGGATGAATAGCCCCAAGCCGGCGTCCCGGAAGATTTCGGTTTTTTGGGGGTCGTTGGACAGCCGCACCTGGTCCTCGGGCAGCAGGGTGACCGCGGGAGGACCGGCCGCCGCGGCTTTTTCAGCCGGCTTTTGGGGCGCGCACGACCAGAGCCAAAAAAGAGAAAATCCAATAGCGATGACAACGGCAGAAGCAGGAACTGTCGACCGATCTGTTTTCATCTCCCTGACCTCCTCAGAATATTTATTTCCGGTCATCAGTACCGGCCGTATTCCCGGATCGTCTCATACAACGCCAGGACGTTTTCTACGGGCGTCTCCGGCAGCAAATAGTCATGGCTCGGTGAGGCGACATAACCGCCGCCGGGTTTCATTATCTCGAGTATCTCCCGTGTCCGCTGCCGGACGAGGTCCGGCGTTCCTTTGATCAGGAGGTGATGGGTGTCGATGCAGCCGTTGAGGACGATCCTGTCCCCGAAATCGTGCTTGAGGCGGCCGGGTTCCATGCCGCGCGCGTCAGGCTGGAGCGACTGCAAGGCGTCGAGCCCGATCTCAATCAAGGCCGGGATAAGGGGGGCGAACCCCCCGCAGCAATGAAGCATGACCTTGAGCCCGAACTCGTGACCCAGATCCACAAGCCGCTTCATGTGCGGCAGGAAAAAACGCCGGAAAAGAGCCTCGCTCACCACGGGTCCGTTCTGGGTGCCGAAATCATTCCCGATGAAGAAGGTGTCGATGGCGCCGCTGGCGGCTTCGAATATCCGCCGGCTGACTTCCCAATAGTAGTCGACGATGCGCGTGAGGACGAAGTCGATGAGGTCAGGCGCGTCGTAGAGCAGAAGCATAAACCGGTCCATGCCGAGGAGGTCGATGGCATCGTGGTAGAACGGGGACCAGTCCCCGCCCAGGGTGGCGAATCGGCCGCTCCATTCGACGGCTTCCGCGCGGACAGCCGAGACGTCCATCCAACCCGGGTCCGGCCAGGGATACTCCTCGATTTGGGCCCGGGTGCTGGCGTCTGCCAGGGGATGGCCCAGCGGCTGTCCGTACCCGTACCCTCGTCGCTCGATGCCGAATGGAGTGCGCGAGGTCGCTTCGGGATGGGTCAAGCCGGCGGCCGGGGCGCGGCGGTCAGGTCCCGCAAACTTGGCGTACACCCGGCGGAAATCGTCCCCGAGATGGAGCGAGAGCGATTCGTCATCGGGGAGACCGAGGTGATGGCGCGTCAGCTCCCGGAACTCGGGCGAGGCGCCGCACCAGGCCGGAACGCGGTCGGGCTCACGATGGGCGAAGGCCGTGAGCACCCGTTCCCGGGAGGTCATGGCCCTTTATATATGATGGGCCTCTCCGCTTGTCAAATATAATGGCGATGGGGATAAAGGGGCGTGGCGGGCTCAGGCCCGCCACCCTTAAGCTTCCGTGTGAATGGGGACAATCCCCATTCGTCTTACTGCGGAGAACTAGAAGATCAACCGGATGGCAAGACGGAACTGCCTCGGCCAGACGATGTCAAGGAGTTTGTGCCCTTGTGTTGACGGCGTGTAACCGTTGGGAAGTTGAGACGTTGGTTCGGCACCTTTCAAGAGCCAATCATAGCCGATTCGAGTTCCCCACTCTGTAATCGTGTTGGCGTTGAAGACATTGAAACAATCGACCATCAAGCCTAACCGGTATTTTGTGGCCAGGGTGAAGACTTTTTCTAACCGCAGGTCAAGAATTTTTTGCATCGGATAGCTATTGCTACCACGCTTCTCGGTAAAGTATGTGATTCTTCCCTGTCCGAAGTAATCACCCGACGGCGTTCTTGAGGACGTCCTGAACCGTTGCGCCCAAGCCTCTCCGGTTATTGCCCTAAAAGCGAAGTTGAAGTTGAAATCGAAAGGCAGGACGTAGGTCCCTTGGACTTTGAGCATGTGAGGTGGGGAGAAGGTGGCATAACCGTCGGAGTTGATCCAGAAATTCGGGTCGCCCGCTTCCTGACTGTTCCGGCCGCCCCAGCCGATGTCGTCTCCCCAGGTGTTGTCGATCGTTCCCTTGGTCTGGGAGTAGATGTAGGAAAGCATCAACTGCCATTTGTTCGAAAAGCGCTTATTGAAGAGGAGCTCCACACCTTGATACTTCCGGTAGGCGTTTCGCATTTGGGGGTTTCTGTACGGACCGGTGTTGAGGTTTTCGATTATGAACGCATGGTCGCTTCCGGACACGAGATTATAGACAGTGTCAGTCCTGTTGAGAGGCCCGACAGGATAGCTGATCGGTTCATACTGGGCCAGTTTGTCGTAGACGCCCATGGTGTTCTTCCAGTTTCTATAGATATAGCTCACGGACACTGACGCATCTTTGAAGAGTTCTCTTTCGAGGCTCACCGTGAACTGGTCCATATAGGGATGCTTGATATCTTTCTGGAGTTCCCAGTTCTGTTGGACCCGGTCGTATTCTACCCATTCCGCGTTTTCAAGGTCCCAGTAGTAAGAAATGTAGTCAGACCATTTGGGCGAGAGCCGGTAGAACGAGGCGGCGAGCATCGCTTCCGTGAACTGTCCGTAATGCGCCTTGAGGATCGTGCTCTTGTCGCCGAAGATGTCGAAGGTGAAACCCAGACGCGGGGCGAGCCGGCGCGAATTCCAGACATTACCCTCCACATTCCTGATTTGTCCCCAGTTCTGGCTGAACCGGAGTCCGGCATTGATGTTGATGCGTGGCGTGATCTGCCAAGAGTCCTGGATAAACCCCTCCGCTCTTGTGTAAAAGGTGTCGAAGTCGTATCCTTCGTACTGGTAAGCGAGGTAGTTTCCTATGTCGTAACCGTAACCCTGGTTGTAGCTCCAATAATCAACGTAGTAGATGTGATCTCCGAGCGGCCCGCCGTACCCCGTGAATCCATAACGGTTCCGGCAGGTGGAGCGTTCCACCTCGACGCCGAACTTGAAGTCGTGGTTTCCGGTGATGAAGTCCTCGGCATAATGGGTCAGGCTGGCGTTCACTTGAAGTCTGGTACGGTCGTAAAGACCATACCATCCCCAGCTGTAAAGCCACAGGTCTTGGTCCGTGTCAAAATGGCCGTAGTCTTGCCTCCCCGTCTTCGGTTCGAGGTTGTAATAACCCCAGAAATAGGCAGCCTTGACATCGAGGAAAGTCTTCGGGCTGAAGATATGAGTCAGGCTGAAGTTGCCGACAATTTCCGGGGACTTCTGGTTGACGGTTGCTTCAGGGGAATTTGTAGCGTCGGCGCCCCGGTTTACGCCGTTATATGTATCCACTTCCAGCCCGAACATCATGTTCGTTGAGGGCGTTGTCTGCAAGGTGATCTTAGTAAAGGAGCGGGGCTGGTCATAGGCGCGGGGGCCCCCCGTGAAGCCTGTTACATACTCCCCGAAATGCTGGAACTGGAACCCCTGATAGAACCAGATCTTGTCTTTCTTGATTGGCCCTCCGAGGTGAGCGTTCACATCTACTAACTTGTAGCCAGGGGCGGAGTAGCCTTCAAAATCTTTAAGATAGTCTTCAATGTTGTCCTGCTGCCAGAAGCCTTTTGGTTTGTCGTTAGGCTGCCCCTGAAAATCGAATTGCATGTGCCCCGCGAACTCGTTCCCGCCGGATTTGGTGATGATGTTGAAGATAACACCTGTGAAGTTCCCGTACTCGGCCGGGAGCCCGATGCCCATAACCTTGGCTTCCTCGATTATATTGAAGTCGAGGAAGACCCAGGCCGTCCCTCCGTCGGGGTCGGCGACATTCACGCCGTCCATCGAGTAGGCAATCCCTGTCCCGTCCTGAGCGCCATAAGCCGCGTCGGCCATGTTTTCGGGGGTAACTCCAGGAGCCAAGTTCACGAGCGACGACGTAAACTGGCTGATGTTGGGGATGTTCCGCAGCAACTCGTTGGTCAAAGTAACTGAGGCGGTTTCCGTTGACTTGATGTCGATGGTCGGGGATTGGGCGATAACCGTGACTTGTTCCTCGACAGCTGACTGCTTCAAAGTGAAATCGATGGTCAGGCGCGTCGTAGTCGTCAGCCGCACATTTTCCTGCCTGACCGTTGCAAACCCCGGGAGTTCAGCTTTGACCACATATTCACCGGGGGGAAGAGCGGGAAAACGGTATTCCCCCTGGGCGTTGGTGATCGATGTCCTGGTGCCCATAAGGTTGGAGCTCGAGATCGTGACCGTCACTCCAGGCAGACCTGCGCCTTCTTCATCTCTGACACTGCCCACAATCGCACCCGTCTCTTTGGATTGGGTGAAGGCCAGAGGCGCCAAGAGGCACAGGAGAAGCCCTAAGCAAATGGTGGCTCTGAATTTCATTTTACCCTCCTTAACCTTGTTGACTGTTCCTTTGGAAATCGACGTGGCGATTTCCTCTGTGAATGGCCGGCTGCGTTGAATTTGTCGTCTTTTCACCCCCTTAACAAAGATAGTTTTTTTCGGGATTCCGGCTCTGCTGCCAGGCGTTTATCCTTCCCCTCGGCGCCAGATCTGTATCCCATGCTTCTTGTAATATATATCGCCGAATCATGGCCTTTGTCAAGAAGGAAATAAGCCCCTGCTTAGAGCAGGCTCTTCTCGCTCAGTCAATAGAATAACATCTCGTAAAATCGGGACGGTCCTATTTTTCCGATCCTTCTTTTTTATCGGCCGCGGGCTGGGGCCGGCCGGCGTCAAGGTTTCTGTAGTTCAGGGCGGCGTTGAAAAGAAGGCAGAAGCTCCCCAGCGTCTGGTGGCGCCACATCGGGTTGACGGCAAAGAGGACGATGTGCCCTTTGCCCACCGGCACATCGACAATGGCCGGCTTGTTGGCCAGCTCCTCGCCTCCGTCCAGCATCCCGGAGACCAGCAGCCTATCAGTCGAGTCAAACCGCATGATGACGCGCACGGTCTTTAAGTCGGGCGGCATATAGAGGTCGAACATCTCCTTGTACTCGGCCGGGATTCCCGTCCCGGCTCCCTGGACGTTCCCGGGTTTCTGGACACGGCCCTGGATGACATCCGGGTCCTTGAGGCCTCCGCGTCCCGAGGGACGCCCCGCCGAAGCGCCGCCGTTCAACATTTCGTCGAAATCCATTCCGGTTACGGCCTTGATCCCGGTCTCGAAAACCGGGCCACCGTTGAAATAGACACCCAGGTTACGGTCGTACCCGTAGCCTATGGGACTCAGCGTGTCTGTGATGTTCGCGCTCAGGACCGAGCCGGCGACCTTGAGCTTCTGGGTTTTCGCCACGGCGACGCTTTCGACGAGGCCATAGCTGATCGGCAATTCGGCCATGGACGTGATCGGGACGAACAATCCTCCCTGCTCGATAAACCGTCGGAGATGGACGATCCCCTCGAGCTCTATGCCGCCTCGGATATCTCCGCGCGAATCAGGGCCGCCGAGATGGGGATATTTCTCGGACTTTATCCAGGGGATGGGGTTCTCGCCCCCGATCCCGTTGACGATCCTCTGGCTCTTGCCCATCATTCCGGCCGGAGGGAAGATGATGACGTCGTACCTCGCCCGGAGGTCTTCGTTATCCCGGATTTCCTGGAGGGGAATGTAGGCATAGGGAACTTCCAGCTTGTCTAGGGCTAGGCGGAACCAACCTTCTTCCTGGGTGTTCAGCCAGGAGTGGAGGATGGCCAGGCGCGGGGCATCGAGGTCATGAGTCTTGATGCCGGGAAGAGCGGCCAGCCGATAGACCTTGAGTCCGAGGTCCTTCGCGGCTGCGCCGAGCCGGGTTTCGAGGTCGGCCGGATTCCCCTCCCTGGGAATGACAAAGCTTCCGGAGGCGAACTTAACATTGCCCTGGCTGAACCCGTCTTCCGAGGTCAGCATCTTGATGTCTTCGAGCCGGTAGCGGAAAGTGATGAGCTCGGGTTCTGCCGTGTGGTTCACGGCAAAAGCGAGCGCCTTTTCTTTGCCCAGGATTTGACCCTCGATCATGACATCTTTTCCAAGAAGAGACATGGCAGCATCGAGGATCTTCGTCTCCGTGACCCGTACTGTCTTGACGTTGTGGAGAGGTCCCAGCGTCCAGCCCGTGTCGTCGTAGGGACGCGGATCATTGGGATTGTAATATTGAGTGTCGAGGAGCATGTCGGCGCAGCGGCTGTACGGCTGGTCCATCCGGACGACGTAGCTCCCGGCCGGGTACTTGTCCTTTCCCACCGTGATTTCCGCGCTCGCGACCTGGACCTCAACGCCGTTTTTACGGAGGAGGTTGACGAGGCGGGCTGCGGCGAGGGGGCGCTTGGTATCGCCGGGGATGATGTAGGCGGCGGGGCCTTCCGTCCTCGCCTTGGCCACGGACCGTTTGCTCTTCAGGTAGAAATTTTCCAGGAACCGGCTCCGGTTGCCGGCGACATGGTTCAGAGCGATCAGCAGGGCACTCTGCTGGAGGTTGATGTTGTTGCGGAAGGACCACTTGACCGCTTCGAGGGGCGGGTTGGGCCGGAACCAGGCCCGCCTGGCCTCGGCGCCGGCGGTTCGGACCATAGTGTCCGCACCGGTTCCGCCGTATGTCTCGTAGAACCGGCCGGTCGAGTTGTGAAAATGGGCGACGGAGAAGGCATAGCTTGCTCCCCAGCCGTCAAAGAACCCGTGCGACCAGACGCCGGGAACGCCTCGTCTGGTCATTTCGCTTATCTCCAGGAAGGCGAGTTCCTCCCACTCGTTGATCGTAATCGGGTCGAGCCAGGCGTTGAAGGGGCCGGTTCCCGTTGAGGTATAGAGATAGGCGACTGACTCGTGGAGGTCGTGCATGATGACCGGATGCCACTCAAAATAGGCTGTGATCAGGTTTTCGCTGAGCCTGAGGCCCAGGCCGACCGCATCCCGGTTGTTGTCGTGGCCCACATACTTTCCCCAATAGACGAGGGGGATGGTCTTTTTATCCTTGTTCTCCTTCTTATAAAGGTAAACGTCGACGGACCGGTCCCAGCCGTCGACCTCGAGGATAGGCGTCATCAGGACAATCATGTTCTTGCGGATGGCCCGGATAAAGTCCGTTTCCCCGGCGGCCAGGCGATAGGCGAGCTCCATCATCATCTCGGGTGAGCCGGTCTCCTGGGAATGGAGGCCGCCGGTGATCCAGTAGATAGGAAGTCCCTCGGTGATAATCTTGGCGGCGTCTTCTTCCGTGAGTCCGCGGGGGTCGGCCAGGCGAGCCATAATCTCCTTGAGGCGCTCCAGGCGGGCCATGTTCTCCTCGGAGGAGACGGCGACGGCGATCATTTCTCGGCCCTCATCGGTCGGGCCCATAGAGACGACTTGCACCCGGGGTGAGGCCGCATCCAGGGCGCGCATGTACTTATAAATCTCGGCCGAATGGTCGAGGACATCGGGCGCTCCAACGATATGGCCGAGGATCTTAAAGGGCGAGGGCACGATCTCCGACGCGGGCAGGTGGTCGACGAGTTCGGTTAAGAAGAACTTTTCCGTCGTGTATTCCAGTATCTTCGCCGTGTAGTCCTTGTCGACGGACTCGGAAGCAGCCTGCGGGCCGGCAAAAGCAGGCAGCACTAAGAGGCCCAAAATCAAAATAGTGGCGGATAGGGATAAAAGATTTTTCATAAGCACTCTCCGAGAAAAGGCGTTGAACTTCTGCCGCGGATTATATCATAAACCCCGAAGGGGAATAGGGCCGGGCAGCATCTCCAATCATGTGATGGGCAATTTGGGAATGTCAGCGCTCCCACTCAGGTTCTTAACGCCGTTCCCGAAACATTTTTCTCGGCGCTGCGGAACTCCGCGTGATAGATCTAGACTCTCCATATATATTGGCTCCATTCTAATCCATCTCCGCGTGAACTCTTCGTGCTCAGACAGTCCTCGCGGCCGCCAGAGCGGCTGCCCTCGAAAAATGCTTCGTGAAGGCTGAACCTGAGAGGTCGTTTCTCCATTCCCAAATTGCCCAACAAGCTGATCACCGAAAAAGAGATGCTTACTTAGAGCCGTCGCAAATTCGGATTTTCGGTGTATAATGGGAAACTCATAAAAAAGATGAACACGCTCGTTTCGGCCAAGGACCTGCGCAAGAAGTACGGCTTGCTCACGGCCGTGGACGGGATCTCCTTCGAGATCAAGGAAGGAGAATGCTTCGGGTTCTTAGGACCAAACGGCGCAGGCAAAACCACGACCGTCAAGATGATCCACTGCGTCTCCCCGGTCACCTCGGGGACCCTTATTGTCAACGGCCTGCCCGCACACATTAACAACCGGGCCCTGAAGAAAATGACGGGGATTATCCCGCAGGAGATCACCCTGGACGTTGACCTGACTGTCTATGAAAACCTCATCGTCTTCGCCAAGTTCTTCGATATCCCCAAGCGCGAAGCCAAGAAGCGGATCGCCGAGCTCCTGAACTTCGTCGAGCTTGAAGCCAAACGGAACAGTAAGATCAGCGAGCTCTCGACCGGGATGAAGCGGCGGCTCCTGGTGGCGCGGGCGCTTCTCAATCATCCCAAAGTCATCGTCGCCGACGAGCCAACGACCGGACTTGACCCCCAGGCGCGGCACCTGATCTGGCAGAGGCTCCGTCAGCTCAAGAGCGAGGGTGTAACCCTCATCTTGACGACGCAGTATATGGAAGAAGCCCAGCAGCTCTGCGACCGGATCGTGGTCATGCATCAGGGGAAGATCCTCAAAGAGGGCGTTCCCTCCAAGCTCGTGGCCGACGAGATCGGCCGAGAGGTCGTGGAAGTGCGCGTCCCGAAAGAGGAGGACGAACGGATCGTCGGGCAATTAACCGAATTCTCGTGCGGCCACGAACGGGTGGGGGATACGCTCTATTTTTACTGCCGCGACGGCCAGGGTTTGATGAAAAAGCTCGTCGAGCTCGACCTCCACAACTATCTAACCAGGCCGGCCACTCTGGAGGACGTTTTCCTGAAACTCACCGGCAGGAGCCTGATCGAATGAACCTGTCCTACCGGATCTACTATATTTTCCTCCGGAACCTGTATTCTTATAAGAGGTTCGTGGTCCCGACGTTTCTGGTCAGCCTGATCGAGCCTCTTTTCTATCTCGTCACCTTCGGGATCGGCATGGGCGCATACATCGGCTACTTCGGCGGGAAGCCGTACCTTTATTTTCTCGTCCCCGGTGTGCTCGTCTCGTCCGTCATGATGACCTCGAGTTTTGAGTGCCTGTACGGGACCTTCGTCAAGATGATCCACGAAAAGCTCTACGATTCCCTGATCGCCACTCCGGTCTCCGCCGAGGACGCCGTGGCCGGCGACATCGCCTGGGGCGCCTTCCGGGGATTGATCAGCGGGACCCTGATGATGACCGTCGCCATGGTCATGGGTGTTTTTCCGGCCTCGGTCCTCAGCGCGGTGCTTCTTCTCGCGCTGATGGTCTTGGTCGGAGTCATGTTCGCTTCCCTGGCGATGATCGTGACCTCGTTTTCCCCGAGCTTCGATTTCTTCAATTACTACACAGAGCTGGTTATCACGCCCATGCTCTTTTTCTCGGGCGTCTTCTTTCCCCTGGACAAGTTCCCGCCGTGGATGAAGACCCTGTCCGAGTTCATGCCGCTCACGCACGCCGTCAAGATCTCGCGGGCGGTCTATTCGGGCACGCTGAGTGCCGGACTGCTCTGGAGCCTCCTGTTTATTATTGTCCTCGAAACCGTCGCGTTCACCATCGGCCTCAAAACGATGAAAAGGCGACTGATCAAATAAAGGGGAAAGTTTCTTTTTCCCTCAGAATTGCACCTTCTTTTTCCGGAATTTGAGCTTCATCGT
>Ga0315277_10011686_pt1 | contig 11040 bp, 11 predicted proteins | sample YL17G05_15_MG_FD_203695 | JGI IMG/M metagenome (GOLD analysis project Ga0315277, IMG submission 203695) | Sediment microbial communities from Yellowstone Lake, YNP, Wyoming, USA - YL17G05_15 | ecosystem: Environmental > Aquatic > Freshwater > Lake > Sediment | place: USA: Wyoming | collected... | reverse complement strand
CCTGCCGCGATGCACGGAGAACGGGTTCGTCCAGTGGAACCCGTCTTTGCGGACCGTGCCGACGTACCGCCCGAAGAGGACCAGCACCCGCGCCTCGTTGGGCTGGAGGGTGAAGAGGCCGTTCGAGAAGAGCAGGGCCGTGGGCACCATCAGCCCGCCCAGCACGATCATGGCCACGGGCACGAACAGTTCCCTGGCGTTGTCGGCCTTCCAGATGCCGGTGATGACCAGGGCAGGCACGGCCAACCATAAGAGGATGACCACAGGCAGCATCACCCAACCGCTTAGGACCGTCACTTGTCGCTCTTGCATGGCACTTCCTCCAATAGGGTTCCGCGTCCGATAGCGCCATGATATCACTGCAATATCGGGCGTCAAGTCTTTTTTTCGGGAATTCCTGGGGTGCGCCGGGAGGTTGGCCCGGCCCCGGCCACGATTAACTTGACTTCCCGCCCTCCGGCGAATATCCTGCCTGAAAGTGCAGATCGCTTCTTACGGAGCACCCCGGGTACGGAGTTCTGGCGTCAGGCGCATGAAGGTTATTTGCGTTATTCCCGCCCGTTTCGGGTCCAAGCGATTCCCAGGGAAGTCTCTCGCCTCTGAAACCGGCAAACCCCTTATCCAGCACGTGTACGAGGCCGCCGCACGCGCGAAGCGCCTGGACGCCGTTCTCATCGCCACCGACGACGACCGCATCCGCAACGCCGTCGAAAAGTTCGGCGGCTGCGTCGTCATGACCCGGCCGGACCATCCCTGCGGCACCAGCCGCGTGGCCGAGGCCGCCCGGGCCTTCCCCGACGCCGAGATCGTCATCAACTTTCAGGGCGACGAGCCGGAACTGGACCCGCACCTGCTGGACATGGTGGTCGAGGCGATGCGCAAAGACCCCCAGGTCGAGGCGGCCACCGTGGCGGGGCCGCTGGCGCCCGAAGAGGTGAGCGACCCGAACTCCGTGAAGGTGGCGATGGCGGCCAACGGCGACGCCCTGTACTTCTCGCGCGCCCCGATTCCGTGGGCCCGCGACGGCGAGGCCGACCGCCACGCGCCGCTCTTGAAGCACTTCGGAATCTACGCGTATCGCGCCAGGGCGTTGCAGGACTACGCCGCCATGGCGCCGACGCCCCTGGAACAGACCGAGAAACTGGAACAACTGCGCTGGCTGGAAAACGGCCGCCGCATGCGCGTCCTCGTGACGGACCGCCGCCCGGCCGGCATCGACACGCCCGACGGCTATGCCGCATTCGTCGCGCGATACAAGAAGCACAAGTGACAAGACTCTCAACGCAGGATTGCGATTTGCGCGGCGGGTCTCCTGACCCGCCGCGCAAGAATGCCGTGTGAACGCGCCGGCAACCGGCAGTCCGCGCGGCGGTTCAGGAGAACCGCCGCGCACAATAGGGGAGTTGTGCTGTCGTAATAGGATATGAGTACGCGAAAGGTGCTCTGTGCAAAATAACGAATTGCTGAAAACGCTGGCCACCCAGACCGAGGAAACCGAGTTCGCGACGCCCATGCCCGACGGCTACCGCGCCGGTCGCACGAAGTACGTCTCTGTCTTCGGCACCGTCATGAGCGGCCTCGGGAAGGGCATCTTCGCCTCCAGTCTGGCCAAACTGCTCCAGGACAAGGGCCTGCGGGTCGTCCCGATGAAACTCGAAGGGTACCTCAATATCGACTCCGGCACCCTCAACCCTTACCGCCACGGCGAAGTCTTCGTCCTCGACGACGGCATGGAAACCGACATGGACCTGGGCACCTACGAGCGCATGCTCGACCAGGACCTGACGCGCGACAGTTTCGCCACGAGCGGCCAGGTTTACAAGGCCGTCCTGGATCGCGAGCGCCTGGGCGAGTACCAGGGCCGCGACGTCCAGATGATCCCCCACGTCACGGGCGAAGTGAAGATGCGCCTGAGGCAACTGGCGGTCAAGAGCAACGCCGACGTCGTGTTCGTCGAGATCGGCGGCACGGCCGGCGACTTCGAAAACGCCTACTACATCGAGGCCATGCGCCAACTGGCCTACGAGGAGGGGCCCGGCAACGTCTGCTTCGTCGCCCTCACGCTCATCCTGGAGCCCGGCATCCTGGGCGAGCAGAAATCCAAGGCCGCCCAACTGGGCATCAAGAGGCTCCTGGAGATGGGCATCCAGCCCCACATCATCGCCTGCCGCGCCGCCAACCCCGTCACCGACAAGGTCCGCGAGAAAATCTCCATCTACACCAACGTCCCCATGGCGCGCATCTTCTCGATGCACGACGAGGCGTCCATCTACCTCATCCCCACCCGCATGCGCCGCGAGCAGGTCGATGCCCAGGTCACGCACATCCTGAACCTCGTCGACCGCGTCAACCCGCGGGCCGAGCACAAGGCCGTCGAGGCCTGGGAAACCTTCTGCGACCGCATCCGCCGCCCCAGGCACGAAGTCACCCTCGCCATCACCGGCAAGTACACCGCCGTCCGCGACAGTTACGCTTCCATGATCAAGGCCATCGAGCACGCGGGCGCCGCCCTCGACGCCCACGTCAACATCCAGTGGATCGAGACGACCGAGATCTCCGACAGCGTCGCCGCCGAGGTCCTCGCGGGCGTCGATGGCATGATCGTGCCCGGCGGCTTCGGGGCGCGCGGGACGGAGGGCAAGATCGCCTGCATCCGCTACGCGCGCGAGAACTACCTGCCGTACCTGGGCCTGTGCTTCGGGTTCCAGATGGCCGTGGCGGAGTTCGCCCGGAACGTGTGCGGCCTGGCGGGCGCCAACTCCACCGAGATCCAGCCCGACACGCCGCACCCCGTCATCGACCTCTTGCCCGAGCAGCGCCAGGTGAAGTCCCTCGGGGCGACAATGCGCCTGGGCGGCCACGACGTGGAGATCATCCCGGAGACGCTCGCCTCGCGCATGTTCCGCGGCGCGCGGTCCGTGCGGCTGCGGTTCCGGCACCGTTACGAGGTCAACCCGGACTACATCGAGCGGCTCCAGAAGGGCGGGATGGTCTTCTCGGGAAAGGCCCCCGGCCGCCCGATCATGCAGATCCTGGAGTTGCCCGACCACCCGTACTTCGTCGGCACGCAGTCGCACCCGGAGTTCACGAGCCGGCCGCTGAGGCCGTCGCCGTTCTACCTCGGCCTCGTGGCGGCGGCGCTGGGGCGGCGGGCGGTCGGCCCTGCAACGGAGGCCCCGGCCGAGGAACATAGAATCACGAAACGCAAGAAAGGCAAGAGGTGACGTTCATGGCTTCCGACGAACCCACAACCGGCGGCCCGTCCGGCCCCGGCGAGCGGCATCTGCACATCGACTCCGACTGGAAGAAGCAGGCCCAGGAAGAAAAGGAACGCCTCGCACGCGAGGTCGAGCAGAAGGCCCCGGCAGGCGCCGGCGCCACAGGCGCGGCCGGCATGCCCGGCGCCGCAGGTGGGCCGGGGGCCGCCGCCGGCCCGCGCGGCGGGCAGCGGGGATTGCCGCCGGCGTCGTTTGCCGCGCTCGTTCAGTCCCTTGCCACCCAGGCCGCCATCTTCATGGCCGACCAGCGCGACCCCGAAACGGGCCAGTCCCTCCGCAACCTCGACCTTGCCAAACACAACATCGACCTCCTGAGGGTCCTCGAGGAAAAAACCAAGGGGAACCTCACCGAGGATGAGAAGCATCTCTTGGAGACGGTCCTCTACGAATTATTGATGGCCTACGTGGCCGCCGCCGGGTAATCTGGGGGGACCAGGCAGGAGTGCTCCGTGAAACCTCCGGTCTGCATCGTGGCGGCCCTCGCGCTGGCGGCGATCGGTTGTCAGCAGCCTGCCGCGGCAGGGCGGACGTCGGTTCTGACGGCTGAGCAGGAGATGGAGATCGGCCGCGCGGCCGCCCCCGTCATGGAAAGCCGGATGGGCGGTCGCCTGGAGCCGGCGGTCGTTCAGGCCTATGTTCAGACGGTGGGCGAGCGCATCGCGCGCAGCGCGGGCGGCGAGTGGCCGTATCGTTTTGCGGCGGTCGACTCGCCGCGCGTCGGCCTGTTCTCGCTCCCCGGCGGCCCGGTTTACGTGACGCGCGGGCTCCTGGGGCGCCTCGACACGGAGGCCCAGTTGGCGGCCGTCCTGGCCCACCAGGTGGCCCACGTGAGCGCTGGGCACGACGTGCGGCGCGTGGGCGACGCTTTCGGGACGCAGGTTCTTACGGAGGCGGCGTGGGCGGCGGCCCCGGGCGGTGACGCGGCTTCGTCGTCGCCGCGGGCCGTCGCGGCCCTCGCGAGGCTCGTCGTCGGTTGCGCGGAAATCGCCTATACGTCCGAGATGGAGAGCGAAGCGGACGCCTTGGCCCTGGATTACATGGCGGCCGCCGGATATCATCCTGGCGAAATGGTTCGAGTTGCCGCTCTCCTTGAGTCGATGCAGGGGAGGGACGCCGCCGAGTTCCTGGGACTCCATCCGAACCCGGGCAACTTCGCGCGGCAGGTCGCCGAGGCCGTCAGCCGGAAGTACCCCGGCCGGGGCGGCCGCATCGGCAGGGAGGAGTACCAGCGCGTCGTACTGGACCGGTTGAAGAAACCGTAACGGGGAGAATTCTCATGCAGAAGATGACGCCGTTGGCATGGGCTCTGGCTGCGACGCTGCTCGCGGCAGTCGCGGGTTGTTCCAGCACGCAGGCCACCTCCCGGCAGGCCGACCTGACGTACCAGCGTCTGGCTGCGGGGTCCGCCGATACGTCCGCGGCGCCCGGCCGGACCCTGCCGGGCACGTTCGCGCCTCCGGCCGGCCGCACGCCGGTGCTTTTCTTTGCGCCGCGAGCCGAGCCCGCGCCGCTCGATGCGGCGCCCGTGGAGGTTGCGGCAGCGGGTCAGCCCGCCGGGGCCGCGGAGCCGGCCGCTGCGGCGGCGCCTGCCGGCGAGACGGCCGCCAAACGGGGCGAGTTCCCGCCCTTCCCGGAGGGCACTTTCTGGGACGTCGTCAAGAGCGACCTGAAGGCCGCCCCGGGGAAACTCTGGAACGGCACGAAACTTTCCTTCGGCGATCCCGGCAACCTCTTGATCCTCAGCGCGACGTTCGGCGTCGACCGCATCGTCAGGAACAACGCCGACGACCGCGCCCGCCACGAACTCACGAAAGAGAAGAGCAACTGGACGGCGTGCGGCGACTTCGGCGAGGTCCTCGGCCATCCGGGCCTCCATTTCGGCCTCGCCGGCGCGTGGTACGCCGTGAGCGTTGCCAACCGCGACGAGAAGAACCGCGAACTCTCGAAGGTCCTCATCGAGGCCCTGGCGATCAACGATATCACGACCGGCGTCCTCCAGGCTTCCGTCAACCAGCACGACCCCAGGGGCGACAAGTACGGCTGGCCGTCGGGCCACGCGTCGTCCAGTTTCTGCGTTGCCGCGGTGCTCCACGAGTATTACGGCTGGCAGGTCGGCGTCCCGGCGTACGTGGTCTCCGGCTGCATTGCCGCCACGCGCGTCGGGGAGCGCAAGCACAACATCTCGGACGTGATCTTCGGCGCCGGCCTGGGCCTGGTGATCGGCCACAGCGTCGTCAAGGGCGAGTTGCCGCAACTCGGCGGCTTCTCGATCCTGCCGTACGCCGACGACGACGCCACCGGCGTCATGCTCATGAAGCAGTGGTAGCGTTTTGTTCGTCCAAGACCGCGGCGGGAGCCGCGGGCGATTCTCGGATTGGGAGCCTGATGCGCTGCGCACCGGCGATAGTCGGTTTTGTCCTGGCCCTCGCCCTCGGCGGTTGTTTCCCGCCGTCGGCCGAGATGCCCACCACCCGCCAGTGGATCGTCGCCGCGGGGAACCTCAACAACCTCAACGTGGCGGTGTCGGCACGCGTGCGCGGGACGGAGGGTTTCCAGTACTGGCAGCGCGACGCGCGCGGCATGTGGCACGCGGGCGGCGCCGGCCAGGGCGACGCCGCCGCCTTCGCCGCCTGGCGGGAGTACCTCGTCGTCTTCTTCGCCAGCGGCCGGTACGGCCTGTTCGGCCCGGGAACCCCGGTGGTCAGGGAGTCGCCGGTCCCCTCGTGGACGCCCGTGGCCGCATGCGAGGACGGCCTGGCCCTCGACGTTCTCGGCTGGGGCGCCTCCGGCGAACCCGTTCACGCGCGCTTCGAGGACGAGAAGTGGTCGTGGCGCCGGCTCGAAGTGGCCATGGACCGCGACAAGGTCCTGGATCCGTGCCTCGTCCGCGCTGCCGGGCGCCTCTTCATCGTCTGGCGCGAGGAGATGCCGACGCTGGCCGAGAAGGCGGCCGGGTACGCCCTGGAGTTCGCCTACTTCGACAAGGGGCGGTGGATGGGGCCGTTCAGGTCGCGGCTGCGGGTGGCTTCGCCGCCCCGTGTGGCCGCCGACGGCGGGGCGCCGGCCTGCCTGTACCAGAAACCGGCGGGCGACTCCGGCGCCGCCCGATGGGCCCTCGCCGCCTATGCGACGGCCGACGAGGACTGGCACGAGTCGGGCGAAGTGGCCGGCGCGATCCCGGCCGGCCCGGTCGCGCTTGGGCGCCAGGGCAGCCGGTTCTTCGTTGCGGCGATCGGCGAGGGCGGGCCCGAAGTGGCGCCGCTCGAACCGCCGGCCGGGCCGGGCGGGCCCCCGCGCCTCGGCGAGTTTGCGCCCCTGGCGCCTGCCGAAGCGAGCCCGCAGGCGCCCGAGAACCTCGCCTTCCTGGCGGCCGCGGCCCTGATGGCGCTGGTGCTGCTGCTGGCCTGGCAGCGGGCGCGATTCGCGGCAGGGGCCCCGGCGGCGACGCCCGGGCCGGCGGCGCTCATACCGGCCTCCGTCGGGCGGCGGGGCGTGGCCATCGCGATCGACTATCTCCTGATTTCCTTGGCGATGGCGCCCGTGATGCAGCGCTACTGGCCGGACCTGCTGGAGCGCGCGATGGCGGGCGGTCCCGACATATGGGCGGATGTCGCTATCGCCCATCTCATCGGGGCCGCGGCGGTCGTGACGTACACGGCCGTGGCCGAGGGCCTCTTCGGGCGGACCCTCGGCAAGCACCTCCTGGGCCTCGAAGTCCGGAGCATCGAGGGCGCCGCCGCCCTCACGTGGCGCCAGGCGATCGTCCGCAGCGCGCTGCGGGTGGTGGACGAACTCCCTGCCGTCTATATTGTTGGACTTATATCCATACTCGTTGGTCCCAAACCCCAGCGCCTGGGCGACCGCCTGGCCGGCACGATGGTCGTCCGGCGGTCCTCCGCGGCGCCGCCTCCCCGGCCGTAGCCGCGGGAGGTCCGCAGCGCGGCCGGACGCCAAGAAAATCTTCCCCAATTTGAAGAATTTTTTCGCGAAATCGCCCTCCATTGCCGAGGCTCAATTCCTGGTGGGTCCAGCCCCATAAGACCCACTGCCTAGTAGCCGCCGGCAGCCTTGGTTTTTCCCGCCCCCGCCGCGTCGCCGCCTCCGAGTGGAGAATGTGCTTGACGCAGTGGTTTGGGATGGATAAAAGGGGGGCCAAATAGCCGATAAGAAGGGTCGCGTGTAGCGCCGTGGGGTATTGTGGGTGTCAGCCGCTGGTGGGGAAGTTCATCATGGCAAATCACAATTGCATGTCGCCTGAGGTGCGCCGGTTGGAGCGGCCGAACGGCCGCCAGTTAGGGGTTGTCCGGTGAAGTACCTGAAGGGCGAGTACTATCACGCGATTGACGCCAAGAGCCGGCTCACGATTCCGGCCAAGTTGCGGGAATTCATGAGCCGCTCGGGCGAGGGCTACGCCGTTGTCACGACGCAACTCATTGCCGTCCAGTTGTTCGACGGAATCCTTTACCTCTACACGCCGCAGGTCTACGAGCAGATCGCTCCGCAGTTGGGCGCCGAGTTGGAAGTCAATCCCGATGTCCGCAACTACAAGCGCCTGCGTTTCGGCCTGGCGCAGGAAGTGGAGGTCGACCGGCTCGGCCGCGTCCTGATTCCCGACCCGGTCCTGAAGCGTTGCGGCCTGGGCAGGGACGTGGTCATCGTGGGCGTCGAGAACCACATCGAGGTCTGGCCGCAGGCGCGCTGGGACAAGTTCGTGGAAGAGCAACTCAAGCGGCACGACGAGTTGGCGGCGCGGGCGATGTCGCTCGCCCAGGGAGCGGTTGCGCCGGCGGCTTCGCCTGCGGCGGAGGCCGCGGCGGAACCGTCGGAGGGCGGTACGCCGAAATCCTGACCCCCTTGGGGGTCGCTCGAGCGGGCTTGCCCGCACGGGCGGCCCTTTTGAAGGTAACCCGGCGGCGGCGCGTGGGACCGGCCCCCGGAGGCTTAAGAACAAGTTACGAGAGCGAGGAGACAGCCATGGCGAGAATCCAAGGATCCGAAGCCATCGACCTGGTTCGCAAGGCCGTGGTAGAACCGCACGCCCAGGCGTACTTGTCGGCGGGCCGGCTGCAAGACGAAGTCCGCCGCCTCCAGACCCGCCTGGCGCAGGTCCGCAAGCGCGGCGGGGCGTACGGCCAGGTGGATTTCTCCGCGGACGTGCGCGACCTCCTGGGGCGTTTGGAGGCCGGCGCCACGCTCAGCAGCCAGTACGTGCACTGACAACAAGGCGGAGGGTGTGGACCCAAGCGTCGGCCATGTGCCGGTCCTGCTCGCGGAGGTGATCGAGCAACTGGCGCCGGGACCGGGGAAGGTCATCCTGGACGGCACGGCGGGCGGCGGGGGTCACGCGATGACGCTGCTGGACCGGCTCAGGCCGGGTGGAAGACTGATCTTGCTGGACCGCGACCAGGAAGCACTCGAGCGTCTGATGGCCCGAATCGGGCGCTCTGCCGACGTGCGATATTTTCACGCCAACTTCTGCGACTTCGACGAAGCCCTGACCCAGGCAGGCGAGGAGCAGGTCGATGGCGTGGTACTGGACCTGGGCGTTTCAAGTCTCCAACTCGCGGACCCCGACCGCGGGTTCTCCTTCGAGCAGGCCGGCCCCCTCGACATGCGCCTCGACCGCTCCGACCGCGTCACCGCCGAAGAGATCGTCAACCAGTGGCCGGCCGAGCGGTTGGTCGACATCTTCACCCGCTACGGCGACCAGCCGTTTGCCCGCCGGATTGCGGCGGCGATCGTCCGGGCCCGGCAGGCCAACCCCCTCCGCCGCACCGACGAGTTGGCCGAGATCGTGCGGTCGGCCCTGCCGCCGGCCGCGCGCCGCGGGCGCATTCACCCGGCGACGCGGGTTTTCCAGGCCATCCGCATCGCCGTCAACGCCGAACTTCAGAGCCTCGAGCGGTTCTTTGACAAGGTCTTCGATCACCTGAAACCCGGTGGTCGCGTGGTCGTCATCGCCTTCCATAGCGGCGAGGACCGGATCGTCAAGACGCGCCTGCGCCAGGCCGTTGCGGCCGGCCGCGCGCGCCTGCCCGTCGCCAGGCCGATAACGCCCACGCCGGCGGAGGTCGAGGCCAATCCGCGCAGCCGCAGTGCACGCATGCGGGTGGCCGAGGCCTTGGCGCCCGCCGGTTAGCACACGCGAGTTCCCTCGGGCGGCCGCCTGCGTGGCGGCCGGGGCTCCCGAGGGCAAGAGGGGTGCTGGGCGCAAAGACGCCCCAGCGAGCGAGATGTGGGAGGTCGCCGTGAGCCGAGAAACGAGGTTTGGGCTGCTGGTCGGACTGATTTTTATCTGCCTCTTTGGCGTCATTCTGAGCGGACGCGCCAGGTCCTCGGTCCAGGAGCACGCCGCCATGCCGGTCGGCGAAAGCCAGGACCACGCCGCGAAGTTCAAGGCCCTCAACTCCAACGTCGACCCGTTCGGCAAGAACGGGGCGCCGGAGGGCGCCCCGCCGGAGTCCGCCATGGTGGCGGGCGCCAGGAGCGTGGGCCCGCCGCCCGCCGAAGAGGCGATGCCGGCGCCGGATCGCCTGTCGCCCGCCGAGGCGCCGGCGCCGAAGGCGCCCGAGCGCGGCACGGTGGTGTTCATGCCGGTCCATGTTGAGACGCCCACCGGCGTCGAGCAGCCGGACCGCACGGCGCCGCTGGAGTTGCCGCCCGACCCCGGCACCGTTGCCCCCGGCGGTCCGGCCGCGCCTGCGGCCCCGGCGTCCGACGCCAACCGCCGCATCTATGTCGTCAAGCAGGGCGACACGCTTACGAAGGTCGCCCGCCAGTTCTTCGGCAAGGACGGCGACCGGCTGACGACCAAGATCTACGAGGCCAACAAGGCCACGCTCAAGGACCCGAACCGGCTCATCGTGGGGGCCAAACTGGTCATTCCCGGCGTGCCCGCCGAGGCGCCCAAGGCCGACGCGCCGAAGACCGAAGCGCCCCGGACCGATCCGCCGAAGAAGGGACCGCCGCTTGAGCCGGTCGGCGACACGTTCTACGCCAAGGCCGGCAAGGCCGGCCAGCCGCCGCTCGTGATTCCGACCTCGTACCGCAAGGACGCGCCCGCCCCGGCCAGGCTGCCGCCCGCCGGCACGGTCCGCGACGTCACCTTCCAGGACCTGGAGCGGGACTACGGGCCTTCGCCGGACCTCGTCGAGCAGCCTGCGAAGCCCGCCGCCACCTACACCATCCAGGCCGGCGACACCTTCTACAGGATTGCCGAGAACCTCTACGGCGACGGCAACAAGTACGGGCGGCTGCTCGCCCTTAAGAACCAGCACCTCGTGAGCGACCCGTCGAAACTCAAGATCGGCCAGCGCATCGTGCTGCTGGACGGCGTGAACGCGGCCAGTGACACGGTGGTGGCCCTCCGATGAGGCTCTGCGTGCGGCTGGCCATCATGGCGGCGATGCTCGTCGGCTTGGGCGTCGGCCTGATTTACCTCAGGACCGACACCAACCAGGCCGGCCACCGCCTGCACAACCTGTACAGCCAGAAACGCTCGCTCGAAAAGACCTGCTGCCGGCTGGAACTGGCCATCGCGGGGCTGAAGAACCAGGAACGCCTGCGGCAGCAGGCGGCCGAACTCTTGAGGGCCGATGACGGCGGGGACCAGCCCTCTGCCGGGCCGCATCCGGGGGCCGGGCCGCATCCGCGGCCGCTCCTGGTGAACCGCGACACGAAACCGCCTTCGCCGTGACGGCGTCGCGTACGTGTTTAGCGAGGCCTCAGGCGGGTGCCACGGGTTGCTTGCCAACCCGTGTTG
>Ga0315277_10011685_pt1 | contig 11040 bp, 11 predicted proteins | sample YL17G05_15_MG_FD_203695 | JGI IMG/M metagenome (GOLD analysis project Ga0315277, IMG submission 203695) | Sediment microbial communities from Yellowstone Lake, YNP, Wyoming, USA - YL17G05_15 | ecosystem: Environmental > Aquatic > Freshwater > Lake > Sediment | place: USA: Wyoming | collected... | reverse complement strand
AAGGCGGCCGCCGGCGAGTGCAGCTCAGGCTTCATAAACGCGAAACTGTCCGACCTGCTGGACATGTACGTGGGCAACACGGAGAAGAACATCCACAAGGTGTTCGAGCTTGCGCGCAAGAACCCGCCGTGCATGCTGTTCTTCGACGAAGTGGACGCCATCGGCGGCAGGAGGGACCAGCAGGAAGGCCAGCAGTACATGAAGATGGCCGTGAACCAGATGCTCTACGAGATGGACGGGGTCGAGGCGAACAACCAGAACGTGCTCATCATCGCGGCCACGAACGCCCCCTGGGACGTGGACCCGGCGCTGAGAAGGTCGGGCCGTTTCAGCAAGACGATCTACATTCCCGAGCCGGACTACGACTCGAGGGTCGCGATCCTCAAGCTCCACTCCAAGAAAAGGCCGGTCGCGGCTCTTGTGCCGTTCCGGCTGCTCGGCGTGGCGACCATGGGCTACGCGTCGGCAGACCTCAAGGCGGTCGTAGAGGAGGCCTCGACGTTCCCGTGGAGGGAGGCCTTTTTCGCCATAGAGAAAAAGGCAGCCGTGTACATCAAGCAGGGACAGACGAAGGAGGAGGCCGAGGAGAAGGCGAAGAAGGAGATCTACCAGCGGTCTATAACCGTGGGGGACTTCATGAAGGCCATAATGAAGAAGAAGTCCTCGCTGCCGCCATGGTACGGCCAGGCGAAGAAGCAGATAGGCAAGCAGGAGGAAATCACGATAATAGATGGAAAGGAGCACAAGAAGATAAGCGACAGCAAGATGGGCCCGGCCGAGAAGGAGTCGTTCAAGGACCTTCTCGGCGTCATCAACAGGGGGAACCAGTGGTGGCACAAACTACTCGTGTACGGCCTCGTGCGCTACGCCTCGCTGGCGATGCTCTTCCTCTACACCCTGATCATAGACAAGAAGGTAATCCTCTCGTCGAAGTGAGCCGATGGCGCTTGCTGTTGAGGGCGGCCGCGTTTTCGTGAACGGTAATTTCATCGAGACAGACCTGCTCCTGGACGAGGGGAGGATATCCGCCATCGGGAAGAAGCTGAAATCCGACGAAAAGCCGATAAACGCCTCGGGCCTCCTCGTGGTCCCGGGCCTGATCGACCCCCATGTCCACCTCCGCGAGCCGGGCGCCGAATACAAGGAGGATTTCAAAAGCGGGAGCATGGCAGCCGTCGCGGGCGGGTTCACCACCGTCATCGACATGCCCAACAACAGGATTCCCACCACTACGGCGGAGCGGCTGAGGGAGAAAAGGGAGCTGGCCGCGAAGAAAGCGGTGTGCGACGTCCGGTTCCACTTCGGGACGACCGATTCCAATTTCGACGAGGTCAGGAAGGCGGGCCCGGATTCGCTCAAAATCTACATGGGCAGGACCACGGGGGAGCTGATGCTGAAGGAGAAGGGCTCGCTCGAGAAGCACTTCGCGAATTTCGGCAGGGAGAGACCCATCGTGATACATGCGAGCGATGACAACCCCGACGAAGGCAAGAACCTGGAGGCGACTTACGCGAATGAGGAGTACGCGAGGGGTGTAGCGCAAAAGCTTGACCGGAAGGTCCATCTCGCGCACGTCTCGGCGTCCCACGAGGTCCACCTCTTCAAGAAGTTCGCGAAAGCCACCTGCGAGGTCGCCCCCCACTACCTTTTCCTCTCATCGAAGGACGCGGAAAGGCTCGGCCCCCTGGGCACCGTCTATCCGCCGCTGCGCTCCGAGCAGAAGCGGCTCACGCTCTGGAACGCCCTTGAACGCATCGATTGCGTGGCCACGGACCACGCGCCGCACACCATCGAGGACAAGGAGGACGGCGCGCGGGGCTTCCCTGGGCTCGAGACCTGCCTTTCGCTCATGCTTGACGCCCACCACAAGGGGCTTCTGGGGATAGACTGGGTGATTCCCAGGATGACCGAGAACCCGGCCAGGATATTCAATCTCGACAAGCAGGGGCTGGGAAAGATAGCCGCTGGCAACGCCGCCAACCTCACACTCATCGACATGCACGCCGAATGGACCGTCCGCGGGGGCGACCTTCTCACGAAATGCGGATGGAGCCCGTTCGAGGGGAAGACGCTGAAGGGAAGGGCGAAGTCGGTGATTTACAAAGGAGAGCTTATCTTCGAGGACGGGCAGTTCTTCTGACCTGCTCTCGCCAGTTGTTCTGGATAGGAGAAAATACAACGGTTGCCGGTGCAGCACTTGAACTGCTGGGGACTGCACCAACTAAGAGAGCGTAAGAGAAGCGATGAAACGCAGGAAGAAGTGAAATGACGAAGTCGGGTGATAATCAGGCAAGCAAGAACCTGAGCCAGTCGCCAACGAGATAGCCGATGACCGAGCCGCCGACGCCGAGCAGCGAATACTGGATGCCGTGGCTGAGCGCGCTCTCCCCGCTTATGACCGCAGTGTACGCGCCGAGCGCGAAAAGGAAAAGCACGCCGATAACGAATGACAGCGCCATCGCCTGGGTGATCGGAAGCAGCGTGAAGGGCGCGACCATCACGAGCGAGACGAATATCGTCGCGAAGAACGACGCCAACGAGTTGATCACATTCTCCTTGACCGAATGGACGTGCGTCTTCTCCCCCTGCGCGACCTTCGCCTTCTGCAGCCCCCTCTCCGTGGCCTGTGAGACATACATCCCCACCCCGTTCGCGAAAGAGTTGGAAACGCCCGCCAGTATCCCGGCGATTATCGCAAGGCTCGGGCTGTTCGTCGCTGCTGCGGCGCCGATGACGGTTCCCAATGAGCAGATGATGCCGTCCGTGGTGCCGAAGGCGGCGCCCTCGAGGGTTTCGCGCAATGAGACCATGCAGTCACTGCCCCCTTACGATGAGGAGCTGGGCGTTGCCGCCGACGTACACCGAACTTATATCGAACCTCGCCCAGCCTCCCTGCACGGGAAGGTCCTGCTGGTTCACGGGGTATTTGAGCGTCTGGGCGATTTCGCTGGCCCCCGCGGGGGTCTGGACGACGAAAACGATCTCGCCCCCCCGCCCCACGGTCTTGGTGCTTATGCTGGTGACGCTGGACGGGATGTAGATGTCTGCGTTGACGGACGCGTTGCTTCCGAGAGAGCCTATCGAGTTCGCCAGATACGCGAGCCGCGCGCAGGCGAGCTCGGCCTGGTAGGCCGCGATGCTGTCGTTCGCCTCGCCGGTCTTGATGTAGACCAGGATGAGCATGGGTATGAATATGACGAGAACGACCGCTACGATGATGAGAAGCTCTGTCGACACCTGCCCGCGCAGGTGGCGAGCCGCTCGCGGGGAGCGCGCAACCGGCACCAGGCTGCTCATGCGACCTCCTCTTCGCGGCCGGTGTGGACCTTCCGCGCCTTGGTGTGCCGCTTCTCCTTGGTGCGGCCCAGCACGGAATGGAGCTCGGTCGCGAGCTGGTCCACGGCCTCCTTGAGGTCCTTGCGCTCGCTGGAGAGCGAGACATGGCCGTCGTCGGTATCGAAATACACGAACACCTCGAAAACGGTCTTCTGCTCCTTCACGTGCACCGAGACGTTCCGGATGTTGAAGGACTTCGAGAACTTCTCGAGCACGCCCCCGATCCTGGTCTTAATCTCCGGGAACTTCCAGACGTTCTCCTCGCTCAGGCCCGAGACCGAGATGGATATCTCCTCCTGGGCTATTCCCTGTATCTTCTTGAAGATGTCGATCGCCGTGAGCACGCCCACCGGCTCCCTGCCCGAAACCACCAGGACCGCGGACACACCCTTCTCGATCATCCGCTTCGCCGCGTCCTCGATCGTGGACGCCTCCGGAATCGTGGTGATGTCGTACCTCATGATGTCCGATATGCGCCTGGTCATGACCGTGTCTATCTCCTTCACGACGTAAGGCTTCCTCATCATCTCCCTGGGCTTCGTTATGAAGGACGCCAGGTCGAGCGTCGAGATTATGCCCACCGGATTGCCGTTCTTCGTCACCACGAGCCTGTGGCAGTCGTTTTCCTTCATCACGCCTTTGGCCTTGCCTATCTGCGCGGTCTCCTCTATGGTGTAGACCGGCGCGTTCATGAGCTCGGCCACCCGGACCTTCGGGATGAGCCGTTCCCTCATCATCTCTTTCAGCACGTCCACCCTGGTGGTTATGCCGAGCGGCTTGCCGTCCTCTTCCACCACGGGCAGCGCCTTGAAATGGCCGGACATGAAAGCGTTTATCTGCTCCAGCACCGACGCGGAAGAGCGCAGAGTCGGGGGCTTGACGACGCATGTCTCGCATTTCATCTTCCCGGGGTCCTGGAGGCCGTACCTGAGGTTCCGGTCGTCGATGATGCCGTAATACTTTTGGCCCTTCGTGACTATCACGGCGGTGCCTGTGCCCATAAGCTCGTTAATTGCCTTGGACAGCGGTTCCTCTCCCTCAAGCGTCAGGGGTTTAGTTATCTCCATGTCATCAGCCTTGTAACGGATATCTGATAGGGGATAATTGAATGCGCTGAGTTTAAAAACGATTCCGATACGGCGCGAAATTAGGTGGCTCAGAGCGCCTTCAGCATGCTTGCCGCGTCGGCAATCGTGTCCTCATAAGGCGAGTGGCGCATCACGAATTCGAGCGCATATTTGTTTTCCGCCAGCATTCCCAGTGCCTTCTTCCGGACCTCGGGATGCGGCGAGTAGGCCGCCTCGTCGAGAAGCCGCTCCGCGCCCATCTTCTCCACCGCCGCGAGTTCGGGCGCCAGGTCCCTGGGCTTCGGGCTTCGCCAGCACGCATTCTGGTCCGCTGCCCTGCCAGCGGCCTTCTTCGGCTTGCTGGTTATCGGGATTATCTTAGCGTTGCCGTTTCCGGGTTTCTTCTCACCGTTCTGCATGGATGTGCCTCTGTGGAATGTTTTTTGTGTTATTTTATATCTACGAAAATGTTTATAATACATGGCGTGGGGATAGATATTTATTCCTCCCCTGAGAATACCGCCCTATGGCGAGCGGTCAGGCGCTGGACATAAGCACCATGGTCACCAAACCCTCCTGGAAGACCATACTCCTCGAGCTCATCGAGACCAGGAAGCTCGACCCATGGAACATCGACATAGTGGAGATATCCGACGCGTTCCTGAAAAGGGTCAGGGAGATGGAGAATCTCGACCTGCTCGTGCAGGCGAACGTGATACTCGCGGCCGCCATACTCCTGAGGTACAAGTCCGACTACCTGAAATTCCTGCAATACCAGGAGCAGATGACGGATTACATACCCGATGAGCCGTCGGGCCCGCCTCTGGATGAGGTCCCGCAGCTCACGCTGTCATCCAGGATCCCTCCCAAGAGGCAGGTGACGCTCGACGAGCTCGTCAAGGAGATGGAGAAGGTCATCAAGTACGAATCCGACGAGCGCCTCGCCCCCAGGCCCAAAGGGGGCCTCGACGAGATAGTGGACCTGCGGCTCAACGACGTCGACATAGAGGAGAGGATGGCCAGGACGATAGCGAAGATAAAGGGCAGCGTCGATGACGAGGGCTGGACGCTTTTTTCCAGGCTCCTCGAGAACCGCGAGGACAAGCTCGAGCTGATCTATTCCCTGATGTCGGTGCTCCACCTCACGCAGAAAGAGATGATAGACCTCAGGCAGGACGAGCTTTTCGGCGAGATATTCATAAAGCTGCTGAAAGAGAAAGAATCTGAATCGGCGCAAGCCAAGTGATTCAATATGCCGGCGACTCTGGTTATCGGGATGCAATGGGGAGACGAGGCGAAAGGCAAGATAGTCGACATCCTCGCCCACGACCATGATTACGTAGTGAGGTTCAATGGCGGCGACAACGCGGGCCACACCATCAGGAGCGGCGGCGTCACGTTCAAGCTCCACCTGGTTCCGTCCGGCGTGATGTATCCGGATAAGCCCAAGGTCATCGCGAACGGGGTCGTGGTCAACCTGAAGACGCTGCTCGCCGAGATGAAAGAGGTCGAGGCGGCGGGTTACCCGCTGAAGAGCCTCGCGATAAGCGAATCCGCGCATATTATTATGCCGTGGCACATCGTGCTGGACGGCATCGAGGACGAAAGGGGCGGGATAGGGACCACGAAAAAGGGCATCGGGCCGGCTTACGCGGACAAGGCCGCGAGGGTGACCGCGATAAGGATGGCCGACCTCCTGCTCGGCGAGTTGGAGCTGAGGGAAAAAATCGAAAGGATAGGCGCCATAAAAAATTCCATCATCGAAGCGCTCGGGGGCGAGGCGGTGGACGCAGCGAAAATCGCTGAAGAAACGGCCGCTTCCGCCAGGGTCATCCGCCCGTATATCAAAGACACCCGCTTCATGCTGAACGACGCGCTCGCCAAAGGGAAGAGAGTGCTGCTTGAGGGCGCGCAGGGCGGCCTTCTGGATGTTGACCATGGGACTTACCCCTACGTGACTTCGTCCAACATGACCGCGGGCGGCGCATGCACCGGCACGGGGATTCCGCCTTCGAAAATTGATAAGGTGGTCGGCGTCGCGAAGGCGTACACGACACGCGTGGGCTCAGGGCCTTTCCCCACCGAGCTCACGGACGAGACCGGGGAGAAAATAAGGCAGAAGGGCGCCGAGTTCGGAACGACGACCGGCAGGCCGAGGCGCTGCGGCTGGCTGGACCTGGTGGTCCTGCGCTACACCGCGATGCTGAATTGCCCGGACGAGCTCGCGCTCATAAAGCTGGACGTGCTCGACGGCATGAAGGAGCTGAAGGCCTGCACGGAGTATGAGATGGAGGGGACGGGCAGGAAGACGAAACAGTTCCCTTCGGACATAAACGCGCTTGCTAAGATGAAGCCGGTTTACAAATCATTCAAAGGATGGCCCGCGTTCGACTGGAAATCGGTGAAGGGCAGGAAGGGCCTGCCGAAGGAGATGCAGGAGTACCTCTCGTTCATAGAAAAAGAAACCGGTGTCCCGATAAAGTTCGTATCTTACGGGCCGGCGAGAGAGGAGACTCTGGTGCTGGATTAGACCCGCCTGCACAACTTAAGAAAGCAGCAATCGGCGCATTTCTTTTTATTGCCGGTCGGCTCGGGCATGATCTCTTTTTCTATGATGTCCCTTATCCTGTTGATTCGCGCAACAAAAGCGGGTTCGGTGTCAGGGCCGACATCCACAGGAACCAAAATGTCGTCCTTCAGGTACTTCACGTATGCCTTTTGTACGCTATATCCGGCTTTCCTCACAAGAAAAGCTTCCGCAATTAACTGGAATCGCTGGCCTTCATAGACGAATGACGGTTTAGGCGAGTTTTTTACCTGTATGACAAATGCCTCATTTTTCTTCCGGTCAATAAGAAGGCAGTCTATTATCGTCCTGAATCCCCTGTCCGTATCTTCCAGAAAGAGATTGTATATCCTTGGCATCCGGTCAACGCCGGGAAGGATTTTCAGCCGTTTTGATTTTTCGTCAAATTTTTCATGAGCCACCCTGCCTTCTAACTCTTTGCGGGTAGTCCGTTGCGGGATTTTCAGCACGTGCTCGAAGTAGGTTATCCGCTCGCAGTACAGGTTGTTCATCAGGTCCTTTGCAGTCAGAAATTCGGGCTGAAGCATTAACCCACCAGATAATAGTCTTTTTCCCTGACTTTTTCCTCGTCCAGCGAGCCGATGATGATTTTTGCCTTGTAGCACTGTTTACAGGCAGGAATGATGAAAACCGCGTCTTTGTTGTTTCCTCCAAGTGCTCCTCGTATGTCCAAAGCAAGCATCTCCACGCGATTGGTTGAGACTTGGCCAAGAAAAGCGCTTTTCTGGACACGTACCAGCCCGTAGTTCTTGCAGCACGATGCGACCTTGCTTCGGGTGGGAGTGACGCTGATATCATAGATTACCCAATAGAGCATGTTACCACCGGTATATGAAAGGCCGGAATTCTCCGGGGTCGCCCAGGATTTTCTTTACCACCTGTCTTGATTGCCGTAGGATAACGTCCTGAAGAGTCGCATGGGTATCGCCAAGCGAGATTGGAGTGTGCAGGCGCTCCATGACCGCGGACAGGATTTTGTCCCTGCCTTCCTTGGAAAGGCGTTTCCCTGCTTCGCCCTGCGGCGTGAAATCCGCATCACCGAGCTTCCTGTGCGCATACAATGTTATGACGGCACGGTCTACGATCACCGGACGAAACGGCTCAATCATGTCAAGGACCATGGATGGCTTTCCGTATCGGTCAGAATGGAAGAAACCGAGGTAGGGGTCGAGGCCCGCGATTATGCACGCTTTTTCAACTTCAGAATAAAGAACCCCGTAACCGTAGTTAAGCAGGCTGTTTGCAAGGTCTGCCCCTTCCTTGTCCCTGCTTCGTATCGGAATTATCTCCGACAAACTTTCCCAGTAAACGTTGGCTGCATACCCTTCCAGCCCAAGCAGTTTGCCTCTTATTTTTTCCAGGTCGTCGCCCAGTGCGCCGATTTTCTTCGAATGCAGGAGCAGTACGTCCCCCTTCGCGTTCATTGCGGCGTTCTTCCTGCTTTTTGCTAGTGCTTTGAGTAGGTATGCCTGATTCCTTATTTTGGCGGCAACCAGCGCTTTGATGATTTGTGCGGAAATGGGCAGTGAACAGCTTTCCAGCTGGCGCTTTCTCGTAAGCGTGGTCCCGCCCAACCGGCATGGATAAACCCGGGCAACCGGCATTCCGCGCCAGTCGAGATAGACGATGTCGATTTCTCTCTCCATCGCAAGGCGGACCGCTCCGGTGGAGATGCTGGATGCCTCTGCGATGATAATTTGCTCCACGTTGTCCGCTGCGAACTCCTGCTCCGGCTTTCCGGGCATGCGGACATAAAATATTTCCGACCGCTTGCCCAGAAACGCGCCATGGTCGTTGATGATGAGCTGCATGGGGAAGCTAACAACAGGAAAGCTTATAAGATTTCGAAAAGTTAACTAATACGGGAGGATTTGATGCTGGCGCTGAAACTCAAGCTTGAGCCCACAGAGGAGCAACTGCCGCTCCTGGATGCGATGTTCGTGAAGTGGGCATACCTGGCCACAAGGGCGGCCAAGCAAAGAGAGAGTTGGAAGGACGATACAAAGAACATGGAAAAGAAAGCGCCTATTTTTACAAGAACCCAAATCGCGCATAAAATACAGGATGATATCAAAGCTGCGGAAGATGGCTTGGAGCACCAGGGAAGAAGAATCGGGAGAGAAATCGAAAGGAAGCAGGAATGGCTGGATTACATAAAAAAGCTAATCGAAGACGAAACAGTAAGGGAATATAATCCGAAAGGACGTGGCTCGTTTAGAATGAAAGGCAGAAAGGGAAAGTTCAGAACATTAAAAGCATGGAACGGGACTCTGGAAGAGAATGAGAAGGTCATAAAAAAGAAAAAAACAACTTTGGAGAGAATAAAGAATGGGCTCATAAAGTATAAGCCCACGAGGATAACACTTTGGGAATCGACCTATTCCTTTGACTTCTCAGGAAAAAATATAGAATTAAGGATTCTTGAGGATACCCCGTTAACGATATCGTATGTAGACGCACCATTTTCAGAAAAAGGGAGTTCCAACAAAGCGAGTGCCGAGTATATAAAAAATGCCATACGGCAGTTTGTCATATACGCGCTACATTCGCATTACTTTGTCGGCTTTAGACAGTATGAAAAAGCATGGTTCAAATCAAGCAAACCGGAATCGCGGGAAAAGGCAAAAGCCGCACTTCAAAAGAAGATTGAAAAGGTTCGGGAAGAAACGCCAAAACTAGCGAAAAAGTTTCTTGGAAAGGAACTTGACCTTGGGAATGCGGACTGGATTGAAGACGCTGTTAAACGCGAGATAGGCGGGGAAGGCGGACCGCACGGAGAATACTTGAAATTGCTGGAGAAGATGGCAGACAAAATACTCAATGACGGAAGATTTAATCCGGAAAAGTATCTTATCCTGCTAAGAAAACCTTTGAAATCCAAGATGTACAAAAAACTGGCAAACCTCAAACCAAACGAATGGAAGTATTATGTGCAAATAACTTACGAGCCACTATATGCTGAGAGAGGGGTGGAAGAAAAAACCATAATGGGCATAGACAGGGGAGTCAGTCACCTCCTGGCGATTTCTGTCTTAGACCCAAAAACAGGCAGATTCTTTGAAAATCAGCTTGTTCCCAACCCAGTAAAAAATTGGAGAAGGGAGAGGAGAAAACTACGGGCTTCGATTAGGAATACGGAGAGGAGCGTCAGGGCTGAAACCGGGCAGCACATTCAGGAAGCCCAGATAAAAAAGAGGCTGAAGTCTATCACGGATAGAGTAGACGATTACTACCATAATGTTTCCCGAAATGTTATAGATCTAGCCAAAAAGCACAAATCAGCGATAGTATTCGAAGACCTGGGAGACCTGCGCGTCCATGCGAGAAAGAAAAGCAAATATGTTAAAGAGCGCGATTACGTGCTCAGCCTTTTTGATTATCAGGGAATCTACAAATTGATTGAGTACAAAGCACGAAAGGAAGGTTTGACAGTATACGTCGTTGACCCAATAGACACGAGCAACAGGTGTGCAAAATGCCTGATTAAAAATTACGGCAAAAGCGAGTATCAGAGGGGCATTAAAACAAACCCGAATGACAGATACGGAAATCCTAAAGTCGGCAAATGTGTGAACTGTTGCGGGGAGGGCAAAGATTACCAAATAGACGCTGACCTGAATGCTGCCAGAGTAATAGCACTCTGCAAACAAAAAGGAATAAATAATCCTCGTCGCGTATCATAGCATGTCAACATTACGTAGCTTTTACGTAAGATGTCACGCTACTAGGGCAAAGCGCGTATAGGAGCGTAAAAACCCTATAGAACGGCAGCCTCAACTACGGGGGAGGCCGTTTTGGCCTGTTGCAGGCCAGTTGGGTCCATAATCGCCCGCATGTGGTTGATAACGGCCCAAAATTACTTTCCGGTTCAAAGCTTAACCGCTCGGTGGGTGTTTTTAAATAGCATGAAATTTCATGACTCACCTCGCTGGTGCCCTGAAAAAAGACTTAAGTGATTGCAAGACCACGTCGAAGGCCGAACTCTGGATTTGACTGTGTCAGGGCACGAATAGACGGGGGGTAAGGTGCAACGGGCGTTCCTGGGTATAT
>Ga0315277_10011684_pt1 | contig 11040 bp, 9 predicted proteins | sample YL17G05_15_MG_FD_203695 | JGI IMG/M metagenome (GOLD analysis project Ga0315277, IMG submission 203695) | Sediment microbial communities from Yellowstone Lake, YNP, Wyoming, USA - YL17G05_15 | ecosystem: Environmental > Aquatic > Freshwater > Lake > Sediment | place: USA: Wyoming | collected... | reverse complement strand
TTTGTGCGACGCGTATATGAAGAAAAGGCGAGAAGAGCTGGGAGAGGACTTGTGCGGACTCTGTGTATACATATGTCCTCACGGACGGCGAAAAACATAGAATAGATTGAACCTTCACTAGATTGTTTGAGCTTATTCGGGACCTTATGTCCAAAACCATGCAACAAATGACTCATAGGAGAATTCTTTTTCACGGCTTGTTCTAGCTGGCGTGGTTACCTATCGAACATATCGAACCACGGTATCTAAGCAGGCTTAGTCTCTGAGATCTATCGAACCTATCGAATCCATATGGCTAGAGCATGAGCCCCATGCTCAAAAAAACATAGGGTACCCTATAGAATGCAATGAATAGATTAACATGGTATTAGCCCTGCAAACAACAGTTCGGCCGAGACCCTATAACCGAGACCAACTTCAGAATTCAATATGTTCGATAGGATTATTCGATAAATCGTTGACCCTACGAGTGCAGACTCAGTGTACCTCAGTGTACTGCTAGAGCTATGACCTTTTGTCGTTTCCTGTTGTTAGCCATCGCTCCCAGAAGCTCTTTTCTTACTTCGCCTCTAATCTGATCGTCGCTCATTCCGCCTACGTTCATAGCTTCAACCAACGTAGTCAGTCAAGCTCTTAAGCAGGAGCAGGCTGATACGCGATCTTGCAATGAGGTGCTATGATGTCTAAGACAGAGAAGAATCTCCAAGACGCTTTTGCGGGAGAGTCGCAGGCAAATAGGAAGTATCTGGCTTTTGCGAAGAAGGCGGATGCTGAAGGATACAAACAGGCTGCCAAACTTTTCAGAGCGGCCGCAGATGCTGAGACTGTTCATGCAACGAATCATCTGCGAGAGCTGGGTGGAATCAAAACGACCAAAGAGAATCTTGATGTTGCGATCAACGGAGAATCATACGAGTTTCAGAAGATGTATCCCGGGATGATTGATGATGCAAAGGCTGAAGGAAAAAATGGAGCGCTCAGAAGTTTTGACTTGGCGAACAAAGTGGAGAAGATCCACGCGGGACTTTACAATAAGGTGCTTGAGAATCTCGGCAAGAACGAAGAAGTTGACTACTATGTTTGCCAGGTGTGCGGCAATACTGTAGAGGGAAAAGTGCCTGACGTGTGTCCGATCTGCGGTGCCAGAAAGGAAATGTTCAAGAAAACCGACTAGACGTACGCAGAACTTTCCACTCTTCTTTTTTAGGAATTTTTTTGAATCGAGTATTTCGTTTGGTAGAGTCTGTAGATCAAAAAGTTTATGTCATTACGTGGGAAAGCGTATGCCAATATTGGAGAAGCTGATTGTTCATGACTTCTAGTCCACTTAGAAAGACCGATCCTGTAATTTACAAGCTAATCAGACAAGAACTGAATAGGCAGAGAAACGGCCTCGAGATGATCCCCTCAGAGAACTTCACGAGTACAGCGGTTCTAGAGGCGATGGGGTCTGTTTGCACCAACAAGTATTCTGAAGGTTATCCTGGAAAAAGGTACTATGGTGGTAATCAATTCATAGATATGATTGAGAATCTGGCGAGAGACCGAGCTAAGAAGGCTTTCGGTGTTCCACACGCAAATGTCCAACCATACTCCGGCAGTCCGGCAAACTTTGCAGTTTATGTCGCCACGTGCAAAGTCGGTGATGTTATCATGGGACAGAGCCTCCCTGACGGAGGACATCTGACCCATGGTTGGAAGGTTAGCGTAACTGGACAGTTCTTCAAGAGCGTTCCCTACCACGTGAAACCTGATGGATATCTGGATATCGAAGAGGTAGAGCGACTTGCCAAAGAGAACAAACCAACTCTAATCTGGGTTGGATCAACAGCCTATGCAAGAGAGTTCCCCTTCGAAGAGTTCGCAAAGATCGCGGATAGTGTTGGGGCTTATCTGGCGGCTGACATCGCACACATTTCTGGACTGGTGATAGCGGGGGTTCACAAGAGTCCAGTTCCATACGCACACATAGTCACCACCACAACTCACAAGACACTGCGGGGACCCCGGGGCGGCATGATAATGGTTACAGAGAAAGGCCTCAAGAAGGATCCTGAACTGGCTGATAAGATTGACAGGGCCATATTCCCAGGATTGCAGGGTGGCCCGCACGATCATACATCAGCGGCCATCGCAGTTGCGCTTGCTGAGGCGTTGAAGCCAGGGTTCAAGACTTACTGTCAACAGATTGTGAAAAACTCAAGGGCCTTGGCCAAAGGCTTGATGGATAACGGCATCACGATCGTGACGAACGGCACGGACAACCACATGATACTGATCGACCTGAAACCTTACGGTAAAGGAAAAGGAGTCTTCGTTCAAGAAGCTTTGGACCTAGTAAACATCACCGTGAACAAGAATACTGTTCCAGCAGAACCTTCTTCACCATTCTTCCCAAGCGGAATTAGACTCGGCACACCTGCGATAACAACGCGTGGCATGAAGGAGAAGCAGATGGAGAGTATCGCGAAGTGGATTGCGCAGGTGATAGGCGAAGTGAAGCACTATCAGCTTCCAGAAGAGAAGAACGAACGATCAGCGTATCTAGGCAAGTTCAGACAAGAGATCGCAAAGAACAAGACACTTGAAAAGGTACGAGGGCAAGTAGTAAAACTCTGCGCGAAGTTTCCACTTTATCCAGGAATGTAATAGTATGGACTGGCTAGGAAAGAACCTGGCCTCTCTTCCATTTTCCTACTGCTCGACAGCATGAATAGCTTGTGCTTTGATAGCTAGATAGATATCTGATCCTATGTTCATCCGCATCTCATCGAATGACTTCTTGGTTATCAAGACTGTAAATTCTCGTCCGACGTCGACCTTGAGTTGGATATTCTTTCCACGATCTGATGCTTCGGTTATTCTTCCTCTAAACACATTTCTCGCACTGGATTCAACTGGTTTTCTCGAGACGATTATTTCTTCAGGTCTAATGGATATTGTGACAGGGCCCTTGGTGGGATTAGCAGTCTCAAGTTTTACTCCAGGTCCTATTTCTATGAAATTGTTGCCGTTTTCATCAGAAGTCCCGTTACCGGAGAAAATGTTCTGAAATCTCCCAAAGGTTTGAAGGAGGTCTTCACTCGTGCTTACGTCAATTAATGTTCCATCTTCGAGAGTGGCAACTTTGCTCGCGAGTCGCTTAGCTTGACCCATATTATGACTAGCCATTATAATGGTGGTTCCCAACTCATGACTTGCCCTTGTTATCACGTTCTCCACGACGGTTGCGCTTCTAGGATCCAAATTTGCGGAGGGTTCATCGAGTAAGAGAATCTCAGGATCTATGACAAGTGCTCTTGCTAGAGATACGCGTTGTTGTTCTCCACCGGAAAGTCTTCTAGCCCTTCTTTTGTCAAAACCCTCCAATCCAACCATTCTGAGAACATCATGAATCTTCTCGTCTATCTGAGATCTACTAAGTCTTCTAATCTTCAACCCGTATGCAAGATTTTCATAGACTGAGGTGTTGAATGCTACACTCTTCTGAAAAACTAAAGTGGCAATATTTCTGAGCTCTCCGGGGTCCCGAGATTTTCCGTCTACCACAATAGTGCCTTCGGTCGGTCTTTCAAGACCTGCGATGATCCTGAGGAGAGTTGATTTTCCTGATCCGTTGGGTCCGATAAGAGCTGTAACTTCGCCTTTGTCGAAGACCAGGTTGATGTTCTTCAGCGCCTCCAGTTGACCGTATTTGTGTGAGACTTCCTGAAGTTCGACATGATTGGTCAACGAACTCGCCTCACAAAATTGGCTAGGAAAGTCACGAAATAGACAATGATCAGGAGAATGATTACGAGCGCTATGCTGAACGCTATCTCGCCTCTCGCTGTTTCGAGGGCTATCGCTGTTGTAAGAACTCTTGTGACATTACGGATGTTTCCGCCCACCATCATGACAACACCGAGTTCAGCGATGGCTCTGCTGAATGCGGCCACGATAGAGAGCAAGATTCCGGAAGTCGCCTCTCTTGCTATCGTGAAAGCGACAGCCGTCTCTGATGCGCCCAGCGTTCTCGCAAGGTCTCGAATCTCGACGTCTGTGGATTCGATTGCGCTTGTTGCGAAACTTATGACAATTGGTGTTATGAGCGCTGATTGACCAATTACCATTCCGTTAGTTGTAAAGAGTAGGTGGAAAATGCCCAGCGGTCCGCTGCGAGATAAGAGAAGGAAGAAAAACAAACCCAAAGCAACGGTCGGGACACCTAAAAGGCCTTGAAAAATAACTTTGACAAATCTTTTTCCTGGAAAACTCTTCAGCCCAATCACGAGAGCTATTGGAACACTCCAAGCTGACGCCAGAATTGTGGACAAGACAGAGACGTGAATTGAGCGCGCCGCTACACTTAGGACCTCAGGGTTGCCTGTGACTATGAGTCTAATCGCTTCGATAAAACCATCTACAAAGACTCCGAGGGACATGTGTCATCAGGACTACATACTGACAGAAAAGAGATTATGGTTTGGTGAGAACTGTCACTAGTCTCACCATTGTCAGCGGGAGGGCCATCATATAGAGGTCTCCCTCTTGGTACCGGTACTCCGGAGGACACTCGGTGTCACCAAAAGGATCAATAGCGTATTTCTTTATCCATTGAGCCATCTGAGAGTCAGGTTCGTCCTTCAATAGTTTTATTGCAGGTTTGAAGAGCGACTGACCGTAATCGCTTACACCGAAATCGTCGAACATTTTCTGCCCTTGATCGGAAGCCATGAATCTTATGAAGGTCATAGACGCTTCAAAGTTCGCTTTGTTAGTATTATTGTTTCTCGGATCGCATGCTATCGCACTGTAGACGTTGAGCAGATCATATCCACCTTCCACAAGTACTACAAGCTTGATGTTGCCATTGTTGTAGTTCATCAGATAGCTTCCTAAGTCAGTTATTGTGTAGGCTTGTTTCTCGTCTGCCATTTTGAGTGTCGCAGTCATCCCTGATCCAGCTTCGAAATACCAAGCCTCGTCTCTAAGAAGAGTCATGTTGTATCCAGCAGTCTTCCACAGACGCCCTTCCTTAGAATGAGTACCTGAACCGTCTCCACGAGATATCCAACTTGCATTTCCTTCTTTGATCTGTTGCATAGCGCTAAGCGGGTCTAGACCCTTTATGCTGGCAGGGTCATCGGCTGGACCGACTATTACAAAGAAATTGTAGGCAAGTATCTTTCTGTTCACTCCAACTCCGTCTTTGAGGAATTGAAGCTCCCTGGCTGGGTCGTGGACGAGAATCATGTCTGCGTCGCCCCTCTTTGCAGTTTCTATGGCCAACCCCGTACCTTGTGATATGAAGGACACGTTTATGTTCGGGTATTCCTTCTCGAAAGTTGCTTTGAGAATATCGAGGAATCCTGTTTCATAGAGGCTTGTAGTTGTAGAGACTATCAGTTGTTTTCTTTCACCTTGCTCTGTTGGCCTCGTTAGATAAATGTAGGCTCCTGCAATCGCTATAAGGACAATTATGACGATGATGGCAGCCCCAATCTTCTTCGTGTTACTCTTCGTACTCAACATGCTCACCGTTGTATTTTTCCGTATAGATCGACGATTCTATATAAGGATACCTTGACAGTTGTGAAATGCTATTGGCTAGTAGGTAAAATAGTAGCATTCCAAAGGACGATTTCCCTTTGACTCGAGACTCGAAGATTTTGCCGAACTTCAAGATCTGGTTGGGTAAGGATACCGGTCACGTTTTGGGTGAAGGTGGAGCTATTCTTCTGAAGGCTATCAGAAAGCATGGTTCAATATCGGAGGCTGTTGGGTAACAACGATTCTGTTGTCCGAAGGAAAGGAGCACTTGTGGCAAGACAAGCGGAAAAGAGCTCCAAACCCAACTATGCCAACGGTCGGTTGGAGGATAAGGGGTTATTTTCCCTTAAGGTTATTGACCGAACCGTTGGATCATAGAGGGTGGACTAACGACTTCCTCAGCGGCAAGGCGCAGGGGGGAGTCGTTATGTATAGCGCTACACATCGCTTTTGATATTTAAGATTGTTGTTGGTAGCCGTAACGCGTGGAAAACTTGCAGAATACCTTCAAATCCCACACTACTATGTTCTCCCATACTCTGCTATGATGGAGAAAGAGGGGATGATTACTCGCGTTGAACGAGTGGGCATCTCTAATACCGAGAAAGGAAACAAGAAACTTTTCAAACTCATGGCTACGAGGTTTCTGAAGGAATCGAAAGCCATACTAGGCGCAGCGCTGTTTGAGGAACTTTGGCGTCGCGTAGGCACCGATAGCTAGAGCTTGAGTCAGTTACCCATTGCATCACGTTACAGGACTAGCATTGTGATGATACCTGCAGCAAAGCAGTATACTGCGAAGAGATGAAACCTGTCCGAAACAAGAGTTCTTTGCACGATTTTCAGCGCAGCATAGCCTGAGAATGCAGATACTACCATGCCGACAAGCGAGTAAAGGCCAAACACATCGATCGTTAATGAGCCTAGTTCCAGTACGCTTGCTCCAACTACTGCAGGTACAGACAGCAAGAAAGAGTATCGGAAAGCCTCGTTTTTCCCTACACCGCTTAGTAACCCTGTGGATATGGTGGAGCCGCTTCGAGAGATTCCGGGCGCGATTGAAATCGCCTGAGCGAGTCCAACAAATAGAGAAATCACTGCGTTCAATCGCCTAGTGCCAGTTCTCAGAACTGAGCACAGCAACAGAACTCCAGTAATCAAGAAACCAATTCCAACTGCTTTGATGTTCAAGAAAAGTGATTCGAAGAATCTCAGGAACAAGATGCCCACGATAATCGTTGGAATTGTTCCAATCAATATGTAAAGTAACATTCTGGAATTCTCATCGAACTTTCTGGAAATAATTGATCTTGAGATATTGAGCAGATCTTTTCTGAAGAATACCACAACAGCGAGCAAAGTGCCAACATGCAACATCACGTCAAACCCTACCGAGACATCTATGCGCATCAACTTTTGTGCAATAACCAAATGTCCCGAGCTAGAAATTGGAAGCCACTCAGTGAAACCTTGCAGTAACCCCAGGGCTACTGCTTTGATCAGATCAGTTATTATGTCCCCCATCACACTACACTTCCTTGAAGGTAAGACGCAAATCGGAAAAAGATCCTCGCATGTTCTCCATAGAGATCAAACCGATCTTCTCTCTAGAAGCTCCACTCTGGCACTCAACCCAAGAGAGGATGGCATGGGCAATCGTTATCTCTACGACAATCATACGCTCAAGACAAATAGATCAATGCTTGGATACGAGAAAGAATAACTCGAGGACAAGGAGTGAGGTGTAGATGCGGTTTGCTCAGGACGCTTGAAAAATATTCGTCAAGCAAGCGTATTGCCCTGACAATCTACGTGTCCTCTGTCATTTTCTTCGTTGCCATAATATTTCTGCCTCCACTTCTGGGAATTCTGATGAAATGGCCATCACTCTTCCAGATGTTTGAGACACCGGATCTCCTGGCTCGTGCTCAATCCGCCATTGTCGCATCCTTTGCCATCGCACTAGCGATATCGGTTCTGGACCTAATTGCCGCACTCCCCTTAGCATGGTTTATCGCACGACAAACCTCAAAGAAATATGCGTCCGTAATCGATACGCTGGCAGACATTCCATTCATAATTCCAACGGTCGCCTTAGGTTACTCAGTTCTTCTTTTCTGGGGTCGTGAAGGAGCGGGCGCATTTACAGGCAATGCATTAGTATCTCCTGGTTGGCTGCTGATCGTGTTACTACACTTCGCCTTTTCATATCCCGTGGTTGTCAGAGTGATGGTGGGAGCGCTTCAAGACTATGAACGCACTCTTGAGACCGCCGCCCGAACATTAGGCGCCTCTCCTTTGACCGCCGTAAGAACTGTCTCGCTTTCAGTGCTGAAGCCCGCTCTTGTCTCTTCCTTTCTCCTCGCATTTTCCCGATCGCTTTCAGAGACAGGAGCCACGGTAATGGTCGCCGGCGTTTTCGAGAATGGAACGGTCTTCATAAAGAATGCCTCTGATGCTGGCCTTGTCAGCCCGCTTGTATTCGTTAGTTTCGTGCTAATAGCAACTTCAACCTTGATGTTCATGATCATTAGAATACTGGGACCGAGACTCAGGATTCCAGTTTCAAAAGTATGGCCGCATCTTGAGCAGAAACTCAGCGACAGAGGTGCAGTACGTACGCGTGATCTCCTTACGATTGCTGTGTTCGCCTTCTTTGTGCTTGTTCCATCTCTATTTGTGGCCTTGCCTGGTGGGAGGGCGCTGACTGACGGAACTGTGGGTCAGGCAATTAGCGGGTTTGGAGTATGGTCGACCTATTGGGGATCGGTGGCGCTTTCATATTCAGTAGCAATCTGCGCAACTCTGCTGAACATTCTTGTCGGGCTTCCCTTGGCGATTCTTATTGCACGAAGAAGGATCGGAAGCGCCGCTTGTACAATCCTAGACGCTGCAGTGAATATCCCAATAGTGATCCCTTCAATTGCCGTGGGGGTATCACTTCGCCTATTTTGGGGAGGTTACACTGGAATTCCCGAATTCTGGCTGCTCGTACTGGCGCATTTGACAGTGACCAACGCCTACTTCGTACGTTCGATGATCTCAGCCTTCGAAAGAATCCCGCCCGAACTTGAAGAGGTGGCTCGAACTCTTGGGGCCAAGCCTCTCACGGTGTTCAGAAAAGTCACAATTCCTTTGGCAAAGTATTCGATGATTTCTGGAGCGGTAATGGCTTTCACTAGAAGCGTTGATGAAACAGGTGCAACGTTGGCGGTATCGAAGGAATTGAAGACTGCTCCTGTACTGCTGGTGGAATGGGTGAAAGCGACCGTGCCCACCTCACCCTCAACTATAGGGTTAGGTGTGAGCGTTCTACTATTGACCTCGTTTGCATCCTTGTTGGTGTTCAAACTCGCGGCGAGGAGGTCGTTCTAGCGATGCCCTCCATACGTTTGATAAGCGTCACCAAACGGTTCAAAGACAATGTCGCACTTGATCGCGCATCTCTCAACGTCAGAAGTGGGGAATATGTATGCGTTCTAGGTCCAACGGGAAGTGGAAAGACAACACTACTTCGAGTAATCGCTGGACTAACCCAGCCCGATAGTGGTCAACTCCTCATAGATGGAAAATCAGTAGATGAGATGGGACCCGAGGATCGAGGAACCGCCTACGTTCCACAACAATATGCACTTTTCCCTCACTTGACCGTGCTCCAAAACGTTGCTTTCTCTCCTTTGGCTAAGGGATACAAGAAAGCAGAGGCATTTGAGATAGCCCGCAAGGTTCTGCAAACTGTGAAGCTCGCCCACAGGGAAGGTGCTTTTCCAAGCGAACTTAGTGGCGGAATGCAGCAGAGAGTCACTCTAGCGAGAGGAATCGCTTCAGGTGCCCGTCTCCTTCTCCTAGACGAACCTCTTGGAGCGCTGGATGCTCGTTTGCGAATGGAATTGCGGACGGAGCTCAGAAGAATAGCTAAGGATCTCAGTTTGACTGCGATTCATGTCACTCATGATCAGAAGGAAGCCATGTCGATCGCTGACACAATCGTCGTTCTCAAGGATGGAAATATTCAGCAAACTGGCTCACCGTTTCACTTGTATCAAGACCCCGCTTCAATCTTCGTATCTAGTTTTGTTGGCGGATCCAACTTTCTCCCCGGAGTCGTTGTGGGAATCGAAGGCACCAACTCCCTGGTTGAACTCAGAGATGGAATACGAATCAGAGTTCACCAGAGGTCCCATAGACGCGGAGAACCAGTGATCTTGTCAGTGAGACAGGAACTAACAATACTGAGAAACCACGCAGACGAAAAAGAGAACGCAATTCCTGGAGAAATCAGGGGCACAAGCTTCGTTGGAGACGCAATTGAGTATGACGTTGAACTAGACAACAGAGAGACAGTGAAATGTAAAGTTCCAAGTTACTATGTCTCTGAAGGATCTTTGCCGTTTCAAACGGGAGAGAGAGTATTTGTTACCATCGATCCACATGACTGCAATCTCTACTCGGAACCACCACTTGGATTAGCCAAAGAGTTGGAGGCTTTCTAATTGCCCCAAATTAGAGTTGTGAACGTCAGCAAACGTTACGGAAGTCTTACAGTTCTCGAACACGTCTCACTCAACGTAGAAGACGGCGAATACGTTTCTATAATTGGCCCGAGTGGATGCGGAAAGACTACCTTGCTTAGATGCGTCGCCGGAATAATTGATCCCACTGAAGGAGAGATCTATGTTGACGATAAGTCACTGGTAGGCGTTCCACCTGAGAAGCGAAACATCGGATATATGTTTCAAGAGATTGCACTTTTTCCACATATGAATGCGAGAGAGAATGCGGGCTACGGTCCTCGTGTAAGAGGGCTTTCAAGACGTCGTGTCCGAACAATGGCAGGCGAGGCACTGGAGATGGTAAAGATGAGTGAAAGATCAGAAGACTACCCGAATGAGCTTAGTGGAGGGGCTAGGCAAAAAGTCGCTCTTGCCCGTGCAGTGGGGTCTGCGCCTTCCGTCCTGCTACTCGACGAACCTTTGGGGTCTCTTGACGCAAGCGTTCGATTGAGCCTTCGTATGGAGCTGAGGAGACTTGCGAAAGAGCTTGGACTTACAGCAATTCATGTTACTCACGACCAAGAGGAGGCAATGTCGATATCTGACAGAATAGTCATTATGAGGGCGGGACGCGTTGTTGAAGTTGGAAAACCTCAGAACCTATACTTGGACCCGAGACAAATATTCACAGCCAACTTCCTTGGTGAAGCAAACTTCATGAGAGCTCGTCTGATGGCCACTGGAGAAAATGGTGCTATACTTGACGTTGGGGGAGAAGAACTAAACATTGAATCACGCACAGTTCCTAGAGATTCCGTAGTCGCAATCAGACCCCAATTCATTCGGATTACTAAGAGACAAGTTGAGGGTTCCGGTTGGAGAGGTAAAATAGCTGAGAAGACATTTCTTGGGGACGTGGTTCGATTTCAAGTGAACCTTGAGAATGGCTTCAAGATCACGGCTCAGATGCCTCCGACGGCTCAGGATGTTGATGCAGATGTTGGAGACGAAGTCA
>Ga0315277_10011683_pt1 | contig 11040 bp, 7 predicted proteins | sample YL17G05_15_MG_FD_203695 | JGI IMG/M metagenome (GOLD analysis project Ga0315277, IMG submission 203695) | Sediment microbial communities from Yellowstone Lake, YNP, Wyoming, USA - YL17G05_15 | ecosystem: Environmental > Aquatic > Freshwater > Lake > Sediment | place: USA: Wyoming | collected... | reverse complement strand
GCTTATCGTACAGTACCAGTTCTGGTCCTTGATCTCGGACTTTAACGGTCTTTGCCCGATCAGACAGCACACCGTACCCATAGAGCGGCTCCAGATGCAGGTGGTGCCCCAAGAGCTCAATATACAGACTCGTCAGCAGTTGAAGGTTCTTGGACTTGGCACTGTAGATGTTTCGGAGTCGGTCCGGACGCACGAATATAGGAGTGTCAGTCTGGTCGTAGAACAGCAGAAATCCGATCGGACCGACGTAGGTACGCAGGCGAATCTGGAATGCCATCCCCCCGCGTCCTGCTTTGTACGGTACCGTGTCGGGTGGAGGCAGGGTCTTGGCGACCTTGTCGGAGATTCCGCCTCCGAGATAGACCTCAGCCCCCACGCGAATCCAGCGGGCCCATTGCGGGCGACCGTCTCCTCGCTCGACCTGTCCGCTATCCCTGACACCGGACGGCGTCGCATCGTCCGCGCGGGCGCTGCCAGCGGTTGCAGCGACGGCGATCAGAATGGCGCCGACAAGTGTGTGGAGTGAGACGCCTCTCGTAATCATATGGCGGGCGTGGCCCTGACGTTCGTCAGGGTCTATGAGGCCCGGCCACTGCACGCGTGAAAGCGGCGCGTGGCCGGGATCATTGTGGGCATGGCGGCGCACGGTGGCTTCTCCGGCGGTTCTAATACACCCTGACCAAGGTCAGGGCCACCAGCCGGACCCGCAATGTGAAAATGGAGTTATGAAAGCGCTTCCAAAGAGAATGGCCGGCGGGCTCGTGTAGCCCGCTGGCCCAAACTGAGTTGCGCTGTCAGGTTAGTACGCCCAGGAGGAGTTGAACCCCCAACCTTCTGATCCGTAGTCAGACGCTCTATCCAATTGAGCTATGGGCGCACGATTCGGCAACAGGGCCGCGTCCGGATTGCAGCCCAAGATACATAGAACACCCAGATGCCGGTGAAGTCAACCGGCAATGACGCCGCCGCCGAGGCGATCCGGGCCGATCTCCTAAAGACAGACGGACGGAAATAGAGCGAATCGAACCCCGTTTTCTCAAGGCAGATCATGGACTTACAGCCGCCGCGATCGAACTTCGCGCGTTTCCTACCATCCCGGATCGGTGCGCTGGCGACGCCCTTTAGATCATCTATCAAAACGAGATTCTTCCAGGAGAAGCAGACCCCTCGCTGCGCTCGGGGTGACAGGAGGATTCCTGATTTCCGAGGCGGGATTGTCGTTCCGAGCGAAGCGAGGAACCTGCTTTTCCATGAACGAGGGCTGTCCGGCTCATTCTGTTAGAGACTCTTACATCGCCTGCACAAAGACAGAAATGCCGTTGGGTCTTCGCCCTTGGCCCGCTATATCGTAGACCAGCCGGGAGTGCGGGCACGGCAGCCAATGGAAACAGCGAGGGAAGATCGCAAATGACGCTTAAGAGTCCTACGAAGCCCCGGATCGCGGTGCATCCGCTCACCCCCGATCGCTGGGGCGATCTGGAAGAGCTCTTCGGTGCCCGCGGCGCCTGCGGCGGGTGCTGGTGCATGACGTGGCGTTTGCCCCGTTCACAGTTTACCAGACAGAAAGGCGCGGGGAACAAGCGGGCCTTCAAGCGAATCGTGAATGCCGGCGAGGTCCCCGGTCTCCTTGCCTACATCGACGGCCATCCGGTGGGCTGGTGCGCCCTCGCGCCGCGTGAGACCTATCCGGCGCTGGGCCGCTCACGCATCCTGGCGCCGGTCGATGATCAACCCGTCTGGTCGATCACCTGCTTTTTCATCGCCCGCCCCTATCGACGCCAGGGCATCAGTGTCCGTCTGCTGGAAGAAGTCATCAAACATGCCAAGCGCCACGGTGCGAAGATCATCGAGGGATATCCCACCGAACCTTCAAGCGACCGTTTCCCCGATGCCTTCATCTGGACCGGCATCGCCTCGGCTTTCCGTCGTGCCGGCTTCGTGGAAGCAGCCCGGCGCTCCCGCTTCCGCCCGATCATGCGGCATGTTGTGAAGAAGTAGACTCGAACACATCCCAAGACCGGGTGACACCAACTTAGCAAGGGGCTGAAGCCCCTTGTCCTCAATCTGAAGAGAGGTCTCGGGACAAGTTCTCGTCGGGTTCCCCAGGTCGCGCTTGGTGCTTGTCGGAAACACAAGGGGCTGAAGCCCCTTGTCCGCGCCGGGGAACAGGTCCCGCTTCGCCCTGGCACGCCACTCACGGCCCGCACGGAGGCGCGCCCTGGCGGAATAGATAGTTGGTCAGATAGACAGCATCCGCAGCTTCCAGGGCACCATTCCCGTCAATGTCCGACGGCTCGTACGGCGGCAGCGGCGCCCCCCCGCGCAGGAGCATGTTGATCAGACGCACTAGATAGGCGACATCGTATCGCGGCGTGACCGCGACCCCGGAATTCCACAGGTCGCCCCGGAACTTCGGCCACGGCCGCCCGCGCGCGGCCGCCGCCGCTCCCAATTCCCATACCGCTACGTTTGTCGAGTTCGACTGCACCGTCACCATGTCGGCCCGGCCGTCATGGTTGATGTCACCGACAATCGGCGCCGAGATGATCGGCGAAGAACCGTAGCCGAACATGATCGGATACCCCGGCACCAGACTGCCATCGGGCTTTAGCGCAATGATCCGGTCAGGGCCAAACAGCAGCTCACCCACTCGCAACACGATCTCCGGCAGATCATCGCCGTCGATATCCACCAACGCCACTGATGATACCGAGCCGGACAGCGACGCCAACAGACCATTGGTGGAATCCGATCCGACCGGAGCGCCATTGGCGTGGAAGGCATAGAGGAACCCATCCCCCAGCGAGTACGGCGCCACAAACAACTCGGGACTCCCATCATCATCGACATCCCCTACCGCCATTGAATAGAGAAGATACCTATCCACCGTCTGCGGGAGGGTGCGCGGCCAGCCGTTTAGACTGCGCCCGGAGGGATCGATGACATTGACAAAGTACCGCCCCCGGGGCGAGTCCGTTGCCGCATAAGCAATCTCGCGCACGTTGTCATCGTTGAAATCGCCGATCACCAGGGCCTGAACCGACGCGTGGCGCGCGATCAAGGTCGTATCATTGCCCCCAAACGGCGCGGCGGTGCGCCCATCAAAGACATGGATCTCGTCCCCGGCGGCGATCAGCTCCGGACGCCCGTCACGATCAAGGTCGCAGATCGACACTCGCGGCAGGGAATTGCTCAGCGAATTGGCCACGGCGATGGCGCCGAAGGAACGCCCGCCTTCGGGAACGTAACTTGCGCCGTTCTCATTCCACACCCGGATCGTACCGGCGCGGTCGATCGCCGCCACTTCGAGATATCCACGGCCGTCAATGTCGCCGACTGTCGGCAGACTGTTGCCATAGATTCCCGGCAATCTGCCCGCGAATGGCCGCGGCCACGCGTCGTACTGCTCGCCGATGAACGCGTACGCATACATCGCCTCGCGCCCGGCAACGATGACCTCATACCGGCCGTCGAAATCCAGATCGGCAATCGCCGGCGCCGTTGACACGTCGTCCAGCGTGTCGCGCGGCCAGCCGGGATAGATCGCACCGTCCGCTCGCAGGACATAGAGCCCTTGCGTCGTGGGGCACACGATCTCATCGGCCCCGGTTCCATCCAGATTCACCGCTGTCACCGCGAAATGCGCCGGCGCCGGCAGCGACACCGGCCACCCCGCCATGAAGGCATCCCGCACCGCCACCAGAACCGAGTCCCGCCGCACGCCGTCTTTTGCTTCCAAAGTCAGGATCAGGTAGTACTCCCCCTCGGGCAGGGAGTCTGTCCGCCAGATGGCGAGCGTGTCTTCCCACACGGGGCGACTCGATGACAGAATCGGATGAATCTCCGCCTCCGGCCGCGGCCCGGCCGCCTCCAGGCGATACCCGGCGAAACCCGCCGCCGCCGCGGTGCCGATCACGGTTCTAATGAGCTGGACAGTATCGCCCGGCGCCGGGGACAAGAACCGCGCCGTCGGCCCCTGCACTATGTTCACGGGGACGTCGAATCGCGCGTCCGGGCCGGCATCCAACCGGATCGTAAACGGACCTTCGGCCTCTCCCGTCTCCCAGAGCGCCAGTATGCCGCCGTCAACCTGCCGCGTTGAGTGCACCATGGTTGTCCAGTGCGAGACTGCCGGTGGATGGCCGATGCCAATCTGGATCTCGTAATGACTGTACGACACACCCAGCGCCGAGCCGGTCACGCGGACGTCGCCGCCGACCCAGCTGTTGACCAGCGGCGTGTCGATCCTCACAAAAACCCCCGGCAGGGCGGCAATCGCCGCCTCAAGGTCGATCCGCCCCGCGCCGGTGAGACGGTCATATCCGGGCAGATTGCGTCCGTCGCCGTAGGGGTCGATGATATCGTGGGCGGTCGACCGCAGAATCTCCCGCACCCGCTCGTTGGCCAGCCCCGGCGCCATGGACAGCAGCACCGCCACTGCACCGCTCACGTGCGGCGCCGCCATCGATGTGCCCGAGGCAATCAGATAGTGTTCATTGATAATATGAACAGTGGGTTCGCCGGCGTCCGCGTAGAGATCCGTCCCGGCGGCGCGCAGCGACAGAATATCCTGTCCCGGCGCGACCACGTCCACAGAGTCATTGTAAGTGGAGAACTCCGCAAGATGATCGTTCGCATCGGTTGCGCCCACGCCGATTGTCTGGGGATACGCGGAGGGATAGAAGATCTGGTCGCCGCCTGAGTTCCCCATCGACGCGACCAGGACCACGCCGCGCGCGTGCGCATAGGCCAGCGCGTCCTCCAGGGCACGGGAACGGAATTCACCGCCCCAGCTCATGTTGATCACGCGGGCGCCGCGCGCAACCGCATAGTAGATGCCCTGTGCCGAGATCGAGAAGAAGGAATTGGGGAAGACCTTCACGCCCAAGATGCGCGCGGCATCGCACACCCCGGCGATCCCGACCGCATTGCCGGCAGTCGCTGCGATCGTCCCGGCGACGTGCGTCCCATGCCCCATGAAGTCGGCGATGTCGTTGTCACCCACGATGTCCACCGGCGTCGCGGCGGCATCCCCGGAAAAATCCCAGCCGTAAACGTCGTCGATGAAGCCATTGTGGTCGTCATCCAGGCCATTGTCGGGAATCTCAGCCGCGTTGCGCCAGAGCCGATCCCGGAGATCAACGTGCCCCGTGTCAATGCCGGTGTCCAGAACGCCAACGATGATCGTCTGCTGCGGGCCGTCATGAACGGGGCCTGCCAGATACCGGATGTCGGCGCCGGGTGTTCCCGCGAGTTCAATCAACTTATCATTCCCCTCGCCGGGGACGCTCGCGACCGACCAGTACGGGGCGCCGGTATTCTCCAGATCCCACTGCCGGAAAAAGAGCGGATCGTTGGGACGCTGGTGCAGTTGCCACTGGCGATCGACTTCGGCATACTCTACCCACGGGAGATCGACCAGCCCGGCGGCCAGAGCAGCGGCCGTTGTGGTGGAGTCGATGGCGAGAACAAATGTGCGCCTGCCCGGATGGTCCTCGCCGACGCCAGCCGCACTGTCGTGATCAGCGAACGGCCATAGCGGCTTGACCTCGCGGACACCCAGAGCTGAACACCATCGCCGTACCTGTCCCACCGCGCCGGCGGTTGCGGCGGCTCGTTGATGGTTTGTTCCCGCCGGTGCATCGTCCAGGAATCCCGGCCAAACCTTGACAATCACATCCCGTGGAATCACAGAGGCCGGGATGGACCAAGCCGCGTGCTGCGACGGCCTGGCGGCAACAGCGAACTCGCGCACCGGCAGATTCACACCGGCCGCGAGTACCAGAAGAACGCAGAGTGCCGGCGGCAACGATTTCAAGGGACGCTGCCTGACGACTCTCCCAACTGGGGACATTTCTGTCGAAGCGATGTGCAAGATGAGCGCACCCTCAAGGACCGACTCTCCCACGGGGGCAGCTTCGGTCCTCGAAACAACAAGAATACACTGATGGCGTGGAGCGAAAGGGACCTATTTCAACAGGACTATCTTCTCGATGCTGGTGACCCCAGCGGCCGTCAGCCGGGCCAGGTACATGCCTGACGGGACGGCGTGACCTTCCCCATCATTCCCGTTCCAGGTCGCCTCGTACGAACCGGCCTCGTGCCATGCATCAACCACCGTGGCCACCCGCCGCCCGATGATGTCGTACATTTCCAGACGCACGTGACCGGGCTGGTCGAGGACATAGGTGAGCGTCGTCGCCGCGTTGAACGGGTTGGGATAGCTCCCGGTCAATCGCTGCCTGCCTCGGGATGGTGAGACAATCGGACCACGGTCTGCCTGGGTGAGAAAGGTCACACAGTCTCTGCCGGCCAGCCATCGACCGTCGTTGAGCCGGCCGGCCAATACCAGCATGCGCGTTTGATGATCGTTCACCGGCCCTAACGCCGCCAGGACTGCCGCTCGGCTGAACTCGCAAACCAGATCGCGCCGGCCATCACCCACGGCCATTCCACATTCGCAGGGAGACTCACGTGCCTCCAGCGGCGCTGAGGCATCTTCATATCGCCAGGTGACGGGGGCTACACCCTCCAACTTCAGTGATGACACCGCGATGGAGGATACATCGAATCCCTCCGTCCCTAGAATCGCGACCGGTAGGTCACCGTGCGGACCCGCCGCGGCGGGGTGCGGACGATCAACATCTGCTGCGTCGAACGCTGCGACGACGTTCGGACACGTCTGCGGGAGAAGATCGATCTCCGCGATGACCGGCCGCGCGCTCAAGCTGTCGAGCATCATCCGCGCTAGCATTGCTCCTTCTCGTAGGGACGTGATTGACGCCAATCGCTCCACTCCCTGCCCCACAAGCACGGCCGCGACTACTTCCTGTGTGTCCCCCGGCAGCATGGTGAATGGCCCCGCGCTGACCATGTAACGCCGATCCGCAGGATTCTCATCCACCCATCCCGTCCCGGCAACCGGGTCTCCCGAGACCATGAAGGTGGTGGGATGCCCGGTCACCGGGCTGATCACCGTATCCCCGTCAACCGACAACCCTTGCATATAGTAGTAGGCAGCCAGCGCGAAACCGGGATCCCTGCCGCTGGCATATCCGCTGAATGCCGTCATCGGCAGACAGCGCTCAGGGGAGCCAACACGCGGTCCTTGCAGGAGCATGTACCCAACCGCCGGCGGCGCGCTGCCATAGACCGCATCCGGGCCGGCGTTGTAGCAGAATCCCAATGACAGGGATGTGTCGCAGCCGACCAGATCATCGGCGGGATCTCCCAGATCCGGATCAGCCCACAGACTGACATAGGCGTCGCGCAACGTGCTGTCACCTTTGTCGATGATCTTGTACCGCAGGAAGACCGCGCGCCCGAGGGGCCCGGTCGTATCGTACCCCCAAGCCAGTGCCTGAACCTCGATTCCCAGAGGTAGATGGCTGCCCGGATCGCTGCCGCGCTCACTCACATTCGCGTCATTGAACACGGCCCACAACGTCTGACCTCCCAAGAGCAGTGGGACTCGCCGTCCCTGCGCATCAAGCGAATCGTTCCCCCAGAAGTCCTGCCCTGCCGGAGCGCCGTCGGCGAAGGGCCAGTCGCGGTAATCCGGGTTGCTCTCATATGTGTCGCCACGGTTGATCTTGTAGACGTGGAAACTGCCGCGATCCGGTTGAAATGTTCCGCCCTGCATCGGTCCCGGAGCATAATCAAAGGCGTACTCAGCGGCGGAAGCCCGGACTCCCTTGCCCATCTTGGCGCCGATCCAGAGGCCGCCCGCATAAATCGCGGTCTTGTTGGAGCCTTGCGGGTAGTACAAGCCGCCGTTGTAGCCCAGGAGGTTGGTCGCATCAAAGGCGAATGATCCCGTATTCGTGACAAACATCAGGAGTGAGTTCGCATCGAAGTAGGAGGTGAGATCGTGGATCTTCAACGGCGAATCGAGCACCCGCCCCGGTGGTGGCGCGGCCACACCCGACCTGGCGTGACAGACGGCCAGGGCAATGGCCACGAGAACGAACGCTCCGCGTCGCGCGGTGTATCTTCTGAAACTCCGAGACATGATGGCGCTCCGTTGGGGCAAGACAGTGGGATCGGCCGCGGCGACCGCGGTGACGCGAGCGTCGCCGCCGATCCGCCTTACCCTGCTAATATAGCACGCGCGTCGGAAAATGCGTGCCCGCTCTGCGAAATCCCGCCTTCACCGCCCCTGCTACCCAAGGGGTGCGCGCTTACGATCACGGGCTCAAATCGACGATCGTCGCCCCCCAGGCACCGCCGGTCTCATCCGCCGGATGGTGTGAAATCACCGCCGGATGGCGCTCCAGAGTCGCATGGACAATGCGCCGTAGAGTCCCGGTCCCCTTGCCATGGATGATGCGCAACTGCAGAATGCCGCGCTCCCGGCAGGCGTCGATGTACTCAACGACCAACGACTTGACATCCGCCGGTGCGAACGTGTGCAGATCAAGTGTGCCGTCGATCGGCGTTGGATAGGGCTCGTCGTCCATAGCGGCAAGATCATCCCGTTGCACAATCAACAGCAGGCCCACCCGACACCTTCACTCCGATGCAACTCCGGGAACGCCGCTGCGTAGAATGCTGTCGAGGCCCTTCAGACGGAGGTGGCAACCGATGGTGGCATTCCTGCTCTGGTGTTTCCTGTTCCTCTTGTGTTGGCCCCTGGCGCTTCTGGCCCTTGTCCTGTTCCCATTCGTCTGGCTTCTCTCGCTTCCCTTCCGTCTGATCGGGATCACTTTCGCGGCGCTCTTTGAGTTCCTGCGCGCGATTCTCTTCCTCCCGGCCCGTCTTCTCGGCGGCGCCAAACGGATCTGAATCGCCCAAATCACTGAGACCTGTTGAAAAAGCCTGTCTGTGCGGTCGGGTGCCCACACCCGACCCTGATACCGCAAGGGCTTACGCCGGGTGTGGGCACCCGGCGCCACACAGAAGCGGCATCATCCAACACTCCCCACTGGTCAGGGTGCCACGCACAAGCCTGCTTGCGCGTGCTCTGCCGACGTTCATCCCACGCTGCGTGGATGGAAGGCGCGGACAGGGACTCCCGTTTCCTTCTCGGCCGCTTGAGCGATGCGCTTCAACCGTTCCGGCGGCACCAGGGTGATGCGGCTTTCCGGGACCGGGCGATCGATCGAGTAGATGTGAACCTCGCGCGGTCGAATCCGCCCAACCATCTCGTGCCAGGCGGACATCTCGCCGGGGCCGGTGTTGGACGGGGTTCCATCGACGAAGACCGTCTGCAGGCAGATGCTCTCCATCGCTGTCAACCGGGTGACGATCTGATCCAAGTCAATCCCCCGTGCGGGGTGGTTGATGGCACAAAAAGTCTTAGCCGTCCCGGCGTCGAGCTTGAAAACCGGCAGATCAATCTGGGCGACGCTACGCCGCACCGCCTCATGCGTCAATCCCGTGGCATTGGACAATAGCGCCACCCGCGCGGTCGGGCGATACCGGTTGCGCAGCCGCACCACGGCATCGACCAATTCCGCAAACCACGGATAGAGCGTCGGCTCGCCATTCCCGGAAAAGGTAATCAGGTCGAACTCCACCGGCGATGCGACTCTCTCCTCCACCGCCTGCACGACTTGCTGAAATGCCGGCATGTCCGCGGCATAACGGTCCGCGTCCCGCGCCTGCCTCTTGGTCCAGCCAAAGTGGCAGTAGACGCAATTGAACGAGCACAACTTGTAGGCGCACGGCATCAGGTTGATGCCCAGCGACCGGCCATACCGGCGCGAATTGACCGGACCATAGAGAATCTGTTGCTTGAGCGGCAGCACCATATCGTCCTCCACGACACGGACGGCAAGTAAACCATCGCCGCCGCCGGCGGCAACCCCGCGCCGTAGATTCTGTCACTCGGCGCCGGGCTGACGGGGCCCTGCCGTTCCCTTTACCGTGCGCGCCACGTAGTCGTCCCGCACACGCCACACGGCGGGCGCATCCAGCTTCCCGCCGTCGAACACAATCTGCCGGCTCTTCTTGTCCTTGCGCCCCTTCAAATAGCGCGTCACGTTCATCCAGCGGATCACTTGTTCGGCATCGCGGATCACCAGGTACACGTCCACCGGTTGACTGATCCAATAGCTTAAGTGCCGTTCGTTCTTGATGTCGAAAATCTCCTTACCGTCCGCCTTGCGGGTACGGAGATAGGAGCCGCCGCTCTTGAGTTGCACGTAGATCTTCTGTCCGCTTGGCTTGCCGTCGTTGTCCTTGAACTCTGCTTCACCGTCGATCCCGTAATCGAACATCGACACCGGCCGGAAGATCTGGTTGGCTTCGCCGCAGATCGCCATCATGTGCCCGATGAGGATCTGCTCCAGCGCCTGCGCATCCAGTTCCTGGCCGGCCTTCTCATCCATGCCGATCACCCGGCGGGCGACCGGGTCGGTGCGCAGCCGCTGCTCGATATGATCAATTAGCGGGACTCTCTTGTCGCATTTCTGACAGGGAATGAAATCCTTCCCGGCCGCCAGCCGCGCGCGTACGGCGTCCTGGTCGATCACCGGCTTGCCGCATTTGGGGCACACGTAGCGCCGGTTCCGTCGCACATCGCAGCCATATTTGCCCAGGTGCTGGTGCACGTATTCGATGAAGATCACCTTCAATTCATCCGGCACCCCGGTCTCGAAGAACACGCTGATCGTCCCTTCGCCGTCGCCCCCGCGCTCCATCAGGAACCCCACCGTCTGTCCTTTGCTCGTGGCAAACTCGGCGGCGTTGCGCCACAGCTCCCGGTGCTCGAATTCGCGTGTGTACCACAACCGCACCACCAGCGTCGTGTAGACCGTCTGCAGCTCGCCCGCGAATGTGTACGACACGAAGATCTCCGGATGGGTGGGAATCGGCCGCTCGCGGCGGTATTGCGAGGGGAAGATCAACTGCCGCCCGCCGGGTGGGTCCTCGGCGATGCACAGTGATCTGTCCAGGAACATCTGCACCATCGCCCGCAGGAGCAGTTCTTCATCCGGCCGGTCCAATCGCTCCACACCCCCAAAGTCGAAACCGGGGCCATAGACGTCATCCTCACGCACGCAGCCGATTTCATCCACGTGCTTGCGGGCCGCACGA
>Ga0315277_10011682_pt1 | contig 11041 bp, 6 predicted proteins | sample YL17G05_15_MG_FD_203695 | JGI IMG/M metagenome (GOLD analysis project Ga0315277, IMG submission 203695) | Sediment microbial communities from Yellowstone Lake, YNP, Wyoming, USA - YL17G05_15 | ecosystem: Environmental > Aquatic > Freshwater > Lake > Sediment | place: USA: Wyoming | collected... | reverse complement strand
TGTAGTGCTTATCGTTGCAATGCTTCCCTCAATTCCCACAACTTTAGCTTCAACAGCAGCGAGGTTTATCTTTATCTGCCCAACTTCTGTCATGAGAGTGGCAACCGTGGAGTTCAGTTTTATGATGCTTGCACCCAGATCGCTGAGGGTTGGGTTCACCGTGAACCCAGCAACTGCAGATCCATAAAGCGTGAACATTCCGCCATAGTCTTTGTACGCAGTGGCTCTGATGAAGTAGTCTCCGGCTCCAGAGGGGCATGTGAACGTGGCAAAATACATTCCAGTGTTTATCTGGTTGGGCGGAAGAGACTTCACAAGTGATTCTCCCTTGTATAAGTCAAAGCTCAGCGTAGCATCTGAAATTATTCCGTCCACATCCACTTGAGCGAAGACGTCCACTATTTCTCCTGGCAAGTGAATCGATCCAACGTCAAGCGCGATGTTCAATGGATCCTTGATCACGTTTACCATGGTTTTCGCATGATGGTCTTGAGTGAATTGGGTGCTGTCTTTGTCGAAGTAGTAGATCATCACTTCGTATTCGCTTGGTGGAAGCACCGGGACCTTGAGGAATCTTGAGCCTACATTGAATTCAAGTCTGTCAGTCTCGAAGTCTATCGTTGCTGAGACGAGTTTTCCTTCCCAAGCAGGATTGTCCAATCTGTTCGCTATATCGGGCGTGTGGAACGCGAATGGATACCAAGCTTCCAGCATCCAAGCAGTGTCTAGTTCATTATTCCTTATACGCTGGTTCTCGTAGACCCACTCTTTGAAGGGTCCAAAATCCAGCACCAGACACCAGTCTCGGCTACTCTGGATCGTGCTCCAGCCTTCTTGGTTGTACCCTTTCTTCTGTAGTTGATAGTGCTTAGGAAGCGGTAGACCTCTTCCGTTAATCGTGACGTATTGGTCAGTCATTGCTGTTGATGGAGATACTGTAATGGTTGGCCACACGTCAAAGATTACGGCTTGGGCTTGAGCTGATATTCCGGTGAGATTTGGCCAGCCGCTCACTACAAGTCGTGGGTTGGGTATGGGGCTTGGTAAGGGTCGGCCCAAATCCGTTCTGACTTCGACTTCGCGCGCATAGATGGCGTGTTGTCCGCCAAAGCAGTCGGGGACAATCAAGTTCAAGGCTTTCCAGTAGCCGTTCCCGTCAGTTCTCACCGTGGTAAGGACTACTTCGTTGAGCCTCGGGTACCATCTCAGCAAGTCGTAATCGTTGTATCCTGTTCCGTTGAAGACTGTTCTCCAATCCCATGTCTGCAGAGGAGCAACGTCTGTGTAGACAATCTCGATATACACATCGCTGTAGGGATCCCATCTACTGTGCCTTGACGGGAGGAATCCGTGCCCATAGACATTGATTGTGTTGCCGACGTTTCCAGTTTTTGTCGTCTTCCATTCCATCGGGCTGTTGGTATCTTCGTATGTAATCCATGGAACTAGATCAAACCAGTCTCTGCCTGATATTTCTCCTTTGGCACTGTAAGCTCTAACATAATAGTGGTTACTGCTATCCGGCAGACTCTCTCCCACTGTTGGCACGCGTGGCACTTCTGGTAGGTGGTCTATTGTCAGGGTGAATCTTCCATTTTCGTCCGCGGTCACCGTGGTCAGCTTGCTGTTTACGCCGTAGAAGGTGTTCTCAAGCCAGATCTCCACTTGTGAATATGGAGCGAAACCTGTTCTGCACTCGAGATAGAGTTTCCCGTTTCCTGGGATCCAGGGTGCCGGAACGCTTATTTCTGCTCCCTTCACGCCAATCCAGAAGAACCATGTTACGTCATCTTTGTAGTTTGTCCGTGGCATATTTCTGTATCCTGTTGCTGCATATAGCTGATCGTTTACTGAGTGATCATATGCTCTGGCGGTTACTTCGTACCATGATTCTCTTTGCCACCATGAGCTTTTTGTTGGATCTACTTTCCACCACCAAGAGACCCTCTTGTTGCCGTCTATTTGCACTATTGTTGCATCTCCGTGGTTTGTGCCGTTTATCCAGATCTCAATTCTGTGGATTTCTGAGCCATAGTCACTGGCTGTTCCGTTGATCCAGAGCCAGCCAATGTCGCGGTCTGTACAGTTTGGCATTAGAACCCATATTGAGCTTGAAGTTCCATCTTTTAGGAATGTGTAGGGTGTGGCTCCTGACGTAGGTCTATCTGCGTCTGGGAATGTTATTGTGTTCTGTGGGGGCGTCTTGTCAATGTATTCCCTCAAGTAGACGGTTTGTCCTTGAGTGTCTTTTTCGCTTACTGTTACCGCAAACTCATGCCCATCCATTGTGTCTTCTGCTGTTGGGCCTTGGATGAATCTGGTTGAGACTATTGCGTACATGCCTTGCGACATGCCCTGTCCCTCTTTGGCTTTGAATTCCACTAAACGGTCCGCGAGATTGACTTCTATCCCCCAATCTCTCGTTTCCCCTCCTGGATATACTTTGATTTCATAATAGTCGGGCTTGAAACTGGGCACAGTCTCCGGGTATCTGACTGACAAGTACGTCACGAGGTTATCTCCAGAGTAGTAGTGGACTGTGAAGTTCTTCCACACCGGATATGATCCGTCGTGGTACATTCTGCTTCCCCCGTCGGGTCCATTGTCTGCATAGTTTGAGTAATATGCAAAGTTGGTCCATTGAACGCCGAAGCGTGCGGGTCCTTCGCTCGCCTGTGTATATTTCATGCTTATCGCGGGTGTTACAATCGATACTAGCAGCAAAGCTATGATTAATATTGCCTTCTTCATTTCCTTCTCTCCTTTTTTCAACATTCTTTGTTGCGAACGATACTATATACATGGAGGTTATATATTGTTTAGCTCAACAAAAGCTTACAAACATTTGCTATTCACGACTTTTGTATAAATGTGTCTATGTCTAAACCTGGATAGGCAAAAAGGAGAAATTAGATTTGGATGGGAACTCCATGTCTATGCGGTACTTCAACTCCAGCTTTGTCGATGAGGAGGTATCTGTCGTCTGTTCTTCGATCATATGCACTGGCAATGCAGATATCCAATCTGCCCACTACTGCAATAGCAATAAGGCGCAATTGCTCGTCATCGTGGCTAATTCTAATTATGTTTCCATGTATGAACATGAAAGTTGCATTTCTTGCACCGAAATCTTCCTCTGTTGTTATGAATTGGAAGAATCTTGAGTCAACATCGATTTTCAGCGCGGTTCCTCTGCCGAAAGCGTCTTCAAACAAATAGTCCCACTGAATTGGCGGGACATAGCTTGAAATCCAGACTGTAAATGGTTCATCTGGTGAGTTTATTTCCTTTCCATAGACTTTCACTGTCCAAGTGCCTGGATTTGGGGCAAATAGGATTACCCATTCAGGTTTCACCCAATCTCCTGAGTATAAGTTGTCGATCCCCCATACAAGGTTAATTTCGCTTCCGTCAGGCCGAACTATTATTAGATCTAGGTTAGATCCGGGCCAGTTTAAAGTCACTCTTGCGAAGCTTGTACCCGATGGCACATCGAACGTTCCTGCAACTACTGTTTGGTCTTCAAAAACGACACCTGAGAATTCATTTGTTGGTTTCCATCCTGTTACTTCCAATGAGAATCTCAAGAAGATGTCTTGCAGTTCCTCCAAAGATGGCGCAAATAGATATTCTCCTCCGGTTTGAGCTGCCATCGACCTTAGTAGAGCTTCATTTACATCTCCATGTGAAGCTCCTAGCCCCACAGTGTATATTGGAATCTCTAATCTCTTGCATTCATCTACATACATATTAGGAGCTGGATCTGTGTTGTGCCATCCATCTGACATGAATATTATGGATTTGTAGCGCTCTTCCTCACCATTAGCTTTGAATTCTTGAAGTGTGAGAGATAGGCCAAGTCCAAATGATGTTGAGCCCCCAGAAGCCAATTTGTCAATTTGGCTTTTTGCGTAGTTGAAGTCACCTAGCAGATGTGTGTCGATTGAAGCAGAATCGCAGAATGAAACAACTGAAACGCGGTCGATAGTCATCAGAGAATCTATAACTGCTTTAGCGGAGTCCTTCACTCCTTGTATCTTGGTCTTTCCACCCATTGACTCAGACATGCTTCCAGAGCGATCCAGTACTAACGCGATGTCGATGGGTGTAAATGCGAATTCTGAATGGAACGCATTTAAAGTCGTGTAAGTCTGAACAAGTTTCTGTTTGGCCCACAAAGATCCAATTATGGGTATTGGTGGCCAGATCTCTCTGTGCCAGAGTTTAAAGGTTAGCTTCACATCTGTATGAAGGCCGTCTGGAATCGCCGTAAACCATATTATTTCGGATTCACCTGGCTTCAGCTTCACAGTTTTCGTGTTATCAAAGTCGATCCTTTCTAGATCTATGTCCCAGTAGTCTGTAATCTCCCAGTAGCTTGGGTTTACGCTTACGACAAGCTCCCTCTCAGGTGAACCTGAAGGGTCATTATTGACTACTTTTAAATAGATTTTTTCCTTTGTCGAAACATCATAGTCGTCCCCTTCACTGTACACCTGTTCAATGTCGGCAGAAACAACAGGCACACCATATTCAAAGAGGGTTTTCGATAAAGGCTGACCAATAAGATTGTAAGTCAGGATTTCCGCCGCAGTGGTTGCTGCCTGTCCTGCGAGCTCTCCAACGATTATTCCTCCAGCAAAATACCCGACTGCAGCGCCTATTACCGGAGCAGGCGGAAAAGCAGCAGCGAATGAAGCTCCCACAGCTGTTCCTACACTCAGGCCTATGGATTGCCCCAGGTTCTCTCCAACAAGCTCTCCTACTATTCGCGCAAAATCGGTCACTAGTTTTCCAAATTCCACTTTCTTGGTTTCAAAATTTGTGATCTCTTGAACTATGTTCAAATCGGTTGGATCGGAAGAAGGAGGCGATAGTCCAAGAATTTTCTTTGATATAATCTCGATGTGATTGTACATTGCATCGACACAATCATATATTGACAAGATGAGAGTAAATCCTGTTTTGGTCTTTGTTCCAGTTTTGAGCTGTATTTCCATAGTGTTAGCTGCTTCTTCCCAATTGACAGATTGAATAGTTCCACTAAATTTCCTGAGTTCGACGAATTCCTTGACCTCTTTTGCGGATTTGAACTCAATCTGATGGTTACCGATGTCAATAGAAACTTGAACAAGTCTACTCTCAAAAGAGGTCACCATTGCATCTACCTCACTCTCTGAGGTCATTTTGAGAAAGCTCAGCACACCAAACATGCTTTCGGTGTTCACCGAGTATTGCATGTGCCAAATATCAATGAGGCTCATCACTTTGCCGGCAAGACCAGTTGGGTCGTCGACGAAAGCGTCCAAGAGGTATCTATCTTTGTTCTGTTCACGAATGATCTCCACATCTTCGGAGGTTTTCAAGAATAGCTCGTACTTCTCTTGGTCGCCTTCTGGATACTGCCAAGTGTAGGTCATCGTGTCTGCGTGAAAGCTCTTTTTGATATAAGCCAACATATCTTCAATATCATTGTCCCAACTTTCATGATGTACTTGAGCTCTCACAGTATAGATTATTGGAAATAGCGCAGAAGTTAGAATCAGTGAGCAAAGAACAAGTCCTGATAATTTATGCATTTTTCCTTCTCCTTTCTGTGAACAGCAGAATGAGTTTTCGGCGTTAGCCGTATTTAAAACTTGTGAAATCTACTTCTATTCACATCCTAGATTGTGTTTGATGCTCGTACCTCCAAAATTGGATTCGATTGCAACATGGATTGTCGCCGAGAAATCGCACACGCTAGACTTGCCTAAACAAATCGAATACAACGTACAATTGAGGTCTTGTTATGCCTATGTTCTTCCATCTTTCTGCGTTTTCGAATAGCTACCCCTCAGAATTTGGATCTGTTCTTCGGTCTTTTCTTCTGTCTTCTTTATTTTGCCTTCAATCCACAGTAGTGGACCTAGGAGGGCAACGATGAATCCGATGGCGAATACGCTGTAGTATATGTTGTTGAGGAAGAGCGTGAGCGGAATGTAGACTGAGACGATGGCGAGCATTAGGGATACGATCACAGCTAACAGCACAGTGTATCTAGAGACTGCAGCGTCGTGTTGAATCTGAATATGTGCGAGGTCTATGACCAGTTCTGCTTCCTTGTTCGCTCGCATAGGTTCTCAGAGTAAGTTGATTCTTCGATGCTTATTTGGATAGATAGAAAAAACTTCTATAAGTGTAATCTAGGCAGGCAGCTAATACAAATCATAGGGCGCAGACTTCGATGAGAGATAGGCGCAGTCTTAACTAGTCTGATATATGCACAGCAGCGACAACAAATGAAGACTCGAAGCTCTTAATTGCTTGCATGAATAAGACACTAAGGCATAGCATATAGAAGAAGATTTCATATTGCTTTTACACCCTAAAAGTGGATTAGAAAGAAGCCAGTGGCTGCTGACCATGAAGAATCTCACGTAGATTTTGAGGAGTAATGGCTTTTCTGCACTAAGCAAGGAAATGCCTAAGAGCAAGCGAAAAGAAGTCTATTTGATATGAAAAAGAAGCAAGCTGCATTGATGGCAATAATCGGCGGAGTAGCGATTTTAGGCATAAAACTCTTGGCGTACCTAGTCTCAAATTCCGTCGCCTTGCTCTCCGATGCTCTTGAATCTATCGTCAACATAGTAGCTTCAGGGTTGATGTTCTTCTCGATACATGTTTCAGAAAAACCTGCTGACGATAGTCACAACTATGGCCATCAAAAAATCGAGGAGATCTCAAGCATGTTAGAGGGAGTCTTCATAATCGCCGCTGCGCTTCTGATTGTCTATGCTGCCACAGGACGCTTTTTTGAATCTGTCGAACTGCTAGAGCTGAATCTTGCTATTGGCATATCGATGCTGGCTGCAGCCTTAAACGCGGGGCTTTCATGGTTCCTAGCACGCACTGCCAAGAGAAGTGGATCTGCGGCCCTCGAAGGAGACGCAAAACACCTCCTGTCCGACGTGATCTCATCAGCTGGAGTGTGGATAGGCCTCTTTGTTGTCCAGTTAACAGGATGGAATTCTATGGACTCCATACTCGCCTTTGTGGTCGCAGCTTTGATTGCCAAAATGGGAATTGGATTGATCCTGAAGTCCTCACATCACCTAATGGATCGATCATGCAAGGACGAAGAAGAGAAAATGAAAGAAATACTGGCTCGTCACAGATTCCGCTTCATAGATTTCCATAACGTGAGAACCCGCCGCCATGGAAACCAGATTTTCGCTGAACTCCATCTCTCAGTTGACGGTTCACTCAGCGTCAAAGAGGCTCATGATCTTACTGACCATCTAGAAGAGGAAATTAAAGAAGAATTACCCAGTATGAACCTGATAATCCACATTGAACCAAAGAAGTAAATTGGACAAAGCCTCAGTCCAGTCAGGCATTGTCTAGCCACGCCTCAGTTCCACAAGGTCCTCTAATTTTCGTTTCTGTCAAGCACACATAGTTCCTGTTATACTTATCTTGAAAGCATCTGCCTAGGTGTTTTTGGATATAGATTCCGCATTCATAAAACTGATTAGGCTTCGGCAGAGATTTCAAAATCACGCGCATGCGCGGTGGCGTGTACCCCAGAACCCAAATCTGGGAAATCACGCACACCCCTAAAAGGGGTACGCATTTTCCTCTAATGTAACCTCAATCTAGCAGATTCTTACAATTCCCATCTTGAGTGTGATGAGGCCGAATTGCCTGTCTCACAACGCTTCTTGCAGCTTACACCACAGTGACCGTCCATAAGTCAAGCGAATCTCACCATCACAAGATAATCCGCAAGCGAATTTAGGAACAAGCATGAGTGCTAGTCAGCCGCACCAACTCACCACAGCCCTAAAACAGCAGATGCTCAAAGAAATCCTTGAAAATAGCTCTGAAAAAAGTATAAAGTCGTGCTTAAGCAGTGGTAGCCCGGGAGAGATTCGAACTCTCGTCGGCGGGTCCAAAGCCCGCTATGCTTGGCCACTACACCACCGGGCTTCAATTCTCTCAAAGTGTCTGAGTTAGCCTTTTATTAAACGGTTTTTGATTAAAACCTTCCTATCTGTGCGCACATCAAGCGCCACTCTTCTTGCTTTCTCAATTGCAGTTGAAGCTTCTCCCTTGCCAGTATCCTTTAGGTTGAAAAATTCGATCATCTGCTTGAATGTTCTGGGGCTTTTGTTTTCCAGAAGCTCAAGTGAATAGAATAATGTTGTGTGATCTACTTTGACTTTGCTTATCAAAGATTTGAGCCAGACATAATTTTCAACAATATCCAAAAACGCGTTGTCTAAGCAGTGCGCTGTTTCCGCCATCTTTCCAGAACCAATTAGTGCTTCTGCACGCAGGACTGTTCCCTGCAAAAATAAGGGGTTCAGATAGTAGCCGAGCTTGGTCTTCACTTTGAAATGGGCCGATTCAAGTTCTTTAGGATGTCGCTTTGTTTTGGTGCTGAACTCGCCCCATATTATCTGGAAGAGCTTCAATTTCTCCTTTAAGCTTGAATCATCAATCTTGTCAAGCCTTGCTGTCACCAAGTATTCTTTGAACAATTCGAGTTTGTCCAGTTTCGTCGCTGAGTCTTCCAGTCTTTCCAGAAAGTGTGTGTTTGACAAAGGCTCTGATGCTATCTCAGCAAGTATCTTCAGTGTGCGCTCCATTGCTACGACAGCAAACAAGTGTGCACTGCGAAAGTCTTCCCTCGAAAAGGCCGAGGTAGCCCGGCTTAGGTAGATATCTGAGTCTACTAGATGGGCTTCGGTTCTGATGTCTACGCGGTCAGGAGAGCTATAGGATTTTGTCATCAACAGCTTCGTGTTGGTGAAGGACCAGTCTCGGTCATAGAGGATTTGCATTTCGTATAGCTTCTGATCCACTTCGGGTGGGATAAGGCTGTGAATCCACTTTTTCGGAGCATGGTCTAAATCGATTATTAGCCCGCCTGCTTCAATTCTTTCCAAATACTCGTCGCTGATTTCGCTTCTGTCAAGTATCAACAAGTCCACGTCGCTGGAAGGTTTGGCTTCTCCTCGGCTCCAGCTTCCGAATAAGCCTATTCCATAGACGTTGTCTTTGGCTTTGAGTTCGTTCACAATCTTTTCAAGTGTTTTTCGCATTTTTTCTGGAAGTCTCATCATCGATATTCAGTCCTGTCTTGTGGAATCAGTAGTTGAGGTTAGTATTCAAAATTTCTGATTTGGATACTCCTAAAGAAACCGTAAAATTTATATATTAAAACATTTCACTAGAACGGTTACGCTGGGACCGGATGGCCATTTTTCTGATTCCGACTCCCTGAATTAGGAATATGAGACGGTTCTCGCAACAGAAAACTGGGGCGAAAAAACATGAGCAAAAAAGAAAGCAGAACCCATCAACGTCTGCTCGACAAATGCCCAGAGTGCGGTAGCGTAAACCTTGTTCACGATTATGATACAGGCGAAACAGTCTGCGGCGACTGCGGACTCGTAGTATACGAGCAAATGATGGACAAGGGGCCGGAATGGCGTGCGTTCACGCAAGAAGAAAAGGCCTCAAGAAGCCGCGTCGGAGTACCAACATCTTATTCTGTCCATGACAAAGGCTTGTCAACGGCAATCAGCCAAGTTGATAGAGATGCCTTTGGAAGGAAACTCCCCTTGGCCACGAGGCTACAGATGTGGCGCCTCAGAAAGTGGCAGATACGCTCGAGAGTGCATTCATCCATTGACAGAAACTTGGCTCAAGCCATGGCAGAACTAGACCGCCTATCAGATAAAGTCTACATTCCACCACCAATCAAGGAAAAAGCAGCCGTCGTGTACCGCAAAGCCCTTGACAAGGGTTTGGTCAGAGGAAGATCAATCGCAGCTATCGCTGCAGCCGCTCTGTACGCAGCTTGCCGCGGAAGCGGAACACCGAGAACACTGCGCGAAATAGCCGAAGCAAGCCTCGTTGACAAAAAAGACGTGGCCAGATGCTACAGACTGCTTCTGCGCGAACTTGACGTACACATGCCCATCGCTGACCCGCTGACATACGTTTCAAAAATCGCTGAAAGCACAGGGATATCTGGCAAAACTCAAGGCGTAGCCATCCAAATCCTGCGCGAAGCCAGAAAGCGAAGAGCCGCTGCAGGAAAAGACCCGATGGGTTTGGCCGCAGCTGCATTGTACATTGCCTGTCTGCAGAACAATGAGAAGAAGACGCAGAAGGACATCGCTGAGGCTGCAGGCGTCACAGAAGTTACAGTGAGAAACCGTTACAAGACTCTGAAGAGACAGCTGAACTTGGAGATTCCAGAATAAGAATGGGTATTAGCTCTCATTTTCCTCTTTTTCAAGCTCCATCACAATGGGACCCTTGTAACCGCAGTTTTCACAAGCATACTTCGTTGGTGTAAGCCAGAAATCAAAGCTGCTGGACAAGTGTATCTGTGGGCTAGCGCATCGTGGACAGTAAATCTTGGCGTGTTTAGTGCGTTTCAGGTTTTTCAGAACTTCACGTATATTGCTTAGAATTTCCATCTTGAGCTTGCACCTGCTGTGTTGTGGCTACTGGAGTTCAATGTTGCCTTCTGGGTATCCGAGGTCAACCAGATATTTCTTGACTCTGTCTCTGTGGTCTCCTTGAAGAATTATCAGGCCATTTTTGGCTGTTCCTCCACACGCACAGAAGTTTTTCAGTTTCTTAGCCATTTCACCCAAATCGGTGCTCTTATCATCTACACCGTTCACAATGGTGGTTGGTTTGCCAAACTTCCGTGTCTCAAGCCGTATCCGGATACGTTGTTGCTCCTTCTCTATCTCCCTGCAAGCGCACAAATCTTTGGGAAGCCCGCATGTTGGACATATTTCGGCCATGATGCTCAGATGTATAGTTGCCGCTGAAATATATAAGACTTTCAAATCATCGTTTCAGAAGCAAACTACATAGCCACACTACAGTTTACGAAAGCTTTAACGTTAATAGACGGTGATTATGCGTTCATGAAAGCACTGGTTGTTGGCTGCGGAAACATCGGCTCAGTAGCCGCTGAAGACCTAGCACGAACCATGAAAGCAGTTGAAGTTGTTGTCGCAGACAACGA
>Ga0315277_10011681_pt1 | contig 11041 bp, 7 predicted proteins | sample YL17G05_15_MG_FD_203695 | JGI IMG/M metagenome (GOLD analysis project Ga0315277, IMG submission 203695) | Sediment microbial communities from Yellowstone Lake, YNP, Wyoming, USA - YL17G05_15 | ecosystem: Environmental > Aquatic > Freshwater > Lake > Sediment | place: USA: Wyoming | collected... | reverse complement strand
CTTCGGACATGAAACGTATCTTTGAAGAGGAGACGCGTGTCCAGAAAATGCTTGATGTCGAGGCTGCATTAGCTTGGGCTCATGCTGAGGTTGGCAACATACCGAAGAAGGACGCAGAAAAAATCATGGCCACCGCCCTATCGAAGCGTGTCAAGCTGAGTCGAATAAAGGAGATTGAACGCGAGATAAAACATGATGTTGCTGCTTTGGTTAGGGCTTTGGCAGAAGCTAGCGGTCCAAGCGGCGCGTTCGTTCATTTGGGGGCAACAAGCTATGATATTGTTGATACTGCGAATGCTCTCCAGCTTAAAGATGCTCTCGAACTAATAGTGAGGAGACTGAATGATTTTGAAACAATGCTAGCGAAGAAGGCTGTGCAGTACAAGGAGACCTTGATGATGGGTAGAACGCATGGCCAACACGCATTGCCGATTACGCTGGGCTTCAAGTTTGCTGTTTGGAAATGTGAGATTTCGAGGCATATTGGACGGCTGAAGCAGTGTGGAGAACGTGTGGTGGTTGGGAAGATGAGTGGAGCTGTTGGGACTCAGGCAGGTTTTGGGCCTCATGCTGCGAGGATTCAGGAGCTTGTTATGCAGAGGCTTGGAATCAGAGCGGCTGAGATTTCTACTCAAATTGTGCAGAGGGATCGGTATGCGGAGCTTGTGTGTTTGTTGGCTGTGGTTGCTTCGTCGCTTGATGATTTTGCCACTGAAATTCGGGAGTTGCAGAGGCCTGAGATTGGGGAGCTTTTTGAGGCGTTTGAGGAGAAGAAGCAAGTTGGCAGTTCGACTATGCCCCATAAGCGGAACCCGGAGACTTGTGAGAGGGTATGTGGTTTGGCCAGGATCGTTAGGGGTCTTGTGGTTCCGGCGTTGGAGAACGTTGTTACTTGGCATGAGAGAGACTTGACTCAGTCTTCTGCTGAGCGTTTCATCATTCCTGAAGCGTGCATATTGGTGGATTACATGCTTTTCTTGATGAGTGACATTGTTGGGAATTTGCGTGTTGATGAGCAGCGCATGTTGAAGAATGTTGAGTTGACTCAGGGGCGAGTCATGTCTGAAGCTGTGATGATTGCATTGGCGAAGAAGGGTGTGAGTCGTCAAGATGCACATGAGCTTCTTAGGAAACTGGCTATAAAGAGCGAGGTTGAGAGGCGTTCTTTTAGAGAGGTTCTTCTTGAGGATAAGTTTGTCTGTAAGAGTCTGAGCGAGCGGGAGGTTGATCATGCGTTGAATCCTAGGAATTATCTGGGTACGGCTGTTAAGCAGGTTGAGTTTGTGGCTGGAAAGAAGGCATAGGCAAGTGAATAGAGTATTCTGGCTTTTTCATGTTTGCTTCGCTTTGACCTGCTTGTCAGTGACGGCTGCCGTGGCGTTTGTGTGACTGTTCAGGAGGTGACGCGGCGCGGCGTGTTTGTTGGGTTTCCTCGTTTTCATGTGATTTTTCTAGAGTTTGCCTGTCGCGGGATAGTGCTCAGTGTCGCAGCGCCAACATTCTGTGTCGGCTGCTGCATGAAGCTGTGTTGAATTTTCAGCATTGAAGTGACGTTGATCTTGGATTGGGGCAAAAATCGTTGTGTGGCAGTGCTTTCGGAATTGTATGGGCTGTTGGCGCGGGCTGTGGGTCTAATATGTGGTTCTCTCGTTGTTCCTGTGGTCGTCTAGAAGGAGTATGCCTGAGACCGTGATCATAGATAGCATTAACCATAGGAGAAACATGAGTGTGTAGCCAGCGTGGGAGAATATTTCCTCAAGCATTTTTGCTCAATAGTATCTTGGGCTTGCTGGGTTAAAAGGCGAGTTTCCAGATTCGCAACAAGTGTCTGTTAGGACATATTTTGAAGAGCGATATATTGAAATCCGTCATAACTGTCTCATACGCTAAGTTTCGGAATGAAAGATCTTTTGTCCCAGTCATGTTTGGCGTGCTTTGCGATTTTCCATTCTGATCACGTGAGCGAGCTTCGATGTCTAGTATTCGCTGATTGCTGTTTGTTTCCATTGATCTTCTCTTTCAAGCTTTTCCCATGTTTCCTTCTTTACGAAGCCGCCTACCTGTTCCTTAATCTTCTTTGCCAGCCTAGGCCCTATCAGCGGCAGATTCGTCAGGTCATCAAGAGCCACGTGCTTTATGTCTTCTACAGTCTTGTAGCCAGCGTTGTATATGATCCGTCCTCGGACTCTGCCTACTCCTTCCAGCCTGACAATTGGTAGCAGTTCTTTTTTCACTCCTTTGGCTACTCTTGTTTCTAGCTCAAGGGTTTGCGGTAGGACTTGCTTGTTGCCAAGAAGCATTGCCAACTCGCGTGTGGCGTGAAGTAGCCACTTCGCGTTCTCGATCGTTCTGTAAAGGTCGCCTGGCTGCACTCTAAATCTTTCAATGATCTGATCTTCGCTCATCTCTTCGATCCATGCTTGCACGGTCATCGCAGTTTTCACTTCGCCGAGAAACTCTTCATACGCCACTGAGTCTTCCCACTCGCCGGGTACATCCGCTAGAAACTCTGCTTTGTGTTCTTCCATGAAAACTGCTATTTCGTCTATTTCTTGAGCGTATGGTCTCAGTACTGGGCCCATGTCTGGCGTGTGGGCGATCATTTGGAGAAGGCTCAGTTCTGTTAGGCAAACGGGTTTTCGCTTTAGCGAGTCGCGAATTATGACGGCTGAAGCTGGGTCTACGTAGAGTTCGCTCACTCGCCTTCCGAATTTTGTGGCATTAATCTCATCGCCAAGGACTTCGATCATTTCCTCATCGTAGAGGTATTTGAGAATCTTGGCTATGAGGCCCTTGATTGCCTCTGTGTCATACTGGTGGGCGTAGAAGGTTCTGCCGAAAAACTCGTAGAGTCCCTGCTCTGTGTGGGCGAAATCTGAGGCTATCGTTGCAAGCACGTGCGACCGCATGATTCTTTCAACGGCTAGCCTCGACCATATGCGCTCTGGACGGGCGAGGATGTAGCTTTCCAGCAAATAGTCAGCTTCATCTGGGGTCTTTGCTATTAGTAGGGCTTCTCCAAACTTGTCATATTTCGGCCTGCCAGCCCTGCCTGCCATCTGCTTATACTCTAGGACGCTAATCGGGTAGTAACCATACCCCGCTTCGTACCGCCTATAATCCTGCACGAGAACCATTCTTGCCGGCAAGTTCACGCCGAAGGCTAATGTTGGGGTAGCCGTCAAGACCTTGATTTTTCCCTGGCGGAATGCATCTTCTATTATTCTGCGGTGTCCTCCTCCCAAGCCTGCATGATGAAAGGCCGTGCCATGTTTGATCAGTTCTGCAAGTGATTCGCTTATTCTTGTTCTTTCGCCAGCAGCCAGAACCTTTTCTGCTTCGTGCTCCAGCGAACGCTTCAAAGGTTTGGAGAGAGCCTCTTCAACTTCACCTGCAAACTTCTTGGCTAGCATGGCCGCGTTTTTGCGCGTTGACGCGAAAACGAGCGCTTGTCCGCCTGACTTAATGGTGCTCAACACCAAGTTTACGGCGGAATCCCCTGTCTTTTTCTGGATTTTTCTGGCATCGCCGTCCTTGTACTGGATTTCGTCATGTAGCAACACTCCTTCCTTCAGTGTGACCGGCCTCCAGTCTGTGGTGACATGTTCTGCCTTGAGCCACGTTGCAATCTCGTCAACATTGTTTATCGTGGCGCTCAATGCGAGAATTTGAATGTCTGGGTTGACCTGCATGAGTCTGGCTAAGACTACTTCAAGTGTCGGTCCGCGCTTAGCATCATTCAGCAGGTGTACTTCATCAGCGACGACCAGCGAAATCTCGTCCATCCATTTGGCCCTGTGCCTTAGGAGTGAATCCGATTTTTCGTTCGTAGTAATGATTACATCGTACCTTTCGAGCCACGGGTCTGTGCTGTCAAAGTCGCCTGTGCTGATGCCAATTCTGATTCGACTTCCATCCTTCTTGGTTATCGCCGTGTACTTCTTGAATTCGTCAAATTTCTCGTTAGCCAACGCCCTCAGAGGCGTCAAGTAGATGATCTTTCCGCCTTTTTCCAGCACATGTTTCAGCGCACACAACTCAGCAACCAGCGTCTTCCCAGAAGCAGTTGGGCTAGCCAAAACGAGATTTCTTCCTTCAAGAGCCCCAGCCTTTATCGCCTCTTCCTGCGGAGGAAAAAGCTCAACAATTCCACCTCTTACCAATATCTCTTTAACTGACTCTGGGACAGACAAATCAGTTATCTTCACGCGAAAGGACCCATCTCCATCTTTCAACAGAATTACCACAATGACAACTTAAAATGTTATGTGTGGCCTTTTTTTCTGGGTTACGCTTTTCTAGCAGAGACAGCGTTACTCAAATGAGAAGGCAGTTAGGTCAGGACGGTTGAGTGCAACATGATTGAAAACGTGAAGGAACTGTTAAAGGCGCACAAAGGACTGAAACATGAGGTTTACTTGGACAACGAAAACTCGAGCAAAGTCCCGAATGTGGTTATTGAGGCAATGCTGCCGTACTATGGTCGCCGCGCGTTTGGCAATCCTACACTGACGCATAAGCCTGGCTGGGAAGCTTTCGAGACTATAATGATATCATCACAGAAATTAGCCTCTTTCCTTGGATGTAAGGCTCTTGAAGAAATCAACTTTACTCCGGGAGAAACCGAGGCCAACAATCTCGCAATAATGGGAACTGCCGTCCCTATGAGTGATAGGGGCAGGAAGATCGTGATTTCTGAAGTTGAACCCTTAAGCGTGCTAAACGTTGCTGAAATGCTTCAGAAACGCGGGTTTACCCTGACGAAAATCCCAGTTGACAGTGAAGGCTTCATAAACCTTGAAAAGCTCGAAGAAGCCGTTGACAACGAAACAGTTCTTGTAAGCCTCTCCACCGTGAATCATGAGATAGGAACAATTCAGCCGATAAAGGACGCGGTAGAGGTGGTTAAGGACAAGAATTCCAAGACAATTTTCCACACAGACGCTTCGGATGCCTACGGCAGAATCCGTTTCAACGTCCAAGATTTGGGTGTGGATCTAGCAACTGTGAGCAGCTACAAGATTTTGGGACCGCGGGGAGCGGGTGTTCTATACGTGAAGGAGCACGTTGCTGTGGAGAGAATTCTAGAAGGGTCGATAGGAACGCAGAGACTTTGGCCTGGGGTCGAGAACACCCCTTTGATTGTCGGCTTCAGCAAAGCATCTGAATTGGCTTTCCAAAACTTTGAGGGGAACATGAGCCACATGCGAGAATTGCGGGAGAAACTGATTGACAGAATAACTTGCGGGATACCGGACGTCTTGCTGAACGGGCCTACGGGCGATAAGCGGGCGCCTGATAACATAAACATAAGTTTCCTGAGATGCGAGGGCGAAGCACTGACGATCGAGTTAAGCTTGAGCGGCGTTTATGTTTCAAGCGGCAGCGCCTGTTCCAGAAGACTGTTGCAGCCAAGCCACGTTTTGGTTGCCTTAGGAAGGAAGTTTGATGAAGCTCATGGAAGCATTTTGATGAAGGTTACGAGGTTGCACACCGAAGAAGACATAAACTATGCTATGAAAGTAATTCCAAGAGCCGTGCAGAGGATTAGAGGCATAACTGGCTCGACTGGAGTTGGATGAAAATGTCGCGTGCGCCACTTCCTTACAACCCCAAAATATTGGAGCTATTTAGGAATCCGAAGAATCTTGGGAAGATGGAAGATGCCACTGTGAAGGCCGTTGCGGGCAACCCCATGTGCGGGGACATGATTACTTTCTACCTGAAGATTGACGAACATGACGTTATTGAAAAGGCGTCCTTCGAAAGCTATGGCTGCGCAGCAAACATTGCAACATCAAGTATAGTCACGGAGATGGTCAAGGGAATGAAACTTGAAGATGCCTGGAAAATCTCGTACAAAAGCGTAGCCGAATCTGTAGGCGGTTTGCCAAGCGTGAAGTTCCACTGTGGCATTTTGGCCGTTGGGGCACTCAAAAGGGCTATCAGAAAATACTACGAGAGCAAAGATGCTTGTCCCGGCTGGCTGGAAAAAGAGCCAAGTTTCGAAGAGAAACAGGCGCTGGAAGAGGAAGCACTGGCGAAGGCACTTTCAAAGAGAATTAAGCCGGAAGAAGGAAAATAATGCTGGATCCTTACGAGATTCGGAAGGACTTTCCAATTCTGAAGCGAAAAGTGAACGGCTACACGCTGATTTACTTCGACAATGCGGCAACTTCGCAGAAGCCGAGACAGGTGATTGAGGCAATCAGAGACTTTTACGAAAACCATAACGCAAACGTTCACAGGGCGGTTCACACTCTTTCTCAAGAAGCTTCGGAACTCTACGAGGAAGCGCACGAGGAAGTTGCCAAGTTCATAAACGCCAACGGTATGGAAGAAACAGTTTTTGTGAGAGGCACTACTGAAGCAATAAACTTGGTTGCCTACTCTTGGGGTCTTCGCAATCTCGGGAAGGATGACGAAGTAATAGTCTCATTGATGGAACACCACAGCAACATTGTTCCTTGGGAAATAATCTCAAAGATAAACGGGTTCAGAATCAAATACATTGAAGTGAACGATGACGGAACCTTAAGCTACGAGTCCTTTGAAAAACTCGTCTCTGAGAAGACGAAAATGGTTTGCGTGTCTCACGTTTCAAACGTAACGGGAATAGTGAATGACGTAAAGAGAATCACAAGAATCGCCCATGAGTATAGTGCGCTGACGTTGGTGGACGGGGCGCAATCCGTTCCTCATCTTCCCGTGAACGTCAAGGATTTGGACTCGGATTTTGTTGCTTTTTCAGGCCACAAAATGCTAGGACCAACTGGCATAGGAGTCTTGTATGGTAAGCGGGAAATTCTTGAGAAGATGGAGCCATTTCACGGTGGAGGCGAGATGATCAGAGAAGTATCATATGATCCTGAGAAGAAGCACTGTTCCATTGCGTGGAATGTGCTGCCTTGGAAGTTTGAAGCAGGCACACCTAACGTCTGCGGAGCTGTAGGGTTGATGGAGGCAGTGAGATATTTGAAGCGTGTAGGCATGGATAATGTGAAGGAGCACGAGGAAATACTAACGAAATATGCCCTGCGTCAAATGGAGGGCTGTTGCCCAAAAATCATGATCTACGGGACAAAAGACACTTCCGCCAAGTGCGGCATCATCCCCTTTGGCGTTGAGGGCTTAAGCTCGCATGATATTGCTTTGTTCCTTGACAATTATGGAATAATGGTCAGAAGCGGCTTCCATTGTGCCCAACCGCTGCACGAAATACTGAAACTGAACTCTTCGGCCAGAGTAAGTTTCTACATATACAATACTCGCGAAGAAATCGACAGATTCGCCGAGGTTCTAAAGGAGATTGAACAGCTCTAATGGTCAATGTGAACGATTATGTGGCCAGAACAGAAGGAACGTGTGGCAAAGAAAAAGATGTCATAGTCATATTCAAGTATGATAAGAAGGATGAGGTCATCGAGAAAATTCTTCAAAAGGCGAAAATAAAACAATCTATTGCTCGGATGATTTTTGAACTAACCTTCAAAAACTATTCTTTTCGACTTTATCAAAGTGGCAAGGCCATCTTTCGGGATCTGAAGGACAAGGAAGAGTTGAATGGCATCCTGTCTGAGTTGCTGTCATAAATCCACCCGCAAGCTATGAACTAGGATATGATCAAAACTTGAATTAGTCTCTTCCTTGGGTTGCAGTGTGCTTTGTCTGAGGTTTCCTTATTCTCTCTGTTTGTTTTCCAATTTTCTGCAGTATCGTGCGGACAAATGCTCTTATTTCTTTGTCCACTGCAATCAATAGCCCTAGGTAGATCAATCCTCCGACTGCGGTGAGGGCAAGCGTGTCAAACCTTCTTGTTGGATGAGCTGAAAATAGTACTAGTGCCATGACCGACGCGGCACCAACAAATTCTCCTATGCTCTTCCATGGAATCCTAACCTTGACAGCTTTGTGCAAAACGCGATACAAAACAATGAATGTTATCAGACGTACGACAGTGTTGATCGCTGCCACATACGTTGCCATCAGAACCGGGTTATTGCCTGCGAAAGTATTCAATACGTAAAAGGCTGTTGGCAAGGCAATTGCCGAATGAACATACGGTAGAGAAAAAGCAATGAATAGTCTGCTTTTCACAACTTTGTCGAATGGTATTTTTGCTTTTTCATCCACTTTTTCAATTCCATAGAGGACATAAGTGAAAATTGTCGAGACTGTAGAGATCAGAGCATCAATGGCCAATATTACTAGGACCGGTGCTGCGGCGAGATAATATCCACTTTCTTTTAGGAAGATGAGATATGACGTTGGCAAGGCTAATACTCCGGCAGTCATTGGAATAGCAAACATCAAAACAATTCTGAGCGAGACTGTTGCTTCTTCCAAGTTTGGATCTGCTAGAAGTTTTGGCTGTAGCGCAAAGGCCAGAAAAGTGGAATAGGTAATCACGTTTGCGATTTGCAGAGGGGCGTACCAGTAGCCGTATGCTGTTGTTCCTCCATAAATAGTCAGCATCAGAAATATCACGGCAGCAATTCTGTCTCCTAATATGCTGTAGAGGTTAAACGCCGAGCCCTTCAGCCACTCTTTAATGTAACTGAGTACAATTTTCTGCTGAAGTTCCTTCCATATCATCTTGAAGTAGAATGCCATTTTGATGGCGAACGCCACTACAAGGCTGAGAACTGCGCCTAAAAGTCCCAGTTGAAGTCTAATGACGAATAAGTAAACAAATAGGACTTTGAGCACTTCACCAACCAGTAGCCCGTATCCCACGAAGTGTGGTCGTTTTGCTTGTAAACAAGCTTCGAAAACATTGATCAGATAAGTCTCGATTATTTGAGCTGCAGCAACGACATAGACTAGGACGTATTTTTGCAGTTCAGGAGAGGCGGTAATAATCGGGAGTAATGCCAAGTAAACAAGCGTGGCAATCGTGGCCAATGCCATGTTTCCTGCGGTTCCGGTTTTAGTTGCCCCTTCCTTATCTCGAGCAACAAATCGCATTGTCCAGAAGGTTATCGGCCCAGAAAACAACGTGAAATATGATATCATCGTCGTTGTGAAAAATCCGAAAGTTCCATAATCCGCTTCTGCCAGTGTGTTTGCCACTACGAGCGTGAAAACGATACCTGTTGCAACTGTGACCATCTTGGCAATGAAAAGTATGACTCCTGAGTAGTGAGTCCTGATTTCTTTCTTTTCCAAGTGGTCACCCGTCGTGGTTTTAAGGAAAGATGAGATCAACTAAAATATCTGTTTTGGCCTCAGTTTCAACCTGACCCTTATCCTGGTTCTGCTGATCCAATTATAAAAGGGGAATAAAGGGCGCTTCATCGCCTGTGGAAGTGCGTCTTTCAGCTCTCTGTGTAATCCTAGCTTGGTGGCAATTCTGCCTTTTCTGGTTAGAGCTATGTAGTAGCGCGTTAGTTGGAATTGGCTGAACCCGTTGTTTTGTTTAAAATCATCTAGAGTTGGGTGGTTTCCCATACGCCCGTACATGACCCATTCTCTATGGCTGTTAGCGCAGAATTCAACTATTTTGGCCACAAGAGCGTTATTCACGGCTTTGTCCCAATGCTTCTGCAACGAAAGTATTTGGGATATCATTGTAATTCTGTCGCCGTGGATAAGCTGCACAAATCCGACAAGTTCATCTTGCAAATAGGCTCCTATGTAGGTGGCGTTTTTTATTGAGGCCAAGCCCTTTGTTATTGTCTCCAGGGATATTCCGTAGTGCGGGAAAGCTCTTCCTTGTCTTATTGGGGTTTCGTTGCTAATTTCCCACATACCTTTTGCCAAGCTCGCGTTTGGTTCCGCTATTTCTGTTCTTACTCCGCTTTTTTCCGCTTTGCGGATCATGTTGCGCGTCTTTTTTCCTATGTTTTTCCACCAGTCATCATAGCTTTCTAGTTGAAGAAGCGCAATGCTCTCGCTTGCCCTTGACCAGGATATTGGAGGGTTTGGTATGATATGGCTCCATTTTCTTTCAAGGAAGGTGAAGATGTCTATTCCCCTTTCGCTGAGTTTTTCCACAAATCTCTTCGTTGGAACAACGTCCCTTTCATATTCTTCTCCGTCTTTGGCTATTTTGAAGAACATTTTCTTGCGAATAGCCACTGTTTGCAAGTCAGCATCTGCGTTCAGAATGCTCCTGAATACTTCGTAGTATGGGCCTCTATGGTTCATTTTTCCTCTTTGAAAGAGCCAAATAGGATGAATGTGTATGACATGGTTCTTTGCGATTGCACTTCTTGATATCTTGATTGCCTGTTCAGGCGTGCAAGCATAGCATAGGCTGTCTAAACCGATTTTTGCAAACTGATGAAAAGACTGCAATGGGAATTCAGCTGGGACTGCTGGTGTTTTGGCTTTGAATCTTTTCCACATTATTCTCGCAAGTAATCTGGCTGTTCCATGAAAGGTGTAATACCTTATTTCTCTTCCAGTTAATTTTTTAAGTAGTCTCAATTCGCTGTTTGGATCATTCACAATGTGAAGCGCAATCTCATGTTTACCGTTGTCCATCAAGGTCAGCAGTTCCTTGTCCGGTATGGTTTTCGGCGTGAAAAACCAGTAGGCTTTCACTTCTTCTGGCGAATCATTAATCATTCTGGCCACGATTTTCGAGTTCTTCAAATAATCGCTGCCTGTCCTGAGGCTGAATGCCGTGTACAGGAAGCTTCTGATTCTTGATGGATATGGATAGTCCACGTCAATCCTAAGCACTATCAACTGTTTGCTTTCTTCTCCTACGATCTATCTTATGGTTAGGACTTTTACGTAGTAGAGGTCAATATAACTACTTTTCTAGGCTTGAGCTAGTTCATATCTTCTAAGCATTATGAAGTGAGGCCATGAACAGGGTCTTTTTGAGAGTTGGTTTGCTCAGCTTCAACATGATTAATTGCTTACTACTAGTGTCCCTGCAAGGAAGCGCTCTTCAAGGAGTGCTACCCAAGAATCGTTTCCAGCAGTTTCTCTACTTCTTTCTTTGAAAGTTCCGTTGTGTCTTTCGAGGTTAACCTTTTGGCGCTTATTCTTTTGAGGCCCTTGTCGGGTGGCTGTGGTAGAACTACTA
>Ga0315277_10011679_pt1 | contig 11042 bp, 13 predicted proteins | sample YL17G05_15_MG_FD_203695 | JGI IMG/M metagenome (GOLD analysis project Ga0315277, IMG submission 203695) | Sediment microbial communities from Yellowstone Lake, YNP, Wyoming, USA - YL17G05_15 | ecosystem: Environmental > Aquatic > Freshwater > Lake > Sediment | place: USA: Wyoming | collected... | reverse complement strand
ATGAAATGAGACGTTTCAGAAGATTAACAAGTTACACGCATTTAAACCATTTCGCCATCATCCGTTTGCTCTTCTTCCCAATTGCCGCCCACGGCCTTGGCTACGTAACCGTCAACGAAGCAGTAAAACACGAACAGGACAATGGAGACCGCTATGTTAGGTGACAGAAGATTAACGATTAGAGATGGAATCGACACGAGTAGCAAGACCAGAAACAATGCGAGGCCATGCGTGAACAGACTTAGCAAGTTGCTCTTTGTTGAGATCCCCCATATTCCCTGCATCAGATAGGTGTTGATGCCGCCGAAAATGAAGAAAAGCAAGACTATGCCGATTATTAAACCCAAGATAGATCCGATGAAGACCAAGGCGACTGCTAAGAAGACCCATACGAAAATGAGTATAATCGAGATTAAGCTAAAGAGAAGTCCATGCAGGAAATATCTGGGCAGCAAGTGTCCAAGAGAACTATCTTCTTCCATTAACCTCACGTTGTTTCACTAATAGTGACTCGATATTAATGTTTTAGGTTATCACAAGCTTTACGGAGAGTTGTCGCAATGATACAACCTGGCGTTCTAAGTGAAAATCAACTGCTTTAAAGGTGGTTCATCCAATTTTGAGCCCGATTAAGAATCCTGCGATGAAACTTCCTGCGAAAGGAAGAAGCGAAATCACGCCAACCAACCATGAAAAAGCTGAGCCTGCTGAACCGATCAGACCCGACAACGCGTTGAACAATGAAGCGTAGTCTACGTTAATTATTCCCTGAGTGCTCAGATAAATCAACGCGAGTATGAATAAGCCTGTCAGAAACAGAACCAGTTTGCTGAGTTTTTTCAAAGCGAAACCGACGATGAAGCCTCCTACTCCGCCTATACCTAGCTGAAAAACCAATGGTGAGACAATTTCACTCATACGTAACCTTCTAGAGTTGCTGGTAATCAGAGCTTGATTTAAATGTGTTTTGCTAGTAAACTAAGACGCAAAAACATCCCAGGGAGGTGAAAGATCACGGATCTGCTGGATATTTACTTGTTGAATCTTGTACTGACTTTAGGCATGTTTGTAGTTCTCATATTCAGAGCTTGGCTCGAACTAAAGAATTACCGTTTGATGTGGCGAGAGCTGGAGTGGCAACAAACCTACCGGACGATGTCCAGAATACTGAAAGCGGAAAAGGATCTCTTTTCGAAGGTTGAAGGTGGTGATGAACTCTACCAACTGCTCCTGGAGGTTTTCAAGGTTGATGAAAAGCTGGCCTAGGGAAAGTGCCACTGCTCGATCATCGGATCGATTTGTCCAGAGCGCTTTTCCATTCCATAACGAACGGCGGGTTTGGTGAGGTGTCTCTGGGATCTGGCCGAAGTGATATACAGACCCTTTCTCACCTCTCGCTCAAGTTTGACTTTGACTTTTGTCCGGGAAGTGTATCTTGAACCACATTTGTCACACCTGAACCCCTTGTTCGTGCCCATTGATTTGAGTCGTCTGCCACACTTTGTGCAAATAGGATTATGGTAGATGAAAAGCGGTGTGAGTTTCAAAAGTTTGAGTTTCTCTAGGTTCACCGTCATGGGCGTATCGTGCGAGGGCGGACGGACCCCGCCGAAGACTTTCACGCGATCTCCTGGTATAAGTTTCTTCACGATAGTCCGCAGATATCCTGTCGGTTCATAAGCGGCACAGTCCACCTCAGATGTTTCGTCTTTTATGCGGAAGATTAGGTGTCTGCCTCTGATCATCCTTGGGGCTGCTGAAATAGTTCCTGCTGCTGCGGCAGGACTGTAAGGCTCTATCTCTTTCAGTTTCTTCACATTTCTGAGGTGTGAGTCCGTTCCCTGATTTGTGCGGAAGATTACCCATCTTTCTGCTGGCTCCAGAATTTTGACTATTCCGCAAGCTCTCTTGACTGTCTCAGCTGATTCGCCTCTGATGCCAAAAAGGATAGGATCTGGTCCTCGAGGCGTGATTATGACTCTCTTCTTCTCAGTATCCACGTTATTGAAAGTGTAGGGCCTCGTTGCAGCATCCATCTCGAAAATTGATTGTTGATCGACTCTACGTTTTGTCCCCCGATTTTTTGGTTCGCGGTAAAAGATGATTTCATAAGTATGGTCGGATCGAAGTGTTTCGCCGATGGCCGCGAGTGCGCCGATGATTCCTCTGCCATTTTTGAAGCCAAATGCTTCACCTCTGAACTTTTTGACGAGTCTTATAGCGTCTTTGAGAGCTACGACTCCGGTCGTTGCGTTCCTAGCGAAAGTCTGCACCTCTATCGGCGGGTTTGTTCTCCCCAGGAACACTATGCCTGGATCTGTTCCCCGATGTTCGAGGTCCGACTGTTGTTCCACTGATGAGATTACTGTTTCTTTGATTTTGGCTTCATCACTTTCGTCGTACAGTATCCTGAGACAGAGTGCGCCGTTTCCTCTTGTTTTCCATGGAACGTTAGGGTTAAGTCTTATCAGATTAGGATAGTCAATGAAACTGGCGTGGAGTTTCAAGAGTTTTTCCACTAATAGGGCGGCGACGTACGTGGTGCATCCTCTTGTCGTTGAGTCTGTGTCGTCAATTCCGATGTGGAGTGTCTTCTGTGCCATGCGCCCTAACCCTATCTTCTCAAGGTTGAAAATCAGTCGGCAACGTAGATAAAGAGTTGCTTGTTCTCAATAAAAAAAGGGGAGGTGCTTGCTACTTTGCTCCTTCTTCGACCACGATCATGGTCAAAGTTGACCTGACCTTGTCCAGTCTTCTGACTTTCCAGGTCACGATTTCCTTCAATCGGTCCATTGTGCCTGCCTTTACTCGTGCTATTATGTCATAAACTCCGTAAACTGCATTGGCTTCTTCGACTCCCTCGACTTTCTTCAAGTCTTTCAAGACATCCGCTTCTGAACCGATTTCAGTGTTTATCAACACGAATGCTGTGGGCATATGCATCTCCACGCTTATTGTTCATTTCTAAGCATTAAATATTTTGCTGAAGTCCAGTTGAATCTATCATAATCTGTTCATCCGTTTTTATTAATGATTCAGCGTGGCATGGATATACTTATCTTCAAAACTACAGCATTAGGATTGTGAGGTGTGAAACTTGGAAGAGACTATTACCAGCCGCGAAATGCGTGCACTTGAAACGAATTCAGAATACTTCGGTATTTCCAGACTTCTTTTGATGGAAAACGCTGGGCATTGCATAGCATGTTTGATAGGCTCCAAGTTCAAATCAGGTAAATCTGTCGCGATTTTCTGCGGTCTGGGCGGAAACGGCGGAGACGGTCTGGTGATTGCTCGACATCTCCTTCTAAAAGGTTTCAAAGTCACCGTTGCATTGGCTGGAAAAGGCAAGGAGATAACCGATAAAGCGGCGCTTGAAAATTGGAATGCGCTTCAGTCCCTGACAGATGCCATAAACATCGTTGAAGTCTATGACAGCACATTGGCACCTGACGTTAAGGCTGATGTTGTGGTTGACGCCTTGCTGGGAACTGGCGCTAAGGGAGAACTGAGACCCCCGATTCTGCAGTTGGTCAAGAAAATCAACTCAATGGACGCATTCAAGGTTGCCGTCGATATTCCAACGGGAGTTGACGCTGACACTGGAGAGGTGTTGGGGGAAGCAGTCAAGGCCGATATGACTGTCACTTTCTACAGATCTAAGAAGGGACTAGCTAAGGCTAAGAAGTACGTTGGAGACTTGACTGTCAAAGACATCGGGTTGCCCAAAGAATTCGAACGGTTTGCAGGACCTGGCGATGTCAACGCTGTCATGAAACATCGATTGCCAGAATCCCACAAAGGCGACTTTGGACGTTTGTTAGTTATAGGTGGGAGCGAAACTTTTTCAGGTGCCCCCACGCTTGTCGCTCAAGCCGCACTTCGAACAGGTGTAGACTTGGCCTATGTCGCTGCTCCAGAAAAGACCGCTCAAGCGATCTCTTCGTTGTCTCCTGATCTAATAACGATAAAACTCACAGGAGATCATTTGAACCCTGACAATCTCAACCAACTCAAACCCTATATTGAGGCGTGTGACGCGGTTGCTGTTGGCCCAGGTCTTGGGCTGCATGATGAAACAAAAAAAAGTGTGAAACTGATAGTTGATGCAGTCGAGCGATTCGGCAAAGCCCTAGTTCTTGATGCTGATGGTCTGAAGGCTTTTGCGGGTTTCAAGAGAAAGCTGAAAGTGCCTTCTGTGTTGACACCACACGCTGGAGAATATTCGATATTAACCGGCAAGAAACTGCCTGGGATACTTGACCGGAAAGTAGCGGACGTGCAGAAGACATCTGCAGGCTTGAACGCGGTAGTGTTGCTGAAGGGACGCGTTGACATCGTTTCGGATGGCAAGCGTTTCAAACTCAACTTCACTGGTAACCCAGGCATGACTGTGGGCGGAACAGGGGACGTGCTTACAGGGGTAGTTGGTGCGTTTCTTGCGCAGAGCGTGGATCCTTATGATGCCGCCGTTGCCGGCGCCTTTGTCAACGGTGCGGCTGGTGATTTTGTTTTCCAAGAGAAGGGCGCGCACATGGTTGCTTCGGATCTGATAAACTGGATTCCGCATGTTCTGAACGATCCAATGGATCATTTGAAGGTGCGGGGAACACTTGCAACAACACGTTAATATTGTCGTCTATAACGCAAAGCAATGCGATCCTCGCAAATGTTCAGCAGCAAAACTCAGACGTTTCGGGTTGGTGCGAGAGGTACTTCAGATGAAATTCTTGCCGAAAAGAGCTGTCGTTCTCAATCCTTTTGCTGAAGTTGCTTTTTCTCCAGCCGACAGAGAACGGATCGAAAACTGCGGGTTGGTGGCATTGGACTGCAGTTGGGAACACGCAGAAAAAGTGTTGCTGAAGCATGTGAGAGGAACCTCTCGTTGCTTGCCAATCCTGATTGCAGGAAACCCCGTGAATTTTGGGAAAGCGACTAAGCTCTCGACTGTAGAAGCTTTGGCTGCAGCCTTGCACATTGCAGGATTCGAACATCAAGCATCAGAAATACTTTCAATCTTCAAATGGGGACACACTTTTCTCGACTTGAACCACGACTGGCTTGAAAGCTACAAGAAGGCTAAGGACAGCACGGACATCGTGGAGCTTCAAGAACGCTTCTTCAGCAGATGAAGGTGAGGCAAGAAATGAGTTGCACAGAGTTCCGAGTCGGTAAAACCTTGGTCCGTCTCATTAGGGGAGACATCACCGACGTTGCAACAGACGCAATAGTCAATGCGGCAAACCCATCTTTAATGGGAGGTGGAGGAGTGGACGGCGACATACATAGAAAAGGTGGGCCGAAGATACTCGAAGAATGCAAGCTTATAAGAGCTATCGATTGGCCTGAAGGGCTTCCAACAGGCAAAGCGGTCATCACTTCTGGTGGAAATCTGAAAACGAAGTACGTAATTCACACTGTTGGGCCGGTATGGCAGGGTGGCCAACATCACGAGTCTGAACTGTTGGCCGATGCCTATTTGAATTCGCTGGAGCTAGCCATCTCGAAAACCCTTAGGAGCATTGCTTTCCCCTCGATAAGCACAGGAGCATACGGGTATCCTCTTGAGAACGCGAGCAAAACAGCTCTGGACACCGTGAAAAGCTTTCTTGAAAGCAGAGATGATCTCGACGAATTGGTTTTCGTTTTGTTCAAAGAACATGACTTCAAGGTATACCAAGAAAGTGCAGGGCAGATTCTGAGCGGCGGCTCACACTGAAAGTCACGACTTCAAACATGCAAATCATGTTCTATTGCAAAGTCTCTACATTGAGGTCATGGCACATTCTATCTTGCCATCTGCTTTGCGACAACTGTAACGACGAAAACTACGATTCCTGAAAGGACAACCAAGGGTCCGGTTGCCACGTTCATGTAGCTTGATACGATGATTCCTGAACAGGCGCTGACTACTCCGAAAGAAGCGCTCAGCACAGCGTATCTGGACAGATCTGAGCTTATGTTCTTTGCTGCTGCAGCCGGGACTATCACCAAGAAACCGACTAGAAGCGTTCCTACGATCTTGATGCCCACAGCTACCACAAGCGAGACGAGTAGAAGGTAAAGCAGGTTTGTCTTACTGACATCGATGCCTTTCGAGATCGCCAATTCCTCTGATATCATGCCCAGCACGAGTTTTTTGTAGATCATTCTGGTCAGACTCAAGGCAACCACCGAGACGATTACAGCAGCCACAGTGTCCACGATTGTTACAGTGGTTATGTCTCCGAAAAGTGCTTCAAGAAGCTCGGCCTCAGGTATCATTATCACTCCGATCGCGAGGGCGAGAGTGAAGACCGCACCGACGATCGTTTCATAAGGCAGTTTTGTGACTCTTCCCAAATACCAAATGGCGACGGCCGAAGCGAAAAGGAAAGCAAAAGCTCCTAAGAAAGAAGGGAAATTGAATAGAATGCCCAAGGCGAGCCCTGGTAGTGCTACGTGCGACAGAGCGTCGCCGACGAGGGACATTTTTTCAAGAACCATCAAAGAGCCTAGATATCCAGCTGAGATGCCGACAAATATTCCCGTCAGCAGGCTGAGTATCAAGGTTTCTATCATGCATGGTCACGTTTTTTCGTCAGGCGTTCCGGCGCAAACCGTTTCGCCGTAGATTATCTTTTGCACCGGCGGAGTCATGATTTCCTTTGATTCGCCGAAAAATGTGACGCATCTGTTCAATGCCAGCAAGTAGTCCGAGTATTCTCTGACGATGTGCACGTCGTGTGTGATGAGAAGTATAGTGATGTTGTGTTTTTTCTTCAATTCGTCCAGCGTTGCGAATATCGGTTCCTCGCTGTCATGGTCGACCCCGGTTGTGGGTTCATCAAATAGCAGAACGTTTGGATTGTCAGCCAGAGCCCATGCTATCAACACTCTTCTTAACTGTCCTCCAGAAAGAATTCCGAGAGTTTTGTCTCCCATCTTCTTGTTGCCGAGTCTTACAGGCGAAAGAGAACTCTCAATGTTCGTATCGTTCTTGAAAGATAGAAAGTCTTTCACGGAGATTGGGATGTCGTCCACCGCTATGTTTTGTGGGACGTAGCCTATCTTCACTTTTTCTGCCCATTCGATTTTTCCTGTGTGAGGAACCAGATTAAGCAAAGCTTTGAAAAGCATGGTTTTTCCTGCAGCGTTTGGACCGACGATGGCTAGAGAGGTTCCTTTTTTTAGCTTGAAACTCACGTTGTCAAGGATTGTTTGATTTTGAAGTTTTACGCTCAGGTTTGATACTCTCAGGACGTAGTCATCGTTGCTTTCCATAGGTAAGGCCGACATTCCATCTTGATTATTCTAGCAATATAGACTTTGCTGAATACCCAATACTCACTCAGTTCGTGAGACAAGAAGGTTCCCGCTATGGAAACAAGACCTGCCTGCTACTTGGTGCCTGTTTTTGCCAGTGTTCTCGGTTCTTTCCAATCTTCCCTCAGGATGCTGTACAAGATCCCGTCTCTCCATTCTCCTCTGATGAAAACAGACTTTCGGATCAATCCTTCCTTGGTGAATCCTGCTTTCTCCAAGACTCTCTTTGAAGCAATGTTTCCAAGATTTGTTTCGGCTTCGATTCGTACTATTTCCTTTGAGAGAAAAAGATAGTCAGTCATAATCTTGACAGCCTCAGTGCAGTGTCCTTTATTTCTTTCATTGAGAATGACTCTGTAACCTATGGTATAATGAAGTCCTTTGGGAAGGCACAATATTTGGCCGATTTTGCTTCCGTCTTTTTTCTCTATTATGAATGATTTTCCTCCAGAAAGAAGGCTGTCATACCATTTCTCAACTTCTGCAAGGGAACTCTGTTCGAGTGGTTCAAACTCGCCTCCGAAAGCAGAATCGTTATTCCATTCGGCAAATAGAGGCAGATCCTCTTTCTCCATGACTCTCAAGTTTGTGTTCTTGCCTTCAAGCAATTTGACAACACCATCAGCTCTATTGACTTCTACTCCAAACTCTGGCCTATGGAATACCCGTATTTGAAATCGCTGGTCAAGCTATTCTCGCGCGCGGCGTGTCCCAGCGATCCTATCGATACGGTCATGTTGATCCTTGTTTGACAGAGAGGAGTTGACTTCTCATTTGTTTTACGAACCGTGAATTCGATCAGAGTTCTCTGCTCTAGACGAGTGCACCAACGGCGACAATAGTTTAATATTGAAATGAGAGAATTGAATGCGGACAAATCAAACACTGGTTTATGGAAGTGGATGTTATGGGAATAAAATCCTTCGATGTGGAAAAGACTGTAATGGAATTGATTTTGAGCGATGATATGGTTAAGAAGAAGCAACTAGCCAAGGACATATTTGACGCCGCCTATAGGCAAGGGGCTTATCCGGCAAGTATTCACGAGTTTTACATGGCTCGCGGCAGGGGCGAATTCGAGGGTTTCACGGTTCCCGCGATAAATCTAAGAAGTATGGCCTACGATCTGGCCTGCAAGATATTCAAGGTTGGCAAGAAGAACAATTCCGGCGCGTTTATCTTCGAGATTGCCAGATCGGAAATTGGATACACCAGTCAATCGCCAATAGAGTATTCAAGCATGGTTATGGCAGCAGCCATAAAGGAAAGCTACTCTGGCCCTGTCTTCATTCAAGGCGATCATTTTCAAGTCAACGCCGCCAAATTCAAAGAGAACCCTGAAAAGGAGACAGAAGCTTTGCAGGCGTTGATCGCTGATGCAATCAGTTCCGGTTTCTACAACATCGATATCGACTCATCGACAGTTGTGGATCTATCCAAACCCAATTTGAAAGAACAGCAACTTCTCAATTACGAAGTCTGCGCAAAACTCACACAGTTCATCCGCCGAATCCAGCCTAAAGGCATCATGGTTTCTGTGGGTGGAGAGATCGGCGAAATCGGGCACCAAAACTCGACTCCTGAAGACCTCCGCGCATTCATGGCAGGTCTCAAGGGCAAGTTGCCTGAAGGATTGACTGGAATAAGCAAGATTTCAGTGCAGACGGGAACGACTCACGGGGGCGTTGTCCTGCCTGACGGTTCTGTTGCTCAGATAAAGCTCGACTTTGACACCTTGAAGACGCTCTCGGTGGTCGCGCGCAAGGAATACGGGTTGGCAGGAGCGGTGCAGCATGGAGCATCGACGCTTCCTCCAGAGGCATTTAACAAGTTTCCGCAATGCGAGACTGCCGAAGTGCACTTGGCCACGGAGTTCCAGAACATGATTTATGAATCTAAGCACTTCCCAGCTGATCTGAGGAAGAAAATCTACGAATGGCTAAAGGTCAACGCTGCAAACGAGACTAAGCAAGGTGAAACTGAAGAACAATTCCTCTATAAAACTCGGAAGAAAGCTTTGGGACCTTTCAAGAAGGAAATCATGAGCTTGCCCCGGGAGACGCGTGAGGCGATTGCAGCTGAAGTCGAAGCCAAATTCGATTTTCTCTTCAAACAGCTTAACGTTGTGAACAAAAGGGATCTGGTTAACAAATACGTTCGGGCAGGCTCATCTTCTTAGCCGTTGCAGTGGCTAATGCTGAAAAGATCTCGGTTTGGCCCGCCCTTTCTTCTAGCGGGCTACTTCAGTCCTCATTGGACGAAGTGTAAGTTGATACTGCTTTGAAGAAGGCTGCGAGTTTTCTTTCATCCAATTCCCCATTAGTCCTCACTCCGTTACAGACATCCACTCCAAAGGGTTGAACCTGTCTCAAAGCTTCTACAACGTTTTCTGGGTTCAGTCCTCCTGCCAGAAAGACTGGGATATTCACTTTTTGCCTTATTCTCCTACTTAGGCTCCAGTCATGGGTTCGTCCGGTTCCTCCAAGTTGTTTCACCCTTGGTGTCTGGTTTCCGGAATCCAAAAGAATTCCATTAACGTGCGTGGCAACAGCTAGAGCCTCTTTCAAGGTTTCTTCTCCAGTTACATGGATGACCTGCACGAACCCGATGCCAGGCATGGCTTCTCTGAGTTCTTTGTAGCTCTCGATTTTTTGTCGATCACACAGTTGAATAACATTCGTTCCGCAACGCTTGTGTTGTTCAATTGTGGCGGATGGGTCTTGCTTTGAAGTTAATAGAAAGGAGGAGATGGAGGGCGGAACGATTCTTGCGATGTTTGCAATGGTGGCTTCGTCGATTACTCCTGGACCGCTGGGCATTTCCGAAACCAATCCTAGGGCGGATGCACCGTGTCGTATGGCAAGCCATGCTTCCTTGACGTTGCCTATGCAGCAGATCTTGACTCTTGGTCTATGGAAAGGCTCCATTGTCTATTCCTTCTAATCCCATTTCTCTACACTAATTCTTCACAGAATAAGTGTTTCTCGCCTTTTTAGATGCCGCTCGCGGAAATAGACGCACGCCCGTTTAAGGCGCAATGCGGGTTCGTGTGTTTAGAACTTGAGTATCTGCATTAGTTCTTCTATGATTCTGTGTGTAAGTCCCCATATGACAGTGTCATTAATCACGTAAGCTGGAGACTCTCCGAAAGAAAACGTGACGGTTGCCTTGCTTTTCGCGAGTTGTTCGATGGGAATCCAGAGGTATCTTTCGAGTTCTCTTTCACTCAATGTTATTGCAGGTTCATGTTCAAGGAAAATGACGAAGGGCAGAACTTCGATTTCTGGTCGCGGCGTCGATTTTTGTACGCTCATTACCCCTAGAAAATGGCATCGATCGAGATTGATGCCTGTCTCTTCAAGTGTTTCTCTGATTACGGTGCCCTTGAGGTTCTTGTCTTTTCCATCTCGTTTTCCTCCGGGCAGTGCTATTTGTCCAGACCAAGGATCTGTAGGATTCTGAATTCGTTTTACAAACAGTATGCTCGGGTTTGTGACTCCCTTGACAAGTAGGGCAACTGCGGCGTTCGCGCCTTGCTCATCTGACACCTCTCCAAGGTGCTGTGTAAGTTTTTTGATGATATCTTTGTGGGTCAATTGGTTTCGTGTCGTCGCGACATAATCGTGGAGCATTTTCGAGTGTTCAAACGCGAGCTCGATTGGGATTTCTTCCACATCTACTGGTCTTATCTCTTCGATTTCGCTTTCTTGCCTTCTGATCTCTCCTGCGACCGGTCT
>Ga0315277_10011678_pt1 | contig 11043 bp, 11 predicted proteins | sample YL17G05_15_MG_FD_203695 | JGI IMG/M metagenome (GOLD analysis project Ga0315277, IMG submission 203695) | Sediment microbial communities from Yellowstone Lake, YNP, Wyoming, USA - YL17G05_15 | ecosystem: Environmental > Aquatic > Freshwater > Lake > Sediment | place: USA: Wyoming | collected... | reverse complement strand
AGCCGCCGGCCTCGTCCAGGTCGAGATCGTTTCGTGGCTTTACTTCAAGTCGGTCGGCGCGGGGCTCGATCCTCGCTACCTGCCGTGGTGCGCCGCGGCCGCGGTCTGGGTAGTCGCCGCCGCCGGCTTCGCGGCGGGCGGCCTTGCCGCAAGGTCGGCGCCGGCGCTCGTGGTCGCCTGCCTTGCGCTCATCGCGGGGCTTATTCTCTCCGGGCGGCTCTACTCCAGGCAGATGCTCGAAGAGTACGCGATATTCTGGAACGTCCGGTTCGCGGTGTGCCTGGCCCTTTGCGCGGAGGTTTTCCTCGTCGCGCGCTTTTTCGACAGGCTTCGCATTTTCGCGGGTAAGACCGGCGCCGTCGTCTCGCGTGCGCTCCACGGCGCCGCGGGCCTCTTCCTCCTCGTCGCCGCGAGCGCCGAGGCCTACTCGTATTTCACCTGGACCGTCAGCGACGCACAGAAGTCCCAGTGGCTCGCCCAGATGTCGCTGTCGGTGCTGTGGGCCGTGTACGCTTCGGCGGCGCTTGTCGTGGGCTTCTGGAGGAAACTCCGCCCGCTTCGCTTCGCGGCGCTCGGCCTTTTCGCCCTGACGGCGCTCAAGGTCGTAATCGTGGACCTGGCGGAATTGGAGCGCGTTTACAGGATCGTATCGTTCCTCGGATTGGGCGTCCTGATGATGGCGGCATCGTACCTCTACCACAGGGTCGAGAGGCGCGTCGGAGGCCCGCCGGAAACCGGGACCGGCGCCGGCTAACCTCCGACGTCCGTCTCGTCCGTCACTCCCCCGCCGAGGGCGTCGCGCACCTCGCGCCAGGCCCGCGCGTCGTCGGCGTTCTTCACCAGCGGCTTGAAGCCGAAGCCGAGATAGAGGTTTATCGCCGCGAGGCGCACAGTCTGCGTGACGAGAAGCGCGCGCACGTGCCCGAGTTCCTTCATCCGCTTCAAGACCGTCGACATGAGCGGCTTCGCGAGGCCCTTACCCTGCTGGTCCGGCACGATCGCCACCCAGTGCACGACGCCGTACGGTTTGCCGTCGTAGTCGAACTTGTCGTTAAACCACGCGGTCGCGGTCCCGACGGGCTTTCCCGCGCCGTCGAGGATAAAGAACATGCGGCGGGGGACCTCGTCGAGCTTGCCGCCGAATTCCGCCTGAAAAAGGCCCGTCCGCGCCTGGCCGAACTCGTCGGCCGCAAGCCATATCTCGTCGAATGCCTTCTCGTCGCCGGGCCGATACAGGCGGATCTTGTACGGGCGTGGAAGCGGATAGTCGCGGACGTCGTCGAGATTGTCGCGGACCATCGTGATGTTCACGAGTTTGGGCTTTTCACTCATCGAGCGTCTCTCCTCTATGGGCGGGCCTCTGGCCTCGGGCCGTAATGCGGCAGCGGCTCGCCGGCTTCGTACGCGCCGATGTCCGGCGCCTTGCCTCTGAAACCGTCGTTGATTGTGGGGATGACCTCGCCCGCGTCCACGGCCCTTGATGCTTCGGCAGGCCGAAGGTCGTTTTTCTCTATCGCGTATCGGGTCCTGTAGTCGTCGGGCGCCCGGACGCCCGAGGCGAAGGCGGTCGCGGCGTCGACTTCGACGGCGTGACGCTCCACGGGCGCCTTCGAGCGAACGTCCCCAAGGGTCGGATAGATGACGCCCAGCCACTTCGCGAACTTCACGAACGGCCCGCCGCCGAAGCCGTCGTAGTCGAAGTCGCAACTCTCCATTGGGGGGGTGAACTCCATCGCGTACGGCGTCGCCTGGCCCTCGGAGGTCCTGGCCGTCCCGATGAAGAGGTTGTTGCGGGTGACGACGTTATTGACTCGGTCCTGGGTCCACACCATCCAGGGGATGCCCTGCTTGACACATGTGTTGTGGAAGACGAAAAAGCCGCTCGTAAGGGCCTGGCCGGCCGTGTGCATCTTGAAGGGCTCCGCCTGGATGTTGTACATGGCGTTTCGGAAGATATACACGGGTCCGCCGAAGACCGGCTGCTCGCTTATGCCCTGAAAGCAGTTCGTGAGGCGGTTCGAGAAACAGCGCACGTTCTGCTGGCTGTAGTCCGTCTCGATGCCGTCGTCGGTCATCTCGGAAATCTCGTTCGAGTATATGTCGATGGCCCTGCAGACGTCCGTGGCTCTCGTCTCGTCCCGCCCGAAAGTGTCGATGCCGTCGGCGAACCCCCTGACTCGGTTGTAGCAGATGACGTGCCCGGTGCCCGATATCTGGAAGCCCCTCGGGTCCTCGATCCCCTTCGTGCGCGGCCAGGTGCAGGGGCCTTCGACGACGTTGTCCGAGATGAAAAACTCCCTGGCCACCGGCTCGGGCCGCGTGCACGTGAAGCCGTAGTCAACGTTGTATACGTGGCAGCGGCGAACGACGATGCGACTGGACCCGTGAGCGACGATACCCCATTCGACGTTGCGTACGGTGAGGTTCTCAAACCACACGTCGTGTACGTCAGTGACGCTGATACCGCGCGCGGGGCGCCTGCCGTCCTTCGGCATCCCGTCTATGACGGCCTCTTCGCCGGGCTTCGACCGCCAGATTATCGGCCCGCCGGAACCGCGGCGGTCAGGCTCCGTGCCGCTCTTGGTCACTGTAAGAGGGGCATACGTACCGCCCGCAAGGAGGATGAGGTCGCCCGGCTGGGCCGCGGCGTCCGCCTCTTTCAAGCCCTTGAACGGCTCGCTTTCAGTCCCCTTGCCGCCTCCGTCGCCGGGGACGACGTAAAGCGTCCGCAACGGCGCGGCCGCCCGGGGCTCGCCTCTCGTGCGGCACCACAATTCCTGCTCGGCGCTTCCGCCGTCCGGGTCCGCAAGCTTGACCCTCACCTGGTACTGAGTCTCCGGCTCGAGGTTCATGATGCTCCCGGCAAACGGCGTCCAGCCGTTGTCGGGCGGCCTCACGAGCGCTTCCAGCGTCGGGCGGAAAAGCGGCAGCGCCGTTCGCCAAGGTTCTCGCCGCAGGTCCGGCGCAGCGTCGGCCGTCGGGCTCCCCTTACGGTACTCGACCGAGATGACGGCGTTCCGGTTGGCGTCGCCCTTGACGATCGCCTGGATGCCGATAGAGTGAACGGTCGGCGGGTCAAGTTTCACTTCGACCAACTGCGACGCGTTTTCGTCGGCGAGCGACGCGCCGGAAACGATGAGCGTAGCGATTAGTGCGACAAGGACGCATCTCATGCGAGTTCGCCTTTCTTCGTAACGGCGCACGCCGTCGGTCAATGCATCTCCGCTTCGCACGTGCCTATCGCCGGACGGTAGAAGCTGAAGCGGACGTTCGGGTGCAGGGCCAGAAGCGACATCGGCACGGCGGAGTCCGCGATTTTCTTTGATATCATGAGCGTGGTGAGGCGCATCCCGAAAGGATTGTCGTGGGTACCCGCGTGCCATATCGAGACGCGCTCGGACTTAAACGTCTCGACGGGCCCGACCGAGAGCGCTTGGGTCGGCACGGCCGCAACCTGGCCGCCGCCCGAAGTGCGAGCATTCTGAATGATCGTCATCGGGTGGAGATCGACGACCCGCGCCGAGAGTGCGAGATACTCCTTGGGCGGCGGCGGCTCGTCCATGAACTTGCCCGCGCGGCGGGGCGGGTCGTTAAAGGCCCAGTGCTTGACCTCCCCCTGGCCGCCCTGCATCACGACGCAGCGCGCCTCGTCGTAACTCGCCGTGTACTCCTTGAGGTTGCCCGCCGTGAGGAAGTGGAGGTTCTCCTCCGGCATGGCGTATCTCCTGTCGATGCGGTTGAAACAGAGCTCGCGGTCGGCGCGCTGGAAAGAAAGCGGATGGTCCGCGGAGACCTCGCGACCGTCGCGGTACCACTCGTCCATGGCCCAGAAATGCGCGTCCTTGAGGCTCAAATCCATGGCATTTACGAGCTGGGCCACGAGCGGCAGCTGCTCGGTCGGCCCGATGGGGCCGCAGATGCCCGCGGGCCTGCCGGGCTTTGCCTGCCTCCACGCCTCGATGTATTCGAGCGCCTCCGCAAGGTAGAAACCCTCGAGCGTCTCATGGAAAACCACCTCGAAACCCGGCCGCGCGAGGTGCAGGAGGTCCTCGGCGCTGAGCATCGCAGCGTCTTGGAGAAGCTCCTTGTCAAGCGTCGTGTAGTCCCACCACTCCGGCGCAACTATGCTTTTCGGCCTTGCCATAGAAACCCCCTTATGCCGTTCCCAGTCAACACAACGCGCGCGGCCCGCAATCGCCAGGGACGCCGCCCCGGCGCCCGCCTTTACCCCTCAAGAGACCTCTCATAAGCCTTGTCGATGACCGCCTTGTCGCCGAGCGCCTCGCAGAGAGGGTCGCACTCGGCGGCGGAAAACCCGAGGTGGCTGTGCCGCCGCCAGCCCTCCGCGTAAGTGAACTTGCCCGACAGCCTCCCCACCTCGGCCGACATGTCTTCCATTGTTTTCAGGTACGCGTCGAGCCCCTGGCTGTGGTCAAGCCACTCCTTCTGGCTCTTGTGCATCGAGAGCATCTCGCGCTTGAGGCCCAGGACCGAGGAAATGTCGACGTAAAGGCCCGCGAAGACGCGCCTCCTCATCCCGTCGCAGAGGCCATATGGCAGCGCGTGATAGATCGTAAGGTCGCCTTCGACGGGTTTCCTCGGCGGTACCGTAGGGAAGTTGCGCATGCCCCTGCAAAATGCAGCCGTAACGGCGAGGCGCCCGGCATTTATGTGGTCCTCCATGTAGTCCTGCGGCGAGGGGACGAGCATTATCTCGGGGTTCACGTCTCGAACGGCCGCGGCGACCCGCGCAAGGAGTCTCTTCTCGTAGTAGACCTCGATGTCATCCGCGATGCTCGGATGAAATACCGCGCCGATAAGGCCGCAGGCTGCCCGGGCCTCGGCGGCGCGCATTTTCACGATTTTGGCTCGCGGATGGACCGCCGTGCCGCAGGAACCGTTGGCGATATTCATGTAGTGGATTTCGTAGCCGGCGCGCGCCAAAAGCACCAGCGTCCCCGCCATCATGAACTCGATGTCGTCGGGGTGCGCGGCGACGGCGAACGCCGCCTTTCTGCGCTGGGCCATGCGCCGGCCTCCTCGATATTCGGGGCCGCCCGGGAACCGCGGCCGCCCGATACGCCTAACCTCTGAGCCGGTAGCAGGATACGCGCCCCCGCCGTGTTTTGCAAGACACAACCGGACACAACCGGCCGCGCCGCGGGACCGGCGCGCGTCCGACTTGACCAGCCGGTAATACGATGTAATAATAGTCGCGCTTTTCGGAGTTAATCAAGGAACTTTGGGCAAGGTCGAGAGGTTCTACCTGACGTGAAGAGGCCAAAGAGCGAGATTATTACGTTCAAGGCGGACGGGGCCCTGCGCGAGGCCATGAACGGCATCGCCAACCGCTCGGAGTTTATCCGCGCGGCCATCGTCGGCGCCCTCGACGGCGTGTGCCCGCTGTGCAGGGGCACCGGGATTCTTACCGCCAACCAGAGAAACCACTGGAGCAAGTTCGCCGTCGACCACGCCGTCGCCGAGTGCAGGAGCTGCCACGAGCCGCACCTCGTGTGCTCGTACAGGCCGAGGAAGAACTCGCGCCACTGACCGTCCGCGCGCCGGGTGATTTGAGCGAAGGGGCACGGCCGGCAGCGGGGAGGCAAGGCATGAACGGAGGGCGAATGACCGCCTGGACGGCCGTCGCCGTGTCTTTGGTCTCCGCCGCGCTCTTCGCCGCGCAGGCCAGCGCCGGCAAGACGAAGGTCTTCGTCAGCATCCTGCCGCAGAAGTATTTCGTCGAGCGCGTCGGCGGGCAGTACGTCGAGGCCAACGTCCTCGTCGGCCCGGGGCAGTCGCCGCACACCTATGAGCCGACGCCCAAGCAGTTGGCGGCGCTCTCCGACGCGAAAGTGTACTTCCGCATAGGCATTCCGTTCGAGAACGGCATCATCGACAAACTCGCGGGCGCGTTCGGGAACATCAAGGTCGTCGACACGCGCAAGGGCATCAAGCTTCTTACCACAACCGGCGGCGACACGGACGAGCCCGCAGGGGAGCCTGACCCGCACACATGGCTTGACCCCAGGCTCGTGAAGGTCCAGGCGCGCACCATATGCGATACTCTGAAGTCGATCGACTCCGCGCACGCGGCCGATTTCGAGAAAAACCTCGCGGCTTTCAACGCCGATCTCGACGCCGTCGACGCGAAGATTCGGACGGCGCTCGCGCCGCTCAAGGGCCGCGACTTTTTCGTGTACCACCCGGCGTTTGCCTACTTCGCGGCCGCTTACGGACTGCGGGAGGTACCGGTGGAGATCGAGGGAAAGGAGCCGAGCGCGAAGCAGCTGGCCAAGCTCGTCGACAAGGCGAAGGCCCAGAACGTGCGCGTCATCTTTGTCCAGCCGCAGTTCTCGACAAAGAGCGCGGAGGCGGTCGCGCAGGCTATCGGCGGCGCCGTCGTCCCGATGGACGACCTGGCGGAGGATTATCTCACGAATCTCGAGGCCATGGCGGCCGAGATCCGGAAGGTGCTCGCGCCGCAGGGCGGCCAGGCGCCCGAAAAGTAGTTCGCGAGATTCGAGCCTTTGTGGAGCATACATGGCTGACGGGAAGGTAATCGAAATCAAGGGGCTCAACTTCTCCTACGACGGGGCCCTCGTGCTCGAGGACATAAACCTCACGGTCGAGCGCCAGGATTTCGTGGCCGTCATCGGCCCCAACGGCGGCGGCAAGACGACGCTCCTGAAGGTGATCCTCGGCCTCCTGAAGCCGGTTTCCGGCACGGTGACGGTCTTCGGCAAGCCGCCTGCCCAGGTGCGGACGAGGATGGGGTACACGCCGCAGAGCTTCCTGGCGGATCAGAAGTTTCCGGTGAACGTCCTCGACGTGGTGCTCCTGGGACGGCTCGGGAAGACGCGGCCGGTCGGCCCCTATTCGAGGAAGGACAAGTCCGCGGCGGACGAGGCGCTTCGCGAGGTCGACATCCTGCCGATGCGCAGTCGGCCTTTCAGCGCCATTTCAGGAGGCCAGAGGCAGCGCGTTCTCATAGCGAGGGCGCTCGTCGGCGGGCCGGAGCTGTTGCTGCTCGACGAGCCGACCGCCAACCTCGACATCCACATGGAGCAGGAGCTTTACGCGCTACTCTCGGAACTCAACAAGCGCCTGACGATCGTCATGGTGTCGCACGACGTGGGCGTCGTCTCCACGTTCGTCAAGACGGTCGTCTGCGTCAAGAGAAGGGCCGTCGTCCACCCCACGAGCGACTTAAGCGGCGAAATCGTGAGCGACATGTACGGCGGCAAGGTGCGGGCGGTAAGGCACGACCAGATCTTCGGCGAGGGGGGCGGCATTTGTCCGATTTTATAAACGCCGTCATCCAGCACCCCTTCATGCAGCATGCGCTCCTGGGCGGCATTCTCTCCAGCGTCGCCTGCGGCATCATGGGCACGTACGTCGTCGTACGCAGAATTACCTACATCGCCGGAGGAATCGCACACTGCGTCCTCGGGGGCATGGGCGCGGCGCTGTATCTCCAAAAGGTGCACGGCTGGACGTTTTTCCATCCGCTTCACGGGGCGGTGGCCGCGGCGCTTATCGCCGCGCTCATAATCGGCTGGGTGAGCATCCGCGCCAGGCAGCGCGAGGACACGGTGATAGGTGCACTATGGGCCGTGGGGATGGCGACGGGCGTTCTCTTCATCACGCGCACGCCCGGGTACAACCAGGACCTGATGAGTTACCTCTTCGGCAACATCCTCATGGTCACGCAGCAGGACCTGTGGATAGTCGGCGGCCTCGACGTGCTCGTCGTGGTAATGGGCGTCCTCTTCTACAACCAGTTCCTGGCGGTATGCTTCGACGAGGAGTTCGCGCGGTTGAGGGGGCTCAACGTGGAGGCATACTATCTCCTGCTCTTGTGCCTGACGGCGCTGACGGTGGTGCTGCTCATCAGCATAGTCGGCATAGTCCTTGTAATCGCTCTTCTGACGCTTCCGGTCGCCATAGCGGGGCATTTCTCCAAGAGGCTCTGGCAGATGATGCTCGTGTCGGCGGGGCTGAGCATTGTGTTCACAACTGCCGGCCTGGCAATAAGTTACGGCCCGGACCTGCCTGCCGGCGCGACGACCATAGTCCTTGCGGGCGCGGCCTACCTCGCCGTCGCCACGGCAAAGCGCGTGTTCTGGCCGCGAAGCCAGTAAGGCTCCGTCGCGGACGCGCCCCGGCGTGCCGGTGGGAAGGGGCGCCGCCGGCCGTGTTCGTTCGAAGCCCGACGACGCGCCCCGGCGTGCCGGCCTCAAAAGGAGCGGTTCATGAAGCCTACGGAACTCCTCAAGCACGAACACGAGGTCATCCTTCTCGTCCTCGGCGCGGCCCGTCGAGAGGCCGCGTACATAAGGCAAAACGGCGGGGCGCGCGTCGCGAAGGTCGAGAGCATCGTCGATTTCGTCCGAAACTTCGCCGACAAGTGCCATCACAAAAAAGAAGAGGAGCATCTTTTCGCGAAACTCCTCGAGCGCGGCATGTCGCACGACAAGGGACCGGTTGCGTCGATGCTTCGCGACCATATCGTAGGGCGCCAGGCCGTGAAGGCGATTTCCGACGCGCTTGCGGCCGCCGGACGCGGGGACAAGTCGGCACTCGACGAGGTCGCGAAGAACCTCGAGTCCTACGCCGACCTCCTCGAATCGCACATCGAAAAGGAGAACGGCGGCCTCTTTCCTCTCGCCGACAGGATCCTCACCTGGGAGGACCAGAAGGCGCTCGAAAGGGCCTTCGACAAGGTCGAAAAGGAGGAGACGGGCGAAGGCGTTCACGAGAAGTACCACAGGATTGCCCACGAACTCGCCGAAGAATAGGTGGTGAAGAACCGCGCATGACTCGGTTACGTCGTGCGCGGACTTGTTCGGCTTAAGGCGCGGCCGCATGAAAGACAAAAGGTTTCTTATCGCGATACCGCTTTTGATAGTCGCCGCCGTCCTCGTCTATGTCCTCGTCAAGAGCCTTTCAACCTCCAGTCGCGGCGTCGTCCGCGTCTCTGGAAATATCGAGGCCATCGACGTCGACCTGAGTTTCAGGATACCGGGCTGGGTCGCAGAGCGCCCGGTAGACGAGGGCGACGTTGTGAGGGCCGGCGCGACAGTCGCCCTTCTCGATCCTACGTACCTGAGGCAGCAGGTCGACTTCCAGAAGGCTCAAGTCGCGACCGCCCAGGCCGCCTATGCGGAGCTCGAGGCCGGTTCGCGCCCCGAGGAGATACTGGCGGCGCAGGCGGCGGCGCAGTTGGCCGAGGCGAAGCTCACGGAACTTAAGAACGGCTCGCGACCGCAGGAAATAGCCGCGGCCGAAGCCGCGGTCGCAAGCGCCAAGGCCCAGGCTGAGAAGGCGAAACTCGATTTCGACCGCCAGAAGAAGCTCTACGAGTCCGCCACGATCTCCATTCAGGATTTCCAGTTGGCCGAAGCCACGAATAGGAGCGCCGCGGCCGCCCTCGACCAGGCCCTCCAGCAATACGAGCTGATGAAGATCGGGCCGAGGATCGAAGAGATCGAGCAGGCCGCCGCCGCGTACGACCAGGCGCGCCAAAACTACGCGCTCGTAAAGGCGGGGCCGCGGATAGAGGAAAAGGAGCAGGGCCGCGCGCGGCTCGACGCTGCAAGACAGTCGCTCGCCCTCGCCGAGACCCAGCTTGGCTACGCCACGATTACGTCTCCTTCGAACGCGGTCGTCCTTTCAAAGAACGTCGAGCCGGGCGAGTACGTTTCGGCCGGCACGCCGGTCGTCACCATCGCAGACCTCGAGCACGTGTACCTCAAGGCCTACATAGAGGAGACCGACCTCGGTCGCGTGAAACTCGGACAGAAGGCGCGCGTGGTAAACGACACCTTTCCGGACAAGGCCTACGAGGGCACCGTGACCTTCATTTCCTCCGAGGCCGAGTTCACGCCGAAAAACGTCCAGACCCGCGCCGAGCGGGTGAAACTCGTCTACCGGATAAAGATCGACATCGCAAACCCGCAGATGGAACTCAAGCCCGGGATGCCCGCCGACGCGGAGATATTGACCAGCCCATCTTCCTGAGGCCCGCGATGGACGCGATACGCGCTTCGAACCTCACCAAGTCCTTCGACGGCGTCGCCGCGGTCGATTCGCTCAGTCTCAGCGTAGCCGGGGGTGAGATATTCTGCCTCGTCGGCCCCGACGGCGCCGGTAAAACCACGACGATGCGCCTTCTCGCCTCCATCATGGAGCCGACCTCCGGCGACGCCTGGGTCGCGGGCTTCCACGTCGTGCGCCAGGCCGAAGACGTCAAGGAGCACATCGGCTACGTCAGCCAGCGTTTCGGCCTCTACATGGACCTCACCGTCGCCGAGAATATCGACTTCTACGCCGACATCTACGGCGTGGGCCGCCGCGAGCGAAAAGACCGGATGGACCGCCTCCTGTCCTTCTCGGGCCTGGCCCCTTTCACCAGGCGCCTCGCCGGGAACCTCTCGGGCGGCATGAAGCAGAAACTCGGCCTCGTCTGCGCGCTCGTCCACACGCCGCAGGTGCTATTCCTCGACGAGCCGACCAACGGCGTCGACCCCGTATCGCGCCGCGACTTCTGGCGGATACTCTACCAACTGCTCCTCGAAGGCGTCACCATCTTCATCTCGACGGCGTATCTCGACGAGGCTGAGCGCGCAAGCCGCGTCGCCCTCATCCACAAGGGGCGCCTCCTCGCCGTCGGCACTCCCGACGAGGTGAAAACGCTCATGCGCGGTTTTATTCTCGAGGTGCGTTCTGCCGAGCCGCGCCGGGCGAGCGTCCTCCTTCGCGAAGGACTGGCGGCGCGAAACGTCGGGCTTTTCGGCGACCGCGTCCACGTCGTGACCGACGACCCGGAGAAATCGGCGGCGGAGGCGCGCGAACTCCTGGCGGGCGCGGGCCTTTCCGTGGCGCTCGTAAGGCAGATCGAGCCCACGATAGAGGATGTCTTCATATCGGTGCTGTCCGGAAACGGCGGGAGCGGCCGGCCATGACAGTCGAGGCGCCGCCGAAGGCCGTCGCCGTAAAGGACCTCGAGAAACGCTTCGACGGCTTCGTCGCCGTGAACCGCAT
>Ga0315277_10011677_pt1 | contig 11043 bp, 7 predicted proteins | sample YL17G05_15_MG_FD_203695 | JGI IMG/M metagenome (GOLD analysis project Ga0315277, IMG submission 203695) | Sediment microbial communities from Yellowstone Lake, YNP, Wyoming, USA - YL17G05_15 | ecosystem: Environmental > Aquatic > Freshwater > Lake > Sediment | place: USA: Wyoming | collected... | reverse complement strand
CATGCAGCGTACAGCTCCGGCCGCCGGTCGCGGAAGAACAGCTTCTTCGCGTGCGAGCAGGCCGTGAGGTCGAGCTCCACCTCCGCGTAGAGGATCGATTCCTCGCCCTGCGCCGCGCGCGCGATGACCACGCCGTCGAAGTCGCAGACGAACGACTCGCCCGCAAACCTCAGCTGCTCCTCCTGCCCGACACGGTTGCAGAGCGCCACGTAGTAGCCGTTCTGGAACGCGGCCACGCGCATCTCCCCCTCGTACAATCCCTCCGGCCATTCGTCGAGGGTGCCCGCCTGCGGCACGACCACCAGTTGCGCGCCGGCGACGGCGAGGCCGCGCATGTACTCGGGATAGTGACGGTCGTAGCAGATGGCGACGCCGATGCGGCCGACCTTCGTGTCGTAGACCGGAACGCCGGTGTCGCCGGGCGCGTAGTAGCCCCGTTCGTAGAAGCCCGTGTAATCGGTGATGTGCACCATGCGCGTGCGGCCGAGCAGGCGGCCGTCGGCGTCGATGACCGGCGAGCAGTCGTACGTCTTGTCGCCGTCGCGCTCGTAGAGGTTGAGCACGATGACGACGCCGTGCTGCTTCGCCTTGCGCGCGAAGGCTTCGACGATCGGGCCCGGAACAGTCTCGGCCCTGCTCGGGGCGTCGGGTGTCGCGGGACGCCGCGGGTAGAAGGGTTCGAAGGCGAGCTCGGCAAAACAGACGAGCTTCGCACCCGCGGCCGCGGCCGAGTCCACCGCGCGCAGTCCCCGCTCGACGTTTGCCGCTTTGTTCTCGGCTGCACGTTGCTGGATGAGAGCGATGCGCATTGGATGCTCACGTTCAAAACGGGTTGTGCCGCGGGCCTTCAGGCCCGCGATCGGCGAACGGCGGATCTCGATGCCGGGGGCCGGAAAGAGGATCAGTGTACCAGCCTTCGCTCGCCTGGGGCGAGCTTCGGCTCGGCAAGCCGGGACGGGTCAAGGATGGCAGGCAGACGATGCCGCCAGCCGAAGCCGCCTCGAACCTGCACCCGGGATCACCCGCGTCGAGCGCCCTTGCGGAGCCTGGATGTAAGGAAGTAAGATATCCTTGTATGCTTGCGAAGAAAACGGTCAAGAACCAGCTGACCCTCCCGAAGAAGATTGCGGATGCGTTTCCCGGTGTGGATCACTTCGACGTCAGGATCGACAACGGGCGCATCGTGCTCGCGCCCGTGCGGCCGGACCGCCTGGAGCAGGTGCGCGCCAGGCTGGCGGAACTCGGCGTCACCGAACACGACGTGAAGCGCGCCCTCGCCTGGGCCCGGAGACGCCGGGCGTGAAGGTCGTGCTCGACACCAACGTCGTGGTGTCCGCGCTTCTGTTCGAGCAGGGCCGGCTGGCCTGGATCCGCGGCCTGTGGTTCGACGGGCGGATCGTCCCCCTGGTCACCCGTTTCACGATTCAGGAACTGGTTCGCGTGCTGGCCTACCCGAAGTTCGCGCTCGACGAAGACGACATCGAGGCGGTCCTTGCGGCGTACGTCCCCTTTGCGGAGACCGTCCCTGCACCGCTGCGGGTTGCGAGCGGCTTGCCCAACTGCCACGATCCGCACGACCAGCCGTTTCTGGAGCTCGCAGCAGCCGGCCGTGCACAGGCCCTGGTCACCGGTGACCGGGCCCTCCTCGATCTGGCGGGACGCACGCCCTTTGCCATCGAGTCGCCAGAGACGTTTCGGGCGCGGTTCCTGTGACGCTACCGGTCCGACACATGCCGCGCCGGCGCTGGTCGCCGCCTTGTCCCCTGTGACCTGTCGCCTGTCCCCTGCAACCTGTTAGAATCCTGCCACCAGCCATGGCCCTCAGTGCGGGTGTTCGCCTCGGCCCGTACGAGATTGTCGCCCCGATTGGCGCGGGCGGGATGGGCGAAGTCTACAAAGCCCGCGACACGCGCCTGGGCCGCACCGTCGCGATCAAGGTGCTGGCTGCCGGTGCGGCTGACGACCCTGACAGGCGCCGGCGCTTCGAGCAGGAAGCGCGCGCCGCCTCGGCCCTGAACCACTCGCACATCTGCGTCCTCCACGACATCGGCTCCGACAGCGGTATCGATTTCCTGGTGATGGAGCACCTCGAAGGGCAGACGCTCGCCGAGCGCATCGCCACAAGAGGCGCGTTGCCGCTCGTGCAGGCACTCGAGTACGCCATCCAGATCGCCGACGCGCTGGCCAACGCGCACCGGCACGCCATCGTGCACCGGGACCTCAAGCCGGGCAACATCATGCTCACGAAGGAGGGCGCCAAACTGCTCGACTTCGGCCTGGCGCGGTTGACGCAGGCCTCGGGCGGCTCCGGCGCGAGCGCGACGCTCAGCGCCGTTGGCACCGTGGTCGGGACCGTGCCTTACATGGCACCGGAGCAGGTACAAGGGCGGGAAACGGACGCGCGCACGGACCTGTTTGCGTTTGGCGCGGTGCTCTACGAGATGCTCACGGGCAAGCGCGCGTTCGACGGCGAGAGCCAGGCGAGCGTGATCGCCGCGATCCTCGAGCGGGACCCGCCGCCGATGTCTACGCTTCAGCCCGTGACGCCCGCGCCGGTGGAGCGCGTGGTGCGCAAGTGCCTGGCCAAAGACCCGGACGCGCGCTGGCAAAGCGCGTCCGATCTGAGGGATGAACTCCGGTGGCTGACCGGAGGCTCGAACGCGATCGGCGGCCCGGCGACGTCCACCCCTCCCGCGCGACGCGGGCGGTGGCGTATCGCGCTTGCGATTGCCGCGGTCGCGGCCCTGAGCGCCAGCGGCGGCGGCGCGCTCTGGCCCATGCTCACCTCGACGCCAGTGCGCCCGTTGCCGGTCGCGCTCGACCTGTCGCTGGAGGGAACCGGGCTGGCGCCACCGAGCGACGTCGCAATCTCGCCTGATGGCACCGTCCTCGTCTTTGCCTCCACGGATGGCAAGCAACCGCGGCTCTACGCGCGCAATATTCGTGAACGGGAGATCAAGCCGCTCGAGGGCACCGAGGACGCCTCTGTCCCGTGCTTTTCGCCCGACGGCGCATCGGTGGCCTTCATGTCGCCCAAAGGGCTCCTGCGGGTGCCGGTCACCGGCGGTCCGCCGTTCGTGATCTACCCCAACGAAGCGGGCGTTGTCGGCAAAGCTGGCATGACCTGGGGGGCCGACGGGCGCATCGTGTTCGTAAGGCAGATGGAACAGGGGCGGGCGGTCCTGTGGCGCGTGCCGGCGAAGGGCGGCCCACGGGAGATGCTGATGCAGTCGGACGGTCGAGACGCTGGCATTCGGTACTTCTGGCCCCAGATGCTCCCAGGCGGTCGCGCGGTGCTGTTCACCATCGTGCACCGCGGGCATGCGACCGTCGCTGCCTTCTCGCTTGACACGCACACATTGACGCCGCTCGTCGAGGGCACGCACGGCCGCTACGTGCCGGCGACCGGACACTTGGTCTACCAATCAGACGGACATCTCTTTGGCGTCCCTTTCAATCCGGAGACACTCGACAAGGGAGAGCCCTACGCCGTCACGCGGGATGTCGGCGATTCGACGCTGCCCGGGGGCGAATATGACGTCTCGCTCACCGGCACCCTGATCTACTTGCCTCCGACGGTCGCGCGGCTGGCCTGGAAGGACCGCAACGATGTCGCGACACCGCTCGGCGTGAAGGTCGAAGGGCGATTGGGGCTGTTGACACTGTCTCCCGACGGTCGCCGCGTGGTCATCGCCATCACCCGGGGACCGGCCCAACAGCTGTACATCGCCAACGTCGACGGCGAGTGGGCTCCGACGCGGCTCACGCCCGGCGACGCCGACCCCTTCGGCATCTTCACACCCGATGGGCGGCAGGTGCTGTTCACGTCGGGCGCCACCGACGGCCGTTACAACATCTTCTCGACGCGTGCGGATGGAGGCGGTTCGCCGGCACGCCAGACGAACAGCCCCGATTGGCAGAAGGCGTCATCCGTTGGCCCGGGCCCCTCCGGGGATACCTTCCTGTACAACGACAATTTCAAGGACGCTTTCGACATCTGGGAGCAGCGACTCGGCAAGCCGGAGACCGCGCGCCCGCTCGTCAGGACGTCCGCAGACGAGCTCGAAGCTCAGTTCTCTCCGGACGGACGTTGGATCGCGTACGTGTCGAATCTCTCGAGGCGCTACGAGATCTACGTGCAAGGCTACCCGGACGGCCCCAGGAAGAGGGTGTCCGCCGACGGTGGCGAGCGTCTTCGGTGGAGCCGGAGCGGCCGAGAGCTGTTCTACCAGAAATCGACGGCGGTCCTGGCGGTTCAGATCGTCAACGGCGCTCGTGTCGGACCTCCAACGCGTCTGTTCCGCGCGAACCCCTTGCCGCGGCTGTGGGACGTGGCGCCGGGCGACGAGCGATTTCTCGTGGGCGAGAACGTCCGGTCGCCGCAGATCAACGTCGTCACGAACTGGTTCGAGGAGCTGAAGGCGAAGGTGCCTCCGAAGCGCTAGGGGCAGAACCACGATGGATGCGCGCCCTCGACGAACTGAAGACCAGGGTGCCCGCAGGCAATTAGCCGGACCCCCCGCGTGACGGGAGCCGATGTCACCGCACTCACAGCTTCGCGTCGTCCGGTTCGGGCTGTTCGAGCTCGATGTCAAGACGGGCGAATTGCGCAAGAGAGGCGTCAAGGTCGCGCTGCAGGAGCAGCCGTTCCAAGTGCTCGCGATGCTCGTCGCGCGGCCGGGCGAGCTCGTGACGCGCGAGGAGCTTCGCCAGAAGCTGTGGGCGGACGCCGTGTTCGTGGACTTCGACCACGGGTTGAACAAGGCCGTGGGCAAGATCCGTCGGGCGCTCGGTGATCTGGCCGAGAGTCCGCGCTTCGTCGAAACCCTCGAGCGCCGCGGTTATCGCTTCATCGCGCCGGTCGAATACATTCCCGACGCCGGGGCCTCCGCGGCGGCAAGTGCAGTTCCGGCGCACCTCGCACGGCTCGTGTGGGGCGACCGCACGATTGCGTTGGGAGAAGGCACTCATCTCATCGGCCGCGATCCTGCGGCGGCGATCTGGATCGATTCCGCCACCGTCTCTCGTCGTCACGCGACGCTTGTCGTGGACGGCTTCGTCGCGACGCTCCATGACCTCGGCAGCCACAACGGCACGTTCGTCAACGGCGAGCGCGTCCATGGCGCGCGCGTGCTCGCGCACGGCGACGAGGTGCGTGTCGGTCCCGCTCGCCTGATCCTCCACTCGGCGCCAGCCAGCCGGGCCACCCTCACGGACCCTGACGCCCGCTGATCCCAGCAGGCCAGCTGCCACCGGTCTGAAGACCGGCGGTCCCACAGACCACCAAAGCCTCGCCCTGCGAGGCGGCGCGTAGCCGCGCGCAACAGGGGACCCGCTTGCGTAACTTCCTTCCAGTCGTGACCTTGCCGGGGGACTCACATTCCCCGCCGGGAGGACTTTCCATCCATTTTTTGGCCGTTTTCCGGGGCGCAGATTGGGCTCGTCACCGAGGAGGTCCCAGTGATGAGCACACGAACCTGCGCCGCGTCGCTCGCTGGGTTGCTGATGCTCACGGTTCTTCCGGAACACGCTGCTGCCCAGAGTTCGCCGATGCGCATCACCGCTGCGGCGCCAGAGGTCCGGGAACCACGCGACCCTGTCGTCGATGAGGCTGTCCTCTTGATCAAGAAACGGCTTGGGCCGATTCCACGAATCTACGTCGTTGACCCGGCAAGCCTGAGGGTGAAGACGAGTTCAACGAAGACGCCAGCCTTCCGAATCTGGTACGGAAACCAGATCAACCCGAACATCTTCGTCAACAAGTTCGGCGACCTGTACAAATACGCGAGCAGCGGAGATCCGTGTGCTCTCAAGTCTCTTGCTGGTGTTCTTGCTCACGAGGTTACGCACACTCGGACGAAAGATGAAATGGAACCGTCAAGGGTCGAACTCAGTATGTTGGACGAGTTCCTCAACGGCCCGTCGATTAGCCTGGCTGAGAGAACTTGCCTGACCGAGCGAAGAAAGACCGTCGTCCAGTACGGTGGGATCAAGTGAGCCGAAACGCTTCTCGAAGACGACGTCCGCCATCAGCCAGTCGCGGAAATCGTCCTTGACAGCCAGCCCATCCGGTCGAGGTCTGCTATCATCGAGGTGCTGGGCACTGCACAGGAACCGAGCATTCCGTGGCGATCGTGAATCCCTCGCCGCGATTTCCGACTCCTAGATGAGGGCCAGCCTGTGTCCCGGGGTTCGGGGGGCGACCTCCAGATCCCCGACCCCTGCCCTCTGATCCCCGGCGCCGATCCCGAGCGAGACGAGGCCCTCGACCATGCAGACTGAATCCAAACAGGCGGAAACCAGGAAGCCCGACACGAAGATCACCTACGCAACGATGAGCGCGGAACAGATGGAGGATCTGCACCGCGACTTCGACCAGGCGATTGCGACGGTCCGCAACGGCTTCGGCCAGACGCACCCGATGTTCGTCAACGGCCGGCCCGTCACCGTGGCCGATCAGTTCGAGGACCGCAGCCCGATCGACACCCGCGTCCTGCTGGGCCGGTTCCAGAAGGGCACGCGCGACGACGTGCGACAGGCCGTCGCCGCCGCCCGCGCGGCGCTGGCGATGTGGAGCCGCGTGCCGTGGGAGGAGCGCGTGCACCAGGTGCGCCGGATCGAGCAGCTGATCCGCGAGCGCCGCACGGAACTGGCCGCGCTGGTCGGCTGGGAAACCGGCAAGAACCGGCTGGAAGCGATCGGCGAAGTCGAGGAGGCGGCCGACTTCTTCGCCTACTACGCGGAGCAGATGGAGCAGTACGACGGGTTCGTGCGGCCGATGGGCTCGCCCGGTTCGCGCGAGGAGAGCCACAGCGTGCTGCGGCCGTGGGGCGTGTTCGCCGTCATCGCGCCGTTCAACTTCCCGATCGCGCTCGCCGCCGGCCCGGCCGCGGCGGCGATGCTGGCCGGCAACACCGTTGTCTTCAAGCCGGCGACCGACACGCCCTGCACCGGGCTCAGGCTCTACGAGATCATCGCGGAGGCGATGCCGCCCGGCGTCTTCAACTTCGTGACCGGCGGCGGCGGCACGGTCGGACAGGAACTCATCGACAACCCGGGCATCGACGCCGTCGTCTTCACCGGGTCGAAAGAGGTCGGGATGCGGCTGCTGCGCGACAACGGCGCGCGCGCGATCCCGCGGCCGGTCATCATCGAGATGGGCGGCAAGAACCCGGCGCTCGTCATGGCGAGCGCGAACCTCGACACGGCCACCGACGGCGTGATGCGATCGTCATTCGGCGCGCAGGGCCAGAAGTGCTCCGCATGCTCGCGCGTGTACGTCGCCCGCGATGTTCGCCAGCCCTTCGTGGACCTGCTCGTCGAGAAGACGAAGCAAATCACGATCGGCAACCCGCTGGATCGCAACGTGTGGCTGGGCCCGGTCATCAACCAGGGCGCCGTCGAGACGTACGAACGCGCCGTTGCGCAGGCGAAAAGAGACGGCGGGAAGATCCTGACCGGCGGCCGCCGGCTGAGCGGCGGAATCTTCGACCACGGCTGCTACGTCGAGCCCACCATCATCGACGGCCTGCCCGCCGACCACCCGCTCTTCACGGAAGAGCTCTTCGTGCCCATCACCGTCGTCGCGCCGGTGCTCTCTCTGGACGAGGCGATCGAGCTGGCCAACCGGACGGAATACGGCCTGACGGCGGGCATCTTCAGCGAAGACGACCACGAGATCCAGCAGTTCTTCGATCGGATCGAGGCCGGCGTGGTGTACGCGAACCGCCGCGGCGGCGCGACCACCGGCGCGTGGCCGGGCCTGAACTCGTTCGGCGGCTGGAAGGCGAGCGGCTCGACCGGCCGCGGCACCGGCGGCCCGCACTACCTGCAGCAGTTCTTCCGGGAGCAGAGCCGCACGCGCGTGCGCTGACAGTTAGGGGGGCTGGGGCTGGTCGGGGGGCTGGGGCTGGTCGGGAAGCGGCCTGCCCCACCTGGCCCCCCCGCTTCATTCCCCCTCACCGCTGAGCTAAGATCCCCACGTCCGACCATCTCACCTTCTGGTGCAGGTCGGCCCTTCTCCTTCAACCGGGTGGAACCCATGAAGAAACTCCTCGCCGTCGCGATCGCCGTTGTCGTCGTCGCGGGCCTCGGTTTCGTCGGCTACCGGATGGTGTGGCTGCCCAGACAGGCGGGCGCGGGCGGACTCGCAACGGCGGCGGGATCCGCGGGCGCGGGTGGCACCGCTGCGGGCGGCGGCGGATCGGCGACCGGGTCCGCAGCCGGTCAGACGGCCGGCGCCCCGGGCCAGGCGGCCGGCGGAAGTGCGGCTGCCGCGGCGCCGGTCTTCGACGGCAACGTCGCATCGATGGAATTCGGCGCGACGCTCGAGAGCGCGCCAAACGCATACGAGGGGCTGCTGTCCGATGAAAACGAGCGGGACGCCACCTGGGAGAGCGGAGACGAGGCCGGCCCAAAGGAGATCGTCATATCGTTCTATCAGCGCGAGCCAGCGCTCGTAGACGCTGTCGAGATGGACAACGCCGTAGACCGCGTCGGGGCCGGAACGGCGCAGAACCCCGACGTGGCACCGCGCGACGTCGAAGTGTGGACGTCGCAAACGGGTCCTGACAAAGGGTTCACCAAGGTGACGGCGGCGACGGTGCAACCGCTCGAGATCGTCACTGTGAAGTTCGCGCCGGTGGAAACGCGTTTCGTGAAGGTACGCCTGGTGCGCAACCAGGCGAACGGCGAGCGGTTCTTCCTGCGCCGCATCAAGGTGCACGAAGCGCAGGCGCCCGGCTACGTGCCGCTCCTCACCCGCCGGCCGGACATCCTCGGGCCGTTCGCGCCGAACGCCGCGCCGACGCCCGCCCCCGGCGCCGAGCAAACGGCAGGCGGCGCGTGCAACGTGGCTCCCGAGAAACCGCTGCAGCCTGGCCACGGGGAAAGCCGGCATCTGCTGTTGATCAACCCGGAGGTCCACGGCAACCGCGCCGCGTTCTTCGGCCTGCCACTGATCGGGGATGGGGCGAACCAGCGGATCGCCGCGAATCCGGACCTGGCCATTTCCAATCGCATCGACACGATCGCTGTGAAGCCGGTGCGCGCGCAGCTCTACATGCTGTCCGAGGCACGCGCTATCGACACCGTTGTGCTGATGGCGTACTGCAGCGGTTACCGCATGTCGGATGTGTTCAAGAAGGGACTCATCAAGTGGGTAGCGGCCGGACACAAGCTGATCGTCTATGACGCCGACAAGTGCGTGCCGGGCCCCGACTACAGCTGGCTGCCGTACCGTATCCAGACCGACACGCCCGGGGCGCAAGGCGAGCCGGGAGACAACCTGCGGATCCTCGAGGACAACTGGATGGCGCACAACCGGCCGGGTCGCGAGGGATTCATCGACGCCGCCGCCTGGGTGGCGGCCGGCAAGCCACCGATCAACGAGCTTGGCGACTCGAACGTCGTGACGGCGTGGGACACCAACTGGTGCGGGCACATGATCGTCCGCAACGTGCAGAACGTGCTCGGCTTCGTCCACGCCTACGCGCACTACGGGCGCGGGTTGATCATCTACAACGGCATGGACATCGACATGAACGGCACCGACTTCTACGACCACCTCGTCGCCCGGGAACTGGCGCAAGGCTTCGCGCCCGACAACCTGCCGTGCTCGATTCACGTGGGCAGCTTCGTCATTTCCACGGACAGCCGGCTGGCCACGCGCTCGGTCGAACCGGGCAAGACCTACGAGTATCCGCTCACGCTGTTGTCGAACATGAAATACCACGGGAACGTCACGCTCTCCGCGTCGGCGATCGGCGCGTCGGGCGTCCAGGCGAGCTTCGAGCCCTCGACAGTCGCGGTGCGTGACGAGCAGCATACGACGATGAAGCTGACGGTGCCCGGCGGGGCGCGCGACAAGTTCGCGGTGGAGGTGAAGGGCACCGACACGGACGGCAAGACGAACTCGCTGTGCCTGCAGCTGGGGCCGCCAACCGGCGGCGAGCTGTCGGTCGTCAGCGCGCTGGCGCCAGCCGCGCGCACGGGCAAGAATCTCGAGATCATCCTGGACGCGTCAGGCTCGATGAAGACCGCGATGGGCAAGAAGACCCGATGGGACGTCGCGCTCGACACGCTTCGGCAGGTGCTCGCCCGGCTTCCCGACGACTTCAACGTGGGTCTTCGCATCTACGGTCACCGCGAGTCGTCTCGCTCGCCGAGGACGTGCACCGACAGCGAGCTCGTGGTGCCGATCGACAAGATCGATCGACAGGGGATCTTCGATCGTGCGAATTCCTTCAAGCCGAAGGGCGAGACGCCGCTCGTCTATTCGGCGATGCAGGCGCCGGCCGACCTGAAGGCCGTGGGCGGCGGAACGGTGATCCTGATCACCGACGGCGAGGAGAGCTGCAAGGGCGACCCCGTGAAGGCCGCCGCCGATCTGAAGGCCTCGGGCCTGGACATCCGGTTGAACATCGTCGGCTTCGCGCTGAAGGACCCGAAGGTCCAGAAAGATCTGTCCGGGTTCTCGCAGGCGACGGGAGGATTCTTCTACTCGGCCGACAGCGGCGCGACGCTGGGCGACGTGTTGATGCTCGCCGCCGTCCAGAGTTTCCCCTACACGGTGTACGACATGACAGGGAAAGTTGTGGTCTCGGGCGAAGCCGGGCGCGGAAGCGAGGAGCTGCCGCCGGGCGACTACAAGGTGGTGGTCAAGGCGGGTTCGCGCGAACTCGTCGCGCCGCGGGTGAACGTCGCGATGGGCCAGTCGGTAACGCTGACGATCGCGATGAAGAACGGGCAGATGGTGCTGCAGTAATCTGCCGTGGTCCGTAGTCGGTAGTCCGTGGTCCGCCTGCTCGCGTGCTCGTGGGCAGGCCGGCTGCCGACTACCAACTAGCGACTACCGGACGAGCGTCGGCTCCCTCAACTTGCCCTTTTCCCACGACTTAGCGGATCATAGTGGGCCCCGGTGTGCATCAAGGAGGGCCCATGACGGTCGCCTACGACTACACGAAACGCACTTCATACACCGCCGACGTCGAGACCCAGAAACGCGCTCATACGCTCCTGCTCGAAGTGCCGTTCACCCCCAGC
>Ga0315277_10011676_pt1 | contig 11043 bp, 11 predicted proteins | sample YL17G05_15_MG_FD_203695 | JGI IMG/M metagenome (GOLD analysis project Ga0315277, IMG submission 203695) | Sediment microbial communities from Yellowstone Lake, YNP, Wyoming, USA - YL17G05_15 | ecosystem: Environmental > Aquatic > Freshwater > Lake > Sediment | place: USA: Wyoming | collected... | reverse complement strand
CCAGGTCGTCGCCTTCGACAACCGCGGCTCCGGCCGCAGCGACAAGCCGGCCACTCGCTACACCATACGCCTGTTTGCCGACGACACCATCGGCCTCATGGATGCCCTGGGCATCGCCTCCGCCCACGTCTACGGCCAGTCGATGGGTGGGTTCATCGCCCAGGAGCTGGCCCTGAACTACCCCCAGCGGGTGCGGACGTTGGTTCTGGGCTCCACCAGTTGCGGCGGTCGCCAGGCCGTCGCTGCCTCCCCCGAGAACCTCACCCTCATGGCTTCCCTTAACACCCTCAGCCCTGAAGAAGCGGTGGAGAAGAACCTGCCCTTCCTGTATAGCGCTGAGTTCATCGCTCACAAGCGGGAGGAGATCATCGCTCGCTCCCTGGTCGAGGCCGAGCTTCGCCCGCCGCTCGATGCCTACGCGCGGCAGGTGCAGGCCGCCCTGCGCCACAACACCTACGATAGGCTGCCCCAGATTCTTTGCCCCACCCTCGTCATCAGCGGCAGCGACGACAAGGTCGTGCCGGCCGAGAACTCGAGCATCCTGGCCGAACGCATCCCCAACGCCGAGCTGGTGGTGCTGCCAAAGGCCGGCCACGGCTATCTGGTGGAATGCGCTGAGGAGTCCAACGCCATCGTCCTCGACTTCCTGCGCCGCCACCGCAGCGGAGACGCTAACTAGAGCATGGCATCGACAGGCAACGGGCCAGTGCGGATAGCCCACGGCTTTGGCAACAGCCGTCGGCGGCTGGCTCGCGCCCTCAGCGGGCCGGTGGACCTCATCGAGACCGACGTCCGATTCCAGGACGGCAAGATGGTTGTTCGCCACGAGCGCAAGCTCGGCCCTCTGCCCGTCCTTGTCGACGAGAAGACCAGCCTGCACATCGGGAGCGAACACGGCTGGTGGCTCTCCCTGTGGCGATGGTTCATAGCGCTGCAGCGCAACCCCCTCGCCTTGCAGGAAGTCCTGGCCGAGGCCAAGGACAAGCGGGGCTTGCTTCTGGACCTAAAGGGGGAATATGGAGACCGAGAAGAGGCCCTGGCCCAGGCCCTGGCAGAGATGCTCGAGCGCATGGGCATGAAGGAGCAGGTGACCATCTGCGGCCTGAATTGGCCGCTCCTGGGGCACCTGCGCGCAGCCGCCCCTCACCTCAAAGTCCACTACTCCATTGGCAGCGCCGACCAGCTCAGGGCCTTCCAGGCGATGCTGGAGCGCGACCCCATACGTCGCATCTGCTTGAACCACTCGCTGGCAGAAGAACCCCTGATCGAGCGCTTGAAGGGCCTGGGGATGACCATCTACACCTGGGCGGTAGACGACCTCCGGCGGGCGCGCGAGCTGCTGGAGCTGGGCGTGGATGGGATCATCAGCAACAGCTTGGAGATGTTGGGGCTCCTGGACGTCGACCACCGCCGGCAGCGTGAGGCCTAGCTTCCACGCGGTATCACGTGCACAGCGGTGGCCTTAAAAGAGGCCACCACCTCGTCGCCCACCGCCAGGCCCATCTCCTCCAGCGATTGCTTGGTGATAAGCGCCACCAGGGTGGGGCCGCAGTCGAGCACCACCCGCACCTGACCGCCGAGCGTGGTTATGCGTCGGATGGTCCCCCGCAGGTGATTGCGAGCACTGGTGGTATGGCTGTCGAGCCGGGCGGGCTCCAGAACCACATCTTCGGGCCGCAGGCAGACCAGCACCTCGCCCCCAGAGTCGAGGCCGGGCGCCAGCGCCTGGACGGTCACGCCGCCCACGTCGATCGTCGCCAGGCCATCGGCCAGAGACTGCAGCCGCCCCCGAACGATGTTCTCCACGCCCACAAAGGCCGCCACCTCCTCGTCCACCGGCGCGGCGAACACCTCCGCTGCTGTCCCCACCTGGCGTATGCTGCCGCCCATCATCACCGCCACCCGGTCGCCCAGGCGCAGAGCCTCCGCCCGGTCGTGGGTCACGAAGACGGTGGTCACGCCCGTGTCGCGCAGCGCGTCTGATAGGTCGTCGAGAAGCCCCTCACGCGTCGGCTGGTCGAGGGCGCTGAAGGGCTCATCGAGCAGCAGCACCTCCGGATCGAGGGCGAAGGCGCGGGCCAGGTTCGCGCGCTGCGCCTCGCCGCCCGAGATGGTGACGGCGGAGCGTCCCGCCAGATGGGCTATGCCGAACCGGCCCATCCAGTGGGCGACCTTCTCTCGCCGGACGGAGCGAGGCGCTCCCCGCAGTCGCAGGCCCATGGCGACGTTATCCGCCACCGAGCGACGCAGAAGCAACGGATCCTGAAACACCACCGCCATGCGGCGGCGCAGGGCCAGCTCGCGCCCGTCCACCGGCTGCTCCTCGAAGAGCACCCGGCCCTGGGTGGGCCTTTGCAGCAAGGCAAGCGTCTCCAAGAGGATGGTCTTGCCCGCTCCGTTGGGACCGATAATTACCACCACCTCTCCTGCCAGGACATCCAGGTGCGGCACCTTGACGATCTCGGCCTTGCCGCGCCGCACCCGGACGTCCCGGAGGGAGAGCTTAGGCTGACTCACGACCGCCGTTCCTGCTGCTGCACAGTCGTGAGGATCAGGTTCACAATGAAGATCAGGGCCAGAAGGATGAGGGAAAGGGCGATGGCCGGCGCGAACTCGCCCCTGCTGACCTGCAACATTATCGACGTAGTCATCACCCGCGTCTCCCCTGCCAGGTTGCCGCCGACCATCTGGGACGCCCCGATCTCAGAGATGGCGCCGCCGAAGCCCGCCATCACCGCCGCCAGCAGTGGCAGTTTCGCCTCCCACAGCACCAGCCACAGCATCTGGAGACGCGAGGCGCCCAGGCCATATAGCTGGCTCCTTAGCTGCGGGTGGAGGTTGCGCAGGGCGGCCGCCGTGAAGCCGGTGACGATGGGCGCGGCGATGACAGTCTGAGCAACCACCATTGCCGCTGGCGTATAGATGAGCCTGAGCTCACCCAGCGGCCCGCTTCGCCACAGCATGATCGCCACGATGAGGCCGACCACCACCGGCGGCAGGCCCATGCCGGTGTTCACCAGGCTGAAGGCCAGGTTGCGGCCCGGGAACTGGTTGAACGCTATCAGTGAGCCCACCATGATGCCCAGGAAGAGGCTGATCGCCGTGGCCGAGCCGGACACCAAGATCGAGCGAACCGCAATCTCCCAGACGGAGTAGTCCCCCGTGCGGATGATGCGAATAGCCTCTCCTAGCCCGTCCCATATCAGGTCCATGGCCCTACCTCCCGTCGGCTAGCCCGGTGTCAACTGCGACTCGTCTTTACCTGCATCGGGAATGAAGAGGGGCTGGCCAAACTTGTCAACGCCGAAGTCCTTGATGATCGCCTGTGTGGCGTCCGAGATCATGAAGTCCACGAAGGCGGCGCCGCCCGGGCCGTTCACCAAGTCGAACTTCTCCGGGTCCACCTGCATGACATGATACACGTTGAAGAGGGCCGGATCGCCCTCCACGAGCACGACCAACTCGAGGTTCTCCTGCTGGGATAGGTATGTGCCGCGGTCAGCCAGGGTGTAGGCGTTTTTCTGGTTGGCGACCTGCAGAGTCGCGGCCATGCCTTGGCCGGTCTGCTCATACCAGGATTTGCCCGCCGGATCCAGGCCGGCCTTCGTCCAGAGGGCTTTCTCCGCCTTGTGGGTGCCCGAGTCATCGCCACGGCTAACAAAGGTGGCGCCCTTGTTGTAGATAGCGGTCAAGGCATCGGCGGCGGAGGTCATCCCCTTGATGCCCGCCGGGTCACCGGTCGGCCCAACGATTATGAAGTCGTTGTGCATCACGAGCTGGCGGTTGATGGCCACTCCTTTGTTGACGAGATCCAATTCCGAGCTCGGCGCGTGGACAAGCAGGGCGTCGGCGTCGCCGCGCTCGCCCATCGCCAGGGCCTGGCCACTGCCCACGGCGATAACCTTCAGATTGTAGTCGGTCTGCTCCTCGAAGATCGGCACAAGGACGTCCAGCAGTCCGGTGTCTTGCGTGCTCGTGGTTGTGGCCAGGATGACGTCCTTTGGGCCACGCACCACCGGAGTAGGCGTCGGCGTCGCTTGGCCCTGCGGCGTCTGAGTCACCGCCGCGGTTGCCTGAACCTGCGGCGTTTGGGTCGCCGTCTCTTCCTCCCCGCCGCAGCCCACGACCGCCAGCATTGCCAGGATTGCGAGAACTGCCAGGAGTCCCGTCCATATCCAGCGTCTCACTGTGCCCGACCTCCTTTTGGCTGAAAGCGTCATGCTTCCGTCAGCATAACGGCACTCCAAAAAAAGACTAACCTTGTTTGGCGAACGCCTCGTCGAAGTCTCGGCTGACGTCCGACTGCGCTGCCGCCCGGAAGGCCCGATAGCGCGCAAGGAGCTCTTCACCCTCTGGAGTCAGTTCCGTCTGTCCGCCGCCAGGCCCGCCGACCTGGCTCCGCACCAGGCGCACGCCCAGGTTGTGTTCGATCTCCTTGATCTTCCCCCAGGCCCGCCGATAGGAGAGCCCCATCCGCTCCGCACCTCCCCTGATCGAGCCCGTCTTGGCAATGTGGTCGAGAAGCTCCGCCCGGTAGTCGCTGAAGACCAGCAGGCCATCCTTCTCCACCCACAGCTTCAGTCTGGCTTGCACGCCAATGCCTCCGGAACAACTGCCTCCACCACCGACCGGGCAGGCAAGGACATTCTCGACTTGACGCCGTCCTACGTCAAGGACGCCTTGCTGCAGCGGGCCGCCTACGGCTCACCGGGGTGGGGGGGGCCGGGCGAATCCCCGGCGGGCTCGTCGCAGTCCTCCAGCGCCGGCGCTGGCGCTGGCAGGAGGACCTCTCTTGGCACCTGCTCGTCCGAAACGTCCAGATCCAGCACGCCCTCGGCCGGAATGGCGTAGGTCTTGCGCAGCGGCACCTCCTTCAGGAAGACGCCCACCACCAGAGCGGCGAGAGTGATGGCGGTGCCGACGACAAAGGCGTGGGTGATCCCCATAGCCAGCGCTGTCTTGGTGGCCAGCAGGGCCTGATCGTAGAGCTGCTGTCCCTGGTCCCCCAGGCCCAGAAACGCCTCGTGGATCTTGTTCATGGCCTCGGGAACAACCAGGATCTGCGGATCCTGGAGGCGTTGCAAGAGTGGGGCGGGGACGTTCTGGCTCACCTGGGACGGCGTCTGGCTGATCAGCTCGGACTGCAGGCGGCTGTTCAGCAGCGAGCCCATGAGAGCGACGCCCAGGGTGGCGCCCACGGAGCGTGCGAACTGGATGGTGGATGTCGTCACGCCCAGCATCTGGTGCGAGGCGGTGTTCAAGGCTACCAGCGTCAGAATGGGCATTGTGGCCCCCAGGCCGATGCCCATGACGATCATGTCACGGGTGGCTTCCCCCTGGGTGGAGTGAACGCTCATCTGGGCCAGCATGTACATGCCCACTGTCATCACTGCCAGCCCAGCCGCCAGAAGAATGCGATAGCGTCCAGTGCGAGCCAGCGCCTGGCCCACAACAGCAGAGGTAAGGGACATGGTCAGCATCATGGGCATCGTCACTAGGCCGGAGTTGGTGGCGGATTTGCCGATGACCGACTGCACGAACAGCGGGATGTAGGACACACTGCCGAACATGCCCATCGCGATGAGAAACGTGACGACGATGATCACGGCGAAGATGGGGCTCCGGAACAGCGATAGTGGGATGATGGGCTCGAGAGCATCCCGCTCGACGCGCACAAACACCCCGGCAGCGACGAAGGCCAGCACCAGCAGACCGATGATCTCCGGCGAAAGCCAATCGTACTGGCTGCCGCCCCAACTGAACGCCAGCATCAGCGGCACCACCGCCATCACCAGCACGCCTATGCCCAGCCGGTCCAGGGACCGGTGGACGCTCTGGGGTCGGACGGCGGGCATTACCAGGGTGAAGACGATGAAGGTCAGGGCGCCGATGGGCAGGTTCACGTAGAACACCCAGCGCCATCCCAGGTTGTCCGTGATCCAGCCGCCCAGCAGCGGCCCAATGACGCTGGCCGCGGCAAAGGCGGCGGTCATGACCCCCGTCCAGCGGGCTCGTTCCGCCGGGGCGAACACGTCGCCGATGATGGCCCAGGCGGTGCCCATGATCATGCCGGCCCCGAACCCCTGGATGCCGCGGAAGAGGATGAGCTGGGTCATGTTCTGGGACATGCCAGCTAGGGCGGACCCCAGCACCAAGATGGTGACGCCCAGCAGAAAGAACGGCTTGCGTCCAAACAGGTCGGACAGCCGGCCCACCACTGCCACAGTGGTGGTGGAGGTCACCATGAAGGCAGTGAACACCCAGGCGATGTGCTGCAGACCCTCTAGGTCGGCCACGACCTGCGGCAGCGCCGTCCCCACGATGGTCTGATCCATGGCGGCGGTGAAGATGCCCAGCAGGCTGCCAACCATCACTAGCACCCGCGTGCGGGTGCCCATGTGGGAAATGCTATGCACCTGGGTCATGCCTTGGCTCTCCATTCCCCTGGCTCCACTGGCCCTCCTCCTGCAGTCTTTTGCGGTAACATAACCATCCTATCAGCCGCCAACGGCTGCCTCAACCGCTTGCCTGGCGGCAGCCATCGCCCTTTGGTACGGCTGCTGCTTTTCGTCAGGGCAAGGGCATCAGCCGGTCCTGGTGCCTGCCTTGCCTTCGGTAGCACTACTTTTGAGGCAACACTGCCCGATTCGGTAACACCTGCAATGAGGCAGATCGAACGCTTCCGCCAGGCGCTCCCTTATCGTAAACTTGAACAGCATGGGCTTGACTCAGCGCTTCCAGTCACGCTAAAACCAGCGTGGCAATGGCAGTGGGAGCCACCTTGTAGATAAGGGCACGTTCGATGCTGGAGCTTTCCTTCTTGGGTTCGGGCAATGCTTTCACTGCCGGCGGGCGCTACTGGAGCTCGTTCCTGGTGAACGGCTGCTACCTGTTCGAGGCGCCACCCACCCTTCTCCCCCACCTGAAGCGCCTGGGCATTCCCCCGGCCGACATCCGCGTCGTCTTCATCAGCCACTTCCACGGCGACCACTTCCTGGGGCTGCCCTTTCTCCTTCTCGAGTACCTTCACATGACGCCGCGACGAGAGGACCTCGACATCGTGGGCCCGCCCGGCGTCGAGAAGATGATAGAGGGGGTGGCGGAAATGGCTTTCCCCAACCTCAGTCACGCCGACGCCGGCTACCATCGCCACTACCTGGAGGCCGACGCGGGTCGAGAGCAGACGGTGGACGCCCTTTCTTTCCAGGCCTTCCCCATGAAGCATGCTGGCGAAAATCTAGCCTCCTTCGGCTACAGGCTGCGCTTGGCCGAGAGCGTGCTCGCCTACACGGGCGATACGGAGATCTGCGACGAGCTCTTCGTCCTGGCAACGGGGGCAGACGTGCTGGTGCTGGACTGCAACTACAGCCAAGACAAAGGGCCGGAGCACCTGAGTTTCGCCGAGGTGCTGGAGGTCAGGAGGCGGCTGCCACTGTCCACCACCATCGTTCTCACCCACATGGAGGCGGAGCCCGATGTCAGTGGCCTGGAAAACGTGCTAGTCGCCCGCGACTTCGCAACCTTCCGCTTCCCCTAGTGGCGATCCGCAGAGCAAGAAGGGCCGGAGCACTCCTCCGGCCATCGCCTCTCTGGGGCTGCTACCGGCTTTGAGCTAGCCCTGGCCCTTCCCGAACTCCTCCAGGGCCTCCTGCAGGGTGTTCCAGGCCAGGGTGGCGCACTTGACCCGCACCGGGAACTTGCGCACCCCCTGAAGGGCCTCCAGGTCGCCCAAAGCCTCCACGTCCACCTCGCCCGCGCTGTACATCATGCCCTTAAACATCTCGAACAAGGACTCCACTTCCGCCAGGCTGAGGCCCTTTATGGCCTCGGTCATCATGGAGGCTGAGGCCTGGCTTATGGAGCAGCCCTTGCCCTCAAAACGCACGTCGAAGATGCGGCCGTCGCGAATGTCCAGATCGAGCCTCAGCTCGTCGCCGCAGAGGGGGTTGTCCCCCTCGCTGCTCGCGCTGGGCTGATCGAGGGAGCCGCGATTGCGGGGGCTGCGGTAGTGGTCGAGGATGATCTCCCGATAGAGCTCATCCAGCTCGCTGTCTCTATCCAGGGGCATGGCCAAAGAAGGCTCTCGCTTTCTCAATACCCTCGACGAGGGCATCCACCTCTTCCCGGGTATTGTAGATGTAGAAGCTGGCGCGGGCGGTGCCGGCTATATCGAAGCGGCGCATCAACGGCTGAGCGCAGTGGTGGCCGGCCCTGATAGCTACACCCTCCTGGTCCAGGATCGTCCCCACATCGTGAGGGTGGATGTCCGGGCAGTTAAAGGATACCACACCGCCCCGCTGGGAGGCGTCCCGCGGGCCGTAGATGATGATGTCTTCCAGTTGGGCAAGGCGGCGAAGGGCGTAGGCGGCCAGTTCCCGCTCGTGGGCACGGACGTTGTCCATCCCCAGGGCGGAGAGGTAGTCCAGGGCGGCGCCGAATGCGATGACGTCGGCGATGTTGGGGGTGCCCGCCTCGAACTTCCAGGGCACATCGTTCCAGGTGGCGCCCTCCAGGCGCACGCGGCGGATCATCTCTCCACCGCTCTGGTAGGGCTCCATCGCCTCCAGCAGCTCGTAGCGGGCGTAGAGGACGCCCACCCCGGTGGGGCCCAACATCTTGTGCGCGGAGAAGGCCAGGAAGTCGCAGCCCATGGCCTGAACGTCCACCGGCATGTGAGGCACGCTCTGAGCGCCGTCCACCACCGCCAGGGCGCCTCGCCGGTGGGCTGCCGCGATGATCTTGCCCAGGGGATTGATCGTGCCGAAGGCATTGGAGACCTGGGTTACGCCCACCAGCTTGGTCTTCTCGGTGATGATATCGTCCAGGCCGTCCAGGTCGAGGGTCCCTTCGTCGGTGACGCCTATGTACCTGACGCTGGCCCCCACCTCCTGGGCCAGGCGCTGCCAGGGAACCATGTTGCTGTGGTGCTCCATCTGGGTGAGGACGATCTCGTCCCCCTCCCTCACGTTGGCCCGACCCCAAGCAGAGGCCACCAGGTTCAGGGCCTCGGTGGTGCTGCGGGTGAAGACGATGCTCTCCGGCCGGGGCGCATTGATGAAGCGAGCGACCTTGGCGCGTGTCTCCTCGTAGGCGGCGGTGGCCTCCTCGCCCAGGGTGTGGATGGCCCGGTGGATGTTGGCGTTCTGGTGCTCGTAGAAGTGAACCAGCGCGTCGATGACCTGGCGCGGCTTCTGGGTGGTGGCGGCGTTGTCCAGATAGACCAGCGGCTTGCCATGCACCCGGCGACCAAGGATGGGGAAATCCTGGCGGATGGCCTGTACGTCGAACATGGTCCTCGCCCTCACCGGCTCTATGGCAGAGCCACCCGGATCTCGCTGCTCTCGACTCTGAGGGGATAGGTGTTGAGGGGCTTGACGGCGGGCAGAGCCAGCACGTTGCCCGTCTTGACGTCGAAGCGAGCGCCGTGGCGGGGGCACTCGAGGACGTCGCCCGCCAGCTCTCCCTGATCGAGGGGGCCGCCGTCGTGGGTGCAGAGGTCGTCGATGGCGTAGAACTGCCCGTCCACGTTGCACAGGGCGATACGCCTATCGCCCACAACCACCACCTTCACCCGTCCCGCCGGGATGTCGCTGGTGTCCGCTACCCTGATGAAGTCGCTCATGACGTCGCCAAGCCCAGCTTCTCGCCGACCGCTTGCCGCAGCCGATGCTGAACGCTCAACTGGGGGATCGTCTCCAGAACGGGCTCGAAGAAGCCATCCACGATTAGCTTCTCGGCATCACGGCGGCTGAGGCCACGGCTCATCAGGTAGAAGAGCTGGTTCTCATCGACCTGGCCGACGGTTGCCGCGTGGCTGCAGCGCCTGATGTCGCTGGCCTCGATCTCCAAAGGTAGGATGGGATGAGCCTTGGCCCCCTCGCTGAGGATGAGGTTGCGCACCGTCTGGCCAGCGTCGGTGCCGCGGCCACCGCGATGCACCCGCACGATGCCCAGGTGCACCGACATAGCCCGATCCTTGACCGCCACCTTGAACAATAGGTCGCTGGTGCAGTGAGGGGCGATATGCTCCTGCAGCGTCTGGTGGTCGAAGTGCTGGTCGTCGCCGCCGAAGACCACCCCTCGCATCTGGGCGTTGGCCCCGGGGCCTTCCAGCACGCTCTCCACGAAGAGCTTGGTGAGCTTTCCCCCCAGGCCGATGCCCAGGGAGTCCAGCCGGCTGTCCTCCGTCAGCAGGTGGCGCTGCGCTCCCAGGTTGTACACCTGCTGTCCCAGTTGCTGCACCGAGATGTGGCGGAGCTGCGCCCCCGCGTGCAGATAGACCTCGGTGGCACCGCAGCAGAGGGCTTGGCCGTTCAGCTCCGGCGAGAACTGCTCGGCGATGAAGGTGAGCTTGCTCCCCTCTTCCAGCACGATGAGAGTGTGGGGGAAGACGGCCAGCCCCGGCCTGGCCAGCCATTGGCAGGCCCGTAGTGGCAGGGTCACCTCCACCCCTTGGGGCACGTAGACGAGGGCGCCGCCGCTCCACAGGGCGCCGTGGAGAGCGGCGAACTTGCCGTGTTCTGGAGGCAGGCAGCGGGTCATGAAGTAGCGCTTCACCAGATCCGGCTGCTCGCGGACGGCCCCCTCCAGGCTGGCGAAGATGACCCCTTGTTTCGCTGCCTCCTCCGCCAGCGAGAGGTGGACGACCTGCGAGTCGTGCTGAACCAGGAGGCCGCCCTCCGGCTGGCCCACGTCCAGCAAGGCGCGTAGCTCCTGGTGCAGCCCGGCTACGCTATCCACCTGGGCGCAGGGCGCTTCGGCGAAGGGCAGAAGCTCGTCGAGGGCGAGGGCGCTGATATCTGTGCGCCGCCAGTCCTCGTCCTGAAGGGTGGGCATGGGCGTGGCCTCGTAGACCCGCCAGGCCTCCAGGCGGCGCTGGCGCAGCCAGGGCGGCTCGCTACAGAGGGAGGATAGCTCCTCCACCACCTGGCGGGAAAAGCCCTTCGCTCTCTGTTTCATGATCGAAGTCAACGGCACGATTTCGTTTGCTCAAGGGCGAGCATAGCTTGGGGCCGGTTCGCCGTTGGTGGCTTGATTCTCGGC
>Ga0315277_10011672_pt1 | contig 11045 bp, 9 predicted proteins | sample YL17G05_15_MG_FD_203695 | JGI IMG/M metagenome (GOLD analysis project Ga0315277, IMG submission 203695) | Sediment microbial communities from Yellowstone Lake, YNP, Wyoming, USA - YL17G05_15 | ecosystem: Environmental > Aquatic > Freshwater > Lake > Sediment | place: USA: Wyoming | collected... | reverse complement strand
AAATGAAGTTCATGGATTTGTTGAACACCAATGCAAAAACTCAATTCATTTTTTACCGTGGCATGATCCAAGCAAAAGGTTCAACAAATGCTATCAAAGCATATATTAATTCTCGTCGATTTGTTGACGCAAAAGTAGATGAATTTTGGGCATGGAAGATTGCCGACTTTGGTGATGTTCGACCAAAAGTTTATCCTGAGATCAAACTTTTTGCATCAGATGGACAGGTTGACGATATTCGTTTAGAGTTTTTAACGGACTCAGAAGCATCAGATAAAGCTGTAGTTGCTGCTGATAAAGCTCAGGGCTTTAATGTAATTACATTTGCTGATCAGTCACGTTGGATTGATGCACCACAGCAACAAGAATTGCTTCATAATTCCATTCTATTTCTCGATAGTAAGGTGACATCATTAACAACAATTTATGCTTCAGATGTTGTTCCAACATCTGGTCAAGAAACAGTTGATCTCTGGTATCAAAAATCAACTGGTGATATTTTTGTATGGAATGGTACATCGTGGGTATTGACAACAGATGTTAATGTAAAAATAACAACTGTTGGTACAGATGTGTATGTGCAACAACCAGTATTTTCAGATACAGTTCGTATCACACACCGACAACTAGTAATTCCAGGCGATCTGCGTAATTACACAACTTCATATTTGCAACCTGGTACGGGTCCAAGCGAGTATGAGCGAATCAATTCGCAAGTTGTTCGTTTTACAACGTTTGGCTTTAGTGACATTATTATGCTGTTTACAATCAATCCAGCAAAGACGCAAAATAGTCCGGGAAAGATTATCGATTATGTATCAGAAACTGTATTAACCGATGTTCCATATTGGGATCCAGCTCGCGGAAATCATTCTATAATTGCAATTCACAATGTTAATATTCAAAATGCGGGTGATCCTGCTCTGTACACAAATACGTTGAATCCAAATGATGTATCAGAACAAGCTTGGAATCAACATGAAATTCAAACAGTATGGTTGGATACATCAACACTGGCATACTTACCGTATTACGATGATATCATTTCCCCACAGTTGAATGATCGCCTTTACAGTTGGGGTCGATTCGCTGATTGGGGTCAAGTTCGTGTATTCCAGTGGGTAGAAAGTGAATTTACGCCGGAACAATGGACTGCGACTGCATCAAATGAAGCAGACAATACTGCAATCCCATCGAACACCAAAATAACAGGCACCCCAAGAAACACGGTATTCAAACGTGAACGTATACCAATTGCTACGACTGTTAATGTTGGTACAGATGAATTGTTGGGTGCGAATGGAATGAGTATTGGTGATCAGGCCCTATTGACAATCAATGGCACAATTACTCCTACACGTCCAACAACAGGTGTGAATCCAGATTTGTTTGATAGTTTGGCGACATCAATGACTGCAATAATAACAATTACTGTTGTTCCGGCAGTCTATAGTGAATCCCCAGCCATTGCTACAATTACATTTTTTGATATACCAGCAGTTGTGCCAGCAACATTAACAAATCTTGCTAATGGATTGTATGATTTTACATTCGCTGTAAATGGTGGTGTACCGGTGAATTACACAATTACAATTACAGGTGCAACAACAGTCACACAACTTGCAGCTAAGATAATGGTCGTTCTCGTTGGTATTGCAACAACAGTAGAAGCAGCTCAAAATACAATCACTATTACAGCGTTAGATCTCCAACTACCATTAACGACGACGACAACTCTTGCATCATCAACAAAATATTATGTTACGTTGGGAACCACCGCCTCAATTATTAAACTAAGTGACGTACCAAATGGAACAGCATTTGAATATGGCACAGGTGGTATTGGAACGTTGGCGGTAGTGCCGGCATTTAAAGCTATTAACTGGACTCCAAAGCCTGTTTCATCTCAACAAATTATTCCGATTATTGATGGCTACACATTGCCAGTACCACCATTGTTCACGCTGGATAGTTCACTCTTTTCACCTGGTGATGTTGTTAATACATATTTGAATGGTCGTCTATCTCAGGCAGATTTAACAGTAGATAGTTTGTACCAAATTCCCAACACAGCACAATATGTTCTTCGTGATATCATAATGGTCGTCCGTCCTATTCCTGTTGTAACACCAGAAGAGGCAGCATTTGATCCAGATGCGTCAGATGATGGAACAACGAATGTGCAATTGAAAGAAATGGTTCAATATACACAACGCGTCGTCACATTTGACACAATTGAAAAGACTTTGTATTATTTCTGGGTAGAAAACCGACTGAACAAAATTGAAGATCGTGAAGATGCTTTGCCTCTTATTCAAGTTGCTCAACAACTTGCAGTAATTCCTACGCCATATCTTGTTGTACAGCGTCCAGAAGACGACCCAACACTAGCTGACCGCTTCGGATACGGTATCACGTATGGCACTGTGTATAGCGTTCCTTGGATCTATGATCTATACCCCGTAATTCCTGTGTTTTATCGTCAAGCAATCATTCGTAAAGCTGCCGACTATGTGCGTACAGATAATCGTTACGAAATGCGATTTACACGTGATTTAACGTTGCGTGATAACTTGGATGATGGCTACCGTCCAGTAAATTTGAAAGATAAACATCAAGAATGGCTTGTTATTCGTCGTGAGCAAGGAGTAAACATTGATCGTTATTTGTGGAATCGCTTAACTGAATCTTTGATTTTTTACAAATTAGCAGATCCAAGCATTCGCGTTCCAGCTTTGGAACGCACACTATATGATGAAATGAATGGAACAGATACTCAGTATGGATTGGGTGAAGCTCAGGCATTCACAGATGGTACTCTGTCATTACAGACGGTAATTGCATATTTGGAAGATCCAAATAATGACTTTTATCCGTTGGACATCAATTCATTCTTTGCTACATACTCATTTGATACGCCGGCAAACATTGCTATATCAATGGATGTAATTTATAACACATTTGGTACCATTCATGTCAATAACATTTGGTTTAATACATTACTTGATGCTTTCTCTGTAAAATCTAAATACCCACAGATCTTCAAAACATCTTGGGTAGCCTTGCACGGTATTCGTGTTCTAGAAGTTGCAGGTTTGTTCGATGACTAGAGCCATAAATACAATCATGCCAAAAAAACTAACTACCCAACAATTTATACAAAGATCACAAACCGTTCATGGTGATCGTTATAATTATTCGCAGACACAATTCTGCGGTGCTGATAAAAAAATTACAATTATTTGTAATATCCATGGGGCGTTTGAACAGCGAGCAATGGATCATATGAAAGGTCGCGGATGTTCGTTATGTAATGAGCGACAATCATTAACGTTGCAACAATTCATTGAACGATCCAATAAAAAACACAAATCAAAATATACGTACGAAAATGTTGTGTATAAAAATGTACACACAAAGGTAAACATTACGTGCCCTGTTCATGGGATTTTCTCACAAACACCAACAGATCATGTGCATGGTGGATATGGATGTCCAGTGTGTGGTGGTACAGGGAAAGTATCAACAAAAGATTTTGTGCACCGCTCGTCAATACTTCACGTGGGTAAATATGACTATTCAAAAACCATTTCGGCGGGAATGAATAAAAAGGTTATTATAACATGCAAAGATCATGGAAATTTTTCTCAACGAGCAGCAGACCATGCAAACGGCGTTGGTTGTCCCTCTTGTGGAATACAGCATCAAAAGGGTTATACAAATAAGTATTTTGAAAAACATCCAGAGGTAAAAGCACAACCAGCAAAATTATATCTTATTACTATTGACGATGCGTTTTGTAAAATTGGTATAACGAGGAAACAATACATCAAACAAAGATTTTCAGGTGTGCGGTTTAAAGTGGTAGCAGAATTACCTTATCCTTTATATAAGGCTTTCCAACAAGAACAGACAATATTGAAAAAATTTCATCAAGAGCGATACAAAGTACAGGTGTGTAAAAATAAATATTTTACGGGCTGGACGGAATGTTTTCCATTATCATTGTTGTCGGCTCTAAAACTCGAAATTATTAAGGATTAACAATGGCCAGTCGTTTAATTGATGCATTATTCCGTACAGATCCTACAACAGGATTTGTTGACTATGTTTTAACAGTCAAACCGTATCACACCAAAATTTTGGAAACATTGGTTGAGTATGTTTGGACAGAACAAATCAATGTCATAGTTTGTGATCGTGATGCATGGGTAATGGATTTTACACGACCAAACCCACCAGTAGCCTATGATTGTGGTTATGGTATTATTTGGGATGCCCCTCCGGGTTTTGCAAGTACGGCGTATCAAATTATTGGCGTTGTAACAGGTAGTGGTGGGTCATGGACAATACTTGGTGATCACACAGCACTATTTGTACCAGGAACTTTATTTGTTGTAGGACGAAATATTGGCGGTGGGAATGGTTGGTATCTTGTTGCTTCGTCAACATTGGTTAGTGGTAATACAGTTGTTACAATTAGTTCAATACCACCAATTCCCCCATCCCAGTATTGGTTGACATCAATCACATCATCATCTCCGCATGGATTTGCCTATATTTTTGATACGTCTAAAGATTCAATTATCAACAGCGATTCAACCTCCAACGCCTTTGTTGTTATTGGCGATCAAACTGATAAGTATTTTGAAGGTGTATACATTACAGTTGATAATACTTATCTAAATCGTAATACCGGCACTTATTATGTGCAAAATGCTTTCAATAGTTTTGCCATCATTGGTGTGACACCAGGAGTGAGTGGATCTTTCACTGTGCAAGGTTATGCTACATCAGCATTTGCAGTTGGGTCGACATTCATTATCTCTGGAAATGGAATTGGCGATGGAATATATACGGTAGTGTCTGTTGCTTTGAATAGTATTAGTGATACAGTTGTGACAGTTGCATCTGTTCCGCTTGCGACAACAGTAACTGGTACACTAACGATTCCAAATACAATCGTTTTTACAAAGCAACACGTGGAATTTTCAAAACCACCAGCAGTTCCATTTGATGGTAGAATGTACCTAGCGTCATTAGGCTATGACGAGCCGGCATATTGTCGCCTTGCAAGAGCAGGCGATCTCCACACAGATGCTTTTATTGGTGAAACACTTGTTATTAGCATTTCAGATTTTGATTTTGATATTGCAAATTCTGATGTATTAGAAGATGAACCACGTGCATTTGGTGTAATGGGCTTTGGAACTGGGTCTTTTGGTACACCAGAAGCAGGATTTCCAGCAACATCACCAACTACGGGCATTTCAATCATTCCATCCGGTCTTGATGCTTTGTATTTCGACGTGGGTGGCTTAGATGAGGATCTGTCCACAGTTGTTCATTTGTATGGTCACACAGTCTAAGTGGGATAAATACGAGAAAAGGAAACGACAATGTACCACACAAGCGATATTGTTCTGGCAGCGTTCTTAAAGATCAGTGGTTGCCAGATGACCAAAATTGAAAAACAGGGGCAAAAAGGCACATTTGTGTTTGCTAATGTTGATCAGGATCTAGTCCAGTCATATGACTTGGGCGACGCACGGGTCGAGCCAGTAGCTTTCAATAATATGATTAAATCCTTAACAACCAGTGTGAAGAGGATGGACTGATAAATATCCGCAGAAATCAGGAGATAATTGATGCGCACGTTTCTACCACTTGAAGTTGAAGGACACTGCCGAATCGTTGATGATCTTGGTGTTATTCACCTTGACAAACATAACGCTGTCCACCCACAGAACTTAGCTCGTGTTTTTGCTCGCTCATTAGCGAATGAACATAACTACTACATTTATCGTATGGCTTTTGGTAATGGTGGAACAACTGTTGACGCAGCTTTCACAATCACATATAAAACTCCTAACGATGGACAACCGCCTGATCTGAATACTTGGGATAGTCGTATCTATCACGAAACGTATTCTGAAATCGTTGATGCTGGTCAAGTCACTCTAAACCCACTATTAGGTACAGATCCTGGTTCCGCTGATTTAAATACAGGCGATCGTCCGGGTGGTGGAGCAGTCCCAGCGGATGATCCACCTTCTATACCACACGTTTCCGGTCCTGGAGTTCGTAGTGCGGAACTTGGTTTGACATCTGAAGTTGTAATCACTTGCGTTTTGAATCAAGCCGAACCACTTTCACAGGATTCAACTGATTCCCTACCACCAACAAGTAGCACAGAAGCAGAATTTGTATTTGATGAAATTGGTTTGTACACTTCCGGTGCACCAGCAATTGCAACTAGTGGATATCAATATATTAACGTTGGTACACGTAATTCAGAAAATGATAGTGGTCTGCTTCCAGGCACAGGATATTCATTTAGTATTCAAATTGATGGTGGTTCAATAACACCAATTCTTTTCACAACACCAGTAGCTGGTGGTAGTGGTTCTGGTGGTGAAATTCTTTACGGTGATTTGTGTGAAGCTATCAATACAGGTGATGTGTTGTGGGGATTGACTGGTGTAAATCCATTGCCAGGTAGTGCAACGATGTCAATTACCGACAATACTGGTGGTACATTCCCATCTATTACGGGTGCAGAAACATATGGCTTCTTGAGAATTGAAAGTCCAACAGCAGGCGTTGGTTCCGCTGTCAATATTAGTCTCGCCGCAGCATTCTTAGCAGCATTAAATCCACCTTCAGGTGCTACTCTTGAAACTCCTATTGCCGGTGAAGCAGCAGGTGTGCAAAATAATCCAGTTGCTTATCAAACAGAACGTGAACGTTTGTTGGCACATTTGATCTTTTCACCAGTTTTGAAGTCAGCCAATCGTGTATTGACCATTACATACACTTTGACAATCTCTGTTGCACGTACGCCACTAATTACTACGTAATAGGTAATTGCAGAAATGAAAAAGGCGCCCGAGGGCGCCTTTTTCTTTGTTACTCTTGTTGATTAGATAGCCGATGGTTGACCATCGTCGAGCTTGACAGTTCCAACTGGTACACCGATCTGACCTGACTTCGGATCGATCATCTTACCTTGTGGTGTTAGCACCTTTACGTACTGGTGAAAGTACTGAAGTGCATTCATACCATTGCCAAGTGTCTTCTGTGCCATCAAATCCCATAGCTCAAAATTACGAGCATTGCGATCCAATAGGATACCAGCAAGACGCTTGCGGTCGATATCATCAAGGTGATTTGTTGGGAATAGCAATTTGTTTCCTTGTGGGTCTGCCTTAAGGACAGCACACTCGTGCAAAACGCCATCGCTGTATAGTTCAATCCACTCAACGTGGGCGTGATGTGGTGACTTGACAACTCTCATAGTTTTCTCCTTCTCCGTAAGTAATTGTTGTTACTTGCGGATATTTACAACCTATTTTTTAGCAGATACCAAAAGAATAGGGTTAGGGGAACTATTCAATGTTCTCATTCAATGCTGCAAGCATTGTCGGAGTATAACATGTTGTTAGTATTTACTAAATATAGACGATAAGGAGATCCCCATGCTTGAAAAAGTCGTTCAAATGTTACCCGTGATTAAACTTGACATCTATGGGGCATTTATTCTCGTTTTAGGCATGATTTTCTTTTATATGTTATGGAAAGCGAATCGTCAGGGTAACTTAATCTGGACAGATTTGATCACTAATAAAGGTACAACAGTTGTTAGTTTAACTAAGATGTTGCAATTGATTGGTGGAATGGTGGGTACGTGGCTCATGATTAAACTAACATTGCAAGAGAAGTTGACTGAAGAATATTTGATGATTTACTTGACCTATGTAGGAGCTATTGAAGGTTGGAGTAAGTTCGTAGCTGCGCGATATGGCGCAACATTTGATCCAAACGGTAACGGATCAAGTAATGGTAATGGAAATAACAATGGGTACGGAAATGGATATGGTAACGGAAATGGGCGAGGCCAAGGATATGGTAACGGAAATGGGCGAGGCCAAGGATATGGACAAGGCCAAAATCGTCCAAATACATCACCAGCGTCGTCCCCGGTTGATGAAACTGCACTGGATGCAGCACTACCAAAGGACATCAAACCATGACACGATGTATTAACTGCGGACTTCGAAGAATTGTTCGGAAGGCACAACGGGTAATAACGAGGTTACGTCGTCATGGGGATGTGTTTCGTCGTTCACGATCCCACTGAACATTCGAACTTCATTATCAATCAGACTTATATAGTCAGCAGAATACACAGGACATAGTGTATTTCGTTCATAGAAATGTCCATATTTGTATGGATTGTATGTGATAGCAGTACCGGTTAGGTGATGATCTTGCCATTTTGCAAGAAAGTGTTTTACGTTGAATTCACGAAACCATTCACAACACCAACCGTTTCTTGCTTCATACGTGGCAATGTTTAATATTCGGCCAACAATTCCAGCATGAACATTTTTGCGACGGTTAGTGAGAACTCTCTGCCGCCCCGCCTCCGAAACTTTAAAAGTACCATCAGCAACAACAATGTGGGATGCGTAACCTAATACGAGATCTTTATGACATCCTTCAAGGGCTTTGATAGAATACACACAACCTTTACGATTTAAGTTACGATAAATGAAAACTTTCATGAACCTTGTGCCTAGCGCCTCAATCACGCCGTTCCCCCGACCGTCAGCCCGTCGATGCGCAAGGTCGGCTGGCCTACCCCGACGGGTACGCTCTGGCCTTCCTTGTCGCAGGTGCCGACACCGGAGTCGAGGCTCATGTCGTTGCCGATCATGGAAACGTGCGTCAGCGCATCCGGTCCATTGCCGATGAGCGTCGCACCCCTGACCGGATAGGTGATCTTGCCGTTCTCGATCATATAGGCCTCGTCAGCGGAGAACACGAACTTGCCGCTGACGATATCGACCTGGCCGCCGCCGAAATTTGCCGCATACAGGCCGTTGCCGACCGAAGCGATGATCTCGGCGGCATCCCTGTCGCCGTTGAGCATGTAGGTGTTGGTCATCCGCGGCATCGGCACATGCGCGTAAGACTCGCGCCGTGCGTTGCCGGTGGGCGCCATGCCCATCAACCGCGCGTTCAGCGTGTCCTGGATGTAACCTCTGAGAATGCCATTCTCGATCAGCACGCTGCGCTGCGTCGGATTGCCCTCGTCGTCCACGTTCAGCGAACCGCGGCGATTGGAAATTGTGCCGTCGTCGACCACCGTCACGCCTGGCGCTGCGACACGCTGGCCGATGCGGCCGGAAAAAGCGGAGCTGCCCTTGCGATTGAAATCGCCTTCGAGCCCGTGGCCGATGGCTTCATGCAGCAGAATACCCGGCCAGCCCGGCCCCAGCACCACCGTCATCGTGCCGGTCGGCGCCGGCCGCGCCGACAGATTGGTCACGGCTTGGTGCACCGCCTTGGCCGCGTAGTCGCGCAGGACGTCGTCGGTAAAATAGGCGTAGTCGAAACGTCCGCCGCCGCCGGCGCTGCCCTGTTCGCGGCGGCCATCGTGCTCGGCGATGACTTGCAGCGACAACCTGACCAGTGGACGCACGTCCGCGGCCAGCATGCCGTCGGAACGCGCGATCAGCACGACTTCGTATTCGCCCGCCAGTGACGCCATGACCTGCGAAATGCGCGGATCGATTTCGCGTGCATGGCGTTCGAGATTTTCCAGCAGTTTCACCTTGTCGGCATCCGCAAGGCTCGCCAAGGGGTCCTGCGGCAGATACAGTTCGCGGCCGCGGGTCCTGGTCACGATCTGCGCTGCGCCCTGCTCACCCCGGCACGCGATCGCGCGAGTGGCCTGCGCCGCGGATTCCAGCGCGGGCAGACTGATGTCGTCGGAGTAGGCGAACGCCGTCTTCTCGCCGCTGACCGCGCGTACGCCGACGCCCTGATCGATGTTGAAGCTGCCGGACTTCACCATCCCCTCTTCGAGGCTCCAGCCCTCCGAGCGCGAATACTGGAAGTACAGATCAGCGTAGTCGACGCTGTGGGTCATGATCTGGCCGAATACGCGCTCGATTCCGCCGGCGTCGAGACCGTACGGTGCAAGCAGCGTGCGGTCTGCCGTCGCGAACAGCAGCTCGTGATTGTTTGTCGGATCGTTGGGCATCGGAATTAGGGACTAGGGGCTAGAATCATTGACTGAGCAATGGTAAAAATACATCAATTTGTTTAGCGATGTTTTCAAGTTCATATTTTCCAAGATATCGCATTAAATGGAAGTGAGAATACTTTTGTTGTTTGTTAACAGCATTGTCAATAATGGTAAAAATTCTTTTTCGAATTGGGTCGGGTTGTTGAGTTAAATCGATCAACATCACATTCTCGTCATACAAATCTTGAACTTTGAATTCTGTTTTTGTTTTGGGATCAGTCCAAAATTCTTGCATCAGTTGTACTCGCTCAAATGGATCTTTATAAGCTTTTTCAAGACGCTTAGATTGCACACGTGGAAGAGCAGATTGAACGTAATCAGTCGAATCACCACGTATACATTTTACGAATAGATAATATTTCGGATCGTTGTTGTATTCTTCAAGTGTGACTTCTTCATCAGTTGCAGGGGAAATAATCTTAACATTTGGATAACGAAGCAATTGTAACATATCACTATCACTGCTAATTAGTGTTACATTGTCATTGACGTGACTTTCACAAAATCCGGCAATTAGATCATCCGCCTCCATTTTCTCACCGGCAAGAGAAATGATTGTTGAATGATTGGTGATCAATGCCTCAAATTCACGCACGTGTCCACAGAATAATTCATATTTGGATTGTTGTGCAGGAGACATGTCTTTGCGACGATTTCCCTTGTAAGGCTTTTTTGAAATACACAAGTCACTAGCAGTATAATCTTTCCGCCAGCTGGAATGATCAAATGCCATAACCACACGATCAGGTTTGTGTTTACGAAAATATTTGTTCAGAGTCATCAATGCAGAATGTGTAGCAAGACCTGCAATGGTGGTATCAGTTTGATCTCGATGTGCAAAGAACGTGCGATATAGCATGTTCGAAATATCAAATACTAGGTATTTCATATGATCTCTCTTATTTGGAGACTTACTCAAAATCGGCAATTTTGCCCTTTGAGGATGATT
>Ga0315277_10011671_pt1 | contig 11046 bp, 6 predicted proteins | sample YL17G05_15_MG_FD_203695 | JGI IMG/M metagenome (GOLD analysis project Ga0315277, IMG submission 203695) | Sediment microbial communities from Yellowstone Lake, YNP, Wyoming, USA - YL17G05_15 | ecosystem: Environmental > Aquatic > Freshwater > Lake > Sediment | place: USA: Wyoming | collected... | reverse complement strand
TCGCCACTTACATTGCGATGTTGCTCGTCGCGCAAGTTGCACATCTGTATCAGTGCGACGAGTGGATGCTATCACCCGCCCGCGTGTTGGCTCACTACGTGTCCGGATGAATTATGCAAAGCTCTCGATAAGTAGTATGTGAACCTAACGACTTGCATTGTCGGTGGTTCGTCAAGAGACAACCGCGGAATCCTAGTTCGAACTGCTCCTCTCTGGCTAGATCAGCCAACAGGTGTGAACCTGTTGGCTTTTCTATTTTCTCGAACAAGGAACCGTCCATGAGCGAAATCGTTATTCATACCATTTTGATTGGCAGCGCGTTTAGCGCGGCGTTTTTCGGAATGTTCGCGACACTGAACACAATAGGTCGGGTTGTTCAACGCGTGGCTCTTCTGAGAACGCCAGCGTGGAAGCGTTTTTGCCAGAAGAAGGAAATCGATACCGGACCGAAAGACACCGTTGACCAACTGCCCCGGGAAACCTGGCGGCTCGTTGCGGGAATTATCGGCGTAATTGGATACTGTTGGCGAATCTTATGCCGCGTGGCTGCGGCAATTGGAATGGCCACTTGAAATAATGGAACTCACCAAGTCGCCTGGAAAGACTGAATTCGCCAACAGTATCCGAGTGCCCCCTTTTACACAATCTTCAGAGAGGTGTATAATAGACATCAAATGGAAAAGCCCCGCTCGGTTTTTGCAGAACCAGCGAGGCAAGCAAGTCCGAAGGTGCGATGACCACCTGAGGCGATTGGGAGTGCGCCGTTGTCGCCCGCTCTGGTCACAAGCCAGGGCGGGGGTTTGTTTTGTTGGCGTATTCGGGTTGGTTGATTTCATCCTGGTTTTGCAGCGAGGCACGCTTGGATAATTTGGCGAAACTGAAACCCAACTTAATTGTTCGTGGATCACTCTTTGCGGAGCCCGTGCAAATCATCGTCGTTGTTCCGATGGGTGATTCGGTCAAAGTGATTGGCAAAGGACTGCGAACGAGTCAGGTTCACGAACTAGTTCTCTCCCCAGAGCAAATTGCATCGCTCGAGATTGCACCCGAGCAGGTCCCGTTCAACGGCAATGCGAGTCACTTTCGCCTGGGTGTCGAAGCGATGCGCCTTGCGCTGGCGTACGAGTACGACCCCTATTTCACCCTCTCGATTGCACGCGTTGATCCACTGCCTCACCAACTCGAAGCCGTGTACGATTATTTCCTCAAATCGCCGCGCATCCGCTTCCTGCTCGCCGATGATCCTGGCGCGGGCAAAACGATCATGGCGGGACTACTCATCAAGGAACTCAAGATTCGTGGAGTGATCAAGCGTACATTGATCGTCACGCCAGCGAACCTGTCTTTCCAGTGGCAACGTGAAATGAAGGACAAGTTCCGCGAGAATTTTGAAATCGTACGGGGTGACGTGCTGCGCGCGAACTATGGATGGAACCCGTGGCAGGAAAAGAATCAGGTCATCACGTCGGTGTCGTGGGTGTCGGTGATTGAAGACGCCAAGCAGAGTTTGCTGCGCAGCCGCTGGGATTTGATCGTCGTGGACGAAGCGCACAAGATGAGCGCGTACAATGCGGAGAAAAAGACGCTGGCGTACCAACTCGGCGAAGAGTTGTCGGGGATGACCGATCACTTCTTGCTGATGACCGCGACGCCGCACAAGGGCGATCCCAAGAATTTTTGCCTTTTTCTCGAATTGCTCGACCGCGACGTCTACGGCGATGTGAAGAGCCTGGAAGAGGCGATGCGACGCAACAACGCGCCGTTCTACCTGCGCCGCGTCAAAGAAGCGCTTGTGACTTTTCCTGATCCCGATACCGGCAAGGTCAAAGCGATCTTCACCAAACGCAGTGTTCAGACGAGCGAGTTTCAAATCAGCGACGACGAATGGGATTTCTACGACGCGCTGACGCGCTATGTCGAGAATCAATCCATCAAAGCAGCGGCTGACGATTCCGCGCGTGGTCGCGCGCTCGGCTTTACGATGGCGATGCTGCAACGTCGTTTTGCGTCTTCGATCTTCGCGGTGCGCCGCAGTCTGGAGCGGATGCGCGACAAGCGGCAAAAGATTCTCGACGATCCAGTCGGTTATCACCAGGAACAAATCGCCAAGCGCGTGCCAGATGATTTCGACGAGTTGGAGGAAGAAGAACAACAAGCCATCATTGACGAACTCGAAGGCGTCGTTGCGTCAGTGGACCCCGCTGCACTGCGCGAAGAAATAGTGCAACTGAACCGGCTGATCGCATTGGCGGCGGCGCTCGAAGCGCGCGAGATCGAATCCAAGTTGGTCAAACTGAAAGAGTTGATCACCGCACAGGGCGTGTTCGCCGATCCGAAAATGAAGGTGCTCATCTTCACCGAGCACAAAGACACGCTCGATTATGTCGTCGGCAAATTGCGCGAGTGGAACTTGACCGTTACACAGATTCACGGCTCGTTGAAAATCGGCGACCGCGATATGCCAGGCACGCGCATTTACGCCGAACGCGAATTTCGCGAGGATTGCCAGGTGATGGTCGCAACCGAAGCCGCAGGCGAAGGTATCAATCTGCAATTCTGCTGGTTTATGATCAACTATGACATTCCCTGGAATCCGATTCGCCTCGAGCAGCGGATGGGGCGCATCCATCGTTACGGTCAGGAAAAGGATTGCCTCATCTTTAACTTCGTCACGACGAATACACGCGAGGGGCGCGTTTTCCAGAAATTGTTTGAACGCCTCCGCAAAATCGAAGAGGACCTCGACCCGCAACGGACGGGCAAGGTCTTCAACGTTCTCGGCGATGTGTTTCCGGCGAATCAGATCGAGCGAATGTTGCGTGAGATGTACGCACACAATCTCAGTGAAGACGTAATCAAGAATCGCATCGTCGAACAAGTGGACACCGACCGCTTCCGGCGCATTGCCTCATCCACGCTAGAAGGGCTGGCAAAGCGCGAGTTGAATCTCTCGGCGATTGTCGGCAAATCGGCAGAGGCAAAAGAGCGACGACTCGTGCCCGAAGTGATCGAAGGATTCTTTACTGACGCCGCACCACTCGCCGGCATCAGTCCGAAAGAAACGAAAGCAGGCTCGCACGTCTATCGCGTCGGCAAAGTGCCGCGCACGCTGTGGCATATGGGCGAACGGGTCGAACCGCGCTTTGGAAAACTAGGGCGCGAGTACAAGCAGATCGTCTTTGACAAGAAACTATTGACCGATGACCCGACGCTCGAATGGGTGACGCCGGGGCATCCCTTGTTTGAAGTCGTACGCGAGGATGTGCTGGAGCGTGTGCAAGACGATCTACAACGCGGGGCGGTCTTCTTCGATATTCATCGCGCGGAACCTGCGCGGCTCGATGTATTCTCAGTGGCAATTCGGGATGGGCGCGGCAATGTTCTGCACAGACGCTTGTTCGTCGTCGAGACGATGACGAACGGCGCGATGGCAGTTCGGCAGCCCACGATTTTTCTCGATTTGGCACTTGCGCCCGCGGATACGCGCGTTCCGGATGGCAATGCATTGCCGGCGCGCGAGCAAGTTGAACTAGTTCTTGTCGAGCAGGCATTGCAGCCGTTCCTCGTCGAAATTCGCGCCCAACGCGAAAAGGAAATCGCGACGATTGCCGAGCATATGGAAATTAGTCTGAACGAACTGATCCATCGCCAGAATTTGCGACAGGCGGAATGGCTGAGCGCGCAAGCGGCGGGCGACCCGAGCCCATTGCTCGCGGCAAATATCGCGGCGGTCGAATCACGCATTGACGAGTTGAACGAACGGTTGGAGCGCCGGCGTGCCGAATTGCAGCAAGAACGCCAATGTGTCGTCAGCGATATTCGGCATTATGGGAGTGCGTGGGTCTTGCCCCATCCTGATCGCGCCAAGCCAGGCATTGCGCCGATGGTGCGCGATGAGGAGATTGAACGCATCGCGGTGCAAGCGGTGATTGCGCACGAGGAAGCGCGCGGATGGAAAGTCGAGAGCGTCGAAAAAGAGAATCGCGGTTTCGATCTGATTTCGCGCAAGCCGCACCCGGAAGACCCCACTACCGCGATTGCGGTGCGGTTCATCGAAGTGAAAGGACGTGCGGGCGTGAGCGAGGTTGCATTGTCTGCGAATGAATACAAAACGGCGGAGCGATTGAAGAATGATTACTGGCTCTATGTGGTGTATAATTGCGCCACAAAATCAGAGGTGCGGGCAATTCCAGATCCAGTGCGGCTCGGCTGGGAGCCGATTGTCGCGGTTGAGCATTACGTGATCGGCGCGGAAAAAATCTTGAGGGAATCAAAATGACGGAGGCGATAGCGGCTTCGGTGCGCCATTACTTTGTGGACGAAGCCGGCGATCTCAATTTGTTCGATAAAAAGAAACGCGTACTATTGGGCAAGGGAGGCGTCTCGAATTTCTTTATGGTCGGTGTAGCGCACATGCCTGATCCCGAACTCGCGCGCGTCAAATTAGAGACTTTGCGTGCCCAGCTGCTGGCTGATCCATACTTCAAGGGTGTGCCATCGTTGCAACCAGAAGCAAAAAAGACTGCACTCTATTTTCACGCCAAAGATGATTTGCCCGAAGTGCGGCGTGAGGTTTTTCAAGCTCTGCCAGAGATTGGCGCCAAAGTCCAAGTAGCGATTCGGCGCAAAGATGTACTCGTGCGCGAAGCCCAAGCCCTCTTTCGGTACGGGAACAAACTGCGATGGCAAGATGTCTATGACAGTCTGGTGATGCGCTTGTTTCGGAATCTGCTTCACAAAGCCGATGAGAATCACATCGTCTTTGCTTATCGCGGTAAATCGGCGCGCAAAGATGCGCTGGAACACGCGATTCTCAAAGCCAAACAGAATTTTGCCAAGAAATGGGGCACGCTCCACGACAAACCGACGCTGATTCGTTCGGGGCATCCATCGGACTATGCGGGCTTGCAAGTAGTGGATTATTACCTGTGGGCACTGCAACGATTGTACGAAGTGGGAGAGGAGCGTTTCTTTGGGTCGGTCGCGAAGGATTATCGGCTCATTATGGACTTTGATGATACTCGCCAAAAGCCGTACGGCGCGTGGTATAGCGACTCGAATCCACTCACGCTGGAAAAAATACAGCCCTCAAACAGACTAGGTTCAAGTGGATAAACCTCTTGAACACACGGCTTGGAGCCGACGTTCATCTGTTGCAGGGCTAACATGATAATACTACGATATGGTTCTCTTGTCAAGTGAATTTTTGACAGTGAATTTTTGACCGTCTGACCACGAGACTATTTCGACGATATGACTACCTACCCCAAACGCCTCATCGAAGTTGATCTGCCGATCAAGCGCATCTCCGCGCACGCGCGGCGCGAGAAAAGCATTCGGCATGGACATATCAGCACACTGCACATCTGGTGGGCGCGGCGACCGCTTGCCGCGTGCCGCGCGGTGTTGTGCGCCGCACTCTGGCTCGATCCTGCCGACGAACTCTGCCCGCAGGTGTTTCGCAATCTCGCCGCCGACCTCATCACCGCGTTTGCGATGCGCGCGACGACGAGCGAAAAACTCTCCGCGTCCTGCTCACCTGAATCGCTCGGACGCTGGCTCGCGCTCGCGAAACCGGAGGGGCGGCTCGATCCGACGAACGCGGCGCATCTCAACATTCTACGTGACGCGCTCTTGGACTTTATCGCGGACTTTGCGAACTGGGACAACTCGACGGTGCCGGAGTATTTGGAGACGGCGAGGGTGCTTACCCAGGTTGCACATTTGTCTTTGAGTGATTTTCGATTGGCGACACTTGCACCGCACGCAAGTGCAGGTGTTGCCGATTTTCGATTGGATTTTTCCCAGCCGAATGTGAATGAACAAATCGAAAATCTAAAATCCAAAATCGCAAATTTCCCCCGTCCGTTGGTCGTTGATCCGTTCGCCGGAGGCGGCGCGATTCCCCTGGAAGCGTTGCGCATCGGCGCGGATGCGTTCGCGAGCGATCTCAACCCAATCGCGGTGTTGCTCAACAAGGTTGTGTTGGAGTACATCCCCAAGTACGGGCAGCGACTTGCCGACGAGGTTCGCAAGTGGGGAGAGTGGATCAAGGAGCAAGCCGAAAAAGAGTTAGGGGAATTTTATCCAAAAGACCCGGACGGCGCGACGCCAATTGCGTACCTGTGGGCGCGGACGATTACATGCGAAGGTCCCGGCTGTGGCGCGCAAGTCCCGCTGATGCGTGGTCTGTGGCTTGCAAAAAAAGGCGAGCGTTCGGTTGCGTTACAAATCGTGCCGGACAAGAAACACAAGCGCATCGAATTTGAAATCATCGCAAAGCGCAATGGCAAATGGGTGCGCACGGAAAATCCCAGAAGCCAAATTTCAAATCCCAGTTTTGAGGGGACGGTGAAACGCGGTTCCGCGACATGCCCGGTATGTGGATACACCACGCCCGTTGCATCCGTCCGCAAGCAGTTGAAAGCGCGTAAGGGTGGTGCGGCGGACGCGCGCTTGTTTGCCGTGGTGACGACGAAGGCGACCGAGCAAGGACGTTTTTACCGCTTGCCGACCGAGCGCGATTTGAACGCGGTGAAAAAAGCGGCAGCAGAATTGAAACGACGCGAACGCGCACACAGGGGCGCGTTGAGTTTGGTGCCGGATGAAACCTTGCCTGTGATGAGTGGTGTGTTTAATGCACCCATTTATGGACACAATACTTGGGGAAGTTTATTCACGTCGCGTCAAGCATTGGCGTTGACGACAATCGGAAAATTTGTACGAGATGGTGGCGAGAAATTGGCCGCAGAACTTGATAGCAGTCTTGCAATAGCAGTTCAGACCTGCTTGGCGATGGCTTTGGATAAGCAAGCAGATAGCAATTCATCTCTTTGTTCATGGCGTTCCGCGAGTGAAGACATTGGACACACGTTTGGTCGTCAGGCTCTCCCGATGTTGTGGGATTTTGTGGAAGGAAACGTCCTTGGAGGTGCGACACGGGATTGGTTGAATGCCGTTGAAGGTGGACTTAAGCTATTGGAAGTCTTGACAGAAATATTCAGCAAGGACATATCGAACGAGCAAGTGCCACTACACATCCATTGCCTGATGACGCTGCACAATGTTTCTTCAGTGATCCACCTTACTACAACGCAGTTCCATATGCTGACCTATCTGACTTTTTTTACGTCTGGATGCGACGCACCGTTGGTAGTCTCTATCCTGACTTATTTCGGGAATCCCTTTCGCCTAAAGAACAAGAAATATGTGAGATGGCTGGCTGGGATCCGGTTCGTTATCCCAACAAAGACAAAAACTTTTTTGAGAAAGAAATGGGCAAGGCAATGGCAGAAAGTCGCCGCGTGCTTGCACCGAACGGAATCGGTGTCGTCGTCTTCGCGCATAAATCCACTAGTGGCTGGGAAGCGCAACTCCAAGCAATGGTGGACGCCGGTTGGACAATGACTGGTTCTTGGCCCATTGATACGGAAATGGGCAGTCGCTTGCGCGCAATGAATTCTGCCGCGCTCGCATCATCTGTTCACCTCGTTTGCCGCCCACGCGAAAACCCTGATGGCTCATTGCGCGCCGACAATATCGGCGATTGGCGCGACGTGCTCGCAGAACTCCCGCAACGCATTCACGCTTGGATGCCGCGCCTCGCGCAAGAAGGCGTTGTTGGCGCGGATGCCATTTTTGCGTGCCTCGGTCCCGCGCTCGAAATTTTCTCGCGTTACGCGCGCGTGGAGAAAGCGAGCGGCGAGCAAGTCACGCTCCTCGAATACGTCTGGGCGGCGGTCGCCAAAGAAGCGCTCAACGTGATTTTCGCTGGCGCGGACGCCACGGGGTTTGAGGAAGACGCGCGGTTGACCGCGATGTGGTTGTGGACGCTCGCAACAAAGGATGAAGGCGGAAGGCAGAAGGATGAAGAAGAAACAGAGGATGACGACGAAACCGACTCGTCTTCCATCCTTCATCCCTCACGCGCAGCGTTCATTCTTGAATTTGACACCGCGCGCAAAATCGCGCAGGGACTTGGCGCGCATCTGGAACGGCTGACGAGTCTGATCGAAGTAAAAGGCGACAAGGCGCGCTTGCTGCCGGTTGCGGAACGTGCGCGACACTTGTTCGGCAAAGACGAAGGCAAAGCGCCCGCGCCGGCGAAACGCAAAACGTCCAATGTTCAACTCGATATGTTCAAATCCGTCGAAGAGGTCGTCGCCGAAGCGGACGACTGGGGCGAGAAGAACGCGCCGCCGCCCGGCGCAACTGTGCTTGACCGCGTGCATCAAGCGATGATTCTGTTCGCCGCCGGACGCAGTGACGCGCTCAAACGCTTTCTCGTGGACAACGGCGCAGGGAGCGACACGCGTTTTTGGCGGCTTGCGCAAGCGTTCTCGGCGTTGTATCCATCTGCCAGCGATGAAAAGCGTTGGGTGGATGGAGTGCTGGCAAGGAAGAAGGGGCTGGGGTTTTAGGGATTTTCGATTTTCGATTGCAGATTTCGATGTCATCTACAAACGTCGCAACTCAATGGCAGGCGCAGTTTTGGCAAACGGTGCAACAATCGGAAAACACAAATCCGCTCAAGGATGCTGCATTGCGCGGACGATTGGGCGATTGGACGCGTGCCCTGACCAGCGTTGTTATCGCAACGTGTGCGGCGATGGAATGGCGCGCGTCGGCAAAAGGTCACCCGCTGGACATTCTGCCTGTCTCACGCGAAGAATATCTCGCGCTCGACGTGATTGCGTTTGAGCGCGGCGACAAGCACTGGCGTTTGCCGGTCGCGGTGATGGAACTGGAAAACAGTCAGCACGATGATCTCATTGCGTACGCGCTGTGGAAACTGCTGTGCGTCCGCGCCGATCTGCGCGTGTTGTTCTGCTATCGCGACAATCCAGAGCAAGCGTCTGCGCTCGTGCGCTGGTTGCGCGATCAGGTCATCGGTGCCTTGAGCATCGAGCAACGCACGCGACTCGAAGGCGAAACACTCATCGTGGTCGGCAGTCGCGGTGAGTCGGCGACATTCCCGTACGGTTTTTTCAAGTGGTGGCAGTTGGAGAGCAATACCAGAATTTTTCGACTGATGTGAGGAGACCGCGATGGTACTCAAACCTTGGTACAAAATCGTCAACCCGCGCGAAGACTTGCGCACAGGCAAACCACTCGACGCGTCTGAGTTTGCCGTGCATCTCGATCAGGTGCGCGACAAACGCGCGCCGTTAGACTATCAAGACCCCAAGCGATTCTTCGAGCGCACGTATCTGACGCAGAGTCTGACGGGACTGGCAGCGGAAGGATTGCGACGTCTTTCTGGGATCAAGACCGAAACGTCTGCGGTCTTCAACTTGGCAACTCAATTTGGCGGTGGCAAGACCCACGCACTCACGTTGCTCTACCACCTTGCGCGACAGGGACCTCAATCTGCAAATCTGCCGGGCATCGCGCGTCTCCTAAGTCAAGCCGGCATCCCAACCGTTCCGCAAGCCGCCGTCGCGGTGTTCGTCGGCACCGAATTTGATTCTCTCGTTGGACGCGGCGGCAAAGATGGCACGCCGCTCCGCAAAACACCGTGGGGTGAGATCGCGTACCAGTTGGGCGGCGAAGAATCGCTCAAGTTACTTGCCCAACACGAAGCCGAATTCATCGAACCCAAGGGCGATGTGATTCGTGCTTTTCTGCCCAAGGATCGTCCTTGTCTGATCCTGATGGACGAGATCATCAACTACGCCAGCACCTATCGCCGCAAAGGGTACGGCAACGCGCTCTACAATTTCATCCAAGCATTGTCCGAAACCGTACGCGGGCAAGACAATGCCGTGCTCGTCGCCTCGATTCCTGCATCCGAACTTGAGTATACGCCCGAAGACCAAGCCGACGAACAGCGCTTTAAGAAAATGCTCGACCGGGTGGGCAAAGCGATATTGATGTCCGCCGAAGCCGAGACCTCCGAAATCATTCGCCGCCGATTGTTTGAATGGGACGCGCAAGCGATCACTGCTGATGGGCGTGTCATGCTCACGCGCGACGCGCAGGAAACCTGCAGCGACTATGCCAAGTGGGTCGTCGGGCATCGCCAACAAGTGCCGAATTGGTTTCCCGTTGACAACGCGCAAAAGACATTCGAGGCGACTTTTCCATTTCACCCACTCGTGCTCTCAGTCTTTGAACGCAAGTGGGCAGCACTGCCACGTTTCCAGCGGACACGCGGAGTCTTGCGCTTGCTTGCGCTGTGGGTCTCGAAAGCGTATCAAGAAGGATACAAGAACGTTCATCGCGATTCGTTGATCGGTCTCGGCACTGCGCCGCTCGACGATCCCGTGTTCCGTGCGGCGATGTTCGAACAACTGGGCACCGACCAACTCGAAGTCGCGATCACGACTGACATCTGTGGCAAATCCGACTCGTTCGCGACGCGTTTGGATGCCGAAGCGGCGGATTCGATCAAAAAAGCGCGACTGCATCGTCAGGTTGCGACGACCATCTTCTTTGAATCGAATGGTGGGCAAGCCAAAGGCGAAGCCACTGTTCCTGAAATTCGTCTTGCGGTTGCCGAACCCGATCTCGACATCGGGAATGTTGAAACCGTTCTTGAAACACTTGGTAGTTCTTGCTATTTTCTGACGATTGACCGCAATCGCTATCGCTTTGGACTCGCGCCCAATCTCAACAAACTCTTGTCGGATCGCCGCGCCAGCATCCCGTCCGAAAAGATCCAAGAGCAAGTATGTGCCCAAGTGCAAAAGGAATTTAGCGCAAGCGCGGGCATCGAACGCGTTCTCTTTCCACCCAAGAGCGGTGAGATTCCCAATCGTCCCGTGCTAACGCTAGTCGTGCTTCCACCTGACCGTTCAATGCAAGACAAGGAAACGCTCAAACTGATTGACACAATGACGCGCGAGTGCGGTACGTCGTCGCGGACATTCAAGAGCGCGTTGATTTGGGCAGTCGCAGATGATGATGCTGCGTTACGTGAAGCCGCGCGCAACTTACTCGCGTGGGAAGCGATTGACGATGAAAAGGAATCCTTGCGCTTGGACGAAGTACAGCACAAGCAACTCAACGAGAATCTTGGCAAAGCCAAACGCGATCTCAAAGAGG
>Ga0315277_10011670_pt1 | contig 11047 bp, 6 predicted proteins | sample YL17G05_15_MG_FD_203695 | JGI IMG/M metagenome (GOLD analysis project Ga0315277, IMG submission 203695) | Sediment microbial communities from Yellowstone Lake, YNP, Wyoming, USA - YL17G05_15 | ecosystem: Environmental > Aquatic > Freshwater > Lake > Sediment | place: USA: Wyoming | collected... | reverse complement strand
GTGGCACCACGACAAGGGCGGTTGTGCCGTCAACGTGGCCGTATCGGGTACGCATGCGTACGTTGCGGATTCCAAGAAAGCCCTCCGTATCCTCAATACGGCCGACCCTTCCAATCCCGAGCAGGTGGGATACTTCGAATTCGACGATGCAGTCAGCGATGTTGCGATCCAGGGCGGCTACGCATATGTCGGAGTAGATAATACTACTGATGGGTTTCATGTGATCGATATCGGCGATCCGGCCAATCCCGGCGACATCGGTCACTTCAACACGGGCTGGGGCGCCACCGGAGTTGCGGTGTCGGGGAACTTCGCGTATGTAACAGACATCTCAGACGGACTCCGCGTGATAGACATCTCGGATCCAGCACATCCCGGTGGAGTCGGCCGTTGCGACATCCGGTGGGCGGAAGATGTCTCCCTCATAGGAAGCTATGCATACGTCGTTAACGGATGGGGAGGGGGGCTCCATATAGTCGACGTATCGAATTCGACGAATCCCACCGAAGTCAGCTACTACGCCATGTACGATGCAATGGGCGTGGCTGCTTCGGGAGACTTCGCGTATGTAACCGACGGCGATACGTTTCGAGTCATCGACGTCTCGGATCCAACCAACCCCAAACAGGTCGGCCGTTGCGGCAGCGGCTATCCCATATTCGATTATACCGATGTAGCCATACACGGCGGCCTCGTATTCGTTGCCACCGCATCCCCCGGGGTGCAGATAATTGATGTCTCTGCTCCAAAGACACCGCATGTGGTCGGATACTACGAGACGGGGGATTGCGCAAATGGAATAGCCATATCATCCGATGATCACGTGTACGTCGCCGATGAGGATGATGGAATATATATCCTTTACAGCCCCCTTGTTGCCACGCTCCTGCAATACTATTCGACATCGATCGAGCGAGGTGCGGTTATCATCGAGTGGATGCTGTCCGAAAAAGTCCCGATTGATGAAATCTCGATATCCCGGAGAACTCTTCCCGATGATTGGTTCGTTACGGTGAACTCACCGGCAATTACGAGTGCGGCCTCGCATTACCGTTTTGAAGATGTCGATTGCGAACCGGGCTCAACCTACCTATACCGTGTCTATCTAGAAGAAGCAGGCGAGGAGCGCTTGCTCGTTGAAACCGACCCGGTGACAGTTCCTCCGGCATCGCTCACCCTCTGCCAGAACTATCCGAATCCTTTCAATCCCGCGACGACGATACGGTACAATCTCCCCGATAGAGTTCACGTGATGCTCGGGATCTATGATAGTGCGGGCAGGAAAATCGCCTGCATTGTCGATGGCAACCAGGAAGCCGGCTTCCATTCGGTTCAATGGGATGGAAGAGATGCATCCGGTGCCGCCTTGAGCTCGGGAATCTACTTCTACCGGCTCACTGCGGGCAAGGAGACAATCTCGCGGAAAATGCTCCTCCTCCGGTAATCCACCTTACCTTGCTGCTTCAGGGCACTCGCTTGGCTGCAAGAACAGCAGAGCGATCTGTATATTTCATTTAAGAAATCGTGCGACCGATCATGTGCCTCCCTCGCGGAAGTAGAATCCCCGTGCCTTCAGATGAAATCGGGTGATGTGCCTTGGAGTCGTCTCCTCGGCTATCATTCTGACCGGGCGCACCTATTATGTCAAAATTGAAAAGAAGTGAAAGAGTCGGAGCAAGGAGGGGACGAAAAATCTGGCTCCCCAAACGTAACCCTCTTCATAACCTCTCTCTGTTTTGCTGCCTCGCTGGGCGGAGACAATAGCCAGAAAGCCCGGCTGCCGCCCCCCTTGAGACTCAACAGCCGGGCTTCCCGCATTCCGAGCCATTCAGAACAAACTGAGATTACTTCAGCATAACCATTTTCTTCGTTGCCCTGAAATCCCCCGCGCATACCCGATAGAAATAGACTCCCGATGAGACAGTCCGTCCCCGGCTATCTCTGCCGTCCCACGCCAGCCTCTTCTTACCCGCGCCCTCATACCCGGAAACAAGGGTCCTGATCTTGCGGCCGGCCACATCATAGATCTCGAGGGTCACAAATCCAGCTCGAGGCAAGCTGAATTCTATGACCGTCGACGGATTGAAAGGATTGGGATAATTCTGCGATAAAGAAAAGGAGCAGCGGCTGGCAATCTCGTCAACACCTGTTGGCACAATCAGCGTATTGATCAGGACCATGACATTGCTGGAACCAGCGTTCGCCACCGCCAGATCGATGTCGCCATCCCCATCAACATCAACGGCGCAAACTGAACTGGGTTCGAACCCCACACCATAGTCACCGGCAGCGGTGAAGCTCCCATCGCCATTGTTCTTCAGGATTGAGACATCGTTGGAGCCATAATTCGCCACAGCCAGATCGCCGTCGCCATCGTTATCAAGATCAGTTGCGCAAACGGAACGCGGGGAGCTCCCCACGTCATAATTCATGGCAACCGCAAAGGTCCCATCACCATTGTTCTTGAGAATCGAGATAGTGCTGGAGCTATCATTAGCCACCGCCAGATCGATGTCGCCATCTCCATCAAGATCAGTGGCGCAAACGGAATGCGGGGAGCTCCCCACGTCATAATTCATGGCAACCGCAAAGGTCCCATCACCATTGTTCTTGAGAATCGAGACAGTGCTGGAGCTATCATTAGCCACCGCCAGATCGATGTCGCCATCTCCATCCAGATCAGTGGCGCAAACGGAACGCGGGAAGCTCCCCACGCTATAATTCACGCCAGAAGCAAAGACCCCATCGCCATTATTCTTGAGAATCGAGACAGTATTGGAATAGTAGTTCGCCACAGCGAGATCAGCGTCGCCATCTCCATCTAGATCAACTGCACAAACGGAAATGGGATATTCATTCACGCCGTAATTCACGGCAGATGCAAACGTCCCGTCGCCATTGTTCTTGAGAATCGAGACAACGTCAGAGCGACTGATCGCCACCACCAGATCGATGTCGCCATCCCCATCCAGATCAGACGCGCGAACGCTCCAGGGGTGTAGCCCCACGCTATAATTCACGGCAGATACAAAGGTCCCGTCGCCATTGTTCATCAGGATTGAGACCACGCTGGGACCAGCACCATTCGCTACGGCGAGATCGACGTCGCCGTCTCCATCGAGATCAGCTGCGCAAACGGAAATGGGGGTGCCAAACACGCCGTAGTTCACGGCAGCCACAAAGGTCCCGTTGCCATTGTTCTTGAGAATCGAGGCATCGGCGGAATCACGATTCACCACAGCCAGATCGATGTCACCATCTCCGTCGAGATCAGCAGCGCAAATGGAAACCGGGTAGCTCCCCACGGCATAATTCCCGCCACCCCCAAAGCTTCCAAAACCATTGTTCTTCATGATTGAGATACTGCCATATCCATTCACCACTGCCAAATCGGTATCGCCATCTCCATCAAGGTCGGCCGCGCAGATGGACCGAGGGTTGCTCCCTACACTATAATTCACTGCAGCCTCAAAAACCCCGTCGCCATTGTTTTTGAGAATCGAGACGGTGTTGGAGCTGTAATTCGCCACGGCGAGATCAATGTCGCCATCTGCATCAAAATCAGCCACACAAACCGAATAGGGGGTGCTCCCAACGCCATAATTCACGACGGCCGCAAAGGTCCCCTTACCATTGTTCTTGAGAATCGAGATATTGTTGGAGCTACTATTCACGACAGCCACATCGCTGTCGCCATCTCCATCAAGGTCGGCCTCGCAAACGGACCGGGGCCATCTCCCCACGACATAGTCTGCTCGAGCGTTAAAAACCGGTTCAATGGCTAAGGCATGAGTTGCAAGTGAGCACAAACCAATCGCTGTCGCAAACACTCTATGCGGATTCATATACCCTCCAGTTCATATGTCATCATGGGGTGACACCAGCTGGAGCCATATCACATCACCATTATCATCTTCTTCGTTACCCTGAAATCCCCCGCGCATACCCGATAGAAATAGACCCCCGATGAGACAGTTCGTCCCCGATCATCTCTGCTATCCCACGCCACCCTTTTCTTCCCGGCGCTCTCATACCCGAAGACAAGGGTCCTGATCTTGCGGCCAGCCACGTCATATATCTCGAGGGTCACAAATCCCGCGCGAGGCAAGCTGAATTCTATGACCGTCGACGGATTGAAAGGATTGGGATAATTCTGGGATAAGGAAAAGGAACCGGAGTTGGCAATCATGTCAACACCTGTTGGCGCAATAAGACTATTGATCAGGACCGTAACGTCGCTGGAATCCTCATTCGCCACAACCAGATCGATGTCGCCATCTCCATCTAGCTCAGCCGCGCAAATGGAGCTGGGACAACTCATTACGCCATAGCCCACGGCAGACGCAAAGGTCCCGTCACCATTGTTCTCGAGAATTGAGACAGTGCTGGAACTATAGTTCGCCACAGCCAGATCGTTGTCGCCATCGTTATCAAGATCAGCCGCGCAAAGGGACCGCGGGGAACTCCCCACGCGATAGTCCACGGCAGCAGCAAAGGTCCCATCCCCATTGTTCTTAAGAATCGAAACAGCGCCGGAGCCACTCTTTGCCACCGCGAGATCACCATCGTCATCTCCATCAAAATCTGCCGCGCATATGAAAACGGGATAGCTCTCCATGTCATACACTGCAGATGCAAAGGCCCCAGCGCCATCATTCCTCAGGATCGAGACATCGTTGGAACCCTCGTTCGCCACCACTAAGTCGACGTCGCCATCTGCATCAAGATCGGCCGCACAAACGGAACGCGGGGAGATGCCCGCACCATAATTCACAGCAGATGCAAAAATCCCTTCGCCATTATTCTTGAGAATCGAGATCGTGGTGGAAACGTTATCCGCCTCCGCTGGGCCATAGATCGCCACAGCCAGATCGATGTCGCCATCTGCATCAAGATCGGCTGCACAAACGGAACGCGGGCAGATACCCACGCCATAATTCACGGCAGACACAAAGGTCCCAGCGCCATTGTTCTCGAGAATTGAGACATCGCTGGAGTTACCGTTCGCCACGGCCAGGTCGATGTCCCCATCTCCGTCAAGATCGGTCGCGCAAACAGACTCGGGACGAATCCCTACGCCATAATACGCGGCAACCACGAAGGTTCCATCGCCATTGTTCGTGAGAATCGAGATGGCGCTGGGGCTACCATTCGCCACAGCAAGATCAATGTCGCCATCTGCATCAAGATCAGCCGCGCAAACGGAACGTGGGTTGCTCCCCACACTGTAACTTAAGGCAAGGGCAAAGATTCCACCGCCATTGTTGTTGAGAATCGAGACGTTGTTCGAGCCCCAATTCGCCACAGCTAGATCTATATCACCATCTCCATCAAGATCAGCTGCCCAAACGGAAAAGGGGTTCGCCCCTACGACATAATTCACAGGATATACAAAGGTCCCATCGCCGTTGTTCTTCAGGATCGAAACATTGTTGGATCCCTCATTCGCCACGGCCAGATCCTTGTCCCCATCTCCATCAAAATCAGCCAAGAAAAGGGAACTGGGGTGATGCATTACGCCATAATTCACAACAGCCGCAAAGGTCCCCTTACCATTGTTCTTGAGAATCGAGACGGTGTTCGAGCTCTGATTCGCCACAGCCACATCGATGTCGCCATCTCCATCAAGATCAGCCGCGCAAACGGAAAAGGGGTAATAGCCAACGCCATAGTCTGTTCGAGTGTCAAAAAGTGGTTCAATGGCAAAGGCACGAGTTGCAAGCAAGCACAAACTAACCGCCATCGAAAGCACTCTATGCGGACTCATGTATCCTCCAGTTCATATGTCATCAGGGGGTTGACACCTGCCGGAGTCTTATCACCTCAGCATTATCATCTTCTTCGTTGCCCAGAAATCGCCCGAGCTTACTCGATAGAAATAGACTCCCGATGAGACAGTCCGTCCCCGGCTATCTCTGCCGTCCCACGCCACTCTCTTCTTACCCGCGCTCTCCTGCCCGGAAACGAGGGTCCTGATCTTGCGGCCAGCCACATCGTATATCTCGAGGGTTACAAATCCCGCGCGAGGCAAGCTGAATTCTATGACCGTCGACGGATTGAAAGGATTGGGATAATTCTGGGACAAAGCAAAGGAACCGGAGTTGGCAATCTCGTCAACACCTGTTAGCGTAATCAGATTGATTAGGATCGAGACATTATCGGAACCAGCATTAGCCACCGCCAGATCGATGTCGCCATCCCCATCAATATCAACGGCGCAAACAGATTCGGGCCGACTCCCCACACCATAGTCACCGGCAGCGGTGAAGGTCCCACCGCCATTGTTCTTCAGGATTGAGACATCGTCGGAGCCGTAATTCGCCACCACCAGGTCCATATCACCATCTCCATCAAGATCAGCCGCGCAGGCGGAACTGGGGCGTCTCATTCCTTCATAATTCACGGCAGATTCAAAGGTCCCATTGCCATTGTTTTTCAGGATCGAGATACTGTTGGAGCTAAAATCCGCCACGACCAGATCAATGTCGCCATCCCCACCGAGATCAGCCGCGCAAATCGAAGTGGGCCAGCTCCCCACGCCGTAATTCACCGCAGCCTCAAGGGTTCCGTTGCCATTGTTCTTGAGAATCGAGACATTGTTGGAGCCACTATTCGCCACTGCCAGATCGACGCAGCCATCTCCATCAAGATCAGCCGTACAAACGGAAGAAGGACTGATCCCCACACCATAACTCACGGCAAATGCAAAACTCCCACCGCCATCGTTCCTCAGGATTGAGACATCATTGGAGCCATAATTCGCCACGGTCAGATCGATGTCCCCATCTCCATCAAGATCGGCCGCGCAAACAGACTCGGGGCGAATCCCCACATCATAATATGCGGCGAATTCGAAGGTCCCATTGCCATTGTTCTTGAGGATTGAGACAGTGCTGGTGTTTTTATTCGCCACAGCGAGATCGCTGTCGTCATCGTTATCAAGATCAGCCGCACAAACGGAACGGGGGCCGTACACCCCGTAATAATCGATGGCAGATGGAAAGGCATCATTGCCTCTATTCATGAGAATCGAAACAGTGCTTGAGCTACTGTTCGCCACAGCCAGATCGCCATCGCCATCTCCATCAAGATCAGCCGCACAAACGGAACGGGGGTAGCTCCCCACGCCATAGTCACCAGCAACCGGAAAGGTCCCACTGCCATTGTTCTTCAGGATCGAGACATTGTTGGAACCCGCATTCGCGACAGCCAGATCGCCATCGCCATCTCCATCAAGATCAGCTGCGCAAACGGACTGGGGGTAGTCCCCCACGTGATAATTCTCAAACACAAAAGACCCAACGCCATCGTTTTTGAGAATCGAGACATAATTGGAACCCTCATTCGCCAGCGCCAGATCGCTGTCCCCATCTCTATCAAGATCAGCCGCGCAAACGGACTTGGAGGCGTTCCCCACCACATAATTTACGGCAGCCGCGAAGGTCCCATCGCCGTTGTTCTTCAGGATCGAGACATTGCTGGAATCATGATTTGGCACTGCTAGGTCGCTGTCACCGTCTCCATCCAGATCAGCCGCGCAAAGGGTATGGGGGTGACCCCCTACAACATAACTCATTGTATAAACAAAGGTCCCATCGCCATTGTTCTTGAGAATCGAGACACGGCTTGCATAATAATTCGCCACGATCAGATCGGTGTCGCCATCGCCATCAAGATCAGCCGCACAAATGCAGCGGATGCTCCCCCCCGCGATATAATTCACGGCAGCCGCGAAGGTCCCATCGCCATTGTTCTTCAGAATCCATACATTACTTTCAGTATTCGCCGCGGCCAGATCGATGTCGCCATCTCTATCAAGATCGGCTGCGCAAATGGAATACGCGCCCCACGCACCATAATTCTCGGCGGCCGCAAAGGTCCCATCGCCATTGTTCTTCAGGATTGAGACATTGCCGTTCGCCAGGGCCAGATCGGCGTCGCCATCTCCATCGAGATCAGCCACACAAACTGAACGGGGGGAGCTCCCCACGACATAATTCACGGCGGCGGCAAAGGTCCCATCGTTATTGTTCTTGAGAATTGAGACAGTTCCGGAGTTCACATTCGCCACAGCCAGATCACTGTCGCCATCTCCATCAAGATCAGCGGCGCAGACAGAATAGGGGGCGGTGCCCACCTCATAGTCTATTCGAACGTAAAAAAGCGGATCAATCGCCAGGGCATGAGTCGCAAGTAGGCAAAGCCCAACCGCTATCATAAGCAATCTATGTGGATTCATGTAGCCTCCAGCTCAAGCATGCATGACAACGGGGATCCCCGGGGATTGTCCTTCCCCTCGAACCGTTGCGCATAGATCTGAAACACTTGAGGAATACGCACGTCGGCCCAAACGACGATCGCGCATCCCTTTTGGTCCGACGCAGTTGCTGGCGAATATTGCATCCCTTCGTAATCGCAAACGGCATTACCATTCGTGTGCCGTTCGGCACGCAGCAATTGGGGTCCAGTAAGGAGAAAGAAAGGGACCAGAGTAGAAACTATAGCAGCCTTGTTGGTTACATTGGCTCGGATATAAGCCCGTCCTCATACACTCACACCTAGTGATTGCCTGAGTGACGATTAGGAGATGCCTTGATAGATTGGTCTTTCCCTCTTTCCCATAAGCATATCTCGTGCTCCAAAACGCAGATTGAATTCAAGAACATCCAATTCGTTGCTCGCCATCATCTTCAGGTCAAAGGTGCCAACGGGGCGATGTTGGATATCACATCACGGTTGAGATATTTTCCCCATCTTCTTCAGGCAAATGAGACGCATATTGGGAATCTTTCGGCGGCCTTGCGAGAATTCTCGCCGGGGAGCAGCAAAACGTGGGAAGGCTCGGATAAGATAAGACTGGCTCCCCGGGCAGGACTCGAACCTGCAACCCTCCGGTTAACAACCGGCACATGGATATAGATTATTGGCGGGCACGCGCCGTCCTGCGGCGAATGTGCAATTATGAATCAACCAGCTTGAGGACAAGGGTATTCATTTCCGCTTTGACTCTCCGCGACCTCTCCCATGTCTCCCTCACGAAGCCGTCGTCAGGGGCTTGGGTGTTGGCCTCGGCATAGTCCCGGATTATCTTCTTGCCGCGGATGTCGTCCCGTTCCTTCGCCCGCTCCGTGTCGCGGGCGATCCGCTCATGGATATCGGCCAATCGTCTGAGGTTCTCAGTGATGACCCTCTCTCCGTACCCCTCGGAGCTGATGAGGCCACGCCGGTACTCCCAGTCCGTATCACCGGTCACGTCCTCATAAATCGATACGACACGCGCTCGCTCTCCGCTCTCGACCAGTTCTCCCACGCGTGCGGCGAGCCCCTGAAGCGCAAAGTACTCTATATAGAAGTTGTACACATCTATCCCCTTCGAACGGCTCTCCTCCATCATGAAGTTCTTACCGAGGCCCGGTATGTCTTCGTCCGTATAGAGCTCCTTCACTTTCTTCACGTTCCTCAGCCGGTCCCTCGCAATGATCATCTTCTCAACGATATCCCCGCGGAACACATCGAACACGAACTGCGTCCGTTTCGCTTTGTTCCGCTTCTTGTATTTCCCTTCGTTTCTGAGCACCGAATAGAGATTCTCGGAAAGGACCCAGGCCGGGAAAATCTCGTTATAGGCCGGCGGAACACCATCGAACGCCCTGGACGGCTTGTTGATGAGGGAAAATGGGAACTCGACCTTCTGAGGAAGCGTGTCGACGGCGGTCGCTATAAGACTGTACGGGGCGCCCGTGAAATCGGACGGGAACTTGACATTGACACCGAGGCCAAAGAAGAAACCCTCCCCGCACCAGATTTCCTGGTCCGGCGCTTTTGACGTGTGGTTGGATCCGACGTTGGCACCGTATGCCACGTTCCCCTTCCCTTCCGGCCACAGAGCGGCTATGAGCATTGCCTGGTGGTGGAAGCCGACGAACGGCCCGATGAGCGAGGCTGTCACCTCTCCCTCCGCAATGCCGGTGTTGGGGCCGATGATGCTCTGCGTCACCTTGCCGTGCCGCTCCACGTGCGAGTGCTCGGTGAGCACCGAGTCGTCCACGATCGCCATGGATGTTACATCACAGCCGTACTGAAGGCACGAGTTCCGCACGTACGCGCCGTGGCTGATCCCGGTTCGCTCTTCGGGAGTGCCGAGAAGCGTGCAGTTCTGCACGTTGGTTGCGCCGTCTATCAAGGCGCCCTCGCCCAGGTACACATCCTCCACTCTGGCCGTGTGGCGGATGACGCCGCCACGCTCAATAACGCCGAAGGGAGCACTGCATGAATCGACGTAGGACTTCACGAACTCCCGGTACGCCTCGAGAAACTCCCGGTCTCCTCTCCGCGTGGCGACGGCCGTCGCTACCGGGATTGTGATCTCGGCGTACGAGAGCACCTCCCTGCCTCCCGTCTCGATGCCGATCGCGATCTCCCTGCCGTTGCCGAATGTGCATTGTGGGGATGCGGTCAAAGCCCCCGTGTCGAAAACGACGCAGCTTCCCTTAAGAATATAGTTCGAGACGACGGCAACCCCGGAAACGAGGCAGCCGTCTCCGATCTCGGAGTTCACGATCGTGCTGTTGTAGATTCCACCCGGGAGCGACGTCGCCGTCTCCACGGGAACCTCTTCGCCTCCGAGCACGCCGAGCACGCAATTACCGAGAAAGGTGCTGCCGGCGATAAGGCCGGCGTGAACCCCTCGGCCACCAGAACCCTGCCCCAGTCAGGAGAATGGTTGCCGCGGGACTTCAGCGCATCGATCTCCCCTGCCGTCAGGAGTCGAACCCGGTCACCGAACAGGCGGCTCTTCCCTTGGGCCCGTTTGAGTTCCCGCAGGGAAGCGACGAAGCCCGACGTTTCAAGCAGCTCCCCGACAAGAGATTTCAGATACTCGTTCATACCCGGATGATCCTTCTTTCCCGCCCTCCGCATGCGGCCGGTTTCACGGGCCGCCGTCAACGGCCTATCTGTTTCCGAACGATATGCTTGTTGTCGCGGATCCAGTTGTAATATTCCTTCCGTTTCAACTTCGACGCCGCTTCTTCATCCAACACCACAA
>Ga0315277_10011669_pt1 | contig 11047 bp, 8 predicted proteins | sample YL17G05_15_MG_FD_203695 | JGI IMG/M metagenome (GOLD analysis project Ga0315277, IMG submission 203695) | Sediment microbial communities from Yellowstone Lake, YNP, Wyoming, USA - YL17G05_15 | ecosystem: Environmental > Aquatic > Freshwater > Lake > Sediment | place: USA: Wyoming | collected... | reverse complement strand
TACGGTCCGTGATCGGGATGCCGACAAGGTGAGTCTCCTCGATGCCGGTGCCGATGACTACGTCACCAAGCCGTTCAATCCCCAGGAGCTCCTCGCGCGCATCCGGGCAGCATTGCGTCATGTCCCCGGCGGCAGTGCCGAACCCTCGGTCAGCACCGGGCAACTGGAGATTGATTTTGCCCGACGCATCATCAGAGTGCGCGGCCGCGATGTCCATCTGACAGGCACCGAATATGAAATCCTCCGCGTCCTGGCCGCTAATCTTGGTAAAGTGGTCACTCAGCGCCAATTGCTGATGAAGATATGGGGACCTCAGTCGTTGGAGCAAACTCAGTACCTGCGGGTGCATGTAGCGCAGATTAGGAAGAAGATTGAGGATGACCCGTCCCGCCCCCGCCTCCTGATCACCGAGCCCGGTGTCGGTTACCGACTTCGGGACATTTCCGACTGAGAGCACAGCCCTTGCACACCGCGGGAGACGTTCTCAACGTCCAGTTGCCAACCCGCCGCGGAGTTCTGCCAGCCGTGCTCGCCGTAGGTAGACGCCGCCAGCGCAAGGACAAGAGCCCGCCGGACAGCAGGTCTCACGAGCTTGTTCTTGGGTCACCGAATCCCAGATCATTCGGCGGGGTCCAGCGGTTTTCGAACGGTGAAGCGGCCTCGGAGGGACTTCGCGTGCCGCGACCGGATTGATCCTGTGAAGGACGGCCCGTTAGTGACCGCCGTAACCCTGCGACGGTTGGCGGTTTGCGGCGGTGGATAGTGGGGGATTTGGGTTGGTCGATCTTGTTGGGGCGGTAGACGTTAGCGGCGTCCTGATTATGGCTCCCCGGGCCGAACCCTTTTCGAACTCGTAAGTCATTGTCCCGCTTAGCCGCCTTGATAGTCAGCTCCGAGTTCTTCCCCTATCTGCGGCTCACGGACCGCGCCTCCCTGACGGTCAAGGTCAGCGCCGCCCACTGTAGTGGCTGGGGATGCCCCGGCTGCGGATGCCGCTTCTGACCCGTGGGGTCAACGACCTCAATCGCGACGGTGTATCTGCCTTCCGGTAGATCGTTCGGCACGCGCGCGGTCACGACCTGATAGCTGTTCGCATGAGTGGAGGAGATCACGATCTCACGGATCAGCTTAGACCGTACGCGTGGTGGCGTCCCGCTCGAGAGCATCTCGGGGTGCACGCTGTCTGCCAGCATGAGCGGACCCAGTTCGGCGTACCCCCGGCCTTCGATGTATGGTGTCAGATAGACCCTGACGATCCCCGTGTGACTGCCCGCCGATGAGTCATAGTGAATCCCTTTCACCGGAAACCAGAGATTCAGGGTATCTCCCGCCGCCACTTCCCGGAACGGCGTCGGAAGCTGCTGGTCGAAGAAGCGATACGTTCCCGGGGGTGGACTGACGACCATCGCTCTTTCTGTCGGAGGATCACCCGCAACGGCATCCATCGACAGGATCTCGGACCATTTCCATTTGCTGCCATCCGGGCGCGTGATCGTCAGACCCAGGACGTATTCCCCGCCCCGTCGCTCCCGCGTCTGTCTCCAGAAACACGGGGTTCGCAGTTGAAAGAAGAGATCACCTCGCTCCGAGGTCGTGTCCGCCCCGAAGACGACGTCTCCGGAGTCCAAAGCCAGGACCGAGGCGCTGTCCGCCAACTCGTACACGGCATATTGCACCTTTAGTCGCGATGCACCGTTCGGTTTCCCGTCTTCGACGACGCGCTCCCGCACAAAGACATTGATGAGGGCCTGATATTCATCGAAGTAGATCGGTCCCGGGACCGGGATGACCTCCGCCCGGATTGTCTCCGGGTCTATCAGTCTGTCCCGGTCGCCGGTGTTCAAGACCCTCCGTGTCTTGGCTGCCAACACCGCCCCCGTGCTTGCCGCCAGCCCCTGAGCCCGGTCCATGACTCTTCGGCCGTTGACACCTTCGCGCTCGGCCTGCCGGAGTGCCTGCTCGAAGACTTCGGGGTGCGCGACTGATCGCCACCGGTCAAAACTCGAGCTCCCCTTGGCAAAGCAGAACACGTAGCCGGGGGTGACCGGGAAGATCACCTCGAGCGTTTCTGAATCATCGTCATTGGGTGCTCCCTCCATCAGCGGGATCCCCTTGCAGATGATCTCCTTCCCAAGGTCATCCAGCATGTCGTAGAGTGGGAGGATGACGGTTGAACCGGGATCGTTCAGATGGAAGCACTTCCGACGCGCACCCTGACAGTAGTTGATTCTGTCGTCGAGCACCGAATCGAATTCGTTCCGAGGTGTCAGCGGGTTGGGATCGAGCGACTTGAAGAACTCATCGTAGAACCGCGACAGCGCCGCCGCGTGTGCCGGAACACGCAGATCAAGGGTATCCACCAGCGCCCGGTCACTGCCAGTGCCGAATCGGAGGATGAACTCGTAGCGCGCGATGTGGCGCAACTTCTCGATGTTGTTGGGCAGTTTGTTGACGCTGTATGTGTATCGCTTCCCGGGTCGAATGTCATCAGGATGTTGCCTCGGCGCAGAGACGGCAATCTCGCCACCCAGTGAAGTTGCGCCGAGCAGGAGCGTCATGCCGCCTATCCACCATCGACCGCCCCAATGCATCGGTCCCCCCTGGTCACATGCCAAACTCCTTACTTGTGCTCCGCGCTGATGAGTTCATCTGTTCTATATCCCATGCTCTTCAGCCGGCCAAGGATCTCCTCGTACACGGATGGCTCCATCTCTCGGCTGCGGGACAAGATCCACAAGTACTTCCGTGAGGGCTCGCCAACCACGGCATAGGAATAGTCAGGCGCCAAATCGATGATCCAGTAGGTTCCCCACACGAAGGGCAGCCAGTTGAGCCATGACGGCGCAAACCGGACTTTCAGCTTCGCGTTCGACCCATTTGGGTCATCCTTCCGGGCTATTCCCTCCGCTACCGCAAGACTCCCATCGGCCTTCCGGCAACGATTCACGACACGGATTGTCCCGTTGGGCAGGAGGGAGTACTCGGCGGACGTACTGCAAGCGCATTGGCGTTGGAACCGATTGGGCAACCGTGCAATCTCGTACCAAGTGCCGCAGTAGCGGCTGAGATCGACCTGTTCGACCGGAGTGACAGGTGATGACTCTTGCGCCATCACACTGGCTGTCACCAGCAACACGATAGCAGCCATGCCGATCACCGCCATGACTTCACCCCGCGGATCGGACCAGTGCACACTCACATCCCGCACGGCTCACAGAACTCCGTCGCCGGCTTGGCACCACGGAATGCCACGTTGACGACCTTCACGACATCCTGCACCGTGGAGAAGCCGTCGCAGTTAACATCCGTCCGCTCCCGAGGACAATTCGGATCGAAGACGGGCGCGGCACCCCGGAACGCCATGTCCACTGTCTGGACGACGTCCTGCACGTTGGCCACGCTGTCGCACTGCGGGTCGCCGTGGCAAACGCACACGCATTCGCAGACGTTGCCGATCCCGTTGTGGTTGGTGTCCGCCTGATCCGGGTTATAGACGTTCGGGCAGTTATCCACCAGCCCGCAAACCCCATCCCCATCAACATCATTCGTCGAGTCAAACGGACACGGATCGCAGACGTTCCCAATCCCGTCACGGTCCGCATCCAACTGAGAGGTATTGTACACTGCGGGGCAGTTGTCACATGAGTCGGCTACGCCGTCGCCGTCCGTGTCTTCCTGCAGCGGATTGCGTTTGGTCGGGCAATTGTCGCAAGCGTCCCCGATTCCATCCCCATCCGTATCCCGCTGGTCGGGGTTGTAGACAGTCGAGCAGTTGTCGACGTTGCCGCAGATTCCGTCATGGTCAACGTCGTTTAACGCATCAAACGGGCATGGGTCGCAGACGTCGCCGAGACTGTCACCGTCGGCATTCGCCTGACTCGGATTGAAATCAAGCGGGCAGTTGTCGCATGCGTCTGCCTCACCATCGCCATCTGCGTCGGCCTGGGAGGGGTTACTCACAGACGGGCAATTGTCCACGACGCAAGTGTTTGCAGGGAAGCCCGGATCACCGAAGCCGTCTCCGTCGGTGTCTGTGCAAGGATCGCAGGCATCACCGATTCCGTCGTGGTCGGTGTCGGTCTGAGTGGGGTTGTTTACGGACGCGCAGTTGTCACGTGAGCGACAAACGCCGTCAGAATCGGAATCCTCGCAGCCACAGTTGATCAGCACCGAGACGCTGTCGGTGATGCAGTTGGCTGCCGCCAGGTCGGCATAGTTATCCCCGTCCAGATCGGTGGCAAAGATCGAGACGTAATTCCCGTCCGCGTATTTCACTGCCGCCGCAAAGGTCCCATCCCCGTTATTCTTCAGCACCGAGACGTTGGCGCCGGCGTAATTGGCCACCGCGAGGTCGGCAGCGTTATCCCTGTCCAGATCGGCAACAAAGACCGAATAAGGGCTGCCACCGACGTCGTAGTTCACCGCCGCGGCAAAGGTCCCATCGCCATTGTTCTTCAGCACTGAAACGTTGTCGCCGTTCTCGTTGGCCACCGCCAGGTCGGCATCGTTATCCCCGTCCACATCGGCCGTAAACACCGAGACAGCGCCAATCCCGGCCGCATAGTTCACCGCCGCTGCAAATGTCCCATCCCCGTTGTTCTTCAGGACCGAGACGTTGTATGGATAATCGGCCACAGCCAAATCCCGATCCCCGTCCCCGTCCAGGTCGGCGGCAAAGACGGACTGAAGGTTGCCACCGGCCGCGTAGTTCACCGGCGCCACGAAGGTCCCATCTCCGTTGTTCTTCAGCACCGAAACGTTGCCGTCGTAATTGGCCACCGCCAGGTCGGCATCGTTATCCCCGTCCAGATCGGCGGCAAAGACCGACTTAGGACCATACCCAGCCGCGTAATTCACTGCCGCCGCAAAGGTCCCATCACCGTTGTTCTTCAGCACGGAGACATTGTTACTGCCCGCATTGGCCACCGCCAGGTCCTGATCCCCATCCCCGTCCAGATCGGCCGCAAAAACCGACCAAGGCAGCCACCCGGCCGCGTATTTCACTGCCGCCGCAAAGGTCCCATCCCCATTGTTCTTCAACACCGAAACGTTGTTGCTGCTGTAATTGGCCACCGCCAGGTCGGCATCGTTATCCCCGTCCAGATCGGCGGCAAAGACCGAGAAGGGGCCATCCCCGGCCGTGTAGTTCACCGCCGTGTGAAAGCAGAAATCCTGTGCCGCGATGGCCGCCGGAGCAATCAGAACAGTGTCCCCGTTCACTGTCGCGTCAATCCCCGCCTGGATCGTGGGCTGATCGGCTGGGAAGTGAATTGTCGCTGCCAGCACGTTGGAACCGACCAATAGACAAAGACTCAGCCCCATGCCCCCCACTAAGAGCATTGTTGTGAGCCGACGCATGGACGCCTCCCGCGTCAATCAGGTTTTCGTGGTCTCTGGACAGACGACCGGACTACAGATGCAAGATAGTGCTTTCTGTCACACAGTCAAGGGGATGCGAGTCCACTGCCTCCGCCAGGATTCTGCGAAGGATGCCGCTACTTCGACTTGACTTCTTCGCCGCCTGATCGATGAAGTGATGCAGGGTTGGGGAGGAGTCTCCGATGAAGCTCGAAGCTGCGATCACAGGGTTCGCCCGCCAGCAGGCGGCGGACGGGCGCTCTGGGCACACCCGGGCAGCGTACCGGCGGGATTTGGGGGCGCTGAGGCGGTGGCTGGGCGATGACGCGGACCTCCGCCGGATCACTCCCGACGATCTGGCCCGCTTCCTGACCTCGGATGCGGTGCTGTTGACCCCTGACGGCCATCCTCGGGCGCCGATCACCGTCAACCGCACCAAGTCGGCGCTCAGGTCGTTCTTTGGGTTCTGCCTGGAATCAGGCTGGATTAGGGAGAATCCCGCCCGGCTCATCCGGTCGGCACGGACGACGGCGAGGGAGCCGGCGACTCTGACCGAGGCCGAGATCCAGCGTCTCAGGCAAGCTCTACCTAACCGAAGTGAGACACTCGCCCGCCGTGGCGGGCAAGCCCAGCGTGACCGTCTGATCTTCGAACTCCTCCTCGGTACCGGCATCCGGTTAGGGTCGCTGGTGGGGCTGGACCTGGGCGATGTAGATCTGGAATCCGGCGTCCTGCACATCCGGGCCAAGGGCGGCGCACAGGAGCGGGTCTTCCTCAATCCCATGCTGGTGCGCATGTTGGGCCGGTTCCTCAGGAATAACGCCCCTGAAGCCAACTGTGGCCCTCAGGTGCCGCTCTTTCGCAGCCGGTGGGGGACACGGCTGGGACCGCGGCCGATTCAACTGCGCTTCGCCGCTCTCTGCCGCAAGGCCGGCATTTCACCCGCCTCCGGCGGGCAAGCCCGCCGTGTCTCGATCCACTCCCTCCGCCACACCTTCGCCACCCGGCTGTACCACAAGACCGGCGACCTGTACCTGGTCCAGCGAGCGCTGGGCCACCGGCACATCACCACGACGGAGATCTATGCGCGGGTGGGGGATCAGCAGTTGAGGCGAGCGGTTGCAGGTTGATATCGATCAGGGCCGGGCCGCGGCAATCTTGGAACAACGGGAGAGGATCAAACCTGGGACGATTATCCGGTGGAGAATCGCCTATCGCAAGGCGTTGCCATCCGGCAAAGTGTGTCTTAGCTTGGACTATCAGAGCGTCCGAATTTCCTGACGACGTGGACTCAGAAGCCGGAGGGCCGGGCGTGTAGCGACCCAGCAAGGAATCGGGTACACAGGCAAAGGACCGAAATGTCAGAACAATCTCATATCACGACGACGGCAAGGATCCTGCTGGTGCTGGGAGGGGCAGCGACCGCGGCGATGGCCAGCTACCATTTCTTCATTCCCTCCGCTTTCGGATGGGCGCGTGAGACTGTCGGCCTCTATCCGACAATCCGATGGGCGCTCTTCTCAATCAACTTCTTCTTTAGCTGTCTGTTGTTGGCATTGGGAATGACGACAATCGCGGGCGTCGTGATGCGCTGCGTGAATGAGGGCACGTATCTTGTGGTGGTGGTGTCCGGCGTACTCTTCTGGCTGGTCAATGCGGGGTATCAGCTCCTGATCCCGATGCCGTTGCCGAGCAGCTATGCGGTGTTGGGATACTTTCTGAAGTCGTATGCGTTCGGAGTGGCCGCCCTCCTTTTGATACCGCTGGTTCAGTTGATCAGGAAGAGGAAAAGCGTGTGATGCATTGCCACCCACCTGTACCAGGAGACCGGGGACCTGTACCTGATGCAGCGCCCTCGGGCACCGGCAGATCACGACCACGGAGATTTATGCGCGGGTGGGTGATGAGATGCTGAGGCGGGCGGTGTGCCGTGGCCCATCGTTTGGGGGAAACTCCACTTGACATGAGGCCAGGCATGCCGACAATTGTAAGCAGAGAGCGAAACAGTGGACTTTTTGACGGTCGCCTCACAGCCACACTTCCTTGGACAACCTGAGAAAAGCTCGACTCGTTTCACCGGCCATAGGGGCCAAAGGGAGTGGGACACCTTCATTGTCCCGGCAAGAAAAGGAAGTGGATCATGGCGGAAGGTACCGTCAAGTGGTTCAACGACTCCAAGGGGTTTGGCTTCATCACGCCTGCTGACGGGAGCAAGGACGTGTTTGTCCATCACAGCGCAATCTCAGGTGAGGGATTTAAGTCCTTGCAGGAGGGTGATCACGTCAACTACGAGGTCACGCAGGGTCCGAAGGGACCGCAAGCTGCGAACGTCAAGAAACTGTAGTAACGCGTCCTTCGAAGAAACACCCCCGGTGGGAGATTCCCGCCGGGGGTGTCTTCATTTGTCGTCTCTGGCCTCAGAAGCGGCGTCCGCCACCGGGTCTCTTGCCGCGGTGTTGGTCCCGGCCTCGGCCCTGGGGGCCGCGGTGGCGCTCGGCGGGCTGCCGGGCTTCATTGACTTCCAGTGTCCGCCCCATCAATTCGGTCCCGTTGAGGGCGGCAATGGCTGCAATCGCCTCCCGGCGCACCGGCATCTCAACGAACCCGAACTCGCGCGGCGAACCGCTGAAGCGATCCGTGACCACGGTGGCGGAGTCCACCTGCCCGTAGGGGGCAAAGAGTCCCTTGAGGTCGTCGTTGGTGACTTGGTTCGACAGGCCGCCCACCAGGCCGCCTACAAAGAGCTTCATCGCAATCTCCTCTCGATGTCTGAGTCCGCGACCCCGGTAGTAGGCGTCGACGGTTTGGTCCTGACAGCAATAAACGATACCAATCGCCGGAATCCGAGAGCGGTCTTCCGCCTGGTCCAGCGCGCCCTCGGGCATAGGCAGATTACGACGACAGAGATCTATGCAAGGGTGGGGGCGGGGGATCAAGCGCTGCGGCGGGCGGTGGCCGCCATCTGATCAGCCCCGTTTTCTTCTCGGGAGACTGCCTGAATAGGTTGATATGGAGCTACTGTTTGGTCTTGGCTGGATCGGGCTTCGCAGATGCGTCGCGGCGCTGGCCTTCACTATAGGTTCCTCCTCCTGAAGGTGCCTGCTTCGATATTTGTTTCTGCCGCAGTCGCTCCGACGACCGTCCCTCCTGAACCGGCATCACTTGCCAGCGTGGTTCTTTTCTGTTCAATCCGGTGATGGCTGCCTCGCCCTCGCCCCGGACCGCCATCTCCACGAAGCCGAATCCTCGTGACGCGCCCGTCGAGTTGTCCGTGCTGACTTTGGCCGAGACGACGTCGCCATAAACACCGAACGCGGCATGCAGGTCCGGCCCGCTGACGCCCGCCTCAAGGTTTCCCACGTAGATTTTCATCCTGATCTCCTCTTGATCTTCAAGGGAACTCACTCTCAATGCCCAGCGGCAATATCCGGCGGAGATCGCCTCAGGTCGAGCGCAATCTGCTCCGCGTTATGGGGTGCTCTGCATCTCGTGCGGCGGACACTGGGCCACCGGCAGATCACCACGACGGAGATTTATGGGCGGGTGGCGGACGAACAGTTGAGGCGGGTGGTCCGTATCGTCTCCTGATCTGTCGCTCCTGTCCCTTACCCCGCGGTCTTTGTTGTGGTGGCAGCCGACCCCGGGTTCTATCTTGAATCTGGAGTGCACTTTCTCGTGGGATCGGTTCCATGATCGGCCAAACCATCAGCCATTACAAGATCACCGCCAAGCTGGGCGAAGGCGGCATGGGCGAGGTGTACCTGGCCGTTGACTCCAAGCTGGATCGGAAGGTGGCGCTCAAGTTCCTGCCCCGGCAGATGTCCTCGCAGCCGGACGTGAAAGCCCGGTTCTTGCAGGAGGCGCGTGCCGCCTCGGCACTCAATCATCCGAACATCTGCACGATCCACGACCTTCAGGAAGCCGATGGCCAGATGTTCATCGTCATGGAGTATGTTGAGGGCCAGACCCTGCGGGATCGGGCACAGCCGTTCACTCTCAAGCAGGTGGTGGAGATTGGGATTCAGGTCGCCGACGGTCTAGCGGCTGCGCATGAGAAGGGGATTGTCCACCGCGACATCAAGACCGAGAACATCATGATCCGCAAGGATGGGATCGTGCAGATCATGGACTTCGGTCTGGCAAAACTCCGCGGGGCGTCGCGGCTCACCAAGGAAGGCAGTACCATCGGCACCGTGGGGTACATGTCGCCCGAACAGGTGCAAGGTTTGGAGACGGACCATCGCACCGATCTGTTCTCGCTGGGCGTCGTCCTCTATGAGCTGATCGCCGGGCAGTTACCCTTCAAGGGGGTTCATGAGACGGCGATCATGTACGAGATCGTGAATGTTGATCCGCAACCCTTATCAGCCGTTCGCGATGACATCGACCCGGAGTTGGATCGCCTCATCCTCGACTGTCTGCAGAAAGACCCAAACGAACGTTGCCAGTCGGCGCGGGAGATCTCGCGGGACCTGCGGCGCTTCAAGATCGACTCGGGGCGCAAGCGCCAATCCCGGGTGTCCACGGTGCGACCGTCACTCTCCGTCAGTCAAGCTCCCGCGGCGAGTGCCACAACGGCAGCGACTGGGCGCGGCGACGGACGCTCGAAATGGCTCGCGATCGGTGCAACTGTCGCCGCTATTGTGACTGCATCGGCGTTCCTCCTTTTCTGGCGAGGGAATCCCGGTTCATCGCTCACTCACGCGCTGCGCTTCACCGTTCCGGCCCCGCCGGGTGTGAGTCTGAGCGGGCCGGGCGGCGGCAAGATCGCGCTCTCACCGGACGGCCAACGACTGGTATACGCCATGGCTGACTCAACTGGGGCGAGCCATCTGTGGCTGCGTCCGCTGAATGCCCTGACCGCCGAGCGTCTGTCCGGCACCGACGGTGGGTTCTATCCGTTCTGGGCGCCCGACAGTCGCCAGGTTGGCTTCTTCGCCAACGGGAAGCTCAAGAGGATTGACGTGACCGGGGGACCGGTGTTGACGCTCTGCGATGCACCCGACGGACGGGGCGGCACCTGGAACCGTGAAGGAGCCATTGTCTTCGCGCCGTATTGGCTCAGCGGCCTCTCGCGAGTCAGCGCGTCCGGTGGCATTCCGGTTGGTCTGACACATGCGGACTCTCTCCAGAATCAGATGACTCATCGGTGGCCACAGTTCCTCCCTGACGGCAACAGGTTCCTCTACTTCGTGCGGACCGGATCCGTTTCCATTGATAGCAGTGCTTCGTTGTGGGTCGGATCTCTGGACGGCAGTGTGAATCGCGTGTTGATGCGGGGTGTCTCCAATGCCGGCTACGCGCACGATCACATCTTCTTTCTGCGGGAGAGGACGCTGATGGCGCAGCGATTCGACGCGGGCAAGGCCGAGCCGAGAGGCGACCCCTTCCCGGTGGCCGAAGGAGTCTTCTTCACCGAAGACTACAGCAATGCCGATTTCAGTGTTGCCGAGAACGGCACGCTGGCCTACCGGACGGGGGAGGGCAGCGCTGGATACCACCTGATCTGGTTCGACCGCAATGGCCGCAGCACCGACACTATTGGTGAACCGGGATGGTACCGGAACTGCATGCTCTCCCCCGACGGGCGGTTTCTGGCGGTCGATCTGGCGGCGGATGTCCCGGCCAGCAACAGTGACGTGTGGGTGTATGACTTGAACCGCGACGTCAAGACGCGCCTGACGTTTGC
>Ga0315277_10011666_pt1 | contig 11050 bp, 12 predicted proteins | sample YL17G05_15_MG_FD_203695 | JGI IMG/M metagenome (GOLD analysis project Ga0315277, IMG submission 203695) | Sediment microbial communities from Yellowstone Lake, YNP, Wyoming, USA - YL17G05_15 | ecosystem: Environmental > Aquatic > Freshwater > Lake > Sediment | place: USA: Wyoming | collected... | reverse complement strand
CCGAGGGCGCGCTGGATGGAGGGAGGCCGGAAGGAGCGGGCCCACCACACCTCTTCCAGTCGGATGACGTGACCCGGGCCGAGGGCGATCTCTGCCCAAGCCGGGCCGAAGTCGGCTCGACTGAGCCCGCCGAAGTCGGCTCGACTGAGCCCGCCGAAGTCCTGGGCGGGGGCCACGCGGAGCGCGGCCTCGGGGTCCAGGCCGCTGCGCCGGACGAGGTCGGCCAGGGCCGTGCCTACCTGCTTGAGGGTGCTGCCGCGCTCCTGTTCACCGATGCCGTGGACGACCAGTCCGACGTAACGAGGCACCTGCCGCCCCCATGTGAGACGTCCCCACGGTCAGGAAACGCCGGGAGTGTACACCGGGGGAAGCGGTGATCGAAGGGAAGCGCGTCACTGCTCCGGGCGGCGCGGCTAGAGGTCAGCCACGCATCGCTGGCCAGCGACGGGAGCTCATGAGGGCTGCGTCTCTTGCTCGGCCGCGTGGCGCTGGAGGAACTCTTCGTAGGCGGAGCGGTAGATCCCCGTCTCGCTGCCCGGTATGACGAAGGCGCCGCAGACCTTCTCGTAGAAGGCCTGAGGTCCGACGCCGCCGATGACGGCGTAGGCATAGCCCATCTCCCGCATGGCTTCCAGGCAGCGGAGGAGGAGGGCGGCGCCCAGGCCGTGGCCGCGCAGGTCCTCGCGGACGCCGGTGGGGCCGAAGAAGCCGCGCCGGCTGCACTCGTAGACGGCGAAGCCTACGATGCGCCCTTCCATCGTTGCCACGAAGCCGGTGATGGGGTGGCCGGAGAAGGCCAGGTCGGCCTCGGGCGCCCAGGCTCCCCAGAAGTTGGCCTCGATGAAGCTGCGCAGGGCGAACCGGTCCCAGGGCTCGGCGCGGCGGATGCTGGCACAGGCCTCACGGGCGCGCCGGTAGTACCCCTCGGGGTCTGGCAAGTCGTAGAGGCGGACCAGCATATCGGGCATGGTGGTGGTCTCAGGTGGCGCTTTCGCCCATCTCCCGGGCCAGGAAATCCAGGGCTTCCTGGTGGGGCAACTCCCGCTGGCTGCCGTCGGCCATGGACTTGAGAAGGACGGTGCCGGCCGCCGTCTCACGCTCGCCCAGGATGACGGTGTAGGCGACTCCGAGGCCGTCGGCCTGGCGCATCTGCGACTTCAGGCTGCGCTCGCCGACGGCCACTATGGCGGGTACGCGCTGCCGCCGCAGGAGGCTGGCCAGGCGCAGGGCCTCACGGCGCGCCCCCTCCGACTGGTGGGCCACGTACACCAGGGGCCGGGAATCGCCCGGCGGCTCCACTCCCTGGCGCTTCAGGTTAAGGATTATGCGCTCGAAGCCGGTGCCGAAGCCGGTGCCGGGCGTCGGCGGGCCTCCCAGGAGCTCGATGAGGCCGTCGTAGCGGCCGCCGCCGCCCACGGTGCTCTGGGCGCCGCCGTGGGCGGGCTGGAACTCGAAGACGGTGCGAGTGTAGTAGTCCATGCCCCGCACCAGGCGCGGGTTGAGCTTGTGGGCGATGCCCAGGCCGTCCAGGTAGCCGCGCAGGGCCTTGAAGTGGGCGGCGCAGTCGTCACAGAGGGACTCGGTGATGGGCGGCGCCCCGGCGATGACCGGCTGGCACTGCCTCTGCTTGCAATCGAGGAGGCGCAGCGGGTTCTTCTCGTAGCGTACGTGGCAGTCGGCGCAGACGCGGTCCAGCTTGTCGGCGTAGTAGCCTCGCAGGGTGCGCAGGTAGCCGGGCCGGCAGCGGGGATCGCCGCTGCTGTTCAGGTGCAGGGTGAGGCCGCGCAGGCCCAGGGCGGCGTAGAAGGCTGTCAGGAGGTCGATGATCTCGGCGTCGGTCAGGGGGTCGCCGTCGCCGATGATCTCAGCGCCGAGCTGAGTGTGCTCCCGGTAGCGGCCGGCCTGGGGGCGATCGTAGCGGAAGATGGGCGAGATGTAGTAGAGGCGGACGGGCTGGGGCAGCACGTGCATGCCGTGCTGGAGGTAGGCGCGGCAGGTGTTGGCGGTGCCCTCCGGCCGGAGGGCCATCCGCTCGCCGCCCCGGTCCTCGAAGAGATACATCTCCTTCTCAACGATGTCCGTGCCCTCGCCGACGCCGCGCAGGAAGACGCGGGCGTCCTCGAAGGTGGGGGTGTCGATGCGCTGATAGCCGAAGGCGCGGCAGACGCGCTCCGCTGTGTCCCGCACCAGCCGCCAGTAGGGCTGCTCGGCGGGGAGCACGTCGAAGGTGCCGCGCGGTGCCCGGTAGAGAGGGCCCCTGGGGGGACGGGGTCGATCTGCCGACTGAGAGGGCATGGCCTCGCCAGCATAGCGACCGCGTATTCAGAGGGTCAAGCCTTGAGGCTGCGCCATCATAGAGTGGGGGTTCCTCCGAGAACGGCCGAGGCGTTCGGGCAGCCTTCAACCGTTGACACAACCTCACCCTCACGTAATAGTGTGATCAGCCAACCGACAACGGGCCGTGGGCCGGCCGGCGGGCCGGCCCTCTCTTCACCAGCGGCAATGCTCATCGACCTGCACACCCACACACGCCCCCTCTCCTGGGACTCCGACCTGACCGCCGATGAGCTCATCGAGCGCTCGCGGGCCGCCGGGCTGGACGGCATCGTCCTCACTGACCACGACTTCTTCTGGGATATCGAGCAGGTGCGCGCCCTGGCCCGCCGCCACAACTACCTGGTGCTGCCCGGCGTCGAGATCAACACCGAAGACGGCCACATCCTGGTCTACGGCATCGATCGCTACGTCTTCGGCATGCATCGCTCCCACGTCCTGGCCGAGAACGTGGCCCAGGCGGGCGGCGTCATGGTGGCTGCTCACCCCTACCGGCGCCGGATGCCCTGGCACGTCCGCGACGAGCGCGACTATGAGGAGGCGCTGCTGCGGGCTAGTCGCAACCCCGCCTACCGCTACTGCGCCGCCCTGGAGAAGATCAACGGCCACGGCACCGTCAAGGAGAATGCCTTCTCGGCTCGCCTCTGTGACCTGATGGGCATGGCCGGCACCGCCGGCTCGGACTCCCACACCCGCAGCGACATCGGACGCTGCGCCACCTACTTCGACCGCCGCATAGAGGACATCTACGGCCTCATCGAAGAGCTCAAGGCGGGGCGCTTCCACGCCGTGGACCTGGCCGCCCAGCCCGTTCGCTAGGGGGCCACCCCTCATGGTCCTGTAGGGGTCGAGCATGCTCGACCCCTACGCTTCTCAGGAAGCTCGTTGACACTGCCGAGGGCCCGATGTATTCTCGTGGCCGCGCGTCCACCTTGCGCAAACGTTACCCCGCGCCACTCCTCTCACCACAAGGAGGTGCACCGTGACCCAATCGTCCATCATCACGGACGAGATGCGGGCCGTCATCGGTCGGGAGTCCGAGCCCCAGACGGTAGAGGTCGACCGCACCGCCGTCCGCATGTTCGCCCGCGCCGTCGGCCACATAGACCCCATCTACTACGACGTGGAGGTGGCCCGCCGCAGGGGCTACCGCGACCTGCCCTGCCCGCCGGCCTTCCTGGGCACCCCAGTCTTCAATCCCAACCAACCACCTCGAACCGCCTACGTTAGCTTCAAGTCTCCCTTCAAGCGCGTCCTTAACGGCGGTACCGAGGTGGAGTACTTCGACGAGGACATCTGCGCCAGCGATGCGCTGACTTCGACCACCAAGATCGCCGACCTCTCAGAGCGCCAGGGCAGCCTGGGGCCCATGCTCATCATCCGCTTTGAGACCACCTACCGGAACCAGCAGGGCAAGGTGGTGGCTATCATGCGCGGCACGGGCATCCAGTACTAGACGTAGGGGTCGAGCATGCTCGCCCCCTACACGACCCTACACAGGGAGGCACGACATGGCCGAGCAGGTTTACTTTGAAGACATCAACGAAGGCGACGAGATACCCAGGCTGGTCAAGAACTGTAGCAGCCAGCAGCTTGTGATGTGGGCGGCCGGCTCCGGCGACTTCTACCAGATCCACTACGACAAGGACTTTGCCCAGTCCACTGGGCTGAAGGGGATCATTGTCCACGGCGCCCTCAAGCACGCCTTCCTGGGCCAGATGCTCCACGACTGGGTGGGCGAGAAGGGCCGCGTCAAGAAGTTCGGCTGCCAGTACCGCGGCATGGACTACCCTAACCAGGACATCATCTGTCGGGGAGTGGTCACGGGTAAGCGCGGGGAGGGCGGCGAGAACCTGGTGGAGCTGGACGTCTGGACGGAGAATCCGGAAGGACAGAAGACCTCGCCGGGGACAGCGGTGGTGGCGCTGCCGTCACGAAAGTAGTCACACAGCACATCCCACCCGTAGGGGCGGAGCTTCAGGTCCGCCCAGGGCCGGCCTTCCGCCGGAGGTGGACCCGCCTGCGGCGGGGATGGTCGGCCCCTACGAGGTTGATCTCCTGCCTTTCGCGGCCAGCACCAACACCCTCATGTAGCCGAAGGCCAGGTGTACCCGAAGGCCAGGCTCCCGCCTGCTGGCGGGCAGGTGAGCCTGGCCCTCGTGTGTTCGCGTGTATCCGCCGCACCCGGATCAAGCCTGATCTGTCCCCTCCCCGGCGACCCCCTCACGGCCCGCCGTCAGCCACTCCCGGCGCACCTCCATGAGGGCGAAGTCGTGGCCGCCGCGGCGGGTGGCGCCGTAGACCATGAAGCCCGCCTTCTCGAAGCAACGGCGGGCCCGCTCGTTCCAGTCCAGGGTCTTCAGGTAGAGTCGCCTTAGCGCCGTCCTCGTGAAGAGGTGGCGCACGAGAGTACGCACGGCGTCGGTGCCGTACCCCTGCCCCCAGTACTCGCGGACGCCGATGGTGATGCCCAGCTCCGCCTCGCCATGGGCGTAGTCGATGTTGTAGTACATGACGTTGCCGATGTGCCGGCCCGCGTGGTCTTCGATGGCCAGGGTGCGGCGGGAAGGGCTGGGGTAGGTGAGTTCCTCCTCATGGAGAGCGCGAAAGTCGTCGAAGGAGGCGCTGAAGGGCCGGGCGGCATCGAAGCGGGCCATCTCCGCGTCGCTGCGCCAGGCATAGTCGGCAGCGGCGTCGGAGGGCCGCTTTTCGCGGAGCACCACCTTGGCGCCACGGACGACCTCTCCCTTGACGACCGACGTCATGGCCTCAGAGCCCTTCGCCGCTGGCAGCGGCCGGCGGAGGGGCAGCCAGCAGCTCCAGCGCCTTCTCCACCATGGCGCGCTCATTGGGGTAGGTCATGACGGCCAGGGCCTCCCCTGCCAGGAACCACTGCACGCGGTCAAACTCCCAGTCGTGCTGCTCGACGCTGCCGCCGGTGGCCCACATGAGATAGAAGTGGACCGTCTTGTGGTAGCGGACGCCCTTGGCTACAAACCAGTAGGTGATGCTGCCCAGCTCCCGCTCGATGACCACCCGGAGGCCCGTCTCCTCGGCCACCTCGCGGAGGGCCGCCGCCGCCAGGTCCTCGCCCGGCTGTGGCGCACCTTTGGGCAGGCTCCAGAGGCCGTCCTGGTCTCTGCCACAGAGAACCACCTCAATTCCTGAGGGGCCCCGTTGGCAGACGACACCCCCCGCTGAAGTGGCCTGCTCCGTCTTGAGCCTGTGAGAGGCGCGTTTAGCCAACTGAGCATCTACCCACGCAGCTTGAAACCCAGAGGTTCCTCTCCGGAGTCCGCCTCGGCGAGGGCGGCCAGAGCTGAATGGCGGACTCGCTTCTCTGGGCTGGCCAGGCAGTCCTCCAGGGCCCTCTTCGCCTCCTGCCCGCCGATCTGACCCAGGGCCTGTATGGCCGCCTCCTGAACCTCCGCATCGTCGTCCTTGAGGAGGGACAGCAGATGCGGTACTGCCGCCTCGTCACCCAGGGAGCCACAGGCTATCGCGGCCTCGTATCGCATTTCGGCATCGTCGCTCTTCAGCTCGCGGACCAGGGTGGAGAGCCAGCGGGCATCGCAATTGCGACCCATGGCGTGGAGGGCGCTCACCCGCAGGCGATGCTGGCCGCTATGATAGGCATCCTCGATGATCTGGAGGGCCCAGGGCTGGCTGCGGGCTCCTACCGCCTCCACGGCCCGGGCCCTGACCTCCGTTGTCTGCTCAGGATCGGCGATGGTCCTTCGCAGGGCGTCGTCCACGATGCTCGCGTCTGAAGCCCTGATCTCATCGAACTCAGCCTTCAGAGCGTAACGGCCCAAGCCTAGGGCCGCCTCTGCTCGCACCATCTGGTCCACGTCTGTGAGCAGAAGAGCGACCAGCGTCGGTATCAGATCCCTCCCCCCGTACTCCCAGAGCCCGCGGATCCCGGAGCGACGAACCTCGGCGTCGGAGTCGGACAGGCCTACGCGGAAGACGGCATCGAAGTTCAGTTCAACGTTGTCTTCAGCCAGCTCGATGAGTTGGCGCATCACCTGGCGGCGGCGGTGGACATCGGCGCCGCGCCAGGCCTCTTCGAAGGCAGAGGCTTCGTCCGGCACCAGGTGGGACAGGTTGACAAGCCTGGCCACCGCCAGCGGAGTAGAGGAGTCGACCAGCTCTCTCAGATAGTCTTCCAGAGACACGGCCTTCGACCGCGATAGCTTTCTCCGTCCAGTCTAGCGACGCGCAAAATGGGATGTCAATTTACAGCGGGTGAGGATGCTTGTGACTCCGCGACGCGGCGAGGACGGCCAGCGCCAGACCCAGGCGGTGGTGCCCAGCACACCCACCATCTCTATCTCTCCTGCCTGCGTCACGGACTCCCTCGCACCTCTTCGACCCGCCTCTTGCCGCCGCGTCCGATCTTGGGCTCGGTACCGGCCAGGAGGCGCCGGATGTTCTCCCGGTGGAGGACGACGACAAGGGCGCTGACCAGACCAGCGTAGACGGCATAGGCCGTCGGCAGGACACCCGCCGCCGCCAGCCCGATGAGCACACCGGCGGCCAGCACAGCGCCGGAGATAGACATCACTGACATGTAGCGGGTGACCAAAGCGATGGCGACAGCCACAGGCACCAGGGCCAGCCCCACTAGCGGGTTCATGCCCAGCAGCACCCCGAAGGATGTCGTGACGCCGCGTCCGCCCTGGAATCCGGCAAAGACGGGCCAATCGTGGCCGACGACGGCGGCCAGCCCGCCCACCGTCTGAACGTAGGCATTGTCGGACAGGAGTCGGGCGATGACTACTGTTAGGGCTCCCTTGGCCAGGTCGACCACCAGGACAGGCAGGGAGGCCCGGAGCCCTATGGTACGGAGGGCGTTGGTGAAGCCCATCTTTCCGCTGCCGTAGTCCCGGATATCGATCCCCCGGGCCAGCCGACCGGCGATGATGCCCGTGGGCACCGACCCCAGCAGGTAGCCGATGAGAGCTATGACCAGAAAGGCCCACCACATGCTAACGCTCTCTCCGAGAGCGAAAGACCAGGTGCAGGGGGCTGCCCTGGAACCCATAGGCCTTTCGCAGCACCCTCTCTAGGTAACGCCGGTAAGAGAAGTGGATCAGCGAGGCGTCATTGGCGAAGAAGACGAAGGTAGGCGGCGCCGCCTCCGCCTGCGTAACGTAGAAGAGCTTCAGACGCCTGCTCCCCGACATTGGTGGCGGTTTCTCCGCCGTCGCCCGCTCTACCAGAGTATTCAACTCTGCCGTCGGGATGCGACGGTGGCGCTCCTCGCCGGCACGAAGGGTCTGCTCCAGCAGGGCCGGGAGCCCCGTGCCCTCCTTGGCGGAGACGAAACAGAGGGGCGCCCAGGCGGCGAAGCGGAGCCGCTGGCGGGCGAGGCGCTCGAACTCCTGGCGGTTCGAGCCGTTACCCGCGACCAGGTCCCACTTGTTGGCTGCCAGCACCAGGCCGCAGAAGGCCTCCGCTACGTAGCCGGCGATGTGGGCGTCCTGGGCCGTTACCCCCTGAGGGCCCTCCAGCACCAGCAAGGCCACGTCCGCCCGCTCGACGGCGCGCTGGGCGCGGAGGACAGCGTGCTTCTCCAGGCCCTTTTCGATGTGTCCCCGTCGCCGGATGCCAGCGGTGTCCACCAGGACCAGGCGCTGCCCACCATACTCAAAGGGCGTGTCTATGCTGTCCCGGGTGGTGCCCGGCACCTCGCTCACTATCACCCGCTCCTCGCCCAGGATGGCGTTCAGGAGCATCGACTTGCCCACGTTGGGCCGGCCCACGATGGCAATTCGCAGGGCCTCAGCTTCTTCCTCCGCCGTCGCCGGCGGCAGGATGTCGATAAGGAGGTCCATGACATCGGCGACGCCATTGCCGTGATGAGCGCTGACCGGCAGAGGCTCGCCCAGGCCCAGCTCGTAGAACTCGACCGCCCCCTCCTGGCGCGCCGTGCTCTCCGCCTTGTTGGCCAGCATCAGGACGGGCTTCGCCGTGCGACGGAGGACTTCGGCTACCTCCAGATCGCCAGCCGTGACGCCTTCGCTGGCGTCGACCACGAACAAGATCACCTGCGCCTCATCGACGGCGGCCCGCACCTGTTGCCGCACCTGCACCGAGAGGGAGGTGCGCGCTTCCAGATCCAGGCCGCCGGTGTCCACGAGTCGGAAGAGACGCTCTCGCCACTCGACGTTCCCGTAAAGGCGATCGCGGGTCGTGCCGGGGACGTCTTCCACCAGGGCCACCCGTCCCCGGACCATGCGGTTGAAGAGGGCGGACTTGCCTACATTGGGGCGCCCGACGATGGCTACCACCGGCGCTGTCGCCGCCTCGGTCCGCGGGCCGCCCCGAGAAGCGGTGCCGGTCATGCCGTGCTCAGCGTAACGATCACGGTAGCCGGCTCCACGCCCACCACTTGGACGCCTGGCGGCGCCGTCACCTGTACCGGCAGGGCGTGCTGTCCCTCTCGCAGTCCTGAGGCGTCCACGACCGCCGTTAGGCTAGTTGGCGAGAGCGCTTGCAGCACCAGTATCTGGCCCGCGACACGCACCTCCACCAGGGTGGTGGCCAGCTCCGCCCGCAGGCCCGGTTCCAGCCCCTTGATGGTGGGAGTGAGCCCCAGTATGATCTCCCCCTGGGCAGGCGAGACGGAAACCCGCACCGTGACGGTGTCGCTGCCGGACACTGTCATGCCTGGCGCTAGCTGTAGCTTCGCCGCCCGCACCACGTCCGAGGCGGCCCCGTCCACGTCCACCTCATCGGTGGCCACCATCGTCAGCGACTGCAGGGCCTCGATGGTCCCCGTAATGACGACGAAGGGCGGCTCCACGCCTATCGAGGTGATGTTGAAGCCGTCGGCAGGGGTGCCCCGCAGCAGCGGCGTCACCACGTAGGCCTGCGTGATCTCCCGCTGCACAATGGGGAGAACCACCTCCACTGTGCTCGGGTTCAAGGTTACGCCGTCTATGTCGCCGCCACGGCCGTCCCGAGGCACCACGGGGAACGCCTGCTCCAGGGCTACACGTACCCCCTGCACATTGACGTCGGCCACCGCCTCCTCCACCAGAGCTACCAGGCTCTCCGCGCCCGTCACCTCCACCTGCTCGGGCGTAGTCTTTCCTGGCGCCGTGGCGTAGCCCAGAGGAGGCGTCCCTATCAGCTTCACGGTCACCGGCACCACCTTAGTGGTGAGGGGCTCCAGCGTGACGGTGACCCGAGGGGGAAATACCTCCAGCACATCGACCCGGCGCCGTTTGCTCTCGAAGCGCAGGGTAACAGTGTTCTCGCGTGCCTTGGCAGTGGAGAGATCGGCGACGGCCCGGAAGTCTTCGATAGTCAAGTCATCCCAGGTGTCTTCAGGCGCCGACACGCGGACGCTGACCGCCGCGTCTGAGAGGGCGGCCACGGCCAGCCCTTCCGGCACGTTCACCGTCTCCACGGGGATGGCACCGGAAAAAAAATCCGTCCGGGCGGGGTTCTCTTCTTCAGTAACGAAAGCCCAGAGGCTGACGGCCAGGGCCAGGGAGAGGAGGCCGAGGCCTATGTTGGCCCTTAGGGAGCCGAAACCCCGCCCGAAGACCAGGGCAACCAGCCGGCTGATAGCGGACAGGAAAGGCAGCACGGCCCTACCCCCTCGCCACCGGCGCTACCCGCGACCACCCGCGCCAGCCGCAACCGGCTGGCTCAGCAGGCTGGCCAGGGTGGCCCGGAGTCGCGTCTCGTCCAGCCGTGGCACCAGCCGGCCGTTGGCAGCCACCGCTATCTCGCCCGTCTCTTCAGAGATCACCACTGAGATGGCGTCGGTACGCTCGGTGATGCCCAGTGCGGCCCGATGGCGGAGGCCCATCCGGCCCCCGGATGAGTCCTCAGACAGAGGCAGGGTGCAGGCCGCTGCCACCACACGATTTTCCCTGAGGATGACCGCGCCGTCGTGCAGCGGCGACCTGGGGAAGAAGATGCCCTCCAGAAGCTCCGCCGAGGGGGCCGCATCCACCCGTATGCCGGTGTCGATATAGTCCTTCAGACCTGTATCGCGCTCCAGCACCATGAGGGCGCCATGGCGGCGCTCGGCGAGGCCCAGGGCGGCATCAGCCACCGCATCGATGAGGACATCGTAACCGGGCCTGCCCAGCCAGGCCCGGACACCGGACCTTCCCAGCCGCTCCAGGGCACGGCGGAGCTCCGGCTGGAAGACGATAGGGATGGCCACGGCCAGGCCGATGAACGAGTTGCGGAGCAAGAAGTTGAGAACGCGCAGGTCAAAGAGACGGGCCAGGACAAAGGCGGCGATGAGGAGAATGGCGAAGCCCCGCAGCAAGGTCATGGCCGTAGTCCCCCGCAGCAGGAGCAGCACCCAGTAGAAGATCGCGGCGATAAGGAGGATATCGAAGGCGCTGCGGGCGTCCAGTTCCCCCAGCGTGTCCTTGAGGCTTTCCAGAAAATCTGACATGGGCCTGACCGTCAGGGGCCCGGCCGACGGCAGGGGCAAGCCTTGAGGGGCCCGCCCGAACAGGCTCGCCACGCGGGCAGCGCCCGTCTGCGTCTCAGTCTGCGTCCGGGCGCCCCGGGCGGGTCGTCCGCCTGCGACGCGCGTGGAGGCGGGGGTACTCCCGCCAGCCCCGTCCTAGCCCGTCTCCTCCCCCATCAGCAAGGCCAGAATAGCTCTCTGAGCATGCAGGCGGTTCTCCGCCTGGTCGAGCACCACCGACTGGGGCCCATCGATGACCTCATCGAC
>Ga0315277_10011665_pt1 | contig 11050 bp, 10 predicted proteins | sample YL17G05_15_MG_FD_203695 | JGI IMG/M metagenome (GOLD analysis project Ga0315277, IMG submission 203695) | Sediment microbial communities from Yellowstone Lake, YNP, Wyoming, USA - YL17G05_15 | ecosystem: Environmental > Aquatic > Freshwater > Lake > Sediment | place: USA: Wyoming | collected... | reverse complement strand
GTCGAGACGACTACTTCCTTGGCGGCAATACCGGAGATGAGGGCGATGCCCAGCCGCCAGTCAAATCCCAGGGGTTTCAAAATCGGTTCGATGAACTTTCCCGACCGTCCGGCAAAACTGTATTCGATCCGCTCGGCGCCCATGGCGGCCTCGTACCGGGCCGTCTCCGTTTCCATCACGGAGGTCAAAATCGTTCCCTGTTGGTGAGCGGTCCGGGCGGCCTGAATCATCGACACATAGTCCTGCCCAAACTCGTGCTTGACCGGGAAGGTCATAAGAAACCAGATGATGATGGAAATGCCGAGGATGATGGTGCCCGCCTTGCGCAGGTACATCCAGGAGCGTTCCCACATGTGAATTACGAGGCTGCGCAGGGTCGGCACGCGATAGGGGGGAAGCTCCATGATAAATGGCGCCGACATGCCCCTGAAGCGCGTGCGGCGAAGCAGCTTGACCATGCCGACCGCCACCAGCACACCCAAAACATAAATGGAAAAGACGACGTTGCCCGCGTGCGCCGGCCAGAAAGCGCCGCAGACGAGGATATAGACCGGAAGGCGGGCGCCGCAACTCATGAAGGTGGTCACGTGCATGGTGACGAGGCGGTCGGTTTTGTCGTCGATAATGCGGCTGGCCATATACGCCGGGACGGTGCAGCCGAAACCGATCAGCATGGGGATGAACGACTTGCCGTGAAGGCCGATCTTGTGCATGACGCGGTCCATGACAAAGGCGGCCCGGGCCATATAGCCGGTGTCTTCCAAAACGGCGATGGCCAAAAAGAGCAGCATGACATTCGGTAGAAAGACGATGACGCCGCCGACGCCGGCGATGATGCCGTCAACCAGAAGCGAGGTCGGCAAGCCGGGCGGAAGGGATGATGTCAGAAAGCCCGACAGCATGCCGATGCCGGTCTCAATCCAGCCCATCGGTTTTTCGCCCAGGGTAAAGGTCAGATTGAACATCAGCCACATGAGGAAAGCGAAAATCGGCAGTCCCAGGATGGGGTGAATTAGGGCCAGGTCGATTTTGTCCGATAGGTCGTGCCGATGCTGACCGGTGAGCGTGACGGCTTCGGAACAGGCGCCGCTGATAAAACCGTAGCGGCGGTCGGAAACAAGAGCCGCGGCCGTGTCGCCGAAAAGCGTTTCGATCCGTTTGCGTCCGGTATCGGCAACGGCCAGAACGCGATCCCCGTCCGTCCGGCTTTCAAAAAGCTTCGTGATCTCGGCGTCGCCCTCAAAAAGCTTGAGAGCCATCCACCGGGGCTGATGTCCATTCAGGGATGTCTTCGCCGGCCCGAAGGCGACGGCGATTTTGGCCAATTCACCCTCGATTTCGCGGCCGTAGTTCACCAGCGCCGGCTGTGGTCCGTTGCCGTCGACAGTCTCGATGACGGCCTGAAGCAGATCATCCATTCCCTGCCGTTTATTGCCTACAGTCGGGACGACGCGCAGGCCGAACAGCTGGGAGAGTTGCTTTTCATCGGCGATTACGCCCCGGTCCCGGGCCACGTCGCTCATGTTCAGCGCCACGACGACCGGCAGGCCGAGTTCAGCGAGCTGGGTGGTCAGATACAAGTTGCGTTCGATATTCGAGGCATCGACGATATCCACCACGACGTCCGGACGATCCTCGATGATGGAATTGCGGGCGATGACCTCATCCACGGAGTGGGCGGATAGGGAATACGTCCCGGGCAGGTCGATTACCTTGATGCGGCGACCTCGAAAAGTAAGAAATCCCTCTTTTTTTTCGACCGTGACGCCGGGATAATTGCCGACGTGCTGGTTGGCGCCCGTGAGATTATTAAATATCGTCGTCTTCCCGGAATTCGGGTTTCCGGCCAGGGCGACAACGATTGGCTTTTCGCTATGGTTCAACTTCTTTGATCCTGATCTTGGCCGCCATGCCCCGCCCGATGCCGAGCCGGGTCTGACGAACCTCGAGGCGGATCGGTCCGAAGCCGGGATTGCTGATGACCCTGAAAGGCGTGCCCGAATTAAGTCCCATGGAATAGATTCTCTCGCGCAAACGCTGACCGCCGTCGAACCCGATCAATACATATTCGCTGCCGACTTTGGCTCCGCCGAGAGTGAGTGCCGGTTCGGTTCCCGGTAAATCATGCGTGGTGGCTTTCCCGTTGCCTGATGTAAACATGAATCTCCCCGTAGCCTGGATTCTACTCTAAAGTTGATGACGTTTCCATTGGGCGCCTTATCATGTTCGCCCAGGTTGCTCTCCACCCGGTGCGTCGCGGCACTCGTGGCAAAGGCCGAAAATCTCGTAGCGGTGGTACCGGGCTTCAAAGCCATGCGTTTCCAATATGGCGTTTTCCGCCTCATCCATCGGCCGGCTCGTAAACTCGATGGCCTGTTTGCAGTTCGTGCAAATAAGGTGATGGTGGTGCTGGCGCCCATAGGCGTGTTCGAACCTGACGATGCCGTCGTCGAACGTCACCTCTCGAGCCAGACCGCAGCCGGCAATGAGCTTCATAGTGCGATAGACAGTGACAAATCCGACGCGGCGCGTTTGCTGGTTGACAAGATGATAGACGTCCTCAGCCGAAACGTGTTCGTCGGCGCTCAGAAAGGCGTCCAGCACCAGGGCGCGCTGAACGGTTTCTTTCAGCCCTTCCGCTCGAATAAAGTCATCGAAAACCTGTCTTTCGTGAACCGGCATATGCACTCCGTTATACGAAATTGAAAGTCATTTTCAATTAACCTTATTATCGGCACGGGTCAAGCCTTTTTTGTAAAAAAATACAAAATTCACCCTTTTTTCACCAATATCTCAATTAGTGACGTAATACGTTGTTTGACAATGGAGTAGAAGGTTTCTACGATGATCTATCCAAACCGACAAGGCGTGACTGCCGAGCATCGCCGAGGTTCGGCCGCGCTGAAAAGACGCTGCTTTGAACGGCTGCTAAGTGAATGCCGGTGTTGGGATAGCCGCCTGTCGATCTCGGATTAGGCGCCGAGGCCCTCCGCACAGGGTTCGATTCACACAGGACAATCCAAGAAAGAATACCCGTTGGGATTTGAGCCAGGATCATACCGTGGCGGCTGATGGTCGGCATCGCATTAACGGGAGCTTCCGTAGCCTCCTGAGGATGCCGCGAAAGCCCATTTCCCGCGTCACGGCTTTACTTGCGTCAGGAATCCAAAGCGAGTGGCCGCGGCAAATGCATCACGATCGGCTTTCGGTTGAATATTATTGACTCTTTTGTAATGATTTAATTTTCGACCGCTATGCGACGGAGTGGGTTAAAAGAATACAGATTTTATCCTCTGGGACGACAATTATTGTGTGAAAAGCATTGACATTGAGAAAAGAACGCATAGATTTAGGGTGATTGTGTTGCATCTTGTTCGATCTCTTTCAATTGAATTGCACCTTTGCGGGAACTTCAACAGGTGGATGTGACTGGTGGACGATAGAACTACGCCATCAGGGGAAGTTTACGAAATAGATTTCGCGTTTCGTGAAAAGTTAAACGCTGTCGCCGAGGGCTTCCGCCACAACTATTGCTATCAGTGTGGCGCGTGTGTCGCGGACTGCCCGGCCAACAACTACTCCGACACGTTCAATCCTCGGTTGATCATGCTCAAGGCGCTCTTGGGGTTCGAACACGAACTGCTCGGCCCCGGTTCCGATATCTGGAACTGCACGAATTGCTACACCTGCTCCGAACGGTGCCCCCAGGACGTGCGGCCGGTCGACGTTATCATTGCCCTGAAAAATCTTTGCGTCAGGCTGGGCCAGGCCCCGGACATAGTCCCCAAGATTTCGGCCAGCGTGCTGGAGGCCGGCATCACGACCAAGGTAACGTCGCTGACGGAACGCCGGCGCGGCGAATACGGGCTGGCCCCGTTGAAAACGGTCCCGGTCGACGAACTCACCAAGATTGTCGAGAGCGATTGACATGAAATACGTCCCCTTTTTCGGCTGCATGATGACGACGAAGTACCCGTGGTTTGAGTCCGCCGTCCGGCGGACACTCGCCAAAATCGGTTGTGAACTGGTTGACCTCGATGGTTTCACCTGCTGTCCCGACCCCATTTACTTTCAGGCGGCCGACAAGGAAAACTGGTACACGATTGCCGCCCGCAACATTTCCATCGCCGAAGACACGGGGCTTGACATCATCACCACCTGTTCGGGCTGCACCGCCACTCTCTCGGAGTCCAATCTGGCCCTGAAGGAAGACGCCGAGCTGAGAGAGAGGGTTAATAAACGCCTTAAAAAGATCGGCCGGCAGTACAAAGGGACGATCAACGTCCGGCACGCCGTCACCGTCATACGCGACGATTTTGGTTTTGACCGCGTGACCGAAACCGTGACCCGTCCTTTGGACGGTTTGCGGGTGGCCGTTCACTATGGCTGCCATTTGCTAAAACCGTCCCGGGTGATGCGGGTCGACGACCCGAACCGGCCGACGATTTTGGATAATCTGATAAAAGCCATCGGGGCCGAGCCGATTCATCATGAAAAGACGCTGCTCTGCTGCGGCCGCGCCTGCCTGACCGATGCCATTCCTGACCAGATGGTGGCTGAGATACTTGACACAATAAAAAGTCATAATGCCGATTGTATGGGGTTGATCTGCCCGACCTGTTTCGACGAGTTTGACCTGGGTCAGGTCGTTTTAGGGCGAAAACTTAACAAGACCTTCAACGTGCCGATTGTGTACTATTTCCAGCTTCTGGGGATTGCCCAGGGGCTTTCGGCCAATGAGGTCGGCCTGCATATGCACAAGGTCAAGGCCGACCGCCTGCTGGAAATGGCCACGGCCCAGTAAGGTCATTTTGATAGAGAAGACGTAAGACTCGAATCATTCACTGGCTCAGGCCCGACAAGCGGCCTGACAGGGGAGGCTCGTATGAAATTCTGGCGAACGCCGCTGGATATTCACAAACTCAAGATTCCCCGGGGTGAGCTGCACGTTATCAAGGAACGCTGCAAAGGGTGCGGTTTCTGTGTGGAATATTGCCCCAAGGGCGTTCTCAAACTCTCGGACGAGTTCAATTCCAAGGGATATCATCCGCCGACGGCGGTCAAACCGCAGGAATGCGTGAACTGCGACCTGTGCGAGATGCTCTGCCCCGACTTTGCCATTTATTGTGTCAGAGTGGAGGAAGAGGAAAAGGAGGTGGTTGCATGAAGGCCAATCCCAAGGGTGTCCTGACCGGCGCCCACTACCTCGACGGTAACCATGCCTGCGCCGAGGGCGCTATCGCCGCCGGCTGCCGGTTTTTCGCGGGTTATCCCATCACCCCCTCGACCGAAATCGCGGAGCGCGTGGCGCGGCGGTTTCCTCTTCTGGGCGGCGTCTTTATCCAGATGGAGGACGAACTGGCCAGCATGAACGCCATCCTCGGCGCCGCCTGGGGCGGCATGAAGACCATGAGTTGCACCTCCGGTCCGGGTTTTTCCCTCATGATGGAGAATCTCGGTCTGGGCATAATGCTGGAAACGCCTTGCGTCCTGGTCGACGTCCAGCGGGGAGGACCCTCGACCGGACTGCCGACCCTGCCCGGACAGGCGGATATGATGCAAGCCCGCTGGGGTTCGCACGGGGACTATGAGGTCATCGCCCTGGCACCCGATTCGCCACAGGAGTCGTTCGAGTTGACCATTCATGCCTTCAACCTGTCTGAAAAGTACCGCACGCCGGTACTGATCATGACCGACGAATGCGTCGGGCACATGACGGAGAGGGTTGTCATCCCCGAGGCCGACAAGATCGACCTTATCGAACGGCGTTTCACCGACAAGAAACCGGGCGAGGCCTGGCCGTTCGAATGGAACGACAACGGCAGCAGCGTCCCCCCGATGCTGCCGGTGGGAAAGGGATACCGGTTCCATATTACGGGACTGACCCATGACGTCCGGGGGTATCCGGTCATCAGCGCCGAGGCTCAGCACACCAATGTCAAACACCTGATCGACAAGATCAGAAACCACGTCGACGACATCATCTGGATCGAGGAAAAGGACACTGACGGCGCCGAGGTGGTGGTGATGGCGTACGGCATTTCCTCGCGGGTTATGCAGCCCGCCATCGCGCGGGCGAGGAAAGAGGGGATCAAGGTCGGGCAGGTCAAGCTGGTGACGGTGTGGCCCTTCCCCGAAAAGCGGGTCCGCGAGCTGGCCGCCAAAGTGAAGGCTCTGGTCATGGTGGAGATGAATTTCGGCCAGGTCTATTTTGAGATGGATCGCTGCGCCGCCGGAAAGTGCAAAACGCTCCTGGTGGGTCATGCCGGCGGGACGGTGCATAAACCAGATGAGATCTATAAGGCGATAAAGGAAGCTGTCAAATGAGCGTAGACATACAGCAACCCGCGAAAATTGAAGAACATCCGATGGAGAAGCTCCTTCGGATGGATCGGATGCCGCACATCTGGTGCCCGACGTGCGGGCTGGGCACCACCGTGACGGCGCTGGCGGCCGCGATCGAGAAACTGAAACTGGATCTCGATAAGGTGGCCATCGTCTCGGGAATCGGGTGCACCGGCCGTGTGGCCGGCTACATGAAGATCGACTCGTTCCATACCACGCACGGGCGGTCGATCCCGTTCGCCCTCGGTTTGCACATCGCCCGTCCCGACACCAAAGTAATCGTCTTTTCCGGCGACGGCGATTTGATCTCCATCGGCGGCAATCACTTCATTCACACCGCCCGGCGCAACGCCGACATAACGGTAATCTGCGTCAACAATTTCATCTACGCCATGACCGGCGGGCAAACGGCGCCGACGACGCCGATCACGGCCAAGTCGGCCACGTCGCCGTACGGGTGCTACGAGCATCCGTTTAATCTGCCGCTTCTGGCGGCCTCGTCAGGGGCGGTCTACGTGGCGCGGTGGACGGCGTTGCATATCCGCCGCCTGACCAACGCCATCGCCGAAGCGATCACCAAACCCGGCTTTTCATTTGTGGAAGTCATCGCCCCGTGCTCGACGTTGTACGCGCGGCTCAACAAGCTCGGTTCCGGTCTTGACCTGATGCGGTTCTATCACGACAACAGCGTCATCAAGCACGGCGCGGACCCGAAGGACGTCGATATCACTTTCCAGTCAAAAATCACCGTCGGCAAGTTCGTCGACATCGACAAGCCGACGTACCTCCAGTGCTACAACGACGGCCACAAGCGGGTGTTCGGCGACAAGTTCACGCCTTACGGAGGGGTCCATGGCAACCAGTGAAATTAGAATTACCGGTTTCGGGGGTCAGGGAGTCATTCTGTGCGGTTATATCATCGGCAAGGCGGCCTCAATCTTCAGCAATCAGCACGCCACCATGACCCAGAGTTTCGGCCCGGAGGCGCGCGGCAGCGCCTGCAGCTCCCAGGTCCTTATTTCCGATGACCGCGTCCTGTATCCGTACGTGACGGCGCCCGATATCATGATCGCCATATCCCAGGATGGATACATGACCAACCGGAAGACCATGGGCGAAAACTGCATCCTGATCTATGAAAAAGACATGGTCAAGCCGCAGGATCTGGGTCCGAAAATGAAAGCCTTTGGTATTCCGGCGACCCGTCTGGCCGAACAGCTGGGGCGGAAGATCGTCCTCAATATCGTCATGCTCGGATTTTTTGGCGCCGTTACCGGCGTTGTCCCCCGCGAGGCGTTGCGCAAGGCGGTGGAGACGTCGGTTCCCGAAGGAACGCAGGAGTTCAATCTCAAGGCGTTCGACACGGGATATGACTACGCCAAGCAGATGAAGGCCGAAGCGGTAAACGTTGGGTAACCGCGCATCTGCGGTAGATATTGCATCTGGAGGAAAGTGAAATGGCCCCGAAGCCCAAACAGGACAAAGGGGTTTTAGTCCTCGGTGGTGGAATTGCCGGTATTCAGGCGGCGCTCGATCTGGCGGCGTCCCGGGTCAAGGTGTATCTCGTCGAGAAATCACCCACCCTGGGCGGCCGGATGGCGCAGCTTGACAAGACATTCCCCACCATGGACTGCGCCATATGAATTCTGGGGCCACGGATGATGGATGCCGGTCGGCATCCCAATATCGAGGTCCTGACCAACTCGGAACTGATCCGGCTGGATGGTGACGCCGGGAATTTCCGAGCCGTGGTGCGCCGTCATCCCCGGTACGTGAACCAGGATCTGTGCACCGGGTGCGGCCAATGCGCTGAGGATTGCCCGGTCATCGTTCCCAATGCGTTCGAAATCGGGATGGGAGCGCGAAAGGCGGTCTATCTGCCGTTTGCCCAGGCGGTGCCCAAAACGTATATCATCGATCGCGAGAATTGCCTCAACGGCGAGTTTTTGGTCTGCAATAATTGCGTCGCCAAGTGCGACCGCAACGCCATCAATTTCGACGACCCCGGCAAGGACATGGAGTTGAACGTCGGTTCCGTGGTGGTCGCCACCGGTTTCGACACATATGACGCCACGGCCATTTCCAGCTACGGCTACGGCTTGTTCGACAATGTCCTGACCAATATGGAGCTGGAACGAGTGCTCAACGCCACCGGTCCGACGCGGGGCCATATCGTGCGGCCGTCGGATCACAAAGTCCCCAAGAAGATCGCCTTTATCCAGTGCGTCGGTTCCCGCGGCGAGGGAAAAGAAGCCGGGTGCCAGTACTGCTCCCGCTTCTGCTGCATGAATGCCATTAAAGATTGCATGCTGGTCAAACAGCACGAACCGGATATTGAAGAACTGGTGATTTTCTACATCGACATGCGAGCAGCAGGCAAGGGGTTTGAAGAGTTTTACCAGCGGTCGCACAACGTGCCGGAACTGAAATACGTCCGCGGCCGACCCTCCAAAATCCTCCAAGACCCAAAAACGAAGGATTTGTTCGTCTACGTCGAGGACGGCGAACTCGGCAAGGTCAGCACAGTGCGGGTCGATATGGCGGTTTTGTCGGCCGGAGCCGTGGCGTCTTTCTCAAACCCGGCTTTGGCCAAAGTGCTGGGGATCGCCCTTGATGATAACGGATTCTTCCAGGTCAACCCCCAGATCAACTCCCCTCTGCAGACATCTCGAGACGGCGTCTATATCTGCGGCTGCGCCGCCGGAATCAATGATATTTCGGACTCGGTGGCGCAGGCCTCCGGAGCCGCCGCCGAGGCCGGAAAATTCGTCGCCAAGCATCGCGTCGAGGAAAAGCCGGTCGAAATCAAAGAGGTTGACATCTCCGGTCCGCCGCGCGTCGGAGTCTTTCTTTGCCATTGCGGCATCAATATCGCCGGTGTGCTGGATATCGCCGCGCTGGAAGAATATGCCAAGACCATCCCGGACGTGGTGTACATTGAGAACAGCACCTTCCTCTGCTCGGAAGAGGGTCAGCGCCGGATTCAGGAAAAGATAGCCGAGGAGCATCTGACGCGAGTCGTGGCGGCCGCCTGCACCCCACGGACGCATGAACCGATTTTTCGCGAAACCTGCCAGCAGGCCGGGCTTAATCCCTATCTGTTCGAAATGGTCAACGTACGCGATCAGTGCTCCTGGGTGCACACCTACGTCCCCGATCTGGCCACGCGCAAGGCGATGGATATGATCCGCATGGGGATCGCCCGCGCGCGGCATTTGCAGCCGTTATACGAGCAGCGGATTCCGATCGACCAGAGCGCGTTGGTGATCGGCGGCGGCGTGGCCGGCATGACGGCCGCCCTGCAGCTTGACGCCCAGGGTGTGAAGGTTACGCTCCTCGAAAAAGAAGGCCGTCTGGGCGGGCGGCTCAACGACCTGACCAGGATCTATCCGGTCGATTTGTCCGCCTACGACCTGGTTTCCGCTCTGGCGGGGAAGGTCCAATCCGGCCGTATCGAGGTCATGACCTCAACCGAGGTCACGGCGATCTCCGGCTTTGTCGGGAATTTTGAGGTGGAGACGACCAACGGCCGATTCAAGGTTGGTTCGATTATCGTCGCCACCGGAGCCGACGTCTATCGCCCCGTCGACGAGTTCGGCCACGGCCGGTATGCCAACGTCATCACCAATCAGGAGTTGGAGAATATCCTCCATTCGACCCGGGGAAAGCTGGAAATAAAAGGCAAGGCGCCCAAGGCGGTAGTCTTCATTCAATGTGTCGGGTCCCGCAATCCCGACGCGAACGCGGCCTGTTCACGGTACTGCTGTCCGACGACCATCAAGCAGGCGATTCAGTTGCGCAAGAATGGCGTTGACGTTTTGGTTATGCATCGCGACATGCGGACGGTCGGAGCCAAGGCGGAAGAGCAATATCGTCACGCCCGCGAGTTGGGGGTGAAGTTTGTCCGGTACACTCCGGAAAGGCAGCCGAAAGTGATCGGCAACGGCAAGCAGGCGGAGAAGGTGCAGATTGCCGAGTTGGCGCTTGACCGCACCCTTGACATTCCGGTCGACTTTGTCGTCCTGGCGGCGGGGATGATCCCCAACGAGCAGAGCACCGCCACGCTGCAGAATATTCTCAAGATTCCGCGCGGCAGCGACGGATTTTTCATGGAGCGGCACGCCAAGCTTGGCCCGGTCGAAACCACCACCGAGGGCGTATTTTTGGCGGGCTGCGTCGGCGGGCCGAAGGATATCGCCGACTCCATCGCGCAGGGTGCGGCGGCAGCGGCCAAGGCGGTGTCGTTGCTCTGTCGCGACACGGTCAAGCTGGAGCCGACCACCTGTATCGTCAATCAGTCGCTCTGCCGGGCGTGCGGCCAGTGCGTGGAGATTTGCCAATATCACGCGCCGGCTCTGGTCGATATCGGCAGCGGTCTCAAAGCGGCCCAAATCAACCAGGCGCTGTGCAAGGGTTGCGGCACCTGCGCCAGCTGGTGTCCCACCGGGGCGATCCAAGCGCTGCATTTCACCGATGACCAAATCGATTCCATGATGGAAGCATTGCTGGTAAGCGGAGCATAAAGTATGGCTACGAAAGCCGCGACAAGTAAGAAAAAGAAAGAAACCAAAAAGGACTTTGTCCCCAATATCGTGGCCTTTGCCTGCAATTGGTGCAGTTACGCCGGGGCCGATACGGCGGGCGTCAACCGGGTTCAGTATTCGCCCAATTTCCGCGTCATCCGCACCATGTGTTCCGGGCGGGT
>Ga0315277_10011664_pt1 | contig 11051 bp, 13 predicted proteins | sample YL17G05_15_MG_FD_203695 | JGI IMG/M metagenome (GOLD analysis project Ga0315277, IMG submission 203695) | Sediment microbial communities from Yellowstone Lake, YNP, Wyoming, USA - YL17G05_15 | ecosystem: Environmental > Aquatic > Freshwater > Lake > Sediment | place: USA: Wyoming | collected... | reverse complement strand
CAAGCAATGTCATGTAGACGGCTGAGGCTACGGCGCATAACGCTTCGTTGGAACAGATGTTAGATGTGGCTTTTTCGCGTCTGATGTGTTGTTCACGGGTCTGCAGGGTCATGCAGAACCCTTGTCTGCTTCCGTCTTGGGTTGTTGTTAGTCCGATTATGCGTCCAGGCATCTGCCGTATCAGGTTCATGTCATCCTTACAGGCCATAATGCCCAAGAGCGGTCCGCCGAAATTCATTGCGTTGCCTAAAGGTTGAGCTTCTCCTATGACTATGTCTGCACCGTAATCGCCCGGTGGCTTTAGAATCCCAAGCGAAGTTGGGTCGACGCCGGCTACTAGGAGTGAGTTGTGACCGTGGGTTATGTTGCTGATCTCGTCGACTTGTGACTCGATAAATCCGAAGTAAGAAGGGTTTTCGATGTAAACGGCTGCTGTTTTGTGGGAAATTTTCTTTTTCAAATCGTCTAGACAGATTTGCCCACTCTCTTTGTCGTAGGTAATTCGGTTGATTGTTATTCCAGCTGGTTTAGTGTACGCTTGAAGCGTGGCAGCTCTTTCCGGATGGATAATTTTTGGAATTAGAATCTCGTTTCGTCCAGTTTTTCGAGTTGCCATTCGTGCCGCTTCTCCTAGAGCTGAGGCCCAGTCGTACATGGAGCAGTTGGAAACTTCCATGTTGGCCAACTCGCAAATCATGCTCTGATATTCGAACAGGATCTGGAGCATGCCCTGCGAAATCTCAGGCTGATAAGGCGTGTAGGCCGTGAGGAGTTCACTGCGTTGGACGATTTCCTTCACAACCGCCGGCACGTAATGAGGCCAGCAACCGGCACCCAAAAACACAGGCATTCCGTCACAGGATCTGTTTTTCGAGAGAAGACTTTCCACGTGGCGTTTGACTTCAAACTCGGACATAGCTTCGGGCAGTTTCAGAGGTTTTCGTAGGCGATATTTCTCAGGAACGTCGGCGTAGAGTTCGTCTATGTTCTTTATACCCAGCTCACGCATCATTTCCTGCTTGATTTCAGGCTGAGAGTTTGGGATGTAAGGGTGGTTGCATTTGCCCAAGACAGTCACCGTTGGGAATTAAGACTAGATTGCTCATGCTTCTTTAAGCTTTTTCAGGTTTTGCCTGCTTCTAGTCAGTGTAAAGGTAGATGTGGCTTATCGTTGATTGCTGCCTTTTCAAACGTCTTTTTCATAGTTTATTGTTTATAACTTTTAAATAGGATGATGTTCCATGTTGTTTTGGAGAACTTATGATGAAGTATGACTATGAAGAACTGCTGAAGCGTGCGCGGGCGCAGATTCCAGAGGCCACCCTTAAACAAGAGCGGCTTGAGCTACCCAGGCTTCAGTATGGCGTAATTGGCATGCGCACGATCATATTCAACTTTAAGGAAATTGCAGAGATGCTCAACCGTGACCCGATGCACATGCTGAAATTCCTGTCTGGCGAGATGGCCACGGCTGCAACGACGCAGGGAACAAGGATAATCTTTCAGGGAAAATTCCGGCGAGACTCGATTGAAAGACTCTTTGAAAGATATGTTGAGAGCTTTGTTACTTGCCCGATTTGTAAGCGACCTGACACGAAAATTACCAAGGAGAAGCGTGTGTCTTTCCTTGTGTGTGAGGCTTGTGGCGCGAAGTCTTCGATTAAGCAATTGTAAGAGAGTTTGAACATTGGAAGTGTACATGAAGCTGAAGAAGATCGGTAGAAACGTATTGCTTGCCATGTGTGACTGCGAGCTTCTTGGAAAGACTCTGCGTGAGGGCAAGATCGTTTTTCAGGTTAAGGAAGACTTTTACCGAGGCGCCAGAGTAGACGTTGACGAAGCAGTTTGCATGATAGAGAACTCGACTATTGTGAATATGGTTGGGAAGAACGTTGTTAAGAAAGCCATTGAAAAGGGTTATGTGCATCCTGAGGCGGTGCTGAAAATCGAAGGGGTTCCGCATGCACAGATTGTGAAGTTCTGAACTGCCATTCTTGAGGTTTTTGGCTCCTATGGCTATTCTTCTTTCGTCCTTGGCTCATGAACCTTTATCAACACTAAGACCAATGACGGGATTAGCGCGCGCTTATGGATAATCGATTAGTATACGATTAGATTTCGAATTTCTCCAGTATTTTTCGCTCTTTTTCTCCAGTTATCTCAGCCACAACATGAATATAGTTTGCAAGTCCTGAATTCGCAAGCCTTGGTTTCAGCAACTGGTCGATCTGAAAGATGCCTGCAGGATTGGACATTGTAATGTTTACGATAACTGGTTTCTCATCGCCTTCTCGAATGTCCACTTTTTCAATTGAAAGTGCAGAAACAGAATGAATGTCCACCTTTCCAGCTTGGAAAGGTATTCGGGCTCTTCCTTTTTCCATGTCTAAAGCATCTGCGACCCGCACGATACCTGCCTCCAAAGTCAAGGGTTTGCGCGGTTCTTCATGAGAGACGATCGCATGCAACACTTCAGAGAGAATGATCGTTCGTTGTTCCTCAACGTAAATGCCCTTCAGATGTTCCTCGATGAACCCCAAGGCTAAGAGCGCACCATATAGCTCGTGCCCATCTCTTATAACCGTCATGCCTAGGTCATGAAAAATGGAGCCGAGCACTACAACCACTTCAGCATCTTCGTTTTTCATGCCGTAATTTTTGACGATGCTCGGCACGACCTTTTTCTCAACAAGAATTCTCAGCAGCCTCAGTGCAGAATTAGCCACGATCTTGACGTGCGTGGGACCATGATCGCTGTAGCCCATGCGATCGATTGCCATAATATTCGCGCATTTCCACAGTGTCTGCAACTTCACGTCTCTTTTAACTTCGCTGATAACATCTCGCAGCTTCTCATTATCTCGAAACGGTATATTGAAAACATACGCTGACACTTTAGCACACCGTGCCTAGTAGTGTTCATATCAAGATTTAAAGCATTAACGCAAAAGAATTTACAATGCTCACACATCAATTCTGTGGAGATTTCTCCCCGCAATCCCCCTCTTTTCTATGCTTCGAAATGCCTCCAGCTGAACGTGTTTACTGTTCGGTTCTGGTTTTGCGTGTGAGAACCTTCTGTGCTACCTCTGCAACGTTAACTTTCAGAAGTATGATCGTCACGGCTATGGTTAGGACTATCGAGATTATCATTAGCGCCTCTTGGCTTGTGATGTCAGTCAGTAGGTCCTGACTGAATCTTCCGAGGTAGGCTCCTGCGATGGTGATTGAGAGTTTTCCTGTAAAGTAGGCGACGTAGAATTTTGCTGGATTATATTTCAAGAGGCCCAACGGTATGACCACGGGCTCGTCGGGCAAAGGTGTCGCTGCCACTGCAAAAAGAGCTACGAAGCCCCAGCGTCGAAGCCTCGGCGCTATGGCGTCGAGCCGCTTTCTGCGCTGTTCCCCAATGTGGGCGCCTATGAAAAAAGTGATTATGTAATGGATAAACTTGGCAGTGGCCGCGCCGATTGCAACCAAGAAGCCTATGCTTACGGGATCTGCGCTACTGAGTATTGCAGCATTGGACGCGATGAAGAGATTAGATGGGCCTGCGAAGGGAATGAGGTTTAGAACAAAGGAAGTAAAGAGTATTGTTAGGAGCTCGATGAGTGAAGCCAAATGTGTTGAGCCTGCCATGCGTTTTTCGGGGCTTACGCCTATGAGTAGTAACATTGGACATGTTTTTGATGTTTATGCTTTTGCTTTCTAAGAGCTTTAGGTGGTTATAGTTAGTGATGGGGCGCTGGGACCTGCACTTGCGATTTTCTATAATAATCAGCCTATCAACTGCATCAAAGCTGTCTATTGTAGAGGATCCGCTTCCTAGTATTTGACGCTGAGGTAAAGCAATACAGATAGTGCTGCAAGTGTAAACAGGTCTGGCAGCATGGCAAATGGTCCTAGACCAAACGCCCGGAAACCAAAAGCCCACATCATGAAGGGATTAGAGACAAGAGCATTCATAAGAAAGACCATTGAGAATATTATCAATCCAATTGTGAATTCTGAACGTGTCTTCCGATATATAGTAACATACGTGACCAATAGGAATACTGAAAGCGTCACGTTGATCGTGGAAACTACCGTCTTTATGGTATAGAACAACTCTATGTCGCCGCGAATATATTCCGGAGGCGGCAGATGACGCTCAAACGGAAAAGGTGGAGTCGGCGGAAGCCACGTGAACGCAGCCCAAAGTGCTGCTAGAATAGCTATCACTAATAGAGTTGCAAGTAGTAACCCGGTTCTCATGTTTCTGTTCATACGATGCTCCATTTGTTTTACTCCTTTTTCTACTTTTTCCAGATTTTCTTCAGAATCTCCTCGAACAAGGCGTAATTGTCCTCCATTCCGGGCGAAAGGAAGTATGTAGTGCCATATCTATCTCCAGCAGACGTGATAATTCTGTTTTTCTCAAGAACCACAAGGTGATGCCTTATAGTTCTGTAATCCATTTCAAGCAGGTTTGCAAGTTGATTTGCGTTTTGCGGGGTCTCCTTTAGGGTTTCGATTATTTTGGCACGAGTTGCGCCACCTCTGGTGCCCGCGATCAGCCATCCAAGTAAGTACTTGAATGGACGCGCACTAGCAGCCATCCAATCCGCTCCGCGTAGACTGAAGATTTCAGTTAAAGCTATTTAGGCTATAGTAATAAACATGTGCCTCATTTTTCGGGCACTCAGACCCGGTTAGAATTTGGCAAAATTAGGAATAGAATCGGGTTCAATTCTGAAAAATCTCTTAATAAACCGGTCACATTCAAACAGACAGGAAAACTGAAAAAGAGGTGACGAAATGACAGGAGTGAAGTGCTGTCCAAAATGCGGTTCCACCAACGTCAACTTCCTCGTGTTCTACCGTCCTTCAACTTGGAAATGCTTAGACTGCGGCTACGAAGGTGCCTTCATAATCGAAGACAGCGGGATTGCAGGAAAAATGCATGACCCCTGGCAAAAACGATGCAACATCATTGACTGGATTGCAGGAGAACCTCGCATGGACAACTGGGACGGATCGGTTGACACGCTACAAAAAGCGTTTGGAACAACATGACGCCAATCACTTGCCGAAACAACAGCTTCGCAGCATTGGGACCATAACAAGAGTGACTACTTCCCCCAACATTTTCCCTCTCCTTTCTCCTGTCTCTCTTGTCTGGTCCCAATCAGCGACTTTTTGTTTGTTTTGAAATGACTTTTCGGTATCGTCAAGTTTTTCCTCTTTTGAAGCCGCCAGAATACAAGAGCATACCCATATTCTCGTCAAACTCCTGAGGTATATCAGCAGGAATATCAGGGGCATCTGGTTGGCAGACATTCTGGTGCTGTGCCTCTCGTTAGGATGCCAAGTGAACATCCACAGCGCTACAACACGCTTCGAATTTTGGCGGTGAGCCTGCATAGTGCCTCTTCACGGCTCCGTGCTGCAAGTGTGACCTGAGATTAGGTAGAGAATTGGGTATAATTCTGAAAAACGGTTTAGTAACCGATTGCGTCGAGTAGACAATACGACCAAGAAGGGAGGTGGCGTTAATGTGTAGTAGCAAGCCCGTAATCCCATTGCTGGCGAAGACCGTTGCAAAAGCCACAATTTCTCTTTCCTCCTTTCTTGGTTATTTTTCTCTGGCTCATTTGGAAGGATGAAGTTTATGGGTGTCTTAACCAGAGCAGTTAGGAATGTTTCGAGAAGAAAAATGCGTGCTTTGCTTGTGATAATCGCACTAGGCTTCTCTATGGCGATTATGGTCTCTGTTCCCGCGGGTATCGTGGCAAACCAAAAGGCCGCGCAGAGTATGACTGCGAATTTCAACAGTACACTGACCACTATGCAGGAACAGATCAACAAGACGGCTACACTGATAGAATGTCAGACTTCTAGAGGCATGTTCTCCGGTGGACCACCTGGATTTTCGCCTGGGGGATCGGAGCAACAGCAAACGTATGTGGAGGAATCTGTTGCCAATGAGATTCGTTCTATTAGCGGTGTCAAGGACGTTGTGGAATTCCTCACAGTCTCATCCAAAGAGACAACTTCGGAAACCATAAATGGACCTGGGGGAAGAACCTTCACGATTTCCAGACCTGTCTATACGATTACGGGGGTTACTTTGATTTCCTCTTTCATTGACGGCTATTCCATACTGCCAACGAACATAACGGCAGGCAGAAACCTCCGCCAAGGAGATAGCGGAGTCGTTCTCTTGAATCCAAACCTGACGGCCTATTTAGGAGTGGGAGTTGGTGACAAGGTGGAAATTTACGGGGAATCCTTCTTGGTGGTTGGAGTTTGTGACGAGGCGGGTCAGGGACGCTTTGAAGCAAGAAGCGCATACATGAACATAACTGACGCGCAGACGGCAGCAAGCCTCACGGGAAACCTGAGCAGGCTTGACGTGTACGCGGAGAACGTTTCTTATGTGGACAGTATAGCCGAAGTAATAAGCCTGGCGTACACAAGTCTTCAGGTCACGACTTATAAGGACCGCTTGAGCCAACTGGACAACACGCAAACCATGTACAACGAGACACTGGCGAGTGCTCAGGCAACCGTCAGCCAGACGGAGACAGTCGCAACCCAAGAAATTATGATTGCGGTCGTGGCGACAAGCCTGATTGTCTTGTTGTTTATGCTGTATACTGTGCGCGAGAGGACCAAGGAGATCGGTACGCTCAAGGCAATAGGCTTCAGCAACTGGAACGTGATGAGCCAGTTTGTGTTCGAAGGAATGCTGCTGAGTCTCGTAGCTGGCGTGGTGGGCATCGCGATAGGAACCGTCGGGGCTCCTCTTCTGTCCGGGATTCTCCTTCCTCAAATAAGCCCGTTCGGTTCACGCGGCAACTCCCAGTTCCAGCCAGGAGGTGCGAACGCTGGCAATTTTGGCAACTTCGGAATACTGGGCGTATCGACTGTCACGGTGACGCCCGGCCTTCAAACGATGCTGATAGCCATCGGGGCGGCTGTGCTGCTCGGAGCCTTGGGCAGTTTGTACCCGGCTTGGAGAGCTGCGAGAACAAGACCTGCAGAGGCGATGAGATATGAGTGAGGCTGTCCTGAGAACTGAGAAATTGTTCAGGACGTATGAGATGGGCAAGCGCAAAGTTCCGGCCTTGAATGACCTGAATCTTCAGGTGAACAGGGGCGAGTTCGTTGCGATCATGGGGCCGTCTGGTTCGGGCAAGACGACTCTGCTGAATGTTCTGGGTTGTCTCGACAAGCCTACTAGTGGAAAGGTAGTCCTAGACGACGTTGACGTTGCAAACCTGCCGGAAAGAGAACTCTGCAAGATAAGGAGGGACAAAATCGGGTTTGTCTTCCAGACTTTCAATCTATTGCCATACCTGAATGCAGCCGAAAACGTGGAATTGCCGATGGAAAATACGAAGAAAACCAGGAGTGAAAGAAGAAAGAAGGCTCGGGAGCTGCTGAGAATGGTGGGGTTAGAGGGGCGAGAAGAGCATAGACCACAGCGACTGAGCGCGGGAGAGCAGCAAAGAGTGGCGATTGCTAGATCATTGGCAAACGATCCAGCCATAATTTTGGCAGATGAACCCACAGGAAATCTGGATACTCAAAACAAGTACGAAATCGTAAGGCTTCTTGCCAGCCTGAACATCAAACAAAAAACAACGATCGTAATGGTCACGCACGACAGTCACGTAGCTTCGCACACCGAAAGGATGCTGTTTCTAAAGGATGGGAAAATCGTGAATGAAAAGCAAGGACTTCATCTGACGAAAAAGAAGCTCAGTTGTCCGCATTGTGGAAACAAAATTCAACCTAATGAGGAGAAGTGCTCTATCTGCGGAAAAAGACTACTGAATCCCAAGGAAGTTTTGATATGAAGGAAATGTCTGAAATCGCAAAACAGAGAAGTTCTGCGCTCGAAAACCAACGCGTCCAAGTTGAAACTACAAGGAGGTAACTGTGATGACAAACAGTCAGGAGCCTAAGTCAAAACGTTACCCGATAGTTCTTCTAGTAGCGATTGTAATTCTAAGCCTGCTTGCAGGAGGGTTGCTAGGCTATTCAATTGGCTATTCGATCATTATTGGGAGAATCAATGATCTGCAGACCCAGATGTCAGCCCTGCCTCAACAGAATGCTACCTACTTTTTGGGTGAAAACGTCTCGCTTTCACAGTTGTATGAACAAGTAAAAGAGTCTGTAGTGGTTATCCGAGGGCAAGAGTTGCAATATGACGTTTTTCACCGTCCATACTACTCGGAAGTTCAAGGTTCAGGGTTCGTCTTCGACCTAACGGGCAAGATCGTGGTTGTTACAAACTATCATGTGGTGCAAAACGCGATCGATATTACCGTAACCTTCGCAAACGGAAACGGATATTCCACTAACGTGTTGGGCTCTGACCCATATGAAGACTTGGCGGTTCTTTCTGCTGCAAATGCGCCGCAGAGCGAATTGAAGCCTCTACCAATTGTCGGTTCGTCGACTTTGGAAGTTGGCGATCCCGTGATCGCAGTTGGCAATCCTTACGGGTTGGCTGGTTCAATGACTACCGGCATAGTAAGCGCGCTTGGCAGAACGATCACCGAAGACATGACAGGCGGATATCCAATAGCCAGTGTCATCCAAACTAGCACGCCTATAAATCCAGGAAACTCGGGAGGCCCACTTCTGAACTATCAAGGTCAGGTTGTTGGAATAACGACTGCCATTGTGAGTGATTCGCAGGGATTAGGTTTTGCCATTCCGTCTAGCACTATACTACGAGAGATCAATTCACTAGTGACGAAAGGCTCATATGTTCAGCATTCTTGGCTGGGCGCATCAGGAACAGACATGACTTACGAGATCGCGCAAGCGATGAACACAAACGTGACTTACGGATGGTTGATCACAAGCGCTTCAAACTGGACAGGTCTGCAAGGTGGAACGAAGCAAGTTGTGGTTGCAGGGGCACTGGTGACAGTTGGGGGCGACATTGTAATAGCAATCAACGGAACCAGAATAATTAGTATCGATGATCTCTCAACCTATTTGGAAGAATACACTTTGCCAAGTCAAACAATTGACGTAGCGGTAGTGCGAAACAACCAAGTAACGATCATCGCAGTAAAGCTGGAAACACGACCAAAGCCGAGCGCCTCATGAGCTCTCTGATTGTATGAAAACTGACTGGTTCCGTCTTGAGTGCCGATTCTTCTATGCATATTTCAGTCTGCTGCAAATCACGAGGAAACGTTTATGATTTTCCGCGGCTTGGTAACGCAATTAGACAACGAAGCCTTCTTGTAGCGTTGTAATGCCAGATAAAGTATGTTACTGCTTTTGGCTTTGGCATAGAGCTTTATTTCACAAATGTTATCCATTCGCACAGCCATAGATCGTCACTTGAAGAGTAGAGGCATTTGAAGAGATCATTTCCATTGGTTCTGGTGTTTCTCTTTCTGGCAACTGCGCTAGTAGTCGGAACAACTTCCGATCATTATCCATCCTCGGGATCGTTGGGAGAGGATCCAGTTGTTGCTGGCATGATACTGAAGGTGAGCGAAACTGAGATTTATGAAACCACATATTGTCTACAGAATTTTGGAACACGAAGCTACAGTTCTGCCGGGAATATTGATGCAGGAACCTATCTTTTCAACAGGTTCAGTAACATTTCTGGGCTGACTGTGGAATATCAGGGCGGAGACTTCAGGAATATCATCGCGACTCTCCCTGGCGTTGACGTGACGTCTGACAAGCTTTATGTTGTGGGGGCGCATTATGACAGCCGATGTTATGCTGACCCAAACAACGCTCCTGGCGCCACTGATAATGCTGGAGGATGCGCCATCGTGCTTGAGTTTGCGAGAATAATGAGCCAGTATAGATTTAACCATACAATAAAGTTCGCTTGTTGGAACGCAGAAGAGGACGGCGTTCTCGGAAGCAGTGATTACGCGAAATATGCGTCTGAGAACTCTCTTAACATAGGACTTTATGTAAACTTTGATTCGTCATGCTATGATCCTCGCAATGAATTTGTTCTTGACATATTGTACGACCAGAATTCCATGTGGGCTTCAGATCTTATGACCCTGCACAACAGCATCTATTGCATCGGTCTCACGCTTACATACAATGCTCAAGGTTGCGGGAGTGATCACAGAGCGTTTTGGAATTACGGCTATGCGGCAGTCATGACACGTGAGCGGGAATATGGACCTATGCATACCGAATACGATACGGTTGATAAGATTTCAACAATGTTCGCAAAGAAAAACGGTCAGTTAGGCATGTCGGTGCTTGCAAAACTTGCTGAGCACGCGCCATAAGAGGCTGTTTCCTCTTCTTTTTTTGATATGCAGTATGCATATGCCAAGGCTCTGGACGAAGAGAACAAGCCACAAGGCAGGATTTGACTTAGCGCGTTACAATGACAAAGAGCAATTCGCAATATGCAGAAAGAGAAGATAGAAAAAGCTAAGGTATTAGGAATTCTCACATTGGTTTGAAGTGATATCTGGGCCATTGTGGCCAGTTTTGGGTTGGCGTGCATCCTTCGAACACGATCTCTAATGGCATTCCTATCTTCACCTTGTCAAGCGGCGCTTCTTTTATCATTCCCGGCACTTTCGTCCCGTTCTCAAGTTGGACTATTCCCATCGCGTAGGGCGCCATTGACTGGAACTGCGCCGGAGCAATATGAATAATCGTGTAAGTCAGCAACTTTCCTTTCGTCGGAATTTCCGTCCACTCAAACTCTTTCGAGAAACAACAGTCACACATGGGTCTAGGTGGAAAGTGGACTTTTCCGCATTTCTTGCATTTGCCGCCCATCAATTTTCCTTGGCTCATGCACTTGCACAGTTGCTCTATAGTGAAAGGCTCTTGCCCGCTCACCTATCAGTCCCTCCTGTAAATGTGCACCGTCGCGGTCCCGCCAGAACCGCCAACATTGTGCGACAAGCCGATCTCCGCGTCCTTGACTTGCCGCTTATCCGCTTGCTCAGTCAACTGCAAATACATCTCATAGGCTTGCGCCGTTCCGGTCGCGCCAACTGGATGCCCTTTCGATTTCAGTCCGCCACTGGTGTTGACAG
>Ga0315277_10011663_pt1 | contig 11051 bp, 12 predicted proteins | sample YL17G05_15_MG_FD_203695 | JGI IMG/M metagenome (GOLD analysis project Ga0315277, IMG submission 203695) | Sediment microbial communities from Yellowstone Lake, YNP, Wyoming, USA - YL17G05_15 | ecosystem: Environmental > Aquatic > Freshwater > Lake > Sediment | place: USA: Wyoming | collected... | reverse complement strand
GTGCCTGCAGGTCCTCCACCTCCAAGTGCGTGTAGCGCTGCGTGGTAGTGACCCAGGCATGGCCCAACAGTTCCTGCACTGCCCGCAGGTTGGGCCGGGCGCGCAGGGCGTGGGTGGCGAAGGTGTGCCGCAGCAGGTGCGGCCCGGAGCGATCGGTGATGCCGGCCGCCCGCAGATACCGATTCACCAACAGCGCAATGCCCCGTACCGAGAAGCGGTCTCCATTGCGGTTCAGGAAGAGCGCTGGCTCCGCATCATCCCGGTCGGCGAGATAGGCCAGCAGCGCGTCGGCCGCAGGGCGGTTGATGGGCAGCCGATGGAGCCGCCGCCCCTTGCCCACCACCTGGAGTGCGCTCCAGCCTTCCGCCGGCAGGCGCACGTCCTCGCGACTCAGGGCACACAGCTCCCCCACCCGCAGACCGGTGTTATAGAGCAGCATTAGGATGGCGTAGTCGCGTCGGCCTATGGGTGTCATGGTGTCAGGCAACGAGAGAAGACTTTGGACTTCGGCGACGGTAAGGTGCTTGGGTGCCAGCGCCGGACCCAAGCGGATCGAGCGCAGGGTCTGGGCGGGGTTCTTTTCCAGTCGGCCCTCCTCGAAGAGGAAGCGGCAGAAGGAGCGCGTCGCCCCAATGGCGCGGTTGATGCTCGACGGGGATCGGCCGGCCTGCTGTCGTGCCTGTGGCAGACTCGCCGTGGCGAGCTGGCGGCGGAAACACTCCCGCAGGTCCGCCGGCCGCACTTCGCTAAGCGGCCCAGGCAATGACGCCAGCAGTGCCTGCAGATCCCTGCGGTAGGCCCCGATCGAATGCGGCGACCGCCCCTCCAGCGCCAGCGCCCCCAGGAACTCCTCTAACCACTGCTCGTTTGACCGCCGACCATTCTGCTGCCTCCTCGCCATCCTGTCCTCTCCCTATGGTTAGTGTCGAAGTACTTCCGATAAGTCTATTGATCGGATGCACAAGGAAGTCAAGGCGATTCTGGGTCCGGTAGTACGGCAAGCAATCCCAACAGGAGCCCAAACGCGGCGACAGCGCCAACCGGCCGCCGAAAGCTCGACACGGGCGCACGTGGCGCCGTTCGTGGCCGTGTACGGTGCTCCGCAGGCGTCCCTGCAAAAGGGGTAATCAGAAGGACCAAACGTGGGGCACAGGGAAAACGTCCGGTGGGGGAGCAGTTGCCCAGGATGCTCATGGGTGACCGCCCGGGAAGGGGGTTCCTACCGTGCAGCGTGAGGCCGTTCTCGCATGCTGGGCGAAGACGCGTCGCGGCACGCCAGGCTTCCACCCGCTGGTCTCCCACATGCTCGACTCTGCGGCGGTATGCGGCGCGCTCGGCACTCGGCCTTGCCGTTCAGCTCCCTCGCCCAGCCATACTGCTCCTACATCGTAGCCCTGCATGATATTGGCAAGGCCGACCCCAGGTTCCAGAACAAGGACGCGGAGCGAGTCGCTGCCTTGCGGACCCTCGGACTCACGTTGTCCGACCGCGTCGTAGCCTTCCGCCACGAGTCACGCTCGTTCGAGTGGGTTCGGGAACCCCGCTACCCGGCACACGAACCACATACGGGAACGAGGAAGCCATGAACGAGAGACCCACAAACTACAACCTGCTCGTAGAGCAGTGGATCCCCATCCTGATGACCGATGGGAAGTGCGGTCGCATCGGCATCAGGGATGCGCTGACGCAAGCAGGCCGGATTCGGCAGATCGCAGCGAGCAACCCCATGGACCGTGTGGCAATCCTGCGGTTCCTGCTCGCGTTGCTGTATTGGTGCAAGGGAAACCCGGCGGACGAAGGCAGGGGAACTTCCGGCGACGCATTCCCTGCGGATTGGTTTCTCAAACTCAATGACAATGAAGACTGCTTCAACCTTCTAGGTGAGGGGAAGCGGTTCTATCAGGATCGTGCCGCACGAAGAAGCCGGGCCGCTACGGATCTCATCCAGGAGATTCCTACGGGCAATAACTACTGGCACTTCCGGCACTCGACTGACAAGGCGGACGGAGTCTGCCACGCGTGCTGCGCCATGGGGCTCCTGCGGTTGCCGCTGTTTTCCGTAAGTGGCCTGCCTGACCTGAAGTCCGGCATCAACGGCACGCCACCCGTGTACGTCGTGCCTTGGGGTATGTCGCTGCTGGAGACGCTTCTGGCAAACTGGTCGCCATCCATGCTGCTTGGCGAGCCGGCATGGACCCAGCCGGATATCCGGCCAACTCCGGGTCAGGATGTGCCCCTGCTAACGGGTTTGACGCTGCTGTCCAGACGGGTTTGGTTGGATGATCCCGAACAGTCCGGCACATGCGTTGGCTGCGGAGCAGTAGAGACGCCAGTCATACGAACGTGCATGTTCCAGTCGGCTGGCGAACAGAAGAACGCCCAGTGGAGCGATCCCCATGTCGTCTATTCGGGCGAGATGCCACGGAGAGCTTCGAAAGCAGCAGATCTGACGACAGCAGGCAAGTTCAGGATGGATCGTCCGTGGCCTGATCTGCTTGCCCGCATGCTCGAAGCAGGCAAGTTCGGACCGGGAAAGCGGTCAGCAGCGTTCCTTATCGTCGGGTTCGCCACTGACCAAGCAAAGAACATCGACGTGTGGGAGCGGCTTATTGCCCTGACTTCATCGGAGCTATCCAGGGATACCGCGACTTCAATGATCCTGCAGTGGCAGAAACAAGCCAGCCAATTGGGGAGGCGCATCTCGGGGTCGAAGACTGAGGGGACCGCCGCTCTCGCCGCCGTTCGCCCCCATGTCGAAGGCAGAGTCTCCGGCAAGGTAGGCGACCTGCTTGCTGGCGACGCAAACGCATGGGATCGGGCTGCGGCGGAATACCGCCCCATGATGGATATGATTGCTCAATCGCTTTCCCCCGGCTTCACAACGGCCGCGGTTCAACGGCGAAAGGAGATTGCGAACGTGTTGCCAGACATGCGGCCACAACCCGAGGCGGCGAAGAAGACTGGCCGGAAGAAGGGAGGAGACACGTGAGCCCCACGGAGCAGTTCATCCAGGTCTTGTCCGAGTTGAGGATCGGTGATCTCGGGTCGCTGCGCACGCACACCGGGCAAGGTCTCGACGAATCGGTAGACGGGTTCGACCTGTTCGCGGGTCTCTGGTGGCCGTTGCGTCAGAGAAACGAGCGGGCGCCCCGCCGCGAGGTGGCCTGGCTGATCGCGAGACTCTACGCCTTCTGTCCGGTCTCGTATTCGCCTGGCGACACGCTCGCGCGCCAACTGCGCCTCTGCCAGCCCAACAAGGACCCGGCGAGAGAGCGTTTCCGGCAGAGGTTCGATAGGATGCTCATCCTTCCGCTTGACCAGATCGAGTCGGCGCTGCGATGGGCGCTTGACTTGGTCGCCTCAAGCGGCCGGGCACTCGACTGGGTGAAACTGACGGATGATCTCTCCATCTGGGAACGCGAATCCACCCGCCTCGAGTGGGCGGACCAGTTCATCGGGAACAACGAAAGGGGACAATGATGTTGATCGAAATCCACATGATCCAGAACCACAGCCCGGCCAATCTGAATAGCGACGATCTGGGCGCGCCCAAGACCTGCTACTTCGGCGGGGTCCTGCGCTCGCGCATCTCAAGCCAGTGCCTCAAACGCAGCATCCGCATGAGCGACGAGTTCCAGCAGTTGCTCGGCGGCATTCGCACCCGGCAGTTGGCAAGATTGGTCGCGGAGAAAGTCACTGGCAAGTCCGACGTGAGGAAACGCGCGGAGAGAATCCTCAAAGCTTGTGGACTTGAGCCTAAGAAGGCGAGCAAGCAGAACGCGGACGAAGATGATCCCAGAGACTCTGACAAGAGCAAGATGCTTGTGTACACGACCCGCCAGGCGGTTGAGGAAATGGCAAGGCTCCTGCAGAATGACGCAGGGAAGACCGATGGCGTACTGGCGGAGGAGTTCGGGAAGCTGATCACTCAACACGTCGCTGTGCCAGATATGGCGCTTAGCGGCAGGATGCTTGAAACCGGTGTGCTCAAAGACACGACCGTGGACGCGGCGCTGCAGGTGGCCCACGCGATCTCGACACACGAGGCCCGCCCCGAAGTAGACTACTATGTCGCCGCCGATGACATTCCTGGTGACGATGCGGGGGCGGGCTACGTGGACGAAGCCATGTTCGCCTCGGCCTGCTTCTACAAGTACTACTCGATCCACTGGGAAGCGCTGGTCGGAAACCTGATGGGCAACGAGGAACTGGCCGCGCACACGGTCGGCGCGTTCCTTCGAGGTGCGGCGCTGGTCAATCCCACAGGCAAGCAGAACAGCTTCGCCGCTCACAATCCCCCCGACGGGATGCTGATCGAGATTAGGAACACCCCGATCAGCTACGTGAACGCCTTCGCCAGGCCAGCGGCCCAAGGCGACCGGGACATCATCTCGCAGAGCATCGCGCAATTGGGCCAGTACATCCACGACCTGGACACCGGATATGGCCAGCCGCAAGAGCGGTTCTGGTTCTCGCCCAACCTGCGCTATCCATTGAGGGTTGTAGAGAACAAGCGGGAGATCGAGCTCGCAGAGAACAACATCAAGGCGCTCGACGATCTCATTCCCGCCGTGATCGCTGCGATCGGCCATGACTGGGCAACGGTTCAGAAGGTCATCGTGAACCCAGGGGCGGCCCCATGAGCGCGAACACCCTGTTCCTCCGCCTTGAGGGTCCGCTTCAGGCATGGGGCGATCAGGAATCCAAGTTTGTTATCCGGCGGACGGCCGAGGCCCCGACCAAATCGGGGGTGATCGGGATGCTATGCGCGGCATTGGGCGTTTCCCGTCCGCAGGCCCCCGGCGAGTGGCTTCCGAAGCTCAGTGACCTGCACATGGGCGTGCGCATCGATCGGCCCGGCGTGCGCTGGTGGGACTATCACACGGTCGGCGCCAGAATGCAGATGCGCATCGCCGAAGGCGAGGGAAAGACCAAGCCCGGCGCGATGCTCACCCGGCGCGAGTATCTCTGCGACGCGAGCTTCCTCGTCGCCTTGCAGGGCGAACCGGCTCTCATTGCCGAACTGGAAACGGCGATGGGAAATCCACGATGGACTCTCTACCTCGGGAGAAAGTCCTGTCCCCCGTCCCGCCCTCTGCTAGAGCATACCTCCGACGCTTTTCCCGATCTGCTTTCGGCCCTCACATCGGTCCCTTGGCGCCGGCGGCTCGAAGAGGACCTTCCACCCCAAACCGTGAACTGCCTGCTCGACTGGGAGCCAACGTCTGAACAGCCCGAAGCGCCCGACGATGCGCTTGTCTGGTATGACGTGCCGCTGACCTTCGAGCCGCCGGCCCACCGCCCCCGATTCGTCGTCCGCAGGCAGTTCGCAGTAGGTGCGGACGGCGAGGTCCGTATCGCGGAAAGGCCCGCGCAGAACCCGACTCCACGACCGCCGCGCCCGCACGCAGACTACCGGAACACCGAGTATCGCAACGCCCGCGCCGCCCGCCTCAATGCCGATCATGGCCTCTGCGTTTTCTGCAAGTCCCCCGCCACGACCGTGCAACACACCACCTACCGCCGGGCCGGCGGAGGTGAGTCCCCGGACGACCTGCGCTCCCTTTGCCGCCTGTGCCACGACGCGGTGACCACGATCGAATATGGCCTGGGCATGGGCATGGACCGCATCAACCCGGAGGAGCCGCGCTGGCGCGAGAAGATCATCAGGAAACGCAAGGAGATCATCGAGTTCCGTTCGCTGGAAACTCGGCGTCGGCGTCTCGCCCACGAGGAGGTCGAATAGGCATGTACCTGTCCTGCCTCTTGATCGATGTGGGGAAGAACCCCGACCGCCCCCGCCCTGGACGGCTTTGGCTGCGCAACCTCTACCACGTTCATCAGCGGTTGTGTATGGCGTTTCCATCGGCCCCCAAAGTGGCCGATGATGGGGGCTTTCTCAAACCCTTCAAACCGGGAGACTTGGAAGAGCAAGTCCACGTCGCTCGGGCGTCGGATGCAGGGTTCTTGTTTCGCGTTGATCCACAACTCGGGGGTCGGGCCGTGATCCTCGTGCAATCTGCTGTGAAGCCCGCCTGGGAGTATGCCTTCCGCAACGCCGGTCATTTCCTGGCCGAACCACCCAAGGTGAAGGCGCTGGACCTAAGCTTCCGCATTGCCCAACGCCTCCGCTTCCATCTGCGCGCCAATCCAACCGAGCGGCGCGTTTTCGGCGAGCCGCTCCCAGGCCAGAAGCCGTCGGGCAAGCGCATCGGTGTCCATGGCGAAGAGATGCAGCGAGCCTGGCTTGACCGCAAGGCCGCTGAGAACGGTTTTCGCATCCTCTCATGCGTAGTCACCGACCGGGGCTTCCAAACCAGCCGCAGGTCCCCCGGCTCACCGCCCATCCGTCACCTCTGCGTTGACTTCGACGGCATCCTGGAAGTGACCGAACCAGAGCTGTTCCTGGATGCGTTCCAGTCGGGCATCGGCTCGGCAAAGGGCTTCGGCTTTGGGTTGTTGTCTGTGGCCCGTGCTTAGCGCGCGCTAAGCACGGTCACCATAAGTGCGGACCTTGACAACTGAATAATCTCCGACCATCTCCTGAGGCAAACCGAGGCCGGCGGAACGCAGGTACGTGTGGTGCCTTGTAGCCCGACTGCGGAACAACCACAGCAAGATATGCAGTAGGGAGGGTGGGAATGGACGACTTGCATCAGCTCCCCAAGTTCCGCGACGCTCTTTCCTTCCTCTATCTGGAGCATGTGCGGATAGAGCAGGAGGAGAAGTCCATCGCTTTCTGGGACGCCGAGGGCAAGACGCCGGTTCCAGTGGCAGGGCTTTCCGTGCTCATGCTAGGGCCCGGCACCAACATCACCCATGCCGCCATTCGGGCCCTTGCTGACAACAACTGCCTCGTCATCTGGTGCGGCGAGCAGAACGTCCGCTTCTACTCCTTTGGCATGGGCGGGACCCGATCCAGCGCGGCGCTGCTTCGCCAGGCGCGCCTGGTAGGCGATGAGGGGCTTCGACTTGAGGTCGTGAAGAGGATGTACCGGATGCGGTTCCGGGAGAAGCTGCCGGCCGACCTCACTGTTCAGCAATTTCGCGGCATGGAAGGAATCCGGGTGCGCGAAGCCTACGCCCGCGCCAGCCGCGAGACAGGCGTTCCCTGGAGTGGACGCAGCTATGACCGAAAGGACTGACGCTCTACCGACCCCGTGAATCGCGCCCTTTCGGCGGCCAACTCCTGCCTTTACGGCGTCTGTCATGCTGCCATTCTCTCTATTGGATACAGCCCGGCACTCGGCTTCATCCACACCGGCAAGCAGCTTTCGTTCGTGTATGACATCGCCGATCTCTACAAGGTCGAACTCACCATTCCTCTGGCGTTTCGGACGACCGCCGAGAACCCGCAGGACCTCGAGCGGCACGTGCGGCTCCAGTGTCGCGACGTGTTCCGCGAGAGCCGCCTCATTCAGCGGATAATCCCTGACATCCGCCAGGCGCTCGGGGATGGTGGCGAGGAGGAGGAGTTCGTCCCCGACGAGGACCCTGCGCTGCCGATCGAGCTGTGGACGCCGACCGCCGAACTCAACGCTGCCTCTGACGGCGAACAAGCGCCGGGAGCCGACGAGGAGGCGTCTCCATGGTCGTGATGATACTGGAAAGCGTGCCCCCGAGCCTGCGCGGCGAGATCACGCGCTGGATGATCCAGCCCAAAGCCGGGGTGTTTGCGGGCAAGGTTTCGGCAATGGTCCGAGACAAGCTCTGGGATAAGGTTCGTCGCGCAGCCAAAGGCGGCAGCGGGATTCTGCTTCACGCGAGCAACACGGAACAGGGATTCGCCGTGAGGACCTTTGGAGACCCTAGCAGAGAGCTGCTGGACATACAGGGTATCGTCTTGGCCAGGATGCCCCAGAAGGGCTGAAATGGCAGGGTGTTCCCCACGCGTGTGGGGGTGAACCGTGGAACCCCAGACCGTGCTGAGGCGAGGTGTGGTGTTCCCCACGCGTGTGGGGGTGAACCGGAGGTCAACATGAAGAGGATGCTGGTCGTAGTGTGTTCCCCACGCACGTGGGGGTGGACCGGCACAGGGGGGTGTTGGATGACTTCACGATGCCTGTTCCCCACGCACGTGGGGGTGGACCGCAATGAAGATCACCCCCGACCCGAAGTGCTCGGTGTTCCCCACGCGTGTGGGGGTGGACCGCTCTGGGATACGACCGACCCGAACATGGTCACGTGTTCCCCACGCACGTGGGGGTGAACCGTGTCGGCGCTCCCGCCGGGCCTCGCGCTTGATGTGCTCCCCACGCGTGTGGGGGTGAACCGTCGGACTCGGTCACCATGACGGCGGAGGCCGGTATCCCATGCGCATACTGGGAAACTCTGCGATACTACTTGGCGGATCATCTCCCAAGTTGCATGTCATGATCGGCGGGGCTATCATCACCATGAGGCATACCTCATGCGAGGATCTGCACACAGCAAGGTCGCGTTCGCCGGCACCGTCACCGCGGTGAAAGCACGCATCCGGCTGCTTCGCTCGTTCGACCAGGTCAGCCATGCTTACCTGGGGTACACGCTGGTCCTCGACGGCACAGTGGACGGGGTTGTTGTGGACGACCTACGAGTGGCCGTCGGCCCCAAAGCCCACGAAACCCACCGTTTCCGGATCATGGACCAGCTCCAGGGGATGGCGGAACCAGTACCGGACCCGGATCAGGAATGGGCCACCCACTACAAGGCGAGCGGACTGCGGTTGCTCCAGCGGTGCCCAGCCGAGCAGGAGGTGCCAGCGAACCCGGAAGGCGGCATTGCACCCCCGCTTCCCGAATACCGCTCCCGGGGTCACCTCCGTCTTGACACCACGCGGTACCGTGCTCAGTGCCAGCGCTGTCCGTTCGGGCTAGTGATGCCGACCGAGATCACAATCGACCAGTGGAACCCCTCGAAGAAGAGGTGGCGATTCGAGACGCATTGCTATGGTCCGCGCGACTGCCCCAGGTACACGCCGGGAAAGCCGTACCGAGTGCAGGGCCGGAAGTCGTGGATGGTGTGGGCGGACGACGATGTCGAGCGCGCGGCTGCGGACGAGGAGTGGCGGAAGGGGCACGCAGAGGATGGCAGTCGCTAACGGCCCAGTCTGGTACCGGCTTCGCCGGTGAGTCCGGTATCCCGAGCACCCCCGACTCCGGCCACCCCCTCGGCTGGTGTCACTGTCCGGGGTTCCGTCGTGGGTCGTCGACCGACGGCTCTCTCCAGACAGGCGGGTCACCGCGCTTCGGTTGGCGGCGTGATGTCAGGTCGGCTTCACGGGCCCTTGACGTCGACAGATGGCTTTACGCCAGGTCACGGCATTCCGCTGGCGGCGTTGTAGTTAGCCGGCCGAACGGGCCCGTGACAGGGACAGGCGCGCTCAGACCCCGTAGCGCCCCGTCACCGCTAGTGAGCCCGTCCTGCGTGTGGTATCATCCAGTTCGGCCGACGAATTGCAGCATTGAGGCCACGTGTCTGGAGAGGATAAGGCGAAGTGCACCAGCCTCTGCTGGGCGTAAGGATCATAAAGGCAGGCGCCGTCTTCTTCATAGCACTTGTCGTGCTGGCGACGACTGGCGCGGCTGAGGAGCAGGTCAATTGGCGGCGAGTCGTCCACGCGTTGGAGGGAAGAGACCTGGGCCAGATCCAGGAGCTCTGCCCGGGGTCTGTCGAGCACCTCTCCCTCGATCAGCGGAACGCCATCGCGCTGGCGGCCGCCAAGTCCCTGAGTATCGCCCAATACATAGATGCGATCGGGGAAAGCAGGCTCTGGGAGCACTTCACCACACCTCCGGCCGAGGATTCCCCGCGCGAGGCCGAGTGTCGAAGACAGTGGGGGATCAACATGGCCGCCGCTGAGCTCCTGCGACACCTGGCCGAGAAACGATTGATCAATGACCCACGGGTGCTGCCCTATCTGATCGAGGCTCTGGACCATCCCGACCGGTTCTCCGTGGGCCAGAAGTGCTTCTATGCCCTCGGTTACCTGACACGGCATACGTCGGGGGAGGTCTACTGGGCACGGCTTGTTGAGGACGAGAAGCGGCACAAGGAGGTAGTTCTGTGGTGGCAGGGATGGTGGAGCAAGAACAGGGGCAGACACCCCGTATTCGATGCCGAGGTGGAGCGACGAGCCCGAGCTGAGGTCATCCGCGTGGCCCGCCAGATCGAGAGGGAGGTGAAGCCTCATCGTGCTGAGTTGTCGCTCTTCTCGCTCCCCAAGAACTTGGTGCTGCGCTGGCCTCGCCTCTTATTCGAGATCGAGTATAACCCGCGGCTCTGGTCTCTGGCCCCTCCGCTGAACGTCGATCGCGACAGCTTGCCGTGGGTTCATATCTCCTGCCGGTTCCAGAGCGAGGACCTCCCCGCGGAGGCTCCATGGGCGGCGAAGGAGACTCCCACTCCCCCCGGGGAACTCAGAGAACCCGTGAGGGCAGTGTACTTCCGGGCTCTCGAGGGGACGGATATCGTGGTCGAGGTCCTTGCGGCGTCAAAGGACGAAGGGTTGATCGCCGCATTGTGCGCGGCACTGGACGCCAGACGCAGCGTGGCACCACATGTGGGTGTCACCCGCCCGTGAGGTCGGCATGCGGTCACCCCCGACTCCGGCTACTCCCTAGGCTGGGAGTCACTGACGGGGTCGCGTCGCCCACCACCGAGCGACGGCTCTTCCCCGACACGCGAGTCAGAGCATTCTGGTTGGCGGCATGATGCTAGGCCGGCTGCGCAGGCCCCTGACAAGGACAGGCGAAGCTGGGATGAAGCTGAACCAGTATCGGGCCGAGCTTGTCTCCCAGCCGGGAGATCACGTCGGTGAAGGCCGTGACCTGCTCGTCGGCCCCCTCCAGCATCTTCTCGTGGGTGATCTCGCCAGGCAGCTTGGGGCAGAAGAGGAATCCCTGAGGAGTGCGTTCACGCCATGCCTCCACAGACTTTGCCGAGGGTATCCGGTAGTAGGTGCTGTCGATCTCGACCGCGTCGAACTGGCTGGCGTAGTAGGCCAGCTCATCCTTGGTGCCGGGAGGGTAGAACGTCCCCTTCCAGTCGCGGAAGGACCAGCCGCAGGTTCC
>Ga0315277_10011662_pt1 | contig 11052 bp, 6 predicted proteins | sample YL17G05_15_MG_FD_203695 | JGI IMG/M metagenome (GOLD analysis project Ga0315277, IMG submission 203695) | Sediment microbial communities from Yellowstone Lake, YNP, Wyoming, USA - YL17G05_15 | ecosystem: Environmental > Aquatic > Freshwater > Lake > Sediment | place: USA: Wyoming | collected... | reverse complement strand
GACGCCGGCGAGGCCGGAGTCGTCCCACTCGCCGCCCTGTTCCCAGGGCCCGATGAACATCAGGTAGACGCGCACGGCGTCGGCGCCCAGGCGGGCCACGTAGTCGTCCGGTGCCACCACGTTGCCGCGGGACTTACTCATCTTGGCCTTGCCGGCGATGATGGTGCCCTGGTTGAAGAGGCGCACGAAGGGCTCGTCGAACTCCACCACGCCTATGTCGCGGGCGGCCTTGGTGAAGAAGCGGGCGTAGAGCAGGTGCATGACGGCGTGCTCGGCGCCGCCCGTGTACTGGTCGACGGGCAGCCACTTCTGGGCCAGCTCGCGGGAGAAGGGGCGCTCCGGGTTCCTGGGGTCGATGTAGCGCATGAAGTACCAGTTGGAGCACATGAAGGTGTCCATGGTATCCGTCTCGCGCCGGGCGGGTCCCTGGCACTGCGGGCAGGCGGTGTTGACGAAGCCCTTGTGCAGCCTCAGGGGCGACTCGCCGGTGGGGCGGAACTCGGCGTCTTCAGGCAGGAGCACCGGCAGTTGATCCTCGGGCACGGGGACGATGCCGCACTGCTCGCAGTAGACGATGGGGATGGGCGCGCCCCAGTAGCGCTGGCGGGAGATGAGCCAGTCGCGGAGGCGATAGCCGACAGTGCGCTTCCCCCAGCCCTGCTTCTCGATGTACTCGGCGACGGCGGTTTTCCCGTCCTCGCTGGGTGTGCCGTCGAAGGGGCCGGAGTTGACCATGGTGCCGGGCTCGACGTAGGCGGCCTCGAGGGGCTCTCCCTGGTAGCCGGGCGGCGCGATGACGGTCTTGATGGGCAGGCCGTACTTCCTGGCGAAGTCGAAGTCGCGCTGGTCGTGGGCGGGCACGCCCATGACGATGCCGGTGCCGTACCAGAGCAGGGCGTAGTCGGCGATGAAGATGGGCACGTCCTCGCCGCTGAGCCGGTTCTTGCAGTAGGCGCCGATGAAGACGCCTGTCTTCTCCTTCTCAGTGGAGAGGCGCTCGATCTCGCTCTGGCGGCGAGCGGCCTCGACGTAGGCCTCCACCTCAGCCCGTTTGCCAGGGGTGGTGAGCTTCTCGACCAGCGGGTGCTCCGGCGCCAGCACCATGAAGGTGACGCCATAGATGGTGTCCGGGCGGGTGGTGAAGACACGCAGCCCCTTCTCGTCGACGCCAGGCACATCCAGGCCGAAGGCGATCTCCACCCCTTCGCTGCGCCCGATCCAGTTCTTCTGCATGGTGACGATGCGCTCGGGCCACTGGATCTTGCTGTGGTCCAGCAGCTCGTCGGCGTACTTAGTGATGCGGAAGAACCACTGCTCCAGGTCGCGCTTCGTGACGGGGGTGCCGCAGCGCTCGCACTGGCCGCTGGGCAGGACCTGCTCGTTGGCCAGGACGGTCTGGCAGGAGGGGCACCAGTTGGCGGGCGCCTGGCCGCGGTAGGCCAGGCCGTGCTTGTAGAACTGGAGGAACCACCACTGGGTCCAGCGATAGTAGTCGGGGTCGCTGGTGATGGCCTCGCGCTCCCAGTCGAAGATGGCCCCCATGCTCTTGAGCTGTTCGCGCATGCGGGCGACGTTGTCCATGGTCCACTTGTAGGGGTGGATGTTTTGCTTGATGGCGGCGTTCTCCGCTGGCAGGCCGAAGGCGTCGAAGCCCATGGGGAAGAGCACGTTATAGCCGCGCATGCGCCAGTAACGGGCCTGCACGTCGGAGGGGGCCATGGCGTACCAGTGACCGATGTGCAGGTCGCCCGAGGTGTAGGGGAGCATGGTGAGGTAGTAGAACTTGGGGCGAGGGTCATCGTCGGGCGTGCGATAGAGGCCGTCGGTGGCCCAGCGCTCCCGCCACTTCTCCTCGATCTCGGCCGGCGCGTACCTATCGACGGTCATGCTCCTGGTCATGTTCTTCCTCGCGCAACACCAGCTCCCTGCCCAGACTGAGAATGAGGGCTTCCAGGCGGCGCACGACTGGCCTCGCCTCCAGGAGGATGAACACCAGGAGCGAGCCCAGGCCGGCTACCAGGTAGAGCTCTCGCCCTACGGCCATGCCAATGGCAGCGGCCGCCCAGACGGTGGCGGCGGTGGTGATGCCGCGCACGGTGTAGCCCTCGCGGAAGATGAGGCCGGCGCCCAGGAAGCCGATGCCGCTGACAATGCCGGCGGCGATGCGGTCCTCGGTGCCCGTGACGCGCGACACCTCGGTGAAGAGGGCGGAGCCGGCGGTCACCAGGGCCACGGTGCGGACGCCGGCGGGGTAGCCGCGCAGCTCCCTCTCCAGGCCGATGAAGGCGCCCAGGAAGGCAGCGAGGGCCAGTCGCGCCAGGATCAGTAGCTGGTCACCGGTGTCCAAGATTCTCTCCCGATTCTAAACGCAGGCCCTCCGTCCACAGGGACGGAGGGTCAGTCCGCGGTACCACCCTGCTTGAGACGCCACGGGGTTTTATCAAAGGGCGCCTCCGGCTCCGGCGCTGTAACGGGCGCGCCCGGCGTCGGCTGGGGAGTGGTGCGAGTTCTCGTGTCTGGGGTCATGACCCCGCCGCACCGCTCTCCTTCACCGGCGCTGCTCCCGTCCGCCCATCGGCGGACCCGCCCAGAGGGCGGAGGCGAGTTCGGCCCTGGCGCTGGCTCGCACCAACCGCCAGCTCTCTGCACCCTGAGGAACTGGGAACTTGGAACTCGGAACTGGGGATTGGGTGGGGTCGCCTAGTTCCCAGTTCCTTCTTCCTAGTTCCTCCGTAGGGGCCTACTACTCCTGTTCGCGGCAGTTGCCGGAAACAAAAAGAGCTTGGTGGAGCTGGGGGGATTCGAACCCCCTACCTTTTGTCTGCCAGACAAACGCTCTCCCAATTGAGCTACAGCCCCACCTGGCGACCCTATCGTAGCAGAGGGGGTAGCGCGTTGCAAGGTTGAGCTCGCGGCCGGTTTGACACTGGCTTCGAGCCCCGCCTACAATGCGTCGGACTGGAGGAAACGCAGCGCACCCCGCTCGGCCGGGGTGCTGTCACGATGACAAAGGTTGGCCTGCCTCGGCAGGCAAGGGCGAAGTCGAAATCGATGGCCAAGAAGGCCAGCGCGAGGCAGCAGCCGACGCGCCTGGAGGTGACTCTGGAGCGGGGCCGGCTCCACGCCGGGCTCATACCACTGCTAGCCGCCGTCTACGGGCTGGGCGTAGGCATGTTCCTGGCCGTCGAGCCCACCAGGCCCTGGATCCTGCTCCTGGCGGCGGCTCTGGTGGCCTTGGGGACGGACGGCATCATCCGCTCCTATCCCTCAGGCGTCTTCCGGGACGTGGCCGACACGGCACCCTTCCTGCTGCTGCCGGTGCTCCTGGCCCTAGGCGCCGGCCTCTTCTTCGAAGACACCGCCACCGGCTACTGGGTCTGGCCTGCCGCCGCCACCTCGGCGTTCCTCCTGGCGGCGGCCCTCTATGGCCAGTACGTCTCCGTGAACCCCCTGGCGCCAGCCTATCCCCTGGCGCGCTTTATCCTCACGATGATCACCTATCTCACGGCCTTCGCCTTTTACGCCGTCGTCTATAGCTACGACGTTAGCCTGCTTCCGGCGGCGGCCGTCGTGGGCCTGGTCAGCGTCCTGCTGGCCAACGACATCCTGCGCGAGGCGGAGGCAAACCCCTGGCGCACCCTCATCTACGCCGCCGCCATCGGGCTGGTGGTGGCAGAGGCCCGCTGGTCCCTGCACTTCATGCCCCTGGAGGGCTTCCTGGCGGGGGTCTTCCTTCTCCTCGCCTTCTACGTGAGCACCGGCCTTGTCCACCACACCCTGATCGGGAACCTGACCCGCCCCATCCTGGCCGAGTTCGGAGGGGTCACCCTGGCCGGACTCGTCGTTGTTGTTCTTGGCCGGATCATCGCTGGAGGCTAGGGCTAAGCTCTGCCCCATGCCCTTGCAGACCTACCTCGGCGTCGACCTAACCTCCTCGACCGCCAGGCCCTCGGGCTACGCCGTGCTCGACGAGCAGACCAGGCTTCTGGCTGTGGGCCCGGTGGCCACTAACGAAGAAATCCTGTTGCTGGCCTCGCACTGGCGACCGCGCCTGGTAGCCCTGGACGCGCCTCTGTCGTGGCCGTCAGATCCCGAGAGCAGGGGGCGACAGTGCGAGCTACTGCTCGCCCATGAGGGCATCGGCACCTTCCGCACGACGCGCCGGACCATTATCCGTCCCCTTGTCGAGAGGGGAATAGGATTGGCAGCGGCCGTGCGGTCGCAGGGCTTCGAGGTCATCGAGGTCTACCCGTACGGGTCGAAGGTGCGGCTGTTCGGCCGGCCCATCCCCAAGAAGACAACTCCCGAGGGCAGGGCCTGGCTGCGTCGGCGGCTGGAGGCCCTGGTCGCGGACCTGGCTGGCTACCAGGGCACCCTCAACCACGACGAGCTGGATGCTGTGGTGGGCGCCTATACAGCTCTCCTATACGACTGCGGCCTGGCTGAGGAGGTGGGGGACCCCGCCGAGGGGCAGATCTGCCTGCCCCTTGGACGATGAGGCTCCTGGCGCCCGACCCGTGAAGGCTGGCTAGCCCGCTGCGCTTGCCAACCTGGGGCACCCCTGCTACTATGGGGGCTGGTCGGGGCGTAGCGCAGTCTGGTAGCGCACCTGAATGGGGTTCAGGAGGTCGCTGGTTCAAATCCAGTCGCCCCGACCACTAGACTGAAGATGACCCCTCCGGCGTCGAAATGAGGCCGGAGACGTCCCCCACGGCGCACCTAGTTGGCTTTCCCCGCGACAGGGGCCAGAGTGCCTTTGAGGTTCTCGTCCGAGGCTTCCACTGTGCAGTGGCTGCCCCTAGTGTTTGCCTCAACCTGGCTCATGCCTTCGTCCCTTTGACACCTGATGTACAATTGGCCCGGCTAGTTCCACTCTTGCTCCTGCTAGCAACTGGCGCGAGCATGTTACCGGTCGGCGGTCCGACGAGGGCAATGAGTCTGGGCGGGCCGCCCCGGTAGCCGAAGGTGCGGTGAATTAAGCTGGCAAGAGGGCCAGCAAGGAGGTACGAGGTGCGAAAGCCGCTTCTCTCGCTAGTCGTTGTCCTGCTCGTCTCTGTGACATTGGGGGCTTGTGGTGGTGGTGAAAAGGGCACCCCGACCGCGGAGACCCCTGGCGCCGGCCCAGCAACCGGGCCAGTCAGTATTGACTTCTGGCATTCGGAGGTCGCTGCTAACCAGGAGACCATAAGCCGCCTCGTAGATCGCTTCAACGCTTCCCAGAACGAGGTGAGGGTGCATGCGTCCTTCCAGGGCACCTACGACGACGCCATGGCGAAGCTAGTGGCCTCGCTTCCGACAGGCCAGGTCCCCGCCGTCGCCTTCCTGGGGGACATCTACACGCAGATGGGGATCGACAGCGGCGCCGCTACTCCCATCCAGGACTTCGTCGACCGGGAGGACTACGACCTCTCGGACCTGGACGAGAAGGGAGTCCAGTCCTACACCTCTCAGGGCAAGCTGTGGGCCATGCCCTTCGCCATGGAGGTCGCTCTCCTCTACTACAACAAGGTAGCCTTCCGGGAGGTGGGGCTGGACCCCGAGAGGCCGCCCCAGGACTTGGAGGAGCTCCGCCAGTACTCAGAGAAGCTGCTGAAGCGCGACGGCTCCGGGAACGTGGTGCGCAGCGGCCTCGCCCTCGACATTGCCATCTGGATGGAGCGCATGCTGGCCGACCACGGTGACCTCTTGGTAGACAAGTCCAACGGGCACGACGGCCGCGTCACCAAAGTCCTCTTCGACAACGATACCGGTCGCTGGTTCTTCCAGTGGTGGCACGACATGGTGGATGAGGGGCTGGCATTCAATGTGGGCCGCAACCCCACCATGGTGGAGGGCTTCCTGGCTATCGCTGCCGGTCGGGCCGCCATGGCCTTCAGCTACTCAGGTGCGTTGCGTTCCGTGATCGATGCCCTGGAGGGGGGCGAGGCGGGTACGCAAAACGTAGAGATCGGCGTCAGCCGGTTGCCCGGTGTCCCCGGTGGCAAGGGACAGACCGGTTTTTCTTCTTTCGGCCTCTGGATCCTCAACGTGCGCCCCAAAGAGGAACAGGAGGCGGCCTGGAAGTTCATCAAGTGGCTCATGGAACCCGAGCAGCAGGCCGAGTGGTTCGCGGGCAGCGGCTATCTCCCCGTCAGCCGCTCCGCTGTCAACCTGCCGGTGGCGCAGGACGTCCTGGCGCGCTACCCCCTCTTCCAGGTGCCCTTCGACCTCTACCTTAATGCGCCGGCCAACCCCGCCACCGAGGGGACCGTCCTGGGTCCTTTTCAGAAGGTACGCGAAGCCATTTTCCGGGGCGTGGAGGAGATGCTCTCCGGCGTTAAGGACCCCGATCAGGCACTGGAGGACGCGGCCGCCACGGCCAACGAAGCCATCAAAGAGTACAACCAGCGGGTGGAAGACTAAAGGCCTCACACAAGGGGATCAGCGGAAGTACCCGACGATGTAGGAAGTCACGGGGGAGGCGAAGTCGCCGCTTACCTCGCCCGAGTTGCTGTTTCCCCTCGGTTCGAAGCGCGCCGCCCCCAGGCGGCCCACAGTCTCCATGAGGACGGCCACGGAGGCTGGCGAGTCCAGGTGCTCGTTGCCCCACCGTAGCAGAGGCGCCCAGTCGGAGGCGCGCAGCAGGGCCAGCGTCTCGCTGTCGCGCTGATGAGCGGCTGACGCCGGCAGGCCGTGGGAGAAGTCCACGGCCGCAACTACCACTGTACCCTCGTCAACCAGCGGCGTCAGAGCGCGCGCCAGCCGCTCGATATCTTCCGCCGAAAGTCCTCCCCGGAGGATGAGGGGAACTACCTTCGCCTCCGGCAGGTAGCGGCGCACCGCAGGAATGATGCCGGCCACCGAGTGCTCGTAGGTGAGGACGTCCGGCTCCAGGCGTACCAGACCGCTGGCGGCCAGGGCGGTCACCGCCCCTCGGTCCGCTTCTGCCCGGCCGAAGGGCGTTTCCCAGGACAGGTCGCTGGTGAGGACCGCGGCGCTGCCGGCGTTGGTATGGTTGGGGCCGACGAGGATGACCCGCGTCACTTTTCGAGAGGCCGCCAGATCGCGCAGGGGAGTGGTGATAAAGGCGCCGCCCACCCAGTCATGCGGCAGCAGCAGGCCCCGCGCATCTGGCATGGGTTCGACCGGCGTGGTGGCGGCAGTCACCTCGGCAGCGGCGAAGGAGCGCTCGTCGAAGAAAAGGAGGGGATGGCTAGGAGAGTACGCGGTGCCCAGCGGCTTCGACGGCGTCGTATCACCCCCGAGAAGGGGCGCCAGCCAGATGGCCAGCCCCAGGGCCAGGCCGCTGGCAGCCGCGGCCGCCACGCCCAGACCGAGTGCGGGCCGGCGGACGGAGACCGCCCTCACGGGATGACCACCTTGTCCGGCGCCGACAGGTTGATGCTCTCTGGCGCTTTCTGCGACTGGATGATGGCCGGCTCGGCCTCGAACTCGCCGCGGCCGGTCAGCCGCGCGTAGTAGATAATGGTCGGCCGTGGGTCGAACTTATAGACGCAGAAGCTCACCCTCTGCCCTTCGATCAAGTACGGGTAGAAGGCATCTGGGTCAGTGATTCCCCAGGCATACAGCCTGGTCACCGCCTTCAGCCCGGAAGGCAGCAGGTCCGACACCTGGTAACAGCCGTCCAGGGCCTGGGGCCCCAGGGTATAGTGCAGCAGCACCCGCACTAGCTCTCCCTCTCGAAGGATGAGGGGGCCTCCAGACGGGCCTTGGAAGAGACGTGTGATGGCAACATCCGGGTCTTTCTCGATAGCCGCCGGGTCCAGGGGCGCCAAATAGAACGTAGCTACGCCCACCTGTCCTTCCAGGGGCTCCGGGTTCAGGGCGGCCAGCTCTTCGGCCGAGAGCAGGAGCGCCAGGGACTCGCCTCCTTCCAGCTTGGCCTCCTTTCGCTGGCCGTCCAGAATGTAGGAGAAGCGCACCGGCTGAGGCGAAAGCCGGGGCAGGACGTTGACCAGGTAGCTGATCTGCTCCAGCTCCACCAGGATGTCCTTAGTGTAGTTGCTGCGTGTGTACTCGAAGAGGTCGGGTGCCAGGGGGTCCCCCAGGCCGGCCGCCAGGATGGCAGCCAGCGACGTGGCCTCCAGGATGTCGTCCTGATCCACACCAACGCGGAGACGGACAGCCGGGCCACGCCTCTCGCCGAACTCCTCCAGCAGCCCCCGCTCCAGGCCGCGGGCCGTATCCTCGTCGCCCAACTCCTGGGCGGCCAGGGCCACGAAGAGGCGCTCCCGCCATTCGAGGTCGGAGGCGGCTGCGGCCCCCTGGACGGCCGGCAGCACCGGCTCGCTCAAGGCGGCCAGCCCGTAGAGGGCGATGATGGCCCGCTCGCGGGTCTCGTTCTGGTCCTCGTAGACTCGTCGGAGGTAGGCAGCCAGCGACTGCTGGCCGAAGCGCTCCGGCGCCACGGCGGCCACGCGGGCGCTGAGGGTCAGGTCCTCGTCGGCATAAGGGAAGAGAGCGATGCCGCCGTCGGGCGTCTGGTAGAGGGCGCTGTCGAACTCGGCGGGCGGCGCGAAGGACTTCTCATCGAAGTAGGTGGCCAGCAGCTCCTGGGAGAGGGCGCGGGCCAGCATCTGGTCCACCCGGTCGCCGTGAGTCCAGGAGAGCGACTGGAGGATGGGCAGGTAGCGGCCCTGGTTGTGGTCGCTGAAGACCACTCGGGTCGCCCGGTCAGGGCTGCCCTCCAGACTGATGCCCTCCGTCAGCTCTGCGAAGCTCGCCTGAGTCTGCACAAGCCGCGACGGCAGCACCTGGATGGTGCGCTTGAGGCTATCGCTCAGAGAGCCGTGACTGCCCTTGATGATGAGCTCGTGCGTGCCTTCGGTGAGGGCGGGCAGGGCGATATCCACGGGCTGGAAGGCGGCGCCCTGGGCGGTCAGGGGCTCTGTCAGCCCCAGGCTAGGGGATGATACCTCGAATGACACCGCGTCGCCGGGCTGCATCTCCAGCCCGAAGCCGCGCACCCGGAGCATAGGCTTGTCGCTGGTCAGGTAGTCGCGGTTCAAGACCACGTCCACGAAGAAGGGCAGGCCCACGGGCACCAGCTTCAGGCTGTTGCCGGCGTAGAGGCCTGCCCTGAGCGTAGCCGAAGGGTCGTCGCTTACGGCCAGGGCAGTAACCCGCCAGGAGGTGAGGTTATCGGGGAGCTTGAAGGAGACGCTACCGCGGCCGTCGCCGCCGGTGGTGACGGTGCCGAAGAAGGCCACGTCCTTGAAATCCTCGCGGGGGCCGCCGTCACCGCCCCGTTCGGCGCCGGTGGCAACTGGCGGGTACTGGTGCGAGGCGTAGGTGTGCAGGATGCCGGGGTCAACCGCCTGGTAGAGCTGCTCCAGGATGTTCCGCTCGTAGTCGTAGCCGGGCTGCTCAAGGCGGAAGATCGCCTCATCGACGGCGCTCAGGAGCACCTCGGCGCGAACGCCGTTGCCGTCGGGGCCGGTCACCGTCACGTTCAGTGCGGCCTCGTCGCCCGGCTCGTAGCGCTCGCGGTCGGGCTCGACGCGCACGGTGAGCTCTCGCTCCTCCGGGTCCAGGCGGGCCGTGTAGCCATAGCCCACCTCCTGGTAGGTGGCGCCGGTGAAGCGCACGCCCACGACATGGATGCTGGGGATGTGTTCCTCTTCGAAGGGGAAGCTGAGGCGGGAGGTGTCCTGCACCCGGTAGTCCCGCAGGCCGTTCTGAGCGAAGCAAAACAGGTAGCGGTTCGGGCCGCCCGAGGGCAGGTTGTCCGACCCGACGCGCATGGTGAGCTCTACGGCCTCGCCGAGGGCGTAGATGTTGGTCGGCCCGAAGCCGGAGTAGTTATCCTTCCGGCCAGCCGACAGGTACGGCTGGTCGCTGTAGTAGCCGCGGAAGCGGCCGTAGATGCCGGTCTCGCGGACAGCCTGCCGGCTGGCGTCGTCCACGGCGGTGAGGGTCACCTCGTAGGTCACGTCCTCGGAGCCGCTGAAGGTGAAGGCAAAGCGGCCCTGGCTGTCCGTGGTGGCTTGCAGGTTCGGGAGGGGCCGGCGCCGCTCCTCGTATCGGTAGCGTGGCCGCACGATCTTGGCGATGAAGTCATAGTACTCGCCTTCCTGAATCTGCTCGTAGGTCACTTCCTCCACCTGCGCGCCTACCTGGCGACCGGGTAGAGGATCGCCCAGGAAACCGCTGGTGTCCTCCGCCTGCTCGCTGTTGATGCGCTCCAGGTCCACAGCCATCAACTGCCCCTCGACCATGGCCTGGCCGTCCCGGAAGTCCGTCTGGATGTCGCGGAAGATGACAGCGGCGGGGAACACCTGCACCCAGGCGCTGCCCGTGATCTCCCCCTCCTCGGCTAGCTGCGGAACCGCGTCCAGCGAAAAGGTGTCGAAGGATCCGTACGGGGTGCCACTCGAGTGCGCGGTCGTTGAGACGGTGGCCCGGCCGGCGGCGTCGGTGGTGAGCTGGCCTTGCGCCATCCCTGTGTAGTTGAGGCCCAGGTTGGGCACGGGGCTTCCTTCGAAGAAGGTGGCGGATACGTCGAAGTTCACCGTCTCGCCGGTGAAGACGGCCTTGCGGTCGGGCACCACGTCGATCTTGTAGGCCGGCTTCACGAAGTCGCGCACCTCCAGGTAGGTCGAGGTGACCACCTGATCGCCGACAGCGACCTCCAGGTTGTAGTAGCCGGCGGAGACGCCGGCAAAGGAGAGCTCGCCGGCAAAGGTGCCCGTTGGCGACGTGGTGATAGTCTCTTCGGCGACGACGACCGGCTCATATTCGAACTCCGAGCCACTGCCCGTGATCCGCACCGTCACCTGCTGGGAAGGCGGCGGGTTGTCGCGGGCCCGCACCAGGCCCCAGAAGTGGATGGTGTCCGTCAGGCGGTAGAGGTGGCGGTCGGTGTAGAGAAAGCGCCAGTAGAAGCTGGGGTTGCCCACGTAGCCGTAGGCGCGGTACCCGTAGTAGCGGAACTGGGCGAAGATACTGCCCAGGGGCACCACGGCCGTGCGCCCGTCGGGGGCCTCCACCACCAGGTTGCCGACGACGGACGCGGTGCTGTACCCGAAGTGGCTGGGCTCGAGCTGTACCAGG
>Ga0315277_10011661_pt1 | contig 11053 bp, 10 predicted proteins | sample YL17G05_15_MG_FD_203695 | JGI IMG/M metagenome (GOLD analysis project Ga0315277, IMG submission 203695) | Sediment microbial communities from Yellowstone Lake, YNP, Wyoming, USA - YL17G05_15 | ecosystem: Environmental > Aquatic > Freshwater > Lake > Sediment | place: USA: Wyoming | collected... | reverse complement strand
CGACCGGACTGTGGATGACGACAATGTCCTCTTTCCGGGAGTCGAGATAGGCCTGCTTGTAGGCGTCAGAGGCGTCGCACTCGTGAGTGCAGACGAATCTTGTGGCCATCTGAACCCCAGACGCGCCCAGCCGGAGGAACCTGGCGATGTCGTTGCCGTCATAGATGCCGCCCGCGGCCACGACCGGGATGTTGCCGTACTGGCGGGCCACTTCGATCACCTCCGTGACCAGCCGCTCCAGCCTGAATGCCTCCACATCCTGAATCTGTTCGTGCGAGAAGCCGAGATGGCCGCCGGCCAGCGGCCCTTCGACCACCAGCGCGTCCGGCAGGCGACTGAACCGCTTCTGCCACGTCTTGCAGATGAGGCCGGCGGCACGGCCCGATGATACGATGGGAATCAGCTTGACGTGCCGGTCCGACATAAGCCCCGGCAGTCTCATCGGCAGTCCGGCGCCGGAGATGATTGCGGCCACGCCTTCGTCGCATGAGACCTTGGCAAGGTTGTCGTAGTTGGTCAAGGCGCACATGATATTCACGCCGAACGGGTTGCTGGTGAGCTTCTTCGCATTCCGGATTGCCTCGCGAAGGCCGAGTTCCGCGCGCATCGGGTAGCTGGGTGTCATATCGAGCAGTTCCTCGCCCAGCCCTACCGTGGCGACGACGCCCAGCGCGCCTTCGTTCGCGACGGCGGAGGCCAGCCGGGACGAAGACACCCGTACTCCCATCCCGCCCTGGATGATGGGCGGGTTAATCACGAGGTCGCCGATTACAAGGTCGGGCAGAGTTCGTTCAGCCGTCACCGCGTCGTTTTCACTCCGGCGCAGCTGTACCCGCACCTCTGGAAAGGGGCATATCGCAGGTAGATAGATAAGCATACTTCCCGGCACGGGTTAGTCAAGACCGCAACGGAACTGCCTGGTGTCGCGGGCTCTCAGTCTCGACCCTCAGGGAGAAGATTGGTTGACACAAGCAGGGCCGGGACTATGCTTGGCCATGGAGATACGGGCGATCCGGCCTGAGGAACTCGATGCGTGCTGCGCCTTGGGCGGCACCGGTTGGCTGGCCAACGTGGTCAGGCGTACCTGGGTGGAGGGAACAAGCTCACCCGAGCTCTCCTTCGTTGCCGAGGACGACGGAAAGCCGGTAGGCAGGGTCTTCTTTCACCGTCGTTCGTCACCCACAGAGCTGGCGATGTTCGGAACGCACATCGACAGTTCGGTCGACTTCTTCGCGACCGGTACTGCCCTGTTGAGCGCGGCACTGACCCGGCTGAAGGAGAAGGGAGTGGCCGGGGTCGAGTATGCCATCTACGACATCTATGACCCGGACCCGGCACTGTATCAGGCACTCATCGAGGCGGTCGGGTTCAGGCAGTACCAGGACAAGAAGCGCTATGTCTGGCAGAACTCCGGGGCCGCAGTCAAAGTGCGGGTGAGGCTCGAGTTCCGGCCCATGTCCGTTGTCGGCGAGGATGCATTCGCCATGGCGGTCGGACGGGTCACAGTTGGTACGCTTGACCGCCAGGACCGAACCCGCCTCAGGAAGCACGGCGCGGCAGAGACGGCCCGCTGGTACATGCAGATTCTCAAAGAGGGGGAGTTCAAACCGGCCGAGTGGCTGCTCGGCTATCTTGTCGATGGAAGGCTCTGCGGCCTGGTCGTGCCCAAGCGGCTCGACGACCGGGAAGGGACCATTGACTACATCGGCGTGGTACCGGAACTGCGGGGCTCAGGCTACGGGTTCGACCTGCTCGTCAAAGGAACGGCGCTGCTCCAGCAGAACGGATTCAGGACAGTCGTCGCCGAAACCGATTCCGAGAACCTGCCGTTCCATGCGGAGCTGGAACGGGTCGGGTACAAGCACTGCGGCACGCTTCGCTGTTTCCGCTGTGACGTGGCGCATCCGGCAGGCGGCTGATGGTCAAAGGTATCAAGAGAGAACGGGACAAGGGCCGGATGACCGGCTCTGAGACTGCCAACTGTAAACTGGAAACTGGTAACTCGCGCGAGCGGCGCGGCTAGCTACCTACCTGCCGTCAGTTCGTGGACCAGGTAGGCGTCGGCGGCGTGGACCAGTGTCAGGCGGTCAGTGCTGCCCCACCATACGTGCGCGCCGTCTTTCGTGCGCTGGTTCGGTTCGCCGACTAGGCGGGTCAGCGCGTGCGTACACTGCTTCGCGAAGTGCGAAGCAGCCTTCTTGTTGCCGGATACACCTGCCCTCAGTCGGTACAGCGAGCCGCTGCGGAAGAATGCCAATGTTGAGGTGCCGAACTTCAGTGGCCCGTCGCCAAGGTCCGGCGCGACGAACACCTTGCCGCCGAACATCTGTAGATCCTGGTTCTTCGCCGAGTACGCCTCGCCTGCGGAGAGCCCGGCGCCAAGCACGAGTTTGCCGATAAGACTCACGCGGCTGAAGATGCCGGTCGCGCACGCCTTGCGCCATTCGTCGCTGTCGAGGGCGTCGCCCAGGCGGACCGGAACGCCTGCGACTTCGAGGTCAAGCTTGAATGGGCCTGATAGTTGCCGGGGCATTGTCGTCTACGTCTACGGCCGGTAGTCTAGCCCTGCGGTTACCCTTGTCAAGCGGGCAGGTCCCAATCGGTTGTCATTCGAAGTGAGGACTACGCGGCCGGTGTCGGTCGGGTCGGCTGGTCGCTCGCGGCCTGGTGCCGCCAGCAATCCTCAATCTGCAATCCGGGATCTGGAATCGGCTGGCTGGTCACCCGCGCCGGACGCGCGGCCAATCGGGAATCCGGAATCTACAATCTAAAATGCCCGTGCGTCGCCGGCTAGATTGCCTCGGTCTCCGGCTCATCAGTGACCGCGGCCAGATAGTAGCTCGTGATGACCGGGCGTTCGTGCTCAGCCTGAACCCAGACGGCCGCAACCCACAGTTCTTCCTCGGACTCGGGCAGGACAATCTCGAGCAGGGCCGAACTCTCCCGGCCCGCTGTGGCCCGGTGCTCGTTGGTCGTATAGCCCTTCGAGTCACCAAAGCCCTTGGAGAAACTCGGTTGGTCGCTTCTCGGCCAGACACCCAGGACCACACGGCAGGACTCGCCCGGCCCGAGTTTCCACTCGTAGTACAACACCAGCCGGTTGGCCGGGCCGGGAACAAACGGCGCGACGAACACCAGGCGCGTTCCAGCCGGAAACGGACCGGGCAATGAAACCTGCCCGGCAACCGGCTGGATACCGCGTATCTGGCCGAACGTCTGAACCGGCATCGCGTCCGGGGAAGTCCTGGTGATGGTTATGCCGGATGTGGCGAAGTCGGGCTCCTTATTGGCGAACCGGGCCAACCACTCGTTATAATCCTCTTCACCCCGGGCGGAAGCGTGCTGCGCGCACGCCGGCGCCAGGTTTTCCACCGACAACCTGCCACCCTTGGTCAGCGGCCGTCGCGGGACGAGGGTCGTGTGCTCGCGATAGCACCCGGGGACCACGCAGGAACTGCCGCGCAGGGCGACGACCTCGTCCTCCATCTCCTGCGGCCAGCGTTCCCCGCCGATGTAGGCGGTATGGTCCTGGCCCGGGGTCGGGGCGTAGTGGACGGCATTGCAGTCTGGGCACGTCACTTCCAGCTCGATGTCGTCCCAAGACACCTCACGCGCTCGCCCGCACTGCGGGCAATGATAATTCCAGATCATCTTTTGGCCTCAGTCTATTTGCCTGCCGGCTTGGAGGAATCGGGCTTCGCGGTTGTGTCCACGGGTCTGACCGACCCTGGCTCGCCCGGTCAGCCGCCGCCAGTGCCGCCGCCGTACGAACCGGCACTGCCCGGCTTGCTGCCTCCACAGGAGATTGCTGTCGCGGACAAGGCCGCGAGCGCGAGGAACAACAGTCGCTTCATGTGCACCTCGTTTCTGTCGTTGAGGAACCGGTAGATTGTAGCCTGACTCATGCCCGGGTCAATCGAGTGCCAGAACCCCGAATCCGACATTGAACCACCAAGACACCAAGAGCACCAAGCATACACCGGACATTTCCGTCCGGACCCTCTTTGTGTCTTGGTGCCTTTGTGGTGAACTCCTATCTCGGTTCTAGGGCAGAAGCCCGGCTCGGGCCACCAATGACGCCAAGAACGTCAGGGCCTGAGTCAGATGCAGCCGGTCAGCGTGTTGCCAGCTTCACGACCCGGGTTCGGCTGAAGCCCTCGGCTTGGACGAAGTAGACGCCGGCGACCAGCCCCGAACCGAGCCGGCCCGCTACCGTTCTCTCGACAATAGCGCCCATGGCATCGTAGACAACAAGCTTGGCTGCAGGAGCGGCCAGCGCCGAGCCCGCGAACGGGTTGGGCCGGATTGAGAGCGGCCGCAGTTCCGGAGCCGGTGCATAGCCGGCAATGCCGGTCTGAGGCGAGTAGAACGCGCCCATATCCGACCGCGTGCTGTCCGGGTCCTTGGGCAGGCTCGGGTCCCCGGAGTCGATGCAGGGCGAGCCCGCGGTCAGGTGATAGTCGTGGTTAGCCGAGTCCACGAACAGGGGGCAGGCGGAAAGCGCGCCGGTCCCGGGCGACGCCGCGCCGCCGTAGTCAGTCGTGTTGGACCAGACGTCATTGTAGTTGCAGACAAGCGTGCTCTCCACGGAGTAGATGCCGTAACCTTCGTTCGACACGATGATGTTGTTCCGGATGTCGGGCGCGGCCAGGTTCGAGAAGATGCCGCCGCCCTGACCCGCGGCTACGTTGTCGACAATCGTGTTGTTGTGGATTGTGGGCCGGGTCACGTACCCCTGGTAATTCGTAACGAGAATCCCGCCGCCGTTTGTGGCAAACGGCCTCGTGTCCTCGCCCGGCTCGACCATTCGGCCGCCGACGATTCGCCGCCGGTCGGTTTGCTCGGCCGCGCCGCCCAGGGCGGCGCCATTGTCGTAGAGAACGTTCCAGCGCACACGCGGGGACGAACCGTCAAAGATGTAGATGCCGCCGCCCCAGGTGCTGGTCTGGTTGTGCCGGATGATGTTGCGCTCGATGACCGGCGAGGCCCCGTCCTGCATCCAGATGCCCGCGCCGTCAGACCCGGAGGTATTATCCTCGATGGTGTTGTGCGTGATCGTCGGCGACCCGCCGTGGCAGTATATCCCGCCGATGCCGCCGTTCATGATTGTGAACCCGCAGATGAGCGCGGTCGTGTCGACACCCGAGCCGCAGTTGATGACCGCACCCGCGTCATTGCCGTCAATCACCGTGGAGTCGATGTATGTCGAGTCGCCGCTGACAAGATAGTGACTCGTCAGTGTGACTGACTTGCCTGACCAAGTGATGTTCTCGGTGAAGGTGCCGGGCGCAACCAGCACCGTGTCGCCGCTCGACGCCATGTCGATTCCGGCCTGAATCGTGCTCGCACTGTCGGGCACGAGGATGACGCGCGCCGCAGCGGGCGCGCAGAGCGCGGCGAGTGCCGCAATGACGATGACTGTCTGACGCATTACTGCCTCCCTGGTTGGCGACATATTAGACCGGCGGGCCGTGATGTCAAGCGGCCTGCACTGCGAACTGCAGACTGGGGACTGGGAACTCGCGCCCGCAGGGCGCTTTGACGGTCTACGGTCTACGGTTCACGGGCAACGGCTTACGGCTTGCGCTGACGGCAGGGGAGACTTGGGGAAGCGGTCAGCTGGTAGCTGTTGGCGGTCAGCCGACTACGTCAAGCGTGCCGGCGTGCGGGCAGAGGTCACTGGTCTGTATTGCGATCCGGAAATGCGGGGATTGTCCTTCGCTGTCCTCCCAGGCGCCGGTCCAGCCACCATCTGCGCGTTGTAGTGCTCCTCGCCGACGCGGCGGACGTGACGGGCCGCTTTCTCAAGCACTCCGATGGCGTAGAACGACTGCTTCGAGAAGTGCAAGTACAGCGCGGCGAGGCTGGCCGCGGCGTCTATCGCGGCCGGGTTCCGCACCAGCACCAGTACCAGCGTCTTCCAGTAGAGCTTGCCGGTCCGGTGGTTGAAGCCGGCCTTCATGGAAAGCCGCACGAATGCGCGGGCCAGCCTGAGTATCTCGCCGAATCCCGGGCGATGCCGGTTCGCCGGCTTGAGATGCAGCGAGGTAAGCAGGACCTTGTCGTAGTAACGCACCGGATCGTAGATGTGGCGGAGCACCTTTGCCTGGTCTTCAAGGATGGCCGCGCGCGGCCGGGCGGTGGCGAAGTTCAGCCCGCTGGTCGTCTGGTCGATGTCGCGCAGCGCGTCAACCGTCTTCCGTCCTCGGTCGAACAACCGGCCCTCGGCCTGCAGCCGACGGGTCAGCCGCGTCACGGGCAGCGCGTAGAGCGTCCCGACCATTGCCATGCAGATGCCGGCCTCCTCGACGAGCCGGATTATGTCCTCGCCGGCGTTGGGCGACTCATCGTCGAACCCGAGGATGAACCCGCCGTTCACAATCATCCCGTACGACGTGAGCGTCCGCACCGCCTCGGGCACGGAGACTTCGATGTTCTGCGTCTTCTTCACTTGCGCGAGCACCCGGTCGTCCGGGCTTTCGATGCCCAGGAATACGTAGCGGAAGTCGCATTCCCGCATCTGCCGGAGCAGCTCCGGCTCGGCGGCGAGATTGACCGACGCCTCGGTGCCGAAGAAGAACGGGTGGCCGTGGCGCCGGCTCCAGTCGGCGACGGCGGTCAGCATTTCCAACGCCTTCGCCCGGTTGCCGATGAGATTGTCGTCGACCATGTCGACGTGGCCACGGAAGCCCAGGTCGTAGAGCGTCTGCAACTCCGTCAGAATCTGTTCGGGCGTCTTGGTCCGGGGTCGGCGGCCGAACAGCTCGACTATGTCGCAGAACTCGCAGTTGTAGGGACAGCCACGCGAGAACTGGATGCCGACCGAAAGATAGTCGCGGAAACGGATGAGGTCGTACCGGGGCACCACCGCCTTGGACATGTCCGCCTTCTCGTCTGAACGGTAGACGCCCGAGGTCGCGCCGCGGGCGAGGTCGGCGAGGAACATCGGGACGGTCACCTCGCCCTCGCCCATCACCAGGTAGTCGGCCCCTTGATACATCCCCGGCTGCTCGGTCGGGTCGGGTCCGCCGAGCACGACCGGCTTCCCTGCGGCCCGGGCCCTGGCCATCACCGCCAGCACCGCCACCTGCTGAGGCAGCATTCCGCCGGTCAGCACGATGTCGGCCCATTCGATGTCCGCTGGCAGGAGCGGCCGGACGTTCTCGTCAACCAGTCGGAAACGCCAGTGCTGCGGCATCAGCGCCGCGACGGTCAAAAGGCCCAGCGGCGCGGCCGGGTACTTCGCGCCGCTCAGGCGACAGACCTCGGTGTAATTCCAGAAACTCAGTCCGGAGAAACGGGGCTGGACCAGCAGCGCCCGGGTCGGGCCGGAGAACAGGTCGCTCATTGTCGCCGATGACTGGCTGTTGGCCTCCGCTTCATCGCGGACATCCTAGCCTTGCGTGCCTTGATGTCAAGGCGGCGGGGTCGGACGGCCGACAGCTAACGGCTCACGCTGACGGCTAGGCCAGAAGCTCGGGTTCGGCTACTGCCAACTGCAAACCGACGCCGCGTCGCCCTGAGTCCGACCGAAGGGCCTTTCCTACGCCGAGTCGCCTCGCCCGTCAATCTGCAATCTGAAATCTACAATCTGGAATGCTGTTGTGGATGGCAGGGGAGACGCCGCCTGCGCGGCTCTGCGGCGGTGTCTGATACGAATCCCGAATCGACGCTAGGCCGCTTTGCCCTCGGTCACGGCCAGTTCGATTTCCTGGTCCGGAGACACGTACCCGTCGCAAGCTAGGCGGTAGTGGAGTTTGTACTTACCAGGAACGCTGGGGCTCATCGCCACTAGAGCCACTTGGGTGTATATGCTACCCCGGACGTCGCCACACAAGACCATGGCAGACGAATATCCACTCAGAAACGAGCTGCTGCTTTGTTTGAACATAGGGAGTTTCGGAAATGAGAACTCACCTGGTGCGGACATGAATATGATCTCCGCATTCCTTGCAACTTGGCCCTTCGTGAGCGAGAGTGCGAATTCAATGGTGGATTCCGAGTTGGCGGTTAGGAGCGTCGGAGGCTTGGGGTTCTCAAGGACTAGCTTCAGCGTGGGGGTCTTGCTGTCATCGTGTGCCTGGAGAGCAAGGGTTAGTGCATCAACAGTGGCCCTTAGTGCCGCTTCGTCGGAAGTGATGGCCACGTCTTGGATGGTACTGAGCACCCTGAGAATGACCGCCATGGCCCATGACATGAGGCCAATTGCCATGAGCCAGAACAGCACTGGGATGCTCGGCAGGCTTGGCACCTGCCAGCGCGACTGGTCACCAACTGCGGCGAGAAGCGTGAGCGCTAGCGCCGACAGCAGAAGGACACCAGGGTAGACGACCCCGCCCTTCACTGTCAGCAAACTCGCGGTCTTCGCTATGCGCTTGATGTGGGCGACGTGCTTTCTCTGCTTGGCCTCCAGATTCTTCACCGACCGGCCGAGTTCCGCGACTTTCCCAGGATTCGCGGCGCACTCTTCCACGCTCTTCTTCAGGGCCTCCAGTTCCTTGCCTGTGCTCTTACGTTTCTCTTCCTCAGCCTTCTGCTTCGCCTCTGCGGCCCGGCGCATGGCCCTCCCGAGGAGTGACACTCCCAAGACGAAGACCGTTACGTCTATAGCCAAGAGGCTAATCGTGAGAAACGCAGTCAGTTGGAAAACAGTGCTCATGAACCCGCGTGGGAATTCAGGGGTATCGAGGATAACCTGCTTAATCCCTTCCGCGTCAAGGCCGGGCCGGATTTGGGGTCCACCATAAGGCGAATCTTAGCCGGGTGGGCCGGGAAGTCAAGGCGGCGGGTCAGTCTCGTTGGTTCGGCGAGCCCCGTTCAACGTTCATCGTTGCCGGAACGGTCCAACGTCGTACGGACCAACGATGTACGACCGGGATGGGCGGGCGGAATCTGCCAGGATGTTCCGAAGCTTCCCGAAATAGGGTGCCTGTGGGGCTGTTGAAGAAGCCGCCTCTTGTCATTCTGAGCGCAGCGAAGAATCTTCGCGATGATGATTCTACGAGAGTTAGAAGACCCTTCACTTCGCTCAGGGTGACATGAATGGGGTTTCTCAACAGCCCCCCTGTCCCTTGTTGCGACCCTTCTTCGCTGGGTGGACTGTTACTGCCGTCCCCGGGATTCCTTAGTGAGTACGGAAGTGGTTCCACCGAGTGTCGAGCTTCATAGCCGCGTAGACTTCGAACAGGTACATGGTTACCGGATCGCTGATCTGGACGAACGCGACGCGCATAGAGCGTAGCTGGTCACGATGCGCAGTGAAGACACCGTCGAATTCGGGATCGGCCATGCGGGTATCGGGGTTGCCCTTCATAGGCCGGTCCTTTTTCGCCAGGCCGTAGGCCAGAGTAGCTGAGTTTGCGGAACCCGAACTCAAGTGCTGCGTCAGTCGGGAAACAACAGCCCGTGAGGTGCCTACATACATCGGTTTCTCGCCGTCATAGAAGACGTAGCACCCAGGAATGTCCTTCTTCAATGCGAGTTCGCTGAGCAGCTTCCGTGTTGCGCTCTTGTGTGCGGCAAAGACGCTGGCGTCGTGCGCGGTATCCTTGGCGGCTAGAAGTGACGCGAAGTGCTTCGGTAGAACTTCCGCGGCTAGCTTCTCGAACGTGTACGGACACCCATCTATCGGCACGTAGTACCTCCTTTGGTGAACCTTGATTCCTAAGCTGTAGGCAGAATTCTAGGACTCGCGGGCGGGGATGTCAAATCGGCGGGAGTGGACAGCCCACAGCTTACAGCTCACGGCTGACGGCCTGCAATTCACGGTGTACGGTTCACGGACAACGGCTCGCGGCTTGCGCTGAGGGCAGGGGAGACCACAGGACGTCGGCCCGGCAGGGGTCGGACCCGCGTCACCAAGTTCACCTAAGTCCATCGTGACTTTCAGAGTCGGAGGGCGAGTGCTGGGCGATGTCGGTCTTGGTGTCCTTTCGCTTGGCGCGTCGTGTCCAAGCAGAGGACCCCGCACGGAATAGGTAGTGTATCGACAAACCTGCGCAGACCACGCCCGCGACTGCAAGGTACTCCCGCCAGTTTGGTGGAAGGCACTCTGGCTTGCCAATCAGCGCTGCCCGGAGAAGGTTCGCGCAACTGGGCACGGTGAACACGGCCAAGAAGACCAAGACCGTGTTACCCGTGTCGAAGGTTCGCTGCCGGATACCCTTCACGGCGGCGTATGCAATCGCTGCCAAGATGCCCGCTGCAATGCCGACTCGCGACGCGTCCATGGCCAGACTAGCCTGCGCCCTTTGCCTGGTTTCCTACCAGCGCACCGAAGATGCCTCCTATTATGGCGCCAACCGGCCCGGCAATGGCAGCGCCCAAGAGCGCCCCTCCGACGAGTCCCACGGCCGTGGAAGTTTCGCCGCCCTTGGAGCTCGCGGGCGGCAACGGTCGCCCGCACTGCCAGCACTGGAATTCCGTGGGGTCACGCCCTGAAGGAATGTCGTTTTCTCGGCCGCAGTTCCTACAGAGTATCCGCACCGGCTAGCCCCTTGAGGCTAGGGCTCTATCTAGACTCCCGTGTCCCGACAGGGGCGGGCGGGATGCGCATTTCATCACGGTATTGTAGAATCGGTGTGCCGGGATGTCAAGGCGGCGGGGTTGCGGTGAATCCGACATTGAACAACCGGGAGCGCCAGTTTCACACCGTCCTCTTTGTGTCTTCGTGCCTTTGTGGTGCAACGCCCGGCGTGGGCCTCTGAGGCCAACTCTGGTCTCGGTTCTAAGGGGCCGACCGTCAGTGCTGCTCCAGGAACTCCTTTATTGCCGACGCGGGGATGCAGGCGGCGAGGCTCGCGCCGTAGGGCATCCGTGCGACCTTCTGTTTCGCATCATCGATGATGCTGATGGTGTCCGCGGCCTGGGCAAAGACTATCCCCGCGAACTTCCCGGTGCTGCACGGGAAGATCGGGGAGCCGCTGTTCCCGCGGCTGGCACAGATTGTCCCGAACCCCGGGCGGACCCATAAGCTCTCCCATAAGCTCAGGGATAAGCTCTCCCATAAGCTGGGGGATAAGCTCTCCCACAAGCTCAGGGATAAGCTCTCCCA
>Ga0315277_10011657_pt1 | contig 11055 bp, 10 predicted proteins | sample YL17G05_15_MG_FD_203695 | JGI IMG/M metagenome (GOLD analysis project Ga0315277, IMG submission 203695) | Sediment microbial communities from Yellowstone Lake, YNP, Wyoming, USA - YL17G05_15 | ecosystem: Environmental > Aquatic > Freshwater > Lake > Sediment | place: USA: Wyoming | collected... | reverse complement strand
GCCCTCGCTTCTCGAGTGATGCCATTGAGCGATAGATACTCTTCGAGTGCCGCCACTCGCGGCACGGCTGGTCACCATAGACCTTCTTCTGCTCGCCAAAGGCCTGTCGTTTTGCTAGATCTAGCGAGTAATCTCGCGCCGACCTTACCATCATCCTTCTAGCTAGATCGCCCTCAATCTTAGGAAGTCGCATCTCCACCAAGTCGAATAGGGATAGAATCCCCTTCCTCCTGAGCTCCTTCATGACTTGTTTCTGAAAAGCCGAAAGTCCGTGTCCCATATCGATTACAGACAGGTATCGGTTGTAGAGGCTATAGGCCCCATCCGGTTCTACACTTAGAACAGGGGTCGCAGGAAGATAATGCAACGAGCTTGCGATTGACCAAAGATCAGAAACAGGTCAAGCTCGCTGAGAAGGGCATATTCGGTCTTAGCCAGCAAGACGGCAGACCCCGCTGGGTTTGAACTTGAGAAATTGGCTGAAGATCAATCCGTGCAGGGAGCCGGATGTAAACCTGGACGTCTGGCTGTTTTTCAATCAGGGGGTTTTTGGTACCGAAATAAAAACCTTTCCTTTTCTTTTCCTCGTGAAATGAAAGTTCAGAGTCCGCGCCATGTGAACCTGAATGCATGGCTATCCCTCAATCAAGGGATTATTGCACCGAGCTAGACTCCTTCTGTCTATCTTTGATGGCACAGCCTTAGGCAAAATGCTGTCTTGCAGGCAGGCGAGGAGCTCCGACCGCGCAGAATAATCAGAGGTTAGCCCGCTAGAGGATGGCAGACTGTCGATTAGTCCAGTCAAAAATGCTCCGGATAGTGTCCAAAGTCAGAAGACCGACATCCGAAATCGTTTCATGAGTGAATGCCCAAGCTTTCCCGATATCGTTGTCTATGCCATGATTGGCCGCGTTGCGCATTGCGGCTATGGCCTGAAGCAAACCATAGTGCTTTTTCGTAATCACATTGCCTTTTCTCAATTCGTCTGCCATTTGTGTTACTCCATTCGTCTTAGTTAAATCTACAGGCGGGTTGGATTCATCACCAATCTTCCTGAGAAACTTCTCGACCGCAGTTCCTAATGCGAAGATCATCTCTGATTTAGGCTCATGCTTCGCCTGGCATCTAGCGAGCATTGACGTCAGGTTGTCAAGCGCCTCTGAAGGGAGGAATCGGAATGGTTCCTCTCCAACTCTTCTTTCGATGAACGTCCTGGCGGACTCAGCCGAAATCAATGAAGACTTCACAGCGTCAAGGTAGGCGCCTATCGATTGTTCTCCGGAAGAGCAGACCAAATTCCCGATTCCATCCTGAGTAAAGGATCCTGCGAACAACCCCAATCTCTGGAATATCTCTTTGATCTTGATGGGTTCAGTGTCGATATTCCCAAGAGCGCCCACCCTTCTTGCCGCCTCCAGAGGGCTATCTCCGCAATAGATGCGCTCCTTAAATCTCTTGTACGGAGCAAGGCTCTCCAGTCTGATTCTGAAAACGGTTCTTCGACCTTGGGCGTCTGCGTGTGTCTCAAGACGCAGTATGTCATCTATCGGAAAATAGAAGTCCTTCTGTCTTTCCTGTACGAATCCAAGGAGAGCAGCTGCCTCGATAGCTTCTTTAGCCACTGCTAAGTCTTTTGTGTTCATGTACTCCGCAACTGATGATATGCTGAAATCTGGCGTTGTGTAGTAGATTGCCTCGGCGGCAGCCAGAATCGTCTCACCAGACGCATCGGGAATCTTCAACGCAATCTTGCTCCAGATTACTGTACTCTATCCCTGAGTCCTTTGATTCGCGAAGAAAGTCGATCGAGATCCTCATCGGTCATCTCTGCGCTCACGCTGACGTTGATGTTCACGACCACTGTGCTTCCTTTCTGAAGGGGGATATCTTTGGCTCTTTCAATCAGTACACTCTCGGGTTTTCTGGCTTCTGGGGGAGCACCTATTTCTGAAGGGGCCTCCGCCCCAATTGTTCGGTATTGAGGGGTGACAACAAGCTTGCCAGATTCAGATTCCGTGACAAGTCCTGACTCGAGAAGTACCTCGGCGACTGTCTGGCCTCCTCTGACATACTGTGGTTCATTGGGGGCTCCCGCGTTTTTCGCGATGTTGAGGGACAATTCCTCTATCGTCATGCCGCCCTTAATGTCCAGGGCTCCCATGATTCTCTTGAAGAACTCATTCTCAGCTGCAATTGATCTCCATACTCTTGCTATCTCTTCTGTATCATTGTAGTCTAGTGCCAGCGCAAGTTGAGATCCCTTCTCTGTCAGCGAAATGCTGTTACCTGACTTGTTCGCCACGCCCGTCGACAGTAGGAATCTGTTGTTGATTGAGACCGCTCTCTCTCCAAGAGCAGCTGTCTGAGAAATCTGTTGGTTATTCAGCTGAGTGCCTGCTCCACCAAGCTTGCCCATTGCTCTGATTATGCTCCTGATTGTCTCATATGGGCTTTCCGGCAATCCGAATTCTGCGAACTTGAGATACTTCCTTTTTACTTCACGATCAACAGGCTTGCGCTGCTCGCCTTCTTGGTCTTTCTGCTCGGGAGTTTTTTCCTCCGCATGTGTCTTGTCTTCTTCATCAGCTGACAACCCAATCGCCTCCAGCAATCTATTGTTGTATGCTGACCCTCTCTTATTAACGTAACTACATTGAGGTCGTCTCTGCGTCTCTACAATTCTAAAATGCAGAGATTGGAGGCTGACTTGTTGCTCTGCAGGCACGCACCAAAGCTATTGTCCAATTGACCCGAGACGGCTTCCCTGAAATGCATCCTATCGGATTTGAACCTTCGACGATGGCCAGACTCGATTCCTCAGTCTGATATCAGAAGTACTCCTGTTGTTCCGTCTGTGTCGGTGAATCATTGATGGGGTACTCGCTTAGATTCGTGAATTTTATCGTTTTCTTGTGATTGGTTTCGATGTGCCTTCTCGCAATCTCCGCGCCAGGAGAGAAGCTTGGCGCAAGGAAAAATCCTTGATCTATCTCTCCAATATCCATGTACATATAGAGCTGATAGACGTCCTTAGCATCTGCTTGCACTGTCTTGATTTCCCATGCCTCTACTTCGTCGTCCTTTGTGGCTCTTATGTCTATGAACCCCTCGATTCCTTCAACCACGTATTCCTTGTCCGCGCTGTCTCTTTTGACGATGGTATTCGTGACCAACCAGTTCCTCATCCGGTCGCGATACAGTGACTCTGGTATCTGTTCTGGATACGACGAGAATTTGAGATACTTGTGTTTCTTGTTCCTGTTGTCTGGGGCGTCTCCCCACAGAATGTCTTTGATTTTTGTAGTGCAGTCACGGAAATTCGCATCGTCGAAAATCGAATTCTTCGTTATGGCAGTCGAGAAACCCGACAGAAGGTCGATTTCGCCCCGCACGCTGTTGAAGCTGTTATGCCGTTCGTTGACTATCCCTATCTCAGAAAGCTGATGGAACTTGATGACGCGATCGTTCATGATAATGTCCATGCCCTGTTTCCTCAACGAGACATAGTAAGGGTCCGTTCGGGGAGTGGGGTCAAGCCCAAGTTCCTCAAAATCCCCCTTGTCTTTGTCCGGAGCATATCCGAAGGTTAGTCTGGCCTTCCAACCAGGACCGGAGAGTTCCATTCGCGAGATTACTGGCTCGTTCCTCCTCGTACTAGGATGAAAATAGACAGGCTTGACCTCCTCGATAGTCCATGTTCGTTCAATGTCATTGGATTCAGAATCGTCGAGCCTGAATCTGTGCGGATTGACAATGCTCAACATCAGGTCCAGGACCTTCCTCTCGGGCTTGAGAAACCGTCTGTATCTAGCCCCCAAGTACCTCGTTAGTGTCTTGATTTTGGACTGATCCGTGATTACTGATGGCTTCAGGTTCCTGACGCAGATTTCTGTTCCCGAATCGTTGGCGAAAGGTGTGCTGTAGACTTCCAACTCTCCGTACTTGAATTTCAGAATCACTCTAGCATCAGTCTCTCCCGGAATCTTGGTCGCAAGGTATTTGAGCTCTCCAAGGGCGGCGATGGCCTGCTTCATACCAAGTCCGTGTTCGTTAAGAGATCCTTTTGACTGGATTCCCGCTGGGGCCACGGCGAGTCCAAGTTTTTCAGGGGGTATGCCAAATCCGTTGTCTCTAATCGTGAATTCCACCGGAGTGCCATGTTCGTCCACAAGGATTTCGATTTCAACCTTGACTCCTGCTGGAAGCCGCGCCGCCAACGAGTTGTCAATCAATTCTGATACAAGGTCCGTAAAATCGTAGGTATTGTTCCCAAGTTCCGCAAAGATGCTATCAGAAGGCGGTACGGTGGTACTGCCACTTGGTGGTCCAAGAGCGCCAATGTCTATCATGCCATGACCTCGCATAGCGCATGCTGGGGAGAGGACAATAACCTTTCGGCGCGATGGCTTATTGGTGGCAAAGATCTGTAGGACTGTGTATTCGTCAATCTTCGGTTGCCCAGCTCTTCTTGCGAATTGAGGCTCGAACGAGAACGGCTCCCCCTCTACTATCTAGCCGTGGACATGTTGCTGCAAGCTCTAATTACGCGATGTTGCATTACTCTGGTGGGAACCGTGCAAAAGAACCTGGGACCTCCGCCCCCAGCAAGCTCGGAGGCCGTCTCGCATTCAATGAAATCCAACAGGGGAAAGAACACGTCGCCCGAGTTGATTCTTCGGTCTGCTTTGTACAGGAACGGGGTCAGAGGGTACCGTCTTCACGCTAAAGGTGTCCCCGGAAGACCCGATATCCTGTTCCTGCGCAGCAGACTTGCTGTCTTCGTCAACGGGTGCTTCTGGCACAGGTGTCCAAGGTGCGATCTTCCGTTGCCAAAAGCCCATCGCGAATTCTGGCGAAAGAAGTTCGAGTTGAATATCGAGCGTGACGCCAGAAAACGCCTGGCACTTGAATCCGATGGGTGGAAGGTTGTGATAATCTGGGAATGCGAAATACGAGATGACATGGTCGGATGTGTGAAGAGAGTCACGAGAGCCCTTCGAGGGCAGTGAGAACCCTCTTGCCTTTATCGGTGATTCTGTAGATTCGGTTCTTCGTAGCTTTAGGGGTAAGACACTCTACGAGACCCTTTTCACAGAGTTCTCTGAGAGATCGACTGATGTGCGATAGGTGGACCTCCGCCTTCTCCGATATTCCGCTGGGCGTGTTTGGACCAGACTCCAAGATGGAAAGGCACCGTCTCCTAACATCGGCCTTGGCGAAGGACACCAACTCCCACATGGTGGCTAGAATCGAATCCGGGCTTATCCCGATTGTTACCAAATGGTAACCAATCATCACGATTGTGGGGAGCCACTGGTAACAAAGGCGATCATAGCAGAACGCCGAATCAGTCGCATGTCGTGTTCCGGGATTCTGAGGACCCAGCTCCAGAGGAGGACCTCTGTCGAGCTCACCAGGAAGCGGTCGATGATGATTGACGAGGCCCTCGGCTGGCCCGCTGGCACTAGGGACGGGCCGAAGAGGTACGACGTAGGGACGTCCGGCTCGGGCCAAGTAATCGCGTACTTCCTGAAGCCCGGCAAAGAGGTGTTCAGGGAGAGGAACCCGAACCCGAACGACATGACCCCCATGGTCGGCAGCATCGGGCAACGGTACAGTTTCCAGGATATGTGGGTCCCGCTCGGTGCGAGCTCTTTGAGAGGGAGGGAGACCTTCCGGAAGATGCTGGTCCTGGTGTACAGGAACGCCTTCCTACTCGACCATGTCGTTGAGGACGGGAAGGTCAGATATCGTCCGAGCGGTGAGGTCATGGGATGCATAGATGAGCTGGACCGCGAGGTCAGGGATGTGCTCCCATGCAGCCTACTGGAGTTCCTGTTCATGTTCGACATCCTCGGATGGAACGAGGATGTCAAGTATCACTCCGAGGACGGGAGGGTGACCTTCGAAGGTAGGCGCAAGGTGGAGGTCGGCAGACTCAACAACATGCTGACCGGCATCCACGCCACCCACAGGGTCGCGGAGTTCGTGGACCATGTCATAGAGAAGTCCGGTGACAAGGAGGCCATAGACCTCGGCCTGATATTCTCAGCCATGCAGGCGTTCGTCCGCGGAAGGGGTGTGGCCCCGCCCAGCGACAAGGACCTGGTCGATTGGCTGGCTCCCTATCTCGTCAGGGAAGGATGAGCAGGGATGTTGCCCGAGGAGATTTCCAGATTGATACTGAATGGTCATTCGGATAGAGTCCACAGGCTGACTCCCATCGAAGGCTTCGTGTTGGAACTGCAGATCGATTACTCAGGACTCATGGCAAAGGGTGCCTACAAGGGTTGGAAGCGCGATAAACACGAATCCCGCCGCAAGGTAGGGTGCTTCGACTTCAAGATATTCCGGTCTGACGGTCCTGAGGAGAGGCCGATGGTGCACCCGGCGGTGATATCCGATGCCGCGGGGAACCTGCAGCGGGAGACGTTGGAGAAGGTCTTCGAGGGGAAGGACGCCGACAGACTGGGGCTGTCGAAGGTCGAGTCAGCGCTCGCATGCGAGGTTCAGCTCGCCATGCTGGAGCAGGAGGTCAACTGGGGCGACGAGGGGTTCCAGTCTTGGACCCTCTTTCCTCCCTCGAAGGGGAAGCGTCCCAGGGACTACATCATGGCGTACCTGAGGCGCCTATGCGACGAGCCAGGATACCTGGTGACGGTCGAGAAGATGAGGGCGGCGTCCGGCACCCGCGGTGTGCTCGCGCCACCCAAGCTGAAGGAATGGTCTGTCTATCTCGAACCCGACGGCAGTCGCTTGCGGCCTTGGCTCGATGGTGACCTGCTGGATTCATTCAGGCGTGTGGCCGAGTCATTGCCAGACAACCCTTACTACGCATCCGCGTACTCCGTGCCCGATGGATGATCTCGCCTACTCGGATGTCCACTTGACTATCCTGTCGTCCAGAGCAGAGACCGAGCGGGCGTACGTGGAGTCCGCACGCACTTCGTCCGACCCGTACATCCTCGTCAGCACATGGATGGACATCAGCGCGGATGACAGTGTGACCAGCGGCATCTCCGCATCCTCTATCCTCGGTACTATCCTCGGATCGAGACGATGGGGGTAGTCCCCGGTGTCCTCCATCTTTCGGATGTAGAGGTTCCTCTGCCTCATGTCTGCGAAGTCTTTGGAAGTGAACGTGGAGAGCATTATCGCATCGAGGCCGTCGAAGAGGTCGACCGGCCCGGCGATCCTCCCGAGGTCGGGCATGTCTGTCGTGAACGCCTTCTGTAGCAGGCTGCAACCAGGTAGCTTGAGTCTGCGTTTCGAGACCATCTTCGATGGTTCTCTGATGACCACCGTGTAGCCCGGGAACTCCTCCCATGCGTCCGTGAGCACGGGTATCCCCCTGTCGACCTCCCTCAACAGCGAAGCCACGAGCCTCCTCAAGTCGCCGCTGTCGAGCGTCGACGACATCGAGCGCAGAATGCTCCCAACGCTGACCTCGTCGATATACACTCTGTGGAACGTGCCTCCCATCCCCCTCTGGATGCAGGCCTTCCACTCGGCGCCTCCTCTGGTCCTTCCGTCCTCCAGGACGGCGTTCTCGAATATGACTATCGACGAGTCGTCCTCAAGCTTCGAGGAGAGCAGCTTCCTCCTTATGTGCTTCCTCTCCCTCGCGTTGAACTCGATGTGGACCCTCCCGATGTCTTCCGCTTCGTCGACGGTCACCTTCGGTCTGGTGACGATTGGCAGACCCCCGTTCTCCACGAGTCTCCTGAGGCTCTCGTCCATCCGTGAACGGAACTCCTTGTCATCGGAAGATGGTCTACTCCCCATGTCCTTCAACATAGCCTTCGCGAGAGCGAACGAGAGCTGGCAGGGCACCGCGTTGCCTATCAGCTTGTACCTGTCGTTGAGCGTCCGTGCAGCGAGCTGAAAATCGAGCGGGAAGCCCTGGATGCAGGCCACCTCCCTGACCGTCGGCTGGCGGTAGACCTTCCTGCGTCTCCCTTGGTACTCCACCGTTCGGCCCGTCTCCAGAATCAGGGACTCCCTCGAGGACGAGTTCGCCGTGGCCATTATTGTCCTCGCGGGTAGGTCGAGGTCCTCCGGCAGGCTCATCCTCCCGTACTGGATGTGCCTCCGTTTCAGGTGACGCATCTCCTCCCAGTACATGGGGTGGAGCGATGTGTCGTAGAAATGGTCCCTGACCTGACCGACCTTGACCTTATGGTTTGGATAGTTGGGGTCATTCACGTATCCCTGCCTGCCGGCTTTCTTCACACTCTCCTTGAGACTGGTGAGGAGTCCTCCGAGGCTGACATCCTGGTGTGCATCGACCTTGAGACCGTCCATCGATGCGCACGGGAAGTCGCCCGTGATGAAACGCCTCCTGTTCTCGTGAGCGCCATGATCCGATGCTGTGAAGACCTTCCCGTGGGGGATGTGCAGACAGTCACCCTCGAGTCCGAGCTCGTGCCACCGTGACTTCGGGATGCCGAGCTGCTCGTATGAGATGGTCCAGCCGCCCAGTGGAGACCTGTCGCACTCCTTATCGAGCACCTGTTCGAGTCTGGGGACGTTCTCCATCAACCAATACTTCGGCCGGAAGATTGACACGAACGCCAGGTGCTTCCGCACCAGGAGCATGCCTTTCTCGATGTCCCCTCTGCCACCGTTCTTCGCGAAGGAGAACTCTGTGCATGGTGGGCTGCCTATCACGACGTCGATGGTCCCGTGCTCGCCCTCCAGACGTCTCTTGACCTCCAGTATCTCGTCCACGTCGGCTTTCAGCAGGTCCGTCTTCTCCGTGACGCCCAGGCCGTTCAGCGTGTGCGTCTCGCAGGCAGGAGGCCAGAAGTCTATCCCGTAGACGACGTCGAACCCGCTCTGGTGGAACCCCTCGCTGAAACCCCCTGCACCGCAGAACAGGTCGATGACCCGCACCCCCGGTGTCTTCCCGCGCATCCTTCCTACGACCTCTGGCTCCAATTGATGAACCCCCTTAACTGTTTTTCCCAAGGGTGTCCGGAGGTGCCTACCGGTCTTAGCCTCGTCAATTACATGCAATCCACACCATCAATAGGGGAACATGCCGTCGGCGACATCCAGTTGGAGGTGAACGAGACGGCTGCTGGAACCTTCAGGACAATGGAGATGGCCTTCGTCTACGGTGTCGTCACCCTGGCATTGGACGGGCCCGATGCACACGATGGTCCCCCGAGGGAGCAAGGACCACGCGAGTGGGTTGCAGGTCTACTGAGCCAGGCGGGTTACGATGTTGTCATGATGGACGGTCGTAAGAATGGTGAGCTCCACGAATGGTTGGAAACCGGGCGCCCTGGTCGACTACCAGAGTTGATTGTGGACATCTCGGCCCCTGACCGTCCCCACGAGACAGTGTTGTGCAAAGGTTCGAGAGGAGGTATGCGCTACTCGTGTTCGCAAGAGAAGGTTCAGGACCTATCGTGACTAGAGCTCGAAGAAGGTTTCCAATCTGGGGTTCGACGACCCGTCTTCATAATCTTTGTATTGACATATATGTGCAGGGAGCTGGATTTGAATTCGGCACCCTGGCCAGCGGTCATCCAAATGGTTCTTGAACGTGACGAACGGAATCAGAGCACAACAACGGGTTTCCTACGGGTAGGAAATGTCCTTGTGTTTCGGGTGGCTGCAATGCCTGGACGCCATTTCGCACCTGCAACTTCGTGATGTTCAAACTACGCCCCCAGATTGCATGGAACAGGATACATACCAGCAAGAGGGCCCCCTACAGTCTATCCCTTCTTGACCGTCATTCCCTCCTTCTTCAAGAAGGCCTTTTCATCTGCTGTCAATGGCTGGTCGCTCAGTAGTTTCCTAATGATCTCCTTGTACTTCCTCTCCTTCTTCTTTAGACCGATTACCTGTCCTTCAGCTGCAAACATCTTTCTCACCACGGTGTCAAATTGATTGACAACCATTTCCGCCGCAAGGTTCTGGAAATGAGATACGCCGGACATATGTCTTGCCTAGGTCATGATCCAGCACGTTTGGTTGAACCTTTGTTGCCGGGAATTGAATGCATACTATTAAAGATTCCATAAGGAAGCTGGACGTATGCCTTTACTTTGGAACGATACGCTTCTGAGCTTCAGCGAGAAACTCCCTCATACCTGGCATCCTGTCTAGTGAATGAATCCACTTCATCAAAGTGCTGACATGTAGTTCTATGGCTGGCTTTCCAGGCGAAAGAAACACGACACGACTGGGATTCTCAAGGAATCCAATTTCCAAACCCGTGGGCTTGACTTCGTCCTCGAATCTTAAGTCGAGGGAGCCAGGTTCATCCCAATTCCTCTTGCTGAGCTTAATCGCCTCGTCTAGGTCGATTGTGATGTTGTCTGAAAGACTCTCATTGAGGAGCTTTGAAATCAGATCCTTTGCGGCACCCTCCTTGAAAACCTTGATCCTCCTGTGTCTGGGCATATGAATAGCTTTGCGAACTGCATGGCGAAACCAGAGACAGACTCTGTCCATCTCTTCCTTATTTTCCACTGATGTTACCTTGGGAGGACGGGACTCAGGGGTCGAGAAGATCATGAGACTCCTCTTCAGGATTTCTTCTCTAGACATGGGTCTAAAGTATCTGTGTCTCTCTAGAACATCGGTCGGTCGCTCGTAGGTGATATGAGGTTCCATGCCTAACGCTTGCTTTGCCAAGCCGAGATGAATGTAGGGGTCTTGAAATCTCGAACTGTCGCCAAGGAGTTTTATGATTGTCTCGGCTTCTGAAATCTCTATCAAAAGAACCCTAAATCGAATTAGGTTGCTGGTACGAACCGTCAGTCTCCTGCTTGGCTCCCTACTCATGTGATGCCCATTGGCACTCGATGGACATAATACTTAGTCATTCATCCCAGGTGACGAGTTAAAGAAGTCATCAAGAATCGGTGGAGAGTGCGTGCAGCGGATGCATACAATGGGATGCAAACCCACGAATTGCAGCAAATCAGCTCTCCTAAGCACAGGATCTGATGACATCGCACGAGGACTTCGAGTAGATTTATTGACGATAGACGAGGTCAAGAGACGAGGTCCGGGTTTGATTCCCAAGAGACGAGA
>Ga0315277_10011656_pt1 | contig 11056 bp, 9 predicted proteins | sample YL17G05_15_MG_FD_203695 | JGI IMG/M metagenome (GOLD analysis project Ga0315277, IMG submission 203695) | Sediment microbial communities from Yellowstone Lake, YNP, Wyoming, USA - YL17G05_15 | ecosystem: Environmental > Aquatic > Freshwater > Lake > Sediment | place: USA: Wyoming | collected... | reverse complement strand
TTTTGTCTTACCGGGGAAGTAAGGGCAGATTTCTTTCCACTGATGAGCTTAAAAATGTAAGGGGGATCGGGCAAAAAACCTTCGAGAAGTTAAAGGATTTGGTAAGCACAGAATAATTTCTGAGGAGAAAACTTGAGGATTATCTCCGGTGAGAAAAAAGGGACCAGGCTTTTTTCCTTAAAAAAAAGGAAGATCAGGCCTACCTCGGATAAAGTTAAAGGGGCAATTTTTAATGTCTTAGTATCAGTGGAAGACAAAAAGATCTTAGACCTTTTTGCAGGAAGTGGTGCTTTAGGGATTGAGGCTCTGTCCAGAGGTGCAGAACAGGTGGTTTTCGTAGATAGTTCTTTTAATAGTTTAGACCTTGTCCGGAAAAATCTGGAGAAGCTTGAATTCAGGGATAAAAGCAGGCTCATAAAAAAAAATGTTCTCAGATTTCTTAAAAGTGAGTCTGAAGGAAGGTTTGATCTTATCCTGGTTGATCCTCCTTATGGAAAAGGGCTCTGCCAGAAAGTCTTAGAAATTTTGTCAGAGAAAGAATTTCTGAATGCAAAGGGGGTTTTAGTCATCGAGCATCACAAAAAGGAAAAGATAGAAAAAGTGGGAAATTTCATATTATTACAGGAAAGAAAATACGGGGATACTCTGGTATCCTTTTTTAGGAAAATTTCCTGAGAGAAGGAGTTTTTATGAGAAAGGCTATCTATGCTGGAACTTTTGATCCGATTACCAATGGGCACCTGGATCTAATTCAGAGAGCAGCGGATTTATTCGACGAGATACTCGTAGCGGTTTCCTCCAGACCTAACAAGGCTACACTTTTTTCAGCCAGCGACAGGCTGAAAATGGTGCAAGAAAGCATCCGGGATCTAAAAGGGGTCAAAGCGAAGCTCTTTTCCGGACTTTTGGCTGATTTCGTCTCCAAAACCAAGGCAGTGGCGATAATCCGGGGTTTGAGGGCAGTATCAGATTTTGAATACGAGTTCCAGATGGCGCTGATGAACCGAAAATTAGCCCCTGGAATCGAAACAGTTTTTCTGATGCCCAGCGAGAAGTACACTTACCTAAGCTCCACTTTGATCAAAGAAATAGCCCGCAATAAAGGGGAAATAAGCAGCTTCGTGCCGGAGATTGTGGCTACAAAATTGAGGAAGAAGTTTGGAGTAAGGAAATAGCCAAATACTGGAGTATAAAGCCTCAAGGTCTTGAGACTTCAGCTTTATCTAAGTAATTCCGTGCGGGAATTCCCCCGCCTGCGACGGGTCTCGATGACAATTCCCGCACGAACAGAATCCACAAGGTCAGTTTCTAAAAACCGGCATGCTCTTACGTTTTACCTATCACCTACTACCTATGTCCTATCACGTGTTTGGTAAACCTAAAGGTTTACACTCCAAAAATTCATCAACAGTTTTACTTTTCGTTTGACAATCTGAAAAAGGGATGGTATTTTATTCAAACTGGAAGGAGCTTAAGGCGAGTTTAGATAACGACGGCAGATATTTGTGGCACTCCTTCTGCAGTAAGGTGCGGGACTTGACTGAATATTAAGGTAGATCAAAACTTCAGGGATATTGACGTGGAATTAGATTCGATTCTTTCGCCGGTAAAATCAGATTTAGATAAGGTAGAACAGAAATTAGAGGAATACCTTTATTCTGATTCTCCTTTAATCTATCAGGTGGCCCAGTATCTGCTGGAGAGGAAAGGTAAAAGGCTAAGACCGGCTTTAGTCCTTTTAAGCTTTGGAGAAAGTAACAACTCCGGCAAAGGCCAAGCCCTGGATGCGGCTGTAGCAATTGAGCTTATACATACTGCAACCCTGCTTCACGACGACGTTATCGATCAGTCTACCACCCGCAGGGGAAAAACCTCTATAAATTATCGCTGGAGCAACTTAGTCTCGGTCCTGATGGGCGATTATCTTTTAGCCAAGGCTTTTAAGATTCTGGTCCAGACGAAGATCACTCCCCTCCTTAATGCGATTTCGAGAGCAACTGAAAGGGTCAGCATAGGAGAGCTTCTGCAGATCCAGGAACGCGGGAACCATAACCTGTCAGAGGAGGTATATCTCAGGATAATTTCCGATAAGACTGCCTCCTTGTTTTCTGTTGCCTGCCAGTCCGGGGCAATTGCCAGAGGGGAGGAGGAAAAAGTTCAAAAAATCTACCAGAGATTCGGCGAGGATTTCGGCACGTCTTTTCAGATAATCGACGACCTGCTGGACTTGATAGGGGATAAAGAGAAGACTGGAAAGGAGTTAGGGAATGACCTGCAGGAAGGGAAGATTACTTTACCTCTGATTTATGCTTTAGCCAGCTCTGAGGATGGCACGCGGGAGAAGATTCTGAAAATCTTTGAAGAAGGCTATATACCTGAGTATTTTACCGAAATACGTGCTTTTGTGGAAAAAGAAGGAGGGGTGGAGTACAGCCTCAGGAGAGCATCTGACTTTGGCAGGTCTGCCCTGGAGGTTATCTCAGGATTAAAGGGTTCAGAGTATAAAGATTCCCTGACGCAATTAGTGGATTTCATCCTGACCCGGGAAAAATAGATTTTTGTTCTAAGATTCTATAACCGACCACTGTAGATTTTAAAGACAGTGGTTTTTTTATCCTTTAAACAGAAGGAAAAACGCCCTTGAAGCTGTGGATAGATTTTCAATCGCACCATCTAATTCTACTTCTCCTCATCTTCATTTGTACATTCATCATAGCTTTTCTTTCCTATCGTTTTACTCTACCCCCCCTATCAATTAAGAAGAAAGTTTTTCTTTTAGTCTTGAGATGGCTGGCTTTATTCTGTCTTTTTTTAGCCCTGTCCGAGCCTTTGTTGGGAATAGCCAGAAAATCCTGGGAAAATCCAAAAATCGCCCTTCTTCTGGATTCCTCCAAAAGCATGAATATCAAAGATAAGTCTCTTTCCAGAAAAGAAGTGCTGCAGGGACTTTTAGGAGAAAAAAGTTTTAAAGAGCTTCTGTCTAAAACCGAAGTCTATTCTTATCTTTTTTCAGATAGTCTGATTCCTTTTGACCTGGCCGGACAAATTCCTCCTTTTACTGGGGAAGCTACCGCAATTGGTAATAATCTGGAAAAACTCAAAGGAGAGCTAAAAGATAAGGAACTTTCCGCAGTAATCCTGTTAAGCGATGGAGCCAACAACTCCGGAGCAGACCCGTTAGCCATTTCAAAAAATTATAATCTTCCTATCTACACCGCGGGAATTGGAGAATTTGTGCCGTTTAAAGACCTCAGCATAGAAAAGGTGGACTATAATGAAATCGCTTATTCAGGGGAAAAGGATACTGTCAAAATCACCCTGAAAAATCAGGGATATAAGGGAATAAAAATCCCGGTTTACCTGCAAGAGGAGAAGAAAACCCTAACTCAAAAAGAAACCGTCTTCAATTTCTCAGGTGAAATCCAGGAACTCAAGCTGGTATTTGAGCCGGAGACAAAAGGGATACATAGATACCAGGTCGTAATTCCCAAAGTAGAAGGAGAAACTTTCCTGCAGAATAATTTAAAAAACTTCACCCAGAAAGTCCTGGACCGGAAATTCAAACTGCTTCTGGTAAGCCAGAGCCTGAATTGGGAGTTCAGTTTCCTCAAAAGATTTTTATCCGGGAATAAGGACATAGCTTTCGAAAGCCGGGTCTTCTCAAAATCAAACCAGCCGGTTTCGGGTGAGCTTTCGGCAGGTGAGAAGCTCAAAGCCTGTGACCTCTTGATCCTGCTGGATTCTCCTCAATTCTTAGAGCAGAATCAAAAGGCAATTAGAGATCTTCTATACGGAAAGGGGATTTCTATTCTACTCGTAGTTGGGGAGGAGTTTTATAAAAGAGCCGGTCTTTTAAGCTCTTTGGATTTTCTGCCTTTTGAGATGATAAAGGGAGAAAAACCTTTAAACCAGACTTTCAATTTAACCCTTACCCAGGAAGGAAGAGTTCATCCAATAACCCGTCTTTCAGAAGACCCGGAGGAAAATCTCGCCTTATGGGCAAACCTTCCTCCTTTTGAGCAGATGATACCGTTAAAAGAAAAAACCGGAACAAAAGTCCTGGCACTTTTCAACGGTAACCAGGAAGTTCTTCCGGGAATTATTGTCAAAGAGCAAGAGAAAGGGAAAATTGAGGTCCTGAGCTTCTCGCCTTTATGGAAATGGGATTTTCTCCTCTGGGGAATAGGACAGGATAATTCAGCCTATAAAAGGTTATGGGAGAACTCGTTCAGGTGGCTTTTGTCAAAAGAAGACCTGGAGAGGTTCAAAATCTTCACGGATAAGAATGTGTATAAAAGAGGTGAAGAGATAAAATTTGCCTCCAGGCTTTTCGACGAGAGCTATCAGAAAATCAAAGGGGCAGAGATAAGAGTAAAACTCTTCCCCGAAGGGAAAAAAACGGATTCATCACTTTTCAGCCTGACTCCGAATGAAAACGGGGATTATTCTTATACCGTTTCCTTTTTGCCTCCGGGCAGATATCTCTTCAAAGGAGAAGCCAGGCAGAACGGAATAATTCTGGGAAATTCTTCTGGCAGTTTTGAAATAGAACAAACCAGTTTAGAGGATGAGGATTTAAAACCGGATAAAGAGCTGTTGCAGCAGATCGCTTTACTTTCCGGGGGTGAATACTCGGAGCCTGAAAATTTCCCATCTCTTCTCAAAGGTTTGAACTTGGAGAAAAGAGTAAGACTAAAAACCAGGGAGATACCCCTCTGGACCCAGCCTTTTCTTTTGATTCTCTTTATCCTGTTTCTGTCCACAGAATGGTTTTTCAGGAAAAGATTCCAGCTTTTATGATTCTTAAACTTGCACTCCAGCTTATACTGGGAACGGTCTTCAGTGCCCTGGTCTCAACCCTTGCTTACAGATTCAAACTCCTCACCTCGGACGGAGCTGCGGCTGCATTTCTTTTAGGTGCTATAATTTTCGGGACTGGGGGGGTCGGTTTTGCCTTACCCCTTTTATTCTTCTTTCTATCTTCGAGTTTACTTTCCAGGTATAAATCAAGGACAAAAGTAAAGTATAGAGATGTTTTCGAGAAAACCGGGGCACGGGATAAAAACCAGGTCCTGGCAAATGGGATTTTCGCAGGGATTCTCTCCTTCATCTATTTTCTATTCCCTGCTCCTTCTGTGTACTTTGCTTATTTAGCCTGTTTAGCCACAGTTAATGCTGATACCTGGGGAACTGAAATAGGGATTTTATCCAAAACTCAACCAATTTCTCTGAGAGGTTTTAAAAGAGTATCGCCGGGTAGTTCAGGAGGCGTAAGTCTAATCGGAACTGCAAGCTCTCTTTTTGGCTCTTTCTTTTTAGTCTTAAGCGGATTTTTGCCAGGGGTTTCTCCAATTACTTTTAAGCTGGAGCTATTTTTGATAATAGTCATTGCCGGTTTTTCAGGCTCGTTTATAGACAGTCTTTTAGGTGCCTTTTTGCAGGCACAGTACCTCTGTCCCATCTGCAATAAGTCGATTGAAAGGAAAACCCACTGTAATTTTGATACAACCAGGGTCTCAGGAATATCCTGGTTAAATAATGACTGGGTCAATTTTTTTTCCTCGATTTCCGGGATTGTTTTATTTTTTCTATTGCAAAAAATCTATGGAAATTAGCCCGCTCTAACGCAATTTGCCTTGACTTTTTGGTGTTTTAGGTTAATTTATTATTGGACTAATTTAAGAAGATATAGTCAGAGAATCTTTGTCTTCACGAGGAGCGAAGATGTTAAAGAACCTAATGGTTCTTTTGATTCTGGTTTTAGCAAGTATGCCAGCCTCAGCTCAGGTTGATACTGCTTGGGTAAGAACCTATAACGGACCGGGAAACGACTGGGACAGAGCATTCGCCCTAGCACTCGATGATTCTGATAATATCTATGTGACTGGCCCTAGTATCGGTTCCGGTACAAATTTTGATTATGTAACCTTAAAGTACTTTCCCAACGGAAATCTGGCTTGGTCAAGAAGATACAATTCGCCAGATAACGGGGATGATGAAGCTACAGCGTTAGCCGTTGATGTTTATGGCAACTTATATGTAACCGGAACAGCAGGTGCAACCCCTTACTTCACAACGATTAGATATTACTCTGACGGGGATACTGCTTGGCTGAGAGCTTACCCTGGGGATTGGGTACGGTCCATTGTGCTTGACAGCTCTGGGAATGTTTATGTCTTCGGGCTGAACTGGGGAACCGACGACGACTTTGTGACGATAAAATACGATTCATCCGGGAATCAAATCTGGGTAAGAACATATAATGAAGAAGAAGATGATCAACCTTACGCTATGGCTATTGATGGTTCTGGCAATATATGTGTGACTGGTTCAAGTGGTAGATATCAGTTTGATATGGATTATCTCACTATCAAGTATTATCCGAATGGGGATACAGCCTGGGTTAGAAACTACAGCAGGCCTGGGAGCACCCTTGATGGAGCATTGCGCATAGTCACAGATAATTTCGATAATATCTACGTTACCGGATATACTACCGGAATCGGGACATTGCATGACTACACCACTATAAAGTATTATCCGGATGGAGAAACTGCCTGGGTAAGAATCTATAATGGGCCTGAAAATGGGGATGACTTTCCCAGGGGCCTGGCAGTTGATCTTTCCGGGAATGTTTACGTGACTGGCTCTACTGGAACAGTAAAATATGATTCAATGGGAAACCAGTTGTGGACTGATTCCAGAATTGGATTTGATGTCACAACTGATACTGCTGGATGCGTCTATGTGGTCGGAGGAAACACTTTAAAGTTTGATCCTTCTGGAAATCTTTTATGGGTTGGAACAATGGGTGGCGTTCGCATTAAATTGGACAGCTCAGGGAGAGTCTATGTAGCCGGGGAGACTGCTTCTGATATAAGGGTGATAAAATATCTCCAGTTGAAAGGGGACGCCAATGGTGATAGAAATCTAAGTGTTTCAGATGTGATTTATATTATCAGCTATCTTTTTAAAGGTGGTCCTGCTCCAGTGCCTGTTCAAGGCGCAGATACTAACTGTGATGGAAGCGTATCAGTTAGTGACGTTATCTATCTGATAAACTATCTCTTCAAAGGCGGCACACCACCGGCATGTTAACGACTGTGGTCAATAGTCTATTAATATAATGCTCCCTTCAATTCATTCCACTCATTTGGCAATAAGGGTGAGAGTGACCCTTTCCGCGCTGTTTCTATTTGCATCTTGACAACATCACCCCATATATTCACTACTCCCTAAAAAAAGTAATTTCAAATATTTTTCCCACTCCACTTAATTTTTCTATTGCTAAACCTTTTTTAATTTTTAGATTTAGGGACAAGTAAAAAAGCTTACTCTAAAAGAGAGGTAAAAAATGGCTGGGATAAAAAGATGTTTTGGCAGAGAGGTTCTGGATTCCAGGGGGAATCCTACAGTGGAGGTAGAAGTTGAGCTGCGAAGCGGGGCAATGGGAAGAGCCATTGTCCCGTCTGGTGCTTCAACTGGTGTGCACGAGGCATTAGAGCTAAGAGATGGGGATAAAACCAGATATCTGGGTAAAGGTGTCAGGCAGGCAGTTGAGAATGTCAATAAAAAAATAGCCCCGAAACTTATCCGGTCAAAATTAAACCCCTTTGACCAGAGGAAGCTGGACAAATTCCTCCTGGATTTGGACGGGATGGAGAATAAGAAAAATTTGGGCGCGAATGCTATATTAGGTGTTTCCTTAGCAGTAGCCAAAGCCTGTGCCACCTCCAAGAAGATTCCTTTATATGAATATATCGGAGGGAAAAAGGCAAAGCTCCTTCCGGTTCCTCAGATGAATATCCTGAACGGCGGTCAACATGCAGACAACAACCTCGACATTCAGGAGTTTATGATTTTGCCTGCAGGCGGTCCCTCTTTTAAAGAGTCTCTAAGAATGGGGGTGGAGGTTTTCCATCATCTGCAAAAAGTTTTAAAGGAAAAGAAGCTCAACACCGGCGTGGGGGATGAAGGCGGGTTTGCTCCCAGTCTGAATTCGAATGAGGAAGGATTTCAGGTGATCCTTGAGGCGATTAGCCGGGCAGAATATAGAGCTGGAGAGGATATCTTCTTAGGGATAGATGCGGCAGCTTCTGCTTTTTACAATCTGGATGAAAAACTCTACATCTTCAAAGCCGAAGGTAGAAGATTTACCAACTCGCAACTCATTCACTATTATGAAGACCTTCTGGACAAATATCCGATCATCTCCATCGAAGACGGCCTGGCAGAGGATGACTGGGAAGGGTGGATAAAATTCACCGAGAAATTGGGAAATAGAATCCAGATCGTGGGGGATGACATCTTCGTGACCAACCCTAAGAGATTAAGAGTTGGGATCGAAAGAAAAGCAGCCAATGCCATCCTGATCAAGTTAAACCAGATAGGTACCCTTACCGAGACTTTAGATACCATAGAGATGGCAAAAAAAGCCGGCTTTAACACTGTTATCTCTCACCGTTCAGGCGAGACTGAAGATACCACTATTGCGGATGTGGCAGTTGCAGTCTCCTCGGGTCAGATAAAGACCGGCTCAGCCTCGAGAACTGATAGGATCTGCAAATATAATCAACTCCTGAGAATCGAAGAAAAATTAGGCAAAAAAGCAGCCTATGCCGGGAGGAACATCTTTTATGGCCTGGGTAAAGGGAGGTCGGCATGTTAGATAATAGAAAGAAAAAAAATCTCAGGGAGGATAATTTCTTTGACCGGATTAAGAAACAGTCTTTTCCCCGTAAGAAAATATTAAGGCGGGTTTTGTTTCTCCTGCTCTTTTCCTTCATTTTCTATCTCTATTTTGCCGGGGATTACGGTTTTTTTCGGCTGCTTTCACTAAAAGCACAAAAAGAGAATACAATCCTTGAGACTAAAAAACTGCAGGCTCTGAATATGGATCTGCAAATAGAGAAAGAAAAACTCAGAGATGACCTTTCCTACATCGAGAAGGTTGCCCGGGAAAGATACGGCATGGCTAAGAAGGATGAGGTGATCTATAAATTCGTCCAGCCCCAGGATACCTCTTCCACCCCTCTTTCAAGAAAATAGATGAGCTTGGTCAAAACCGAAGGGATCGTCCTGAAGAGCTTCAAGTATGGGGACTCCTCGCTCATCTTTTCCCTCTACACCAGAGATTTCGGGAAGGTAAAGGTCTTAGCCAAAGGGATAAAAAGGGCAAAAAGCAGGACTGCTCCACCTGGAACGTTTTCGCTGGTCGAGGTAGTTTTTTATAAAAGGGAGAGAAGCGAACTCCATCTTCTTTTCTCTGCTGAGACCCTGAAAAGTTTTTCGGGATTAAGCAAAAGCTTGAACCGTTTTTCCTGGGCATCGGCAGTCTCTGAGCTTTTGGACCAGTTGATAAAAGGCGAAGAGTCAAACCTGAGGATTTTCAATTTGAGTTTAAAAACCCTGTCCAGGATGGAGGCATCAGACGAGGAAAATCTGGAAAAGCTTTTCTGGAGTTTTGCTCTCAAGCTCTCCGCTCATTTAGGCTACAAGCCCAAATTAGATTCGTGCCTAAATTGCGGAGCAGAGATAAAAGACCAGGAGGTTTTCTTTAGTCCGGAAAGAGGCGGGGTGATCTGCAAAAAGTGCGCAAAGGAGGATGAATACTACCTCAAGCTCAACCGGGAATCATATCTTATAGCCAGGAAGCTCCTGTCCCTGGACATTAATAAGGCGGATAAATTCCCCGTAGATAAAGAAAGCCTGGAGGAGATCTCTGAGCTGGTCAAGAGTTTTATCAGTTATCATACCGGAGCAAAAGAGCTGAAAACCTTGGAATTCTTGAGGAAGATATCGGGTTAATCAAAAGGAACATTTTTGGAGGAAAGGTGGCAAACAAGAAAAGTCAGGATTTAATGGACAAACTGGTCTCCCTGTGTAAAAGGAGAGGCTTCATCTTCCAATCAAGCGAGATCTACGGAGGTATAAATAGCTGCTGGGATTATGGGCCCTTAGGCGTGGAGCTTAAGAATAACATCAAACAGTGCTGGTGGAAAAGTATGACCCAGTTCCGGGATGATATCGAAGGGCTGGATGCCTCGATTCTAATGCATCCGCAGGTGTGGGTGACCTCAGGTCACGTAGCTTCTTTTGCCGATCCGATGGTTGACTGCAAGAACTGCAAGATGAGATTCAGAGCAGAAGAAGTTCAGGGAACGAAATGCCCAAATTGCGGAGGAGAATTAACAGAAGCCAGGCAGTTCAATCTGATGTTCAAAACCCATATGGGTCCAGTAGAGGATGATGCTTCAATGGTCTATCTTCGCCCGGAAACTGCCCAGGGTATCTATGTCAACTTCTTAAACGTCTTATCCCCTTCCAGACAGAAACCTCCCTTTGGAATAGCTCAGATCGGTAAGGCTTTTAGAAACGAGATCTCCCCGGGCAATTTCATCTTCCGCTCCAGAGAATTTGAGCAGATGGAGATGCAGTTTTTTATCAACCCCAAAGAAGACGACAAATGGATCGAATACTGGAAAGAGGAGAGAATGAAATGGTATCATTCTCTGGGAATAAAAAAAGAAAACCTGCGGTTTCACCAGCACGATAAAAAGGAATTAGCTTTTTATGCCAAGATGGCTTTTGACATAGAATATAATTTCCCCTTTGGCTGGAAGGAGATCGAGGGGATTCATAACCGCACCGATTATGACCTCTCCCGGCACACCCAGGCATCCGGCAAAGACCTCTCCTATTATGATGACCAGACCAAGGAAAGGTACATCCCATACATAATCGAGACCTCAGCCGGGGTTGACCGCTCGTTGCTGGTCTGCCTGCTGGATGCTTATCACGAAGAAGTGGTCAAGGATGAGGAGAGAACCGTTTTGAAATTAGATCCCAAAATCGCGCCGATCAAAGCCGGGGTGTATCCCCTGGTCAAAAGGGAGAATATGCCAGAGATAGCAAAAAAGATCGAAGATCTGTTAAGACCTCATTTTAAGGTCTTCTATGATGAAGGGGGTGCCATTGGCAGAAGGTACAGAAGGCAGGATGAGGTGGGAACTCCATTCGGCATAACAGTTGACTCCCAGACGCTACAAGATCAGAC
>Ga0315277_10011655_pt1 | contig 11056 bp, 10 predicted proteins | sample YL17G05_15_MG_FD_203695 | JGI IMG/M metagenome (GOLD analysis project Ga0315277, IMG submission 203695) | Sediment microbial communities from Yellowstone Lake, YNP, Wyoming, USA - YL17G05_15 | ecosystem: Environmental > Aquatic > Freshwater > Lake > Sediment | place: USA: Wyoming | collected... | reverse complement strand
CAGCCCTTATGCCTTCTTTCTGTAATACTGTCAATTTCTGCCAAAATCACCACAAAGTCAATGGTGTTTTATACTCCGCCTATTCAATAGGAAGCCATTTCGGAGTGGTCTGTATGTCTATGAGCCGGAAACAACTCGCCGCCGATCAATACAACGCCCAGCAGAAGCGTGACAATCCCACGGATGAAGACTCGAAATGAAAGGGTCCCTAAAAATAACAAAACGAACCCATTATGCTCGATGGAAGGGGCAGATGAGGAGAGGCTGTCTCACAAGTGCGTATAGGTTGTTTCGCAAGGTCCTGCCGCCGCACAGCGGCGGTGAGACCTTGCGATGCCGCAACGATTTACCGACGGGTGTCATCCGGCTTCGCCGGATTAGCACCCGTCGGAACGAAGAAAAAGCAACTTATGGGACACCCTCAGGACATCTGCCGCCCACGGAACCACTTGCCGTGCATGGTAGATCGCCACGACCCGGCAGTCGCCGGGACTCGCGATGACGGACTTGTGGTTTTTCAACAGGCCCCAAGCGGTGGGGTGCCGGAGCTTTTTGGGAAAATGCATCATTACGGCTGGCGGCGGCCGTCTTCGGGAGGGCACTCGGCTGGTTTGGTGAGTAGGGTCCGATGTGAATCGAGGAGATAGTCAGGAGCGCGGGGCTCCTGACCTACGGCTACGGCTTTTTGGGAAAAGGCATCATTACGGATGGCGGCGGCCGTCCTCGGGAGGGGCACTCGGCTGGTTTGGTGAGTAGGGTCCGATGTGAATCGAGGAGATAGTCAGGAGCGCGGGGATCCTGACCTACGGCTTCCCGCTACCAAACAGAAACCCACCCGTCGGGCCGCTTCGCGACCCTTTGGGCGGGCTACAAGCTGCCACATTGAGCTTGCCATCTACGGTAAGGAAGCTATATTACGGTATATGGTCACCGATTACCTGCGCCTTATGTTTTGATCATCGTCATATCCACCGGGAAAGGGCGGTATGAAAAGACTTGTATCGGGGCTGGTGGGGGCGCTGGCCGTGATGTGCGTGGCATTATCTCCGGCAGCGGGGAACCAGGGCGACAACGACGAGCTACCCATCGGTTTGACGCAAGAAGAAATGACTCGCCTGAACGAAATCGGCATCACGCATATTTCGACGGCCCCGCCTCCGGGTCCCCTCCGCGCCTGCGCCGAATGGGAACGATCGCAAGGGGTGATCATTCGCTGGCCGTTGGGCATTTCCGTAGCCTTGATTGCCGAAATGTCCCGGGATATTGTGGTCACCACTATCGTGGGGAGTGAAAGCCAGAGGACTCAGGCCATCAGCGCCTATACGGCCGGGGGCGTTACCATGGCCCATACTGAATTTGTGATTGCGCCGACTAATTCCTACTGGACCCGCGATTATGGCCCCTGGTTTATTTTCGACGGTTTGGATCAATTGGCCATCGTCGACCATATTTACAATCGTCCGCGGCCCGATGACGATCAAATCCCCGGGAGACTGGGCCTTTTCTGGGGTATGAGCGTCTACGGCATGGACCTTGTCCATACCGGCGGCAATCATATGACCGACGGCCTGGGCCGGTCAATGTCAACGGATCTCGTCTACGATGAAAACCCAGGGCTGGCCGCGTATCAGGTCGATTCGATTATGCTGGCGTACCTGGGAAACGATTATATCGTTCTCGACGACGTTGAATCAGGCGGGATTCATCATATAGACTGCTGGGCGAAATTACTCAATCCCGCCACCATTCTGGTCAAGGACGTCGCCGCGGGGGATCCGGCCCATAACCCGCTTGACGCGCGGGCGGCATACCTGTCTCAACTGACGAGTCCGTGGGGCCGGCCCTATTCCGTTATCAGAGTCTTTTGTCCGTCCGGCGCCGCGTATACCAATTCGCTGATCCTCAATAACAAGGTATTTGTGCCAACCTTCGGATCCAGTTCCGACACGACGGCTCTTCGTGTTTACCGCGAGGCCATGCCGGGATACCAGGTTCTCGGATTCAGCGGTTCCTGGCTGGACGACGACGCCATCCATTGCCGCGCCAAGGGAATGCCCGATCGCGGCCTGCTCTATATCCGGCATACGCCGCTGGCGACCACCGGCGACACCCTCAATGGCTACCCCGTGGCCGTCAGGATTAGAACCTATTCCGGCGAGCCGCTTATTTCCGATTCGCTGAAGCTATTCTACCGGGGTAAGTCAGGACAGTATCAGTCCCTCCCTTTGCTGCCAACGGCTGTTCCTGATTCCTTCCAGGGCTTCATTCCGGCCCAGACGGCGGGAACCGAGATCAGCTATTACCTTAAGGCGGCCGATAATTCGGGCCGCGTGGAGACCGATCCTCTTATCGGTCAAGCGTGGGCTTATTCCTTTTACATAAATCGTCCCCCCGACGTTACCTCTCCCGATACTTTCACGCTCGCCGCCGGGACGCATTTCGATTATTTCCCCCAATATAGTGATAGCGACGATTCCGTCATTAGCCTCGGGTATAGCGGTTATCCCGAATGGTTGACGGTCCAGAACGATACTCTAACCGGAACCATCCCGGACACAACGGCCGTTTTCACTCTTGTGGTCCACGTTTCCGATCCATACTCGACCACCCAGCAGGAAGTTACGTTCGTAATATACCGGTGCGGCGATGCCGACGGCGTCCAGGCCATCAACGTCGCTGACGCCGTGTACCTGGTCAACTATGTCTTCAAGGGTGGCTCTGCTCCTGAGCCGATTGAGGCCGGTGACGCGAATTGTGATGGCACCGTGAACCTCGCCGACGCCGTCTACCTGGTGAATTACGTCTTCAAGGGCGGCCCGGAGCCATGCTGCCCCTGATGCCGAGATCAAATGGCGTTATGCTGGTTTCAGTCGGGCGGGTGGGCCTCGGAGTCCGGCGGCCGGCATGTATCTTTTTTCGATGGTGACGGCTTGACGACGCCACCCAATTCATTATCTTGTACTTGCGGCAACAATCCAGCGTGCATAAAGGCCGCTTTCGTGCAAGGAGGAAGATCTTTATGGAAGCCCCCACCGAACGTCAAAGATGGCAGATCGATTATTACATGAATACCGATCTCGACAGCATCTGGATTTCTCTCGGGCTGGCCACCAAAAAGCCCAGCGGCGAACCGTTCGACCCTGACCAGGCCAAACAAATCGGCCAAGCATGGTTCGAATCGAAAAAGGACGAATTATATAAAATCGTCTGCGACGACTGGAACTACGCCGAGAAGATCAAAGACGAGTGGTACCAAAACAAACACAACCTGGCCTATACCATCAGCGAACTGATCCGGGACAAGGTCGGCTTGATGGCGCCCTTGACGGTGGCGTCACTGATGGTCCGGCTCGGCCTGAAAAAACCGTGCGAACGATAGTCATTTGGAATCTGCCTGTCAGGACAGACGGCGTCATTGGCGTTCTCATAACGCGAGGATGGAAAAAGGACGGCTGATCCCGTCCGGATTCTGAAAGATTAATCCCCGGTCTCTCCCACCAGCCGGCATTCCTTGATGCGATCCAGCCGAAATTGCTTATTGGTATTCGAAACCAGACATTGGGCGGTCAGAAAAGCCACGCCGTCGCGGTCGAAAAGAAGCGTGGGAATGATCCGTCGCGGCGTGCCCCGCATCGATCCTCCGGAGTAAACAATTTCAAGGATGGCGCCGGTTTCCAGGGCCATATTGATGACCGTCATCAGCTCTTCCGCGATCCGCACTATCATCGGCCCGCCGAAACTGTAATGATACATGCCGTTGAGAACCGCCAGCCCCTGAAGGGGCTCGAATTGCTTGAGGCAATGGGAAAATAGCTTCATGACCAAAACCGAGTCGGCCAAGGCCCGATGGCGCTGGGTGTCGACCAGCTCGAACCGGCGGCAGGTGGCCCCGAGCGAATAGGTTGGCAGGTCGGGAAAAGCGGCGCGAGTCAGTTCGATTTGATCGAGAATAGTGTTCCGAGGCAGCTTGATATCATGCCGGAGCGCCTCATGGTTGACGAAACCGATATCGAACATGGCGTTTTGCGCCACCAGCACGACGGTGTCATCACCGACAAACTCGATAAACCGCGTCAGGATATCGGTGATTTCGGGCATTCCCGCCACCATGTCGTCGGTGATGCCGTGGACGGCAATCGCATCCGGGGGAATTTTATCAACGGGATTGACCAATTGAGAAAATTCGCCGATGACGGTGGCCCGAAAGTCGAATTTGACGGCGGCCAATTCGACGATTCGCCCCTGCGCCGCCGACAACCCGGTCGTCTCGGTGTCGAAGGCGACGAAAATGGTGCTTTCGTTGATCACAGCCTGAAAATAGGGTTTCGCATCGCTTCTGTCAAACAACGAATTCATGTCGTATCGCTTTGAGAAATGCCCCATGAGAAGTCGAAGGCTAAAAAGTAACCCCGGTCCTGGGAGGGGAGTCAGACCGGGGTTAGGGTACGAATAAAAAAGGTATTAATGTCTCCTGGTGGAGCCGAGGGGAGTCGAACCCCTGACCTCATGACTGCCAGTCATGCGTTCTCCCAACTGAACTACGGCCCCAAACCATAGACACCACAATATACTTGGCGAAAATCGGCTGTCAAGCAATAACTTTTCGCAAACTTTTTTATTGTGCGGATATCTTGCGGGATCGGCAATTGCGCGGCAGACAAACGTCAGCCCATCTCCGGCGTTGCCTTTTCTTATGGCGGGGTGCGCTTGACAGCGCGATTGTCGCGTATCGCCGACAAGAAAACCGCAGCGAGCGCCACAAACGCGAAGGCGGTTATCACCCACGAGAAGGCCTTCACAAAAGCCTTGTTGGGAGCCATCGACTCCGAATATATGCTGTGTCGGAATGAAAATAGGGCCGTCGCGACCGCCACGCCGCCGGTGATACCGACGTTGCGGGCCACCGCCAGCAGGCCCGAGGCCACTCCGACCAGCTGCCGGGGAACCGCCGACATCATGGCCGATGAATTGGGCGCCTGGAAAATCCCCGCCCCGATACCGACCACGATTAACCGCATGACGACGTCAAGACGGGTGGAATGCTGGCCCAGGGTGCCAATCCACAGCAGGCCGACCGTGAGGATCGACAACCCGCACGTCGTCAGCAGGCGATACCCGATGGCGTCGGATAACCGGCCCGAAATCGGCGCCACCATGGCAGTAATCAGCGGCACGGTGACCAGTACTAACCCTACCTGGCTGGGCAAAAGACTCAAAATCTCTTCCAGGAAGAAGGGCATCAGCACCATGTTGGACGAAGTGCAGATGAAAGTAATCATCATGACCGAAATGGCAAGGGTGAACTGCCGATAGGTGAAAATCGACAACCCCAGCAAGGGATAATCGGTGTGGGTCTCACGCCAGAGGAAGGCCGCCAATGAGGCCAGCGAAAGGGCAAGGATTGCATAAAGAGACTGATGTGACCATCCGGGGCTGTTCAGCCGGTTCAAGAACAGCAGGAGAAAAATCACTGCGCCCCCCTGATAAATCCCGCTCAGATAATTGACCTTGATCTCGGGATGATCGGGCGAGAGAATTTTCAGCAGCTTGGCCGCGTAGATAATCCCGGCAATTCCGACCGGAATATTGATCAAGAAGATGGAGCGCCAGCCGATGGTGGTGACAAGAAGACCGCCCAAAGGCGGGCCGGTCATAAGGCCGATGCCCACGATCGTGCCCAGCATCCCCATGCTTCTTCCCCGTTCCGTGGCCGGAAAAGCGCGGGTGATCAGAGCCGGCCCGGAGGCCATGAGGAAAGACGCCCCTATTCCCTGGAGTACCCGAAACCCTATCAGTTGCCAGATTGATGCCGAAAGGGCGCACAACAGAGAACCGAGGGTGAACAGGCTGAACCCGACAACGTAGACGAAGCGGTATCCCCTCTGAGCCGCCAGTCGGCCGACGACAAGCAGCGTGGCCGCAATGGCCAACGCGTACCCGAGCACAACCCAGGCAACGACGTCGATGGGCACGGCAAAGGCTCTCGACAGCGTTGGCAGGCTGACATTTACTATGGAGGCGTCAAGGGTACCGATAAAACTGGAAAAGGCGCTGACCACCAAAAACTTGTATTTGTGCTGATAGATGCGATCGTCCACGGGCATCGCCGACTCATCCCAAGTTGTTGAACAAAAATAAATTGACAAACGACCGAAACAATCATAACCTAACGTAAATTTAATGTCAACGGTTTTGATTTTTGGTTTGCACGAATCGAGGAAAGCTTCGTCACAATTTAGACGAAAGAGACGTTGCCCGGATGACGGATGATATCGCCGGTCTGGTATCGCTTTTTCAGGCCGGCGACAGACAGGCGTTCACGAAGTTGGTGAAAGCGTTTCGTCGGAAGGTCTATGCGCTGGCCTTCAAGATATTGCTGAATCATAGTGACGCTGATGAGGTTACGCAGGAGACCTTTGTCCGGATTTACGGCCGAATCGGACAGCTGAAGTCTCCCGAGCACTTTGATTCTTTCGTCTATCGGATTGCCACGAATTATGCCATCGACTTGCTGCGGAAACGCAGGGGGCGAATGGTGGCGATGCCGAATGAAGCGGAGCTTCCCGGGACGGTTCAACTCGCCCTTTCGGAGAAAGTGGCCGATCCGGAAAAGCTCCTGGAAAATAAGCAGTTGCTGGCGGCGATTACTGAAGCAGCAGAGGAGCTCCCGCCCCGGCAACGGGCAACCTTGATCCTTCATGATATTGAAGGGCTTTCCAAGGAGGAAGTCGCCCGGATCATGAATTGCCCGGAAGCCACCGTGCGGTCCAATCTGCACATCGCCCGCAGCAAGCTGAAAAAAAAGCTGGCTAAATTCCTTTCCCCCTGACGGGGGATATGGAGGAACCAAGATGCAATACCGCCATACCATGCATCTGCACGGAGACTACCTTGACGGCGATCTGACCCCGGAAAGCCTCAGGCTGGTCGAGGAGCACGTGGCCTCCTGCGAAAAATGCCGCGATGATCTGTTGCGTCTCAAAAAACTCACCGCCACCCTCAGGCATATCGAATCCCCCGATCCTGGGGAACATTATTTCGACGACCTCCTCGAAGGCATTTCGGCGCGCACTTCCTCGGAGAACCAAGGGGCGCCGATAGTCGAGCCGGACACCCTCCGACCGATTTTCAGCCGGCAAGTGCTTAAAACTCTGATCAGGCTGGCCGCCGCCGTCACCCTGCTGTTCACGGCCTTTTACGTATCCGATTTCAACGAGGAGCGGCAGGCGTCGCGGTGGGCCGGAAACGTTTCCCCCGACAGGTATGCGGCAAGCGCCACCGCGGACTCGGCCGGCTATCTGCTTCAGTCGCCCGTGGGTGTCGGCGTCGTGGGATTTCCCTTTCCCCCGGAGGACATTGAATATTCTCTGCCCCCGGACGCGGTCAAATGATACAACGGAGGCTATCACGCGCCCGGGTCGCTTTGTGACGTGGGCCGGAAATATACAAAAGGAGCATAAAAGGTAATGATAAGATTATCCCCTCTCACCCAAACCGCCCTCAGCCTTGCGGTCGTGGCAATACTCGTCGCCGGCCTTCTCTCATGTTCCAGCGAAGCGCCCTCCTTTCAACTCAGCTCCAAGTTTCCTGCGGTCGGCGCGATCTATGCGTACAAGATGGATTCGCATCAGGTGGCGAAGATTTATGAAAATGATTCTCTCATCCGGGAGGTCGACAGCAAAATGGAGGGCGATATCAGTTATACCGCCAAGGACCTTCTGCCCGACGGCGCGGCCGTCGTGCGGGAGGAAAACCGGTGGAGCTGGGACGAACCGGGTGATTCCGGACAGATCAAGCGAGTCACCAAGGAATACGCTTATGAGATGACTATTCTTCCCAACGGTAAAGTAATCGATCTGAAGATGATCGACAAACCATCGCAAAGTTGGGAGGATTACGTCAAGCGATACAGCGACCAGGGTATGCCTGTCTTCCCTGATGAAAAGATATCGACCGGCTATACCTGGACGCAGACGACGCCGGTCGATTTGCCGTCCGGAGACACCACCACGGCCAGCATGACGTACAAGATCAAGGGAACCACCCAGAAAATGGGATACAACTGCGCCATAATCGAATACAACGGAACGGTTGTTCTCCCTCTCTTCCGCGATCCTCAGGATACGACGGCCTTCGAGATGGTGGATTGGATCGAGATGAGCGGCATCCTTTATTACGGCATCGACATCGGCACCTCAGTCAATTCCGAGGAGCGCCGCCGGGTCAGATCCGAGCGCACTTTCATCAAGGGCGGGAAGCAGATCGCTCGCCGCGCCGAATCGGAATCGGTGATGAGTTACAATCTGGTCAGTCTTGAGGGCACGTAATTCCCTTTACATCGCGACCAACCGATGTTAGCTTTGCCCGTATGAAACGATTCATGCGGGCTTTTTTTATTGTCCTCGACGCCTGCGGCGTCGGAGAACTCCCGGATGCGGCCGTTTACGGCGACGCCGGATCGGCCACGTTGCCCCACACCGCCGAGGCGGTGGGCGGTTTGACCGTCCCCCATCTGGAAAAACTCGGCCTGGGCAAGATCACCCCCATTCAGGGAGTGTCGGGCGACATCGGGGCTTCAGCCGCGTTCGGCAAGATGGCCGAACGTTCCGCCGGAAAAGATTCGACCACCGGTCATTGGGAGCATTTCGGCGTCATTCTCGATAAGCCCTTTCCGGTCTACCCCCACGGTTTTCCCGATGATCTGATCGGCGAATTTTGTCGCCGATCCGGGTACGAGGTAATCGGCAACGAGCCCGCCTCCGGCACGGAAATTATTGCCCGTCTGGGTGAAGAGCATGTCAAGACCGGCAGGCTGATCGTCTACACCTCGGCCGATTCCGTTTTTCAGATAGCGGCGCACGAGCATGTCGTTCCTCCCGACGAGTTGTATCGTATATGCCGGATAGCCCGCGACGTTTTGGTCGGCGAGCACGCCGTCGGACGGGTCATCGCCCGGCCGTTCGAGGGCAGTCCGGGGTCGTTCTCCCGCACCAAACGGCGAAAGGACTTCTCCATTTCGCCCCCGGCGCCGCTTGTCGGTGAAAAGCTGGTTGAATCGGGACATGAGGTTTTGGCCATCGGCAAGATCTACGATATTATGGCCGGGAAAGGGATCAGCCGCACGGCCGGCGCCGCCGGGAATATGCCCGCCATGGACCGCACCATCGAGGCCGCGCAGAATTTCGAGGCTGGGTTGGTCATGGTCAACCTGGTTGATTTCGACATGCTCTGGGGCCACCGCAACGACTACCGTTCCTTCGCTCACGGTTTGGAGGAATTCGACCATCGCCTCGGTCAATTCTTGCCGCTGATGGGAACAGACGATCTGCTCATAATTACCGCCGATCACGGGTGCGACCCCACCATGCCGTCGACCGACCACAGCCGGGAATATGTCCCGCTACTGGTTTATTATGCGGGCATGCCGGCGGACGTCAACCTCGGAACGCGAGCGACCTTTGCCGACACCGGCAAGACCCTCGCGGAGAATTTCGGCATCGATTACCCCTTCCCCGGTAATTCGTTTCTCGGCGAGATTGGGCATGGAGCTTAACCGCTATATCGACCACACCCTGCTGCATTCGGATGCCACGCCCGCAGATATCGAACGTTTGTGCCGTCAGGCAATGGAGTACAATTTCTGCGGCGTGGTGGTCAATCCCGTCTATGTCTCCCAGGCGGTCGGGATACTCGAGGGAAGCGGCGTCAAGATCTGTTCGGTGGCCGGCTTTCCGCTCGGCGCCGGTCTGACCGAAATCAAAATTGCCGAGGCCGCCAAAGCCGAGGAGCACGGCGCCGCGGAGATCGACGTCGTCGCCAATATCGGCTGGATTCAATCGGGGAGATTTTCCGACGTCGCCGGCGAATTGGCCGCCCTCCGGCGCCGTCTGGCCGCGGAAACGATTCTCAAAGTCATTATGGAAACGCCCCTTGTCTCCCCCGAACATTGGCCGGACACGGTGGAGGCGGTCATCGGGTCGGGCGCCGATTTTATCAAATCCGGCACGGGTTTTTTCGGCGCGGTTGGTGTCGAGCATATTTCCACATTAAGGCGCCTTTGTGCGGGAAGGATTAAGATCAAGGCCGCCGGAGGTATACGCACCGTCGCTGACGCCCTGGCCATGATCGACGCCGGCGCGGTTCGGCTCGGCACATCGGCGTCGGTTTCCATTATGCGCGACTTGCCGGCATCAAAAATGTGATTTCCAGATGAATAGGCGGGGGGTATAATCAGTATTCGTCTTTGACCGGCGCCGTCAAAAACCTTGGCATCGCCGGCGCAGGACCGTATATTGGACTCGGAAACGATGGAAAAGGACGAACCAACAAAACGACCATCGGTGGGGATTTACTTCCGGTGTTGCCGGGTTTATTCCCGGGTCTTCTTGAACCGGGAGGGGACGGCCTTCGTCGGCTGGTGCCCCAAATGCGCCGCCAAGGTTGAATTGAAAGTATCTCCGACCGGGTCCACCAGCAGGTTTTTTGTCGCCGATTAAACAAAAGGTGTCATGAGAGCAAAAATCGTCATCGTGCCCATGGGCGAAGCCGACCTGGTGATCATCAATCGCCTGGCCGGAACGTTGGGAGCGGTTTTCAACCGGGGCGTCGACATCCTCAAGGGAATGCGGATGCCGATCGAGGCCTTCAACGAAACCCGCAACCAGTATTATGCGCGGATAATCCTCGCCAAACTCGAACGCGTCAAAGCCAACAGCCGCGAGATGGTCGTGGGAATCTGCGAAGAGGACATCTATTTGCCCAATGCGCTCTATATGCTTGGGTACGCCGACGCGCTGGCGGGAACGGCCATCGTCTCGCTGTTCCACTTTCGTCAGGAGTTCTACGGTTTGCCCGAGGATGAAACCAAGGTCTATCCCCGGCTGTTCAAGGAAGTCATTCATCAACTGGCCGGATTATATGCCATCCCCCCGTGCGCCAATCCCGTCTGCGTGCATTATGAATCGCGGGAGATGCTCGACATCGACGACAAATCCGTCCGGCTGTGCGACATCTGCCTGAGGTCATTGCAGAAGGTGCATATCGTATGAACCTGGTG
>Ga0315277_10011653_pt1 | contig 11057 bp, 4 predicted proteins | sample YL17G05_15_MG_FD_203695 | JGI IMG/M metagenome (GOLD analysis project Ga0315277, IMG submission 203695) | Sediment microbial communities from Yellowstone Lake, YNP, Wyoming, USA - YL17G05_15 | ecosystem: Environmental > Aquatic > Freshwater > Lake > Sediment | place: USA: Wyoming | collected... | reverse complement strand
ACCCGGCGACCGGGGACGTGCGCATCAACGGTGTGTGGGTGGACGTCGAGCCGGCCAGCGGCCGGGCCCTGGCAATCGGTCGACTGTCCCACCCAGTCGCACTCGCGGGGAATCAGACCGTCACCGGTTAGCGTCTAAGAAAAGCGATGGATCGTTTCCGGCGCTTAAGCGCCATAGTATCTGTGAGCCACGACATTGATGAGTTGTTCGAGCGGTTCTTCGGAGTCGAGGAGAGCAATGCCGTTTGGGAGCCGCCGGTCGACCTGTTCGTGAGCGAGCACAAGATCTACCTGATGGCTGAGGTGCCGGGCGTGCCGGGATCAGAGGTTCACGTCCGGGTCGGGGCCAGGATGGTCCAGATTCTCGGCATCAAAAGGCCCCCGGAAAAGGTCCGGCGAGGAGTGACCTTCTACGAATCCCAGATTCCGTATGGCGGGTTCGAGAAGCGCGTGAGCCTGCCGTTTACGGTCAATCCCGACAGCATCAAAGTGAATATCAAGGACGGCGTTCTGAGCCTGGAGCTGGACCGGGTAGGCGGCAGCACGGTAAAGGTGATACGAATTGAGTGACAATCCTGAAGCAGTAGTCAAGACCGACGAGCAGTTGAAACTGGGCCAGTTCCCGGCTGAACTGCCGGTCTTGGTGGTGAAGGGCGGAGTAGTATTCCCCGGTCTGGTTTCGCCATTGGTGGTGTCGACCGAGCGTTCGGCCAAGCTGGTGGACGACGCGCTGGCCGGCGACAAGCTGGTCTGTGCCTTGACGCAGCGCGACTCGTCGCTCGAACGCGAGGCCGAGCCGGCCGACCTGTACCAGGTCGGCACCATCTCTGTAATCCTCAAGATGCTCCGGTTCCCGGATGGAACCATGCGGTTGCTCCTGCAGGGGATGCGGCGGGCGCGAGTCGAGGAATACGCCTCACAGTCCCCATACCTGCGGGCGAAGGTGAAACCGCTCGAGGATATCGGTCAGAAGGATGTCGCGACCCGGGCCTTGATGCGGAGCGTGGCGGACACGTTCAGCAAGCTGGCCGAACTGGCGCCGTACCTGCCGGACGACGTGAACGCCGTAGTCACGAATATCGACTCACCCAGCCGGCTGGCCGATTTTGCGGCGACCTACGTCAACTTCGACCTGCCGGAGAAACAGCGGCTGCTCGAGATGCTGGACGTGAAGGAACGCCTGCAGGCGCTGCTGCCGCTCCTTTCCAAGGAAATCGGCATCCTGGAGCTGGGCGCGAAGATCCGCGACCAGGTCAAAGGCGAGCTCGACAAGTCCCAGCGCGAGTACTTCCTGCGCGAACAGATGAAGGCCATCCAGAAAGAGCTGGGCGAATCGGACCAGACCCAGGCGGAGATCGATGAATTGCGGAAGAAGGTCGAGGAGGCAGGCATGCCACAGGCCGCGCTGGAAGCGGCCCGTCGGGAACTGGACCGGTTGTCGCGGATGTCGCCCGCCGCGTCCGAGTACTCGGTGACGCGCAACTACTTTGACTGGCTGCTGGCCGTGCCCTGGAAGGTGAGGACTGAGGACAACCTCGACGTGAGGCAGGCCGGCAGGATACTCAACGAGGACCACTACGACCTCGAGAAGGTGAAGCAGCGGATTCTGGAGTACCTGTCGGTGCGGAAGCTGAAGAAGGACTCCAAGGGTCCGATCCTGTGCTTCATCGGGCCGCCGGGCGTCGGCAAGACCTCACTCGGCCGTTCGATTGCCCGCGCCCTGGGCCGGAAGTTCCTGCGGTTCTCCCTGGGCGGAATTCGGGACGAGGCCGAAATTCGTGGCCATCGCCGCACCTATGTCGGAGCGCTGCCCGGACGAATAGTGCAGGGTCTGCGAACCGCCGGATCGATGAACCCGGTCTTCATGCTCGATGAAATCGACAAGGTCGGGACCGATTTCCGGGGCGATCCGTCGTCAGCCCTGCTTGAGGTACTGGACCCGGAGCAGAACTTCAGCTTCTCCGACCATTACCTGGAAGTGCCGGTGGACCTGTCGCAGGTGATGTTCATCACCACCGCGAACGTTGCCGACACAATCATCCCCGCGCTGCGCGACCGGATGGAAATCCTCGAACTGCCGGGCTACACCGACGAGGAGAAGATATCAATTGCCAAGGGCTTCCTGGTGCCGAGGCAGCTCACGCAGAACGGTCTGACCAAAGAAAAGGTCCAGTTCAAGGACGAGGCTCTGAAGCTGATTGTGAGCGAATATACGCGCGAGGCCGGGGTTCGTAACCTGGAGCGGGAAGTCGGCTCGGTCATGCGCAAGCTCGCGCGCCGGTTTGCCGAAGGCCGGACCAAGACATCGGTCATCACCCAGGCCGAAGTGCGCAAGCTGCTCGGACCGCGGCGTTTCTCTTCCGAAGTCGCGGCGCGAAGGATGCACGCCGGCGTCTCGACCGGCCTCGCGGTGACGCCCTTCGGCGGAGAGATCCTGTTCATCGAATCCTCGCTGATGAAGGGAAAGAAGCAGTTGCTCCTGACCGGCCTGCTCGGTGACGTGATGAAGGAATCGGCCGAGGCCGCGCTCTCCTACGTCCGGGCGCACGCAAAGCAGCTCGGGATCGATGAGAAGTTCTTCGAGGAGTCCGACCTACACATTCACATCCCGGCGGGGGCGACCCCGAAGGATGGGCCCTCGGCCGGCATCGCCATCGCGGCCTCGCTGCTTTCGCTCCTGCGCCGAGAGCCGCTTGACTCGCGCATCGCCATGACCGGCGAGATAACGCTCACCGGTCGGGTACTGCCCATCGGTGGTGTGAAGGAGAAGGTGCTTGCTGCGAGCCGGGCCGGCATCAAGGCCGTCATCCTGCCGGCCGAGAACCGGCGCGACCTCAAGGACGTTCCGGCCAATGTCAGGAAAGGGCTCAAGTTCCACTTCGTGAAGTCCGTCGGAGATCTGTGCCGCGTGCTGTTTCCCAAGACCTGCGCGGTGAAGCGCGGGGCCAAGTCCTGTAGCGTCCAGTAGCGGGCGTTACTTCAAACCCAACAACTCCGCACTAGTTTGTCTCTCTGAGCCGGAAGGCGAAGAGTCATCGGAACCGAAGACACTTCACGCAGTCTACCCTGAGTGCCGGGCGGAGACTCTTCGCTTCGCTCAGAGTGACAGCAAGCGAAGGGTTCAGAATGACACGAGCGGGAGATAGCAGGCGCAGAGCGCCTAGGACTTGAGCAGCGGTTTCAGGTATTTGCCGGTGTGCGAGGATTCGCACGCGGCGACCTGCTCCGGAGTTCCGGCCACCACAACCGTGCCGCCTTCGTCCCCGCCCTCGGGTCCGAGGTCGATTATCCAGTCCGCGCACTTGATGACTTCGAGATTGTGCTCGATGACGAGCACGGTGTTGCCGCGCTCGACCAGCCGGTTGAGGACACCGAGCAGCAGCCTGACATCCTCGAAGTGGAGCCCCGTCGTTGGTTCGTCGAGCAGGTAGAGGGTGCGGCCGGTGGCAATCTTCGACAACTCCCGGGCCAGCTTGATGCGCTGGGCTTCGCCGCCGGATAGCGTCGGTGCAGGCTGGCCGAGCTTCACGTAACCCAGCCCGACCTCCTCGAGCAGCCGGAGCTTGCGGGCGATGGCGGGCACGTTGGCAAAGAACGCGGCTGCCTCCTTGACCGACATGTCGAGCACGTCGCTGACGCTCTTCAGCTTGTATTTCACCTCGAGGGTCTCGCGGTTGTAGCGCTTGCCCTTGCAGACGTCGCAGGTCACGTAAACGTCGGGCAGGAAGTGCATCTCGACCTTGATAATTCCGTCGCCGCCGCACGCCTCGCACCGGCCACCCTTGACGTTGAACGAGAACCGGCCGGGCTTGTACCCGCGCATCCGAGCGTCCTTGGTCCGGGCGAACAGGTCGCGAATCGGCCCAAACGCGCCCGTATAGGTCGCGGCGTTTGAACGCGGGGTGCGGCCGATTGGTGACTGGTCGATGTTGATGACCTTGTCAATCTTGTCGACGCCGGTGATATGGTCGTGCGCGCCGGGCTTCTCCCGTGAATCGTAGAAGTGGCGAGCAAGCGCCCGGTAGAGGATGTCGGATACGAAGGTGCTCTTGCCCGAGCCGGAGACCCCGGTCACAGTCACGAACAAGCCGAGCGGCACGGTGATGTCCGCGTTCTTCAGGTTGTTCTCGCTACAGCCGTGCGCGGTCAGCCAGCCGAGCCCGGGCGTTCTCCGTTCGGCCGGCGTAGGGATGCTGCGGCGGCCGGAAAGGTAGGCGCCGGTGAGCGAATCCGGGTTGCGTTTGATGTCTTCGGGGGTGCCCTGGGCTACGACCCTGCCGCCCGATTCCCCCGCGCCCGGGCCAAGGTCGACGACGTGGTCGGCCTCGAGGATTGTCTCTTCATCGTGCTCGACCACGATGACCGTGTTGCCGAGGTCGCGCAACCGGGTAAGGGTCTGGAGCAGCTTTCGGTTGTCCCGCTGGTGCAGGCCGATGGAAGGCTCGTCGAGGATGTATACGACGCCGACGAGCCCGGAGCCGATTTGCGTGGCGAGGCGGACACGCTGGGCCTCGCCGCCGCCCAGCGTCTCGGCCGTGCGGTCCAGGGTCAGGTAGTCGATGCCGACCGCGGTCAGGAAGCTCAGCCGTTTCCGCAGTTCCTTCACGACCTCGCGCGATACCTCCTCGTCGCGGCCGGTTAACCTCAGTTCTCGGGAGAAGTAGTCGTGGCAGCGGCGGATGGAGAAAGCGCTCAGGTCGGCGATGTTCAGGTCGCCGATGCGCACCGCCAGCGCTTCGGGCTTGAGTCGCTGGCCCTGGCAGTCCGGGCAGGGGAGCAGGGTCATGAAACCCTCAATCCACTGGCGCCGCGACTCGGACTCGGTTTCGTGGTACAGGCGGAGAAGGTTCGGCATCAGGCCCTCGAACTTGTGCTGCCAGTAGAACTCGCTCTCGTCCCAGCGCGTGTACTTGACCTTCAACTCTTCGTCGGAGCCGTAGAGAATCAGGCGCTTGGCAAAGGCGGGCAGCTTCTTCCATGGCGTATCGAGACTGAACCCATGCCGTCGGGCCAGAGTGCGAAGCGGCGCGGTGAACCACTGGCTCCGCTCCCGCGCCTCGCCCCACGGCTGGAGCGCGCCATCCATCACCGACAGGTCGGGGTTGGAGATGACGCGGTCCGGGTCGATCTCCATCTTGGTGCCGAGCCCGTGGCAGGTCGGGCAGGCGCCCTGCGGAGCGTTGAACGAGAAGAGGCGCGGCGAGACTTCACCGAAGCTGAACCCGCACTCCGGGCAGGCGAGGGCAGCGGAGAAGACCAAGTCCTCGCCGCTAACGGCTGACAGCTTACCGCTAACCGCCTCCTCACCCTCGCTTCGCTCTCCCTCTCCTCTGAGAGGAGAGGGGCGGGGTGAGGAGCGTTCCGAACTTCTGACTGCTGACTTCTGCACTCTGCCTTCTGCCTTAGGCCGGTCCGTGGCAACAATGCACAGCCCATTTCCTTCCTTGAGTGCAAGCTCCACTGAGTCTGCCAGGCGCTTGCGTGAATCCGGCTTGACCGGTAGCCGGTCGACCACGACCTCGATGTCGTGCTTCTTGTAGCGTTCGAGGTCCGGTACCTCGTCAATCTCGTAGAGCTTCCGGTCCACCCGCACCCGGATGTAGCCCCGACGCTTGGCCTTCGCCAGCAGTTCCTTGTACTCGCCTTTGCGAGCGCGTATCAGCGGGGCAAGGACGATGAGGTTCGTGCCCTCGGGCAGGGCGAGCAGGACGTCGACAATCTGGTCGGTGGTCTGGGACGAAATCGGCTTGCCGCACTTGGGGCAGTAGGGCTTGCCGATGCGGGCGAACAGGAGCCGAAGATAATCGTAGATCTCCGTAACCGTGCCGACCGTAGAGCGCGGATTGCGGGCTGAGGTCCGCTGCTCGATGGCGATGGCAGGGGAGAGCCCGGTAATCTGGTCGCAGTCCGGTTTCTCCAGCATGCCGAGGAACTGCCGGGCATAGGCCGAGAGCGACTCGATGTAGCGGCGCTGGCCTTCGGCGTAGATGGTGTCAAACGCGAGCGACGACTTGCCCGAGCCGGACAGGCCGGTGATAACCACCAGCTTATTGCGCGGGATGTCGAGGCTGATGTTCTTGAGATTGTGCTCTCGCGCCCCGCGGATGCTGATGACATCGGCGCGGGACATGACCGAATCCGCCGCGGATTCGGATCGTGTCCCAAGCCCGGTCGGCGCTTGGCGTTCGGCATTCGTCGTTCGCACTTTGCTGTCTGGCATGGGAAGCTAAGAGTAGCTGACCGGATTCGCTGGGTCAAGCAGCAGGACCCGCTGGATGCGGACGTCCTGCAGGATTCCGGGTGTCCCGGCTGGTTTGCCGGGCCGCTAGTGAGAAACCACCAGCCGCGTCGAGCGCGTTGCGGCTCCTGCCTCCAAACGAATGAAGTATACACCGTTCGACAGTCGGCGTGTGTCCAATGGTAGCGCGTGCGCACCAGCCGTCATTCGGCCTGAATGGAGGGCAGCGCTTCTTCGCCCGGTTATGTCGAACGCTGTCACCCGAACCGGCCCGGCCTGTACCAGGTTGAAGGACAATGAGGCTGGCCCGGACGCGGGATTCGGCTGGACGCGGAACGCGACCGGCGGCGCGATGTCGCGCTGCGAGATGATGCCGAGAGTCGGAAAGGTAACGGCGCGTACCCGATAGGCGTGCCAGGGCGACCTTTCTTTGCTTCGGAAGACGAGTCCGGTGACGCCTGTCCCATTCGCTGCCAGCGATGCGTAGGTCGCGGAGACACCGAGGCTGTGAGAGCTGATCCTCAATACCGGCGTCGTGTCGCGCAGGAACCCGCCGGTCGTCAGGCGCAGGATGCCGAGTTCACCTGTGCTGTCGCCACCGCAAGCGAGGAGGAAGTCGAGGCCGTCGAAGCCGGCTAGCAGGGCGCTGCGACCCGTGTGGCGCACCGAGTCGAGCACGGTACCTGACGGTGAGATACGCCAGGACTCGTGACCTTGGGTGCTGGTCATGACGTAGACACTTCCGCCGAACGCGAGCCTAGGGGCATCGCTGGTAGAGCTGGCCTCGCTGACTTCGATGTCGATCGTATCGACCAGTTGCCCCATGGTGTCTACCCTGGTTGCGCGGAACACGCCGGGGTAGGGGCGGTCGTTGCGCACAACGAGGAAATTCTGGCCGTCGAACGCAACCTGAGGATACCGAGAGGTGGACGATACGTTCCTCTGTAACAGCAGTGGGACGCTGTCAAGCAACGTTCCAGACGGTGTCAGCCGCATGCCGTGAATGTGATGGTCGGATGCGCCCTCCCAAGCTACAAGAAAGGCCGAGCCGCAAGAGGCGACAGCGGGAGCGGACAGCGACCCCTCCGGACCGTTGATCATGACGGGCGGGCTGTCCAGCGGTACGCCCTCGGGCGTGACACGGGCCGCGAGCGTCGTGCTGTCGTTCTTCCACACTATCAGGTAGCATCCCCCTCCATATGCTATGCCCGGTGAGGTGCCGCGTCCCAAGTAGATGGGCGTCCCGGCCGAACCATCCGCCGCCAGTTGCGCCGCGTAGACCGACTGGATCCGGCTGCTGGAGTCGGGACGAACGTCGGCCCAAGCCGCGAGGAAGTCATCCCCGTCCGATGCCACCTTGGGGTACGACTGCTGGTTCGCACTGACGGAGGCGATCGCCGGAGCGGAATCAGCGAGTTGCCCTTGGCGACTGAGCCGTCGGTACCAGGTTACCCCGTTGGATATCCCGGAGCCGGCGCGGCCCTCCTGGTTCCAGGCAATGACGTATTCATCCCTGCAAAGGGCTATCGAAGGGAAGTGCGGTCCGCCGCCGCTCCCTCGGTTCGGCCAGGACAATGGGATCGGGATGCTGTCCAGGAGCCGCAGCGCCGTGTCGACCCGCACAGCCATCGGCAAGACGCCGTCCAAACCGAACAACGAGTCGCGTATGTCCACTACCAGCGTCGTGTCGCCGCTGGAGAATACTGCATTCTCCCATAAGCACTCGCTGTCCACGAGCACGCCGCCCGGGTCCAGCACCTGCCCGCTATCGGTCACCCGGGCCAACATCGTCTTGTAGTGGTGTTCGTACCAGCCGACTACGAAGTTGTTCCGGTCATGCGTCACCGATGGGTAGTCGCTGCCGATGCCCGTCTTGATTGGGAAGCCCACCGAGTCGGGCGTCGAGCCGTCTGCCATAATGAAGTTGGCCCACACGCCACTTGTGTCCCAGACTGTCCAGACTGCCATGTACCGGTCGTCGTGGAAGCACAGAGCGATATTGTTCTGCTCAATCGTGGCGCCAGGCGCGATCCGCAGCGGCGGACTATCAAGTACCACGCCCTGTGGTGAAACCCGTGCGAAGAACGCCCCAGGCAGAGGAACGTGCCCGCTGTATCCCAGCCACGTCGCAAGGAAGTTCACACCGTCAAAGGCAGCGGCTGCGCTCGTGGCCTGAGATGCGGCCAGATCATCCTGCAACACGTGGCGCTCGGCCACACTTCCGTTCTCGTCTACCAGCGCGCAACGTGCTCGGCCACCTCCTGTCCAGACGACGAGGAAACGCTGTCCGCCCCACGCCACGCCCGGCCGCATGTTGACGTCCGACAAGTCATCCGGGCCGCGTAGGTCAATAGGTGATGAGTCCAGCAACACGCCGTTCCCGTCTATCCGGGCGCCCCACAGAGAAGTTTCGCCTTCGATCCATACTACCAGCCCCAGATCGGGCCCGCAAGCTACGGAGGAATACGCTACGTCCCCGAACGTCGGGCCGCGGACGATGGTACTGTCGAGCATGAACGACGGGTAGGGCTGGCTCAGGGCGACTGAGCCGGGGATGAGCAGACAGATGATGCAGACCAAGGCGGCAGGCGCTACGGCCTGCGCAGACCTGACCGAACTGCGGTTCTTCATTTCAACCTCCCGCGCCATGGAATCGGCGCCCGTCTACGGCTTCAGTATAGGACTCCTAAAGAAGCTGTCAAGGAGAAATCGCGTGAGGCCATCCATGTCTGTCCGGGTTTCGCAGGTAGGGAGGGCCGGATGCTGCCGGTGCGGTTCTTGGAGCAGCGCCAGATGACTGAATGCCGCGCTGGCGAAGACCCGCCCTCGCGTGCGCACACGGGCTCGAACCCGTACCCGTTCGAGTGCACGAACACACCTAGCGGGTCCGGAGCCAACTCAGCGCGGCCTAGACAAGTTCGGGCTGAACTAACCAACGGAAGCAGAATACGTTAGGCGCGGTCGGGCTCGTCAGAACCGACCTTCCGGGAACCACGGTGGGAACCGTTCCCGGGACGGTTCCCGGGGTGGTTCGGAATGTGGTTCTGGACCCGGTTTCCGGCGCGAATCTGACCGCGATATCCGCCGCGTCTCTGCTTGCGGCTGGTAGGATGAATTCCAAGGCGGCTTGGAGGCTGGCTTGCAGGGAGATTGGCAGGGCTTCTGCCGAGGCGATTTGGAGGGTCTGTTGCGGAGCCTTTCGCGGTTCGACTTGCGGGCTGGTTTCTGCGGTGGTTTGCGCGGTGACTCGGGTGGTGTCTGCTGAGGCGCAGTGCGAGTTGACAGGCACCAGTTACCAGTGACCAGGTGCCTGTCCACAACCCAGGCCCAAGCGCCAATGACCATTCGAGCTGGAATTACGGGTATGCTGGCCCGGGCAATCTGCGCCATCTGCGCAATCTGTGGTTCGTCCGCTTCGGGGCTCAGCGTTCTCTCTGGCCTCCGTGGTTGCGTCTAGGTCGGTTCCGCGGTTCCCGCGCGCGCTTGACTGGCCGGGGAGTCCTGATAAACTGCCCATGGACCCAGCCGATGAAGATAAGCCTCAGGAACAACGGTTCTGTGCTCGTCGTCATGGAGCTGCTGTTTCTGCTGCTCGCCATCACGCTGCTCAGGAATACGTTCGTGAAGGACTCGGCGTCAGTGACCACGGTGGTCGCAGTCTGGATTATCCTCATCGCCGCGAGCTACGTGGCCGGGGAGTTCGAGTCAACTGCCCGCGCCAATTTCGGCCTGACGCTCAGAACCCAGGCTGCGTTCGGCATGACCTATGCCGGCTACAGCATCCTGCACGGGCTGTGGCCGTGGTGCGAGCCGGTGACGGTCAAGTTCTGGCTGGCGCTATGGGTGTACCTTACCGCGCTTGCCCCGGTCATCGGCCTCTGTCTGCGATACCTGACCCGCCAGCCGGTGCTGCTCGTGACCGACCTGCACTTCACCAAGACGAGGCTGCTCCGCTGGTGGGGCTTTGAGTGCACGGAGGTCATCACGCTCGAGGACCTCCCGGCCTGGCTGAAGGCGAACTCCGACGAGCGAGGACACGTCGCCAAGTACGACACCATCATCGTCGACAGTTCGAACCCGAAGACCGAGCACATTGTGGCCGGTCTGTCAAGTGACTACTTCGTCGACTTCATCGGCGTGCCTTCTTTCAAGATGAACACCTACCTGTTCGGACCCCACCCGCGGCCGATTGCCTCGTACTCGCTGAGCGGCGTAGGCCGGAGGCTAAAGCGCGTCGTGGACCTGGTGCTGTCCGGGCTGGCCATTATCATCCTGAGCCCGGTCTACATCGTCACGAGTATCATCATCAAGCTGGACAGCCCGGGCCCGGTCTTCTACCGGCACCGAAGACTGGGACGGAACATGCGCGAGCTGAGCATCCTCAAGTTTCGTACTATGCACCGGGACGCAGACAAGCGGCTGAAGGACCTGCTTGATTCCGACCCGGCGCTGAAGAAGGAGTTCGAGGAGAAGTTCAAGCTGACAAACGACCCGCGCATCACCCGCGCGGGCAGGTTCCTGCGCAAGTTCAGCATCGACGAGCTGCCGCAGTTCTTCAACATCGTGGCAGGGCAGATGAGCTTTGTCGGGCCGCGACCGATTGTGGATGACGAGGTCAAGTACTACAAGGAGCATTCGCTCGTGATGTTCCGGGTCCCGCCGGGCGCGACCGGCCGGTGGCAGGTGTCAGGCAGGAACGACACGAGCTACGATTCGCGGGTGGAGATGGACACCAGCTACGTGCAGGAGTGGACGTTCTGGGAGGACCTGAAGATCATCGTGAAGACGCCCCCGGCAGTGCTGTCGCGCAGGGGATCGTA
>Ga0315277_10011652_pt1 | contig 11060 bp, 10 predicted proteins | sample YL17G05_15_MG_FD_203695 | JGI IMG/M metagenome (GOLD analysis project Ga0315277, IMG submission 203695) | Sediment microbial communities from Yellowstone Lake, YNP, Wyoming, USA - YL17G05_15 | ecosystem: Environmental > Aquatic > Freshwater > Lake > Sediment | place: USA: Wyoming | collected... | reverse complement strand
TTGCAGCCACGGCGGAACTTTCAGCGCTCAAGTGATCTGAAATCGATAGTTGAGATCATGGAATCATACGATGTGTTTCATTGGCTACCTAATTGGTGGGGTACGATACCCATGCCGGTTGCAGCGTTTTTGTCGGGATACGATTTTTCCGGAAAAACCATTGTTCCGTTTTGCACTCACGAAGGAAGCCGTCTGGGGCGAACAGTTACGGATATCACCCTAGCTTTGCCCGCAGTCAACCATTCTGGATGGTCTTGCAGTGCCAAGGACCGAGGCACTGCAGAAGGCGATTGAGGCAGGCTGGATCACAGATCAGGGCGTGAGCATTCCGCCCGGGTGGGTCACGACGAAGGATGGACAGATTGTCAGGCCCTGAGGAATCATAGGGGGGGCCGAAATACCGGTCAACTGCCAGTCTAGGACCAGCCAACACCAAGGCCGCCTCACGCGCTCAGCGCAGCCCGAGACGATCCAGGTAATTGTCCCGTGATTCAAGTGCGGGCGCGTGCTCCATTTCGATGGGAAGAATGCGCCTTGGCCACTTGCCCTAAGATGCTTTCGGGTGACTAGCCAGGACTGCAGGACTCTGGCCATCTCTTGGTCGAAGAACAAAAGCCTGTTGCTCCTCTTGGCGGTCGGCTTCAGAACGACCTCTCTGCGCTCCAGGGAGACATCCGAGATGTCGAGCGAGCAGAGCTCTCCGGCCCTCATGCCGGTCTTCAGCAACAGGATCAGGATCAGGATGGCTCTATGCTCAGTCTTCAAGGTCGAGCTGACCAGCCGTGCGGCATCCTCTACTCTGATGACCTGACGCCTATCCTGGCAGCTATTTTCTTTGTAGGGCTTCAGGTAACGCTTCCGGAAAGTATGATGGGATTGACATCGATCAGTTCCTCGGCCAGTAGGAACTCGTAGAAAGTGGATAGGACGCCGAAGACGCGCTCCAAGGAGGATTGCTTAAGTCCGCGTGCCCTCAGGGCTTCCAGGCAGCCTTTCAGGGTTTCGCGGCTGGGGTGGCTAAAGTCTTCTCCAAAAACAGAGGAACGAGCCGGAACAGATTCACATCCACAAGGCCCAAATCAGTCAGCTTAAGCTCAGGGATGACCGGCAGACAGAGGAAGGACAATGTCATGAAGGGGTCCTTGAGCCTGGATCCCAGCTCCCGCGCGGCGTCAATGCAGTCGTCTATTCCGTCGGCCACGTCCCGCATATACCTCTCTGAAAGCAGGCCCGCCACGGGCAGGGGCAGGCTGGCCTTGACTTTGCCGCCTGCCACAACCGCCAAGCCGCCTCCCATCTGTTTTATGGCCAAAACAGAATCGAGCATCTCCTCGTCCGTCACGCCCACGGCGGCGATGTTGTGGGAGTCGTGGGTCACAGAGGTGGCCAGAGCACCAATCTTTAGGCCAAAGCCCTGCACCAGGCCCAGGCCAATGTTCCCGGTCGCCTTGTGCCTCTCCACCACGGCCATCTTCAGGATATCCTGCTTGGGGTCGGAGACAATCCGTCCGCCCGCGGTCTTGGGCAAGAGCTGCAAAGACCGGGTCAAGATCTGGTCGGGGATGATGCCAATGACCCTGGCCTTTCCGGGATTTGCTTTTATCTCGAAGGACTGGAGATCTATCTTGCCGATCTGCATCGACTTTTGCTTAGGAGCAGGCACGCTATCCAGCCGGGCGGTGAGATAGTCATCCTCCGCCACCAGCCTGCCATCTTTCATGACCTTGACCACGCGAGGGTGCTCCAGCTCATCCAGAACGACGATGTCGGCTCGGTAGCCTGGCGCGATGGCTCCCAGATCTCGCAGCCCGAAATACTGGGCCGCATTCAGGCTGGCAATCTGCAGGGCCAAAATGGGATCGAGCCCCTGCTCTATGGCCGTCTTGATCATGAAATCGATGTGTCCTTCTTTGAGAATGTCTGCAGGGTGTCGGTCGTCGGAGACGAAGAGGAACTGGCGGGCGTTCAAGGGCGAGACCAGGGGCAGCAGATCCCTCAGATTCTTGGCAGCGCTGCCTTCCCGGAGCATGATGTACATCCCCTGGCGCAGCTTTTCCAGGGCTTCAGCTGCAGAGGTGCACTCGTGGTCGGACTTGATTCCCGCGGCAATGTAGGCAGTCAGGTCCTTTCCTGACAGCCGGGGGGCGTGACCGTCCACCCGCTTCGATCCTGCCAGCCGGATCTTCTTCAAAACCTCGGGATCGCGAAAGACGACGCCAGGATAGTTCATGACCTCGGCCAAGCCCAGGACTCTTTCTTCGCCCATCAGCTTTGCCAGGATTTCCACGTCCAGGATTGCCCCCGAGGTCTCCAGGTTCGTGGCGGGGACGCAAGAGGGAAGCATGACATAGACGTTCAAGGGAACGTTCCTCGAGGAGTCGAGCATGTACCTGATGCCGGCCTCGCCCCAGACATTGGCGATCTCATGAGGGTCGATGACCACGGAAGTCGTGCCCTTCGGCACCACGGCGCGCGCAAACTCAGGAACGGTGACCATGGCGCTCTCGATATGAACATGGCCGTCGATGAACCCCGGAGTGAGGATCTTGCCGCTCAGATTCATGGTTTGCCTGGCGCTGGAGCAGTCAAAGCCGACTATCCGGCCCTTGTGCACGGCAACGTTCGCTTTGTGCACCTCGCCGGAGAGGAGGTTGGCGATATCCGCTTCCTCCAGAAGGAGGTCGACTTCCAGCTCGCCACGGGCGGCGGCGATCAGCTCTTCGAGCGGGTCCATGGATTTTTTCATCCCTTCAGGTATTATTTAGCTTATCCGCAATCATTGGCGAGCCTGTGCCCTTTGGCCAAAAATATTAAATAGATTACTATCCAGATTGCATATAAAATTATGTTCGACGTCGGATAAACTTAAATTGCTTGGGTTAGAATAAACACAAGGTGTGTGGGAAGTGAAGGATATTCTGCTGAAAGTGGCCAAAGCCTATCCCAACGACTCAGCCCGGGGCATCGCCCGGCTGGACCCCAATGCTCTGCTCACGCTGCGGCTCTCGCCGGGAGACATCATCGAGATCGAGGGAAAGAGGCTCACCGCCGCCAAGGTCTGGCGCGCCGACCGGCAGGACTGGTCCCAGGACTACATCAGGATAGACGGCTTCATCCGCCAGAACGCCGGAGTGGGCATAGGTGACCGAGTAAAGATTCGCAAGGCCAAGTACTTCGATGCGCAGCGAATCGTCATGGCTCCCCCCTCTGGGTCGCACATGCATTACGGAGATGAGGCTGCAGACATGATCCGCCGCCAGACCATCAAGCGGCCGGTTGTGTCGGGCGACATACTTCCCATCATGAGCTCAGGCAGCCATCCTTTCGTCGGCCGGATGGAGGCCGTGCCCCTGGTAGTCACAGAAACCCATCCTGATGGCGTGGTGGTGATATGCGAGAGAACGGAGATCGTGCTCCTGGAGAAGCCCGCCAAGAGCATCCGTTCCGTCAAGGCCACCGGCACCACCTACGAGAACGTGGGCGGTTTGCGAGTCGAGGTGCAGCGCGTTCGGGAGATGATCGAGCTGCCCATGAAGCATCCCGAGGTCTTCCAGAAGCTGGGCATAGAGCCGCCCAAAGGCGTTTTGCTCTACGGCCCCCCCGGCACAGGCAAGACGCTCATCGCCAAGGCAGTGGCCAACGAGAGCGGTACCAACTTTTTCTCCATCGCCGGGCCGGAGATCATGTCCAAGTACTACGGCGAGAGCGAGCAGCGGCTGCGGGAGATATTCGAGGAGGCCCAGAAAGCGGCTCCGTCGATCATCTTTATAGACGAAATCGATTCCATTGCACCCAAGCGCGGGGATGTCACGGGCGAGGTGGAGAGGCGCGTGGTGGCTCAGCTCCTGGCCATGATGGACGGTTTGAAGGAGCGCGGCCAGGTGGTAGTGATAGGGGCGACGAACAGGGAAGATGCTCTCGATCCCGCTCTACGCAGGCCGGGCAGGTTTGACCGAGAGATAGAGATCGGGGTTCCCGACCGCAGCGGGCGGGTGGAGATCCTGCAGATTCACATGCGCAACATGCCCATCGCCGAGGACGTCGACCTGGAGGGCCTGGCGGACAGGATGCACGGCTTTGTGGGGGCAGACATAAACGCGCTGTGCAAGGAGGCGGCCATGAAGGCCCTGCGACGCTATCTGCCCGACCTGACCACGGAGGACGAGATACCCCAGGAGATCGTGGACAAGATGCAGGTCACTGGCGGCGACTTCGAGGACTCCCTCAAGGAGATCGAGCCATCCGCCATGAGGGAGGTCTTAGTGGAGCTGCCCCGCGTGACCTGGAAGGATCTGGGAGGTCTTGGGGCCCTGAAGCAGGAGCTGATCGAGATCGTCGAGTGGCCCATCACGCGGCCGGAGAAGTTTCGCCAGATGGGCATACGCCCGCCCAAGGGGATCCTGCTCTACGGGCCGCCGGGCACGGGCAAGACCATGATCGCCCAGGCCATAGCTAACGAGACCAACGCCAACTTCATCAGCGTGCGCGGACCTCAGATGCTCTCCAAGTGGGTGGGCGAGTCGGAAAAAGCGATACGGGAGATCTTCCGCAAGGCCAGACAGGTCTCTCCGGCTATCATATTCTTCGATGAGCTGGATTCCATAGCTCCCATGAGAGGCATGGACGAAGGTAGCCACGTTATGGAGCGCGTGGTAAACCAGCTTCTGGCAGAGCTGGACGGCCTGGAAGAGCTGAAGGACGTAGTAGTAATAGCCGCCACGAACCGGCCGGACATCCTGGATCCGGCTCTGCTCCGCTCGGGAAGATTCGATCGGCTGCTCATGATCGGGGCTCCGGACAAGCTGGGCAGGTACGAGATCCTCAAGATTCATACCGCCCAAATGCCGAACAGCGAGGACGTCAACCTGGATGAGCTGGCGGAGCTGACCGAGGGCTACGTGGGCTCGGACCTGGATTCCTTGTGCCGTGAGGCGGCCATGCTCGCCCTGCGGGAGGATCTGGATAAAGTGGACATGAACCACTATCGAGAAGCTTTGAAGAAGGTCAGGCCGAGCGTAGAGGAGAGTATGGTGAGCTACTACGAGCGCATCAGCGAGAGGTTCAAGGGCGGGGTGAAGGTCGAGCCCAGCTCGCTGATAGGCTACAGATAGGCAGCAATATTTCAGCAAGGGGATGGTGAGGGGAATGGGAAAGGTGTTCGCGGGAAGCATAGCCGGCAAAGGGATCGTAAACATTGACGGCTCAGTGCTGGGAGAGCTGGAGAATGTGGTCTTCGAGCTCAAGACCGGGAAGCTGGTGGACCTGGTGGTGAAGCCCGATTCCGAGCTCAATCGCCAGAAGTACCGGGAGGATGGCAAGAACGTGCTGATACCTTTCAGCTCCGTGGTGGCCGTCAAAGACTACATCGTGGTGGACGAGAGCAGAGCGATGATTTAGCATGGCTGAAGGCACTTCAGAGGCAGGCAAAACCAAGGTATTGTTGAAGACCAGCATGGGTGACATCGCCCTGCAGCTTTACGAGGATATGCCCATCACCGCGGGCAACTTCCGAAAGCTCGTGGAGAAGGGATTCTACGACGGCACATTCTTTCACCGCATCATCGACGGCTTCATGATCCAGGGCGGCGATTCCACGGGCACAGGCCGGGGCGGACCGGGCTACGCCATCAAGGACGAGTTCACCGATCATAACAAGAACGAGCGCGGCACCATTAGCATGGCCAACGCCGGGCCGAACACAGGCGGCAGCCAGTTCTTCATCAACCTGGTGGGCAACAACTATCTAGACAAGGCCCATCCTGCTTTTGGCAAGGTGGTGGAGGGCATGGATGTGGTGGACAAGATGGGCAAGGTGAAGACCGGAGCCATGGACCGGCCGCAAAAAGAGGTCAAGATACTGAGCGCGAAGGTGATATCCTAGATTATTTCTATTAATATTATTATCTTTAGCTCTTTCTCCCCGCCACCTCTTTTATCATCTCCGCAGATATAGCAATCCCCTTGTAGTTGTGCATGTTGAAGGATAGCAGCAGGCCCACCACTTTGCCGTCCTGCACGAGGGGGCTGCCGCTGTCTCCCGGCCCCGGCAGGTCTCCAGGCGGAAGCACCACGTAGGCGATGGACCAAGATGCATCCGAGATGCGGCAAGTCCTTTTGCGGGCAGCGTTCTCGATAGTGACTTCGCCGAGTCTCGGTTTTGCAAGCTGCGTGGGCTTGCAGGCCGCAAGGATGGGGAAGAAAGCCAGGTCGGCGTCTCCCGGCATGTAAGCGACCCTGCAAATCTGGTTGCCGATCCGCAGAGTATCTGTTCCCGAATATTGGAAGATATGCGCAGGAGCAACTCCGGCGTAAGCGCCGCGCCATGGGACGACGGCTCCCATCACTCCGCCGGTCTTGCCGGAGAGGAAGAAATCGCCTGATTTGATCACGACTTCGATGAATGTCACTGGAAATAATTAGGCTTTCCGCTGCTACTACTGTCTCTCACTCCTGCAATCCGCTTCAACAAGACTTTTATCTTCTGAGGCCGATCTCCGCTCATGCCATCCCTAACCGTTCATGCCGGCGGCCTGACCCTGCATAACCCGGTCCTTCTGGCTGCGGGCATTCTTGGGACCACGGGCGCATCATTGCGGCGCGCAGCGCTCGCGGGCGCGGGCGGCGTGGTCACCAAATCCCTTGGCTCCGTCCCGCGGGAGGGGCACCCCGGCCCAACTGTGGTCCAGGTGGAGTGCGGACTCCTGAACGCCATGGGCCTGCCCAATCCCTCTTACAAGGAGTTTCAGGAAGAAATTGAAATTGCAAAGACGGGCGGTGTTCCTGTCATCGCCAGCATCTTCGGCTCCAGCGCCGAGGAGTTCGCCAAGATCGCCCGCGGCCTGGAGCCCGACGCCTTCGAGCTGAATCTATCCTGCCCCCATGCGGAGAAGTATGGCTCGGAGCTGGGCCGCTATCCGGAGATGGTGGAGGCCGTGACCGGAGCAGTGAAGGCCGCGGCGAATGTACCCGTCTGGGTCAAGCTCACCCCCAACACGGCGGATATCGCGGAGCTGGGCCTGGCCGCCCAGCGGGGCGGAGCGGACGCGGTGGTGGCCATAAATACACTGAAGGCCATGGCCATCGACATCGAGACCGGCTATCCTATCCTGGGAAACAGGTTCGGCGGCCTCTCCGGGCAGGCCATCAAGCCCGTTGCCGTGCGCTGCGTCTATGATCTGGCCTCGCAGCTGGAGATCCCGGTGATCGGCGTGGGCGGCGTGACCTCCTGGGAGGATGCGGTGGAGATGATTCAAGCCGGTGCCTGTGCTGTGCAGGTGGGCACGGCGCTCCTGAAAGGATACAGCGTCTTTTCGGAGATCACGGAAGGTCTTTCTCGCTACCTGGAGCGGAAATCACTCACGCCAGAAGAGCTCCGCGGCCTGGCCGGGAGGCGCAAATGAGGCCCATAAACTCCATCATCCAGGAGGTGCGATCGGAAGCTCCTTTGATCAGAACCTTCCGGCTGGACAGACAGCTGGACCCCGCTCCTGGGCAGTACGTCATGGTCTGGGTGCGGGGCGTGGACGAAGTGCCCATGAGCTTCTCAGGCCCGGATACCATCACTGTCCAGTCCGTGGGCGAGGCCACTCAGGCGCTCTTCAGATTGGGCGCGGGCAGCAGCATCGGCCTGCGAGGGCCGCTGGGAAAGGGTTTCGTGCTGCGGGGCGAGAAGATCCTCCTTGTCGGCGGAGGGGTGGGAACGGCGCCATTGGCCTTCCTGGGCGAGCAGGCCAGGGGGGCAGGCCTGGAGGTCACGAGCCTCTTGGGCTTCCGCTCCTCGGAGGATCTTATCTTCCAGGGCCGCTTCAAGGCGCTTGGAGATACTATTATTACTACCGACGATGGTTCTGTCGGCATTCCCGGTCGGGTCGCCAGAGGTCTGAAGGGGCTGGATCTGGACGAGTTCAGCCAGATCTACCTCTGCGGCCCGGAGCTGATGCTGTGGGACATAATCTCTCGCTGCAAAGACCGGGCGAACAAGATCCAGGCCTGCATCAACCGCTACTTCAAGTGCGCTCTGGGCGTCTGCGGCTCCTGCTGCCTGGACCCCGAGGGCCTGCGCGTCTGCGTGGAGGGGCCGGTGGTCATGGCAGACAGGCTGCTGGAAAGCGAGTTCGGCAGGTACAGGCGGGGTCCTGGCGGAGGCAAGGGCCTGTGCCGAGGCTAAAAATCATAGAGATCAGAGGACAAGATGATAGTCAGATTCAGATTGGACGGCAAGGTTCGCGGCGGATCGCTAAGTGTTGAAGATAACCGCATCGTCTCCAGCGGCGATGTGCTAGCTCTGCAGGATGTAGAGCTGCTAGCTCCCTGCCAGCCGAGCAAGATCGTCTGCGTGGGCCTGAACTACATAGAGCACGCCCGAGAGCTGAAGATGGAGCTTCCGGCGGAGCCTGTCCTTTTTCTCAAGCCGCCCTCTGCCATTTTAGGCCCCGGAGGGCGGATAGTTTATCCTCCATCCAGCCGACAGGTGGACTACGAGGGCGAGCTGGCGGCGGTTATAGGAAAGCGCTGCAAAAGCATCCGGGCGGAGGATGCCGAAAAATACATTCTCGGTTACACCTGCTTTAACGATGTCACCGCCCGCGATCTGCAGCGCAAGGACGGCCAATGGACGCGGGCTAAGAGCTTCGATACCTTCGCCCCCTTCGGCCCCTGGATCGCCAAGATCGATCCATCAAATGCGAACATTGAGACTCGTGTAAATGGTGTAGAGAAGCAGAAGTCGAACACCTCTGACCTGATCTTCGACATCTCCAGACTGGTGGAGTTCATAAGCCACGTCATGACTCTTGAACCGGGAGACTTGATCGCCACAGGCACGCCTCCAGGGGTTGGGCCGCTGCAAAAAGGTGATGTGGTGGAGGTGGAGATCGAGGGGATCGGGGTTCTCAGGAACTCCGTAGCTCCTTAATCCACCTTCCGGGATCTTTTTCTTATGCGTTCTTTCACTTCAGAATCTTGATGGCCTCGTCTGCCGTCTTGCCCTTGTTCACAATGGCCGCTATGGCCATGGTCATCTTCACAGGATCTTCATGTTGGAAGACGTTCCTGCCGATGGCCACGCCCCGTGCTCCGCCCTGCATGGCCCCTTCGATCATCTGCAAAAACTCCATATCCGTCTCCGTCTTGGGACCGCCGGCGATGACCACGGGCACGGGGCAGCCTTCGACAACGCGCCTGAATGTATCCGGATCGCCGGTGTAGTTGGTCTTGATGATGTCTGCGCCCAATTCGGCGCCAGCCCGGGCGGCATGGGCCACGACCTCTACGTCATTGGGATTGGGGATGCCTTTGCCGCGCGGGTACATCATCGCCACCAGCGGCATTCCCCATATGTCGCAGCGCTCGCTGACGCAGCCGAGGATGCGGAGCTGGTCCGACTCGGTCTCGGAGCCGATGTTGATATGAACGGACACGGCATCGGCACCCATCCTCAGGCACTCCTCGACCTGACAGACCTGAACCTTGTTGTTGGGATCAGGTCCAAGGGAAGTGGAGGCGCTCATGTGCACAATCAGGCCCACGTCCCGGCCATAGCCGCGGTGGCCGTGCCTGACCATGCCCTTCTGCTGCAGGACAGCATTGGCTCCGCCCCCGGCGACCTTGTTCACCATCTCCGGCAGGTCGACCAGGCCCTTGATGGGACCGACGCTGATGCCGTGGTCCAGGGGAATTATGACTGTATTTCCACTGTCTCTGTCCATTATCCTCTCCATTCGCACTCTCTTGCCTATCTCGCTCAAATCTTACCATCTCTCTTATTTCTCAAATGCTAACGTGTGGCATGGTAGCACGTATCATATTTAAGAGTTGCGCCGCGCCAGGGGCAAGAGTCTTGCCCGAATTTTATCAGTTGGACCTCCCCCGTTGGGATACCGCATCGAGCAAGGGGCGGACATCTTACTGTAGAGGCAACACATCTAGTGAACTACCGCACCCTGAAGGGCACGGCTTCCCACTTCATCGCCAAAACTTGCATCACTGATATGTGATGTAGTGGCTTTGACTCTATGGGCGCTACGGGCTGTTCCATCCCTGCGATGAGTATGTTCCTGGAAGCATTGTAGTCTCGGTCACACGAGAATCCGCAATAAGGGCACTCATGTACCCTGTCCGAGAGTTCTTTCTTCACAATGCTTCCACAAGAGGAACACCTCTGAGTGGTGTTTCTGGGATCTACTTTTATCAGCTTTCGACCAGCACTTTCAGCCTTGTACGAAAGCATGAAAAAGAACTTAGACCATGATGCATCATGGATATTCCGGTGCATTCCTTTATTGTGGCCTTTCTCTTTCAGCCCTTTGACTTCGAGATCTTCGACGCAGATATTGTCGTAGTTGTTGACATAGAGCCTGGAAAGCTTATGCAAGAGGTCGTCTCTCTGATGGTTCACCCTTGCATGGATCTTCTCTATCCGCTCCTTGATCTTCAGTCGGTTATTAGACCCTTTTTCCGCCCTGGATAATTTTCTTTGTGCCTTTGCAAGTTTATCGGCGGACTTCTCAGCAAATCTTGGATTCTCGACAGAATTACCATCAGTATCGACAACAAAGGACTTCAGGCCAACGTCTAGCCCAATAGATTTTCCAGTTTCGGGCAATGACTCAGGCTCCTGGTCTGCCTGAACAATGGCAAACCATTGCCTACCTTCTCTCTTGATTAGGACAGCCTTGATGCAGCCTTGGATCTTGCGATGCATTTTGATCCTGATATCCCCGATCTTGGAGAGATGCAATAGGCCATGATCTTGGTCGAGCTTGAAGCCTGACTGGTTATAGTTCATGGTCTTGTACCAGCCATACCCCTTGAATCGGACATGCCCTATCTTTCGGCCATTTTTCTTAGAAGCTGAAAGTCCTTTGATGTTAGACCAGAGGTTGTAGTTTACCATCTGAAGGACTTTGGAGTAGACCAATTTCAGCTTTGGGTTCTCAAGCTTCAGCGATGGTATCATGTTCTGACCGGAGTTTATAAGATCTTGAAAAAATAAACCGCTGCGCTATGGTTTTTGTAGGGGATAGCAAAAAATTAATTCAGGCAGGAATGTATTTTCCGAG
>Ga0315277_10011651_pt1 | contig 11060 bp, 6 predicted proteins | sample YL17G05_15_MG_FD_203695 | JGI IMG/M metagenome (GOLD analysis project Ga0315277, IMG submission 203695) | Sediment microbial communities from Yellowstone Lake, YNP, Wyoming, USA - YL17G05_15 | ecosystem: Environmental > Aquatic > Freshwater > Lake > Sediment | place: USA: Wyoming | collected... | reverse complement strand
CAGACCAATATGATCGAATCCCAATACATGGCGAAGATCCTGTTTATGGACTGGATCCCGCAGGCCTACCTCGACCATCACCACATGGGTAGCTACGGCGCCCGGATCTACGTCCCGCCCTACGCCGAGCCCATTCGTCCGCTCGCCGATCCCCTCGTCTGGCGGGAGATGAGCTGGTACGGCGCCCACATCGCCTACAAAGAAGAGGAAGCCGGTTTATCGGGCATCATCAACATGTCCCAGTATTCCGGCTGGGGCCATTTCGGATTTCACTGGATCACGCCGTTCCACAACATCGCCGGGATGCTCACCGAGTCCGCAAGCGCCAAGCTGGCCACTCCCCTTTACATTGATCCAAGCCAGCTCCAGGGCGGTGCCCGGGGCCTGCCGGCGTATGCGGAACAGACCAACTTTCCGAACCCCTGGCCGGGCGGCTGGTGGAGGCTCCGGGATATCGTCGAGCGGCAGAAGGTTTCGGCCTGGGCGCTCTTGGACCTGGCGGCCAGAAATAAAGAAACCGTGCTCTGGAACGCTTACCTGAAGGCCAAGCGGCAGACGGAGCGGGGCGCCCAGGGCAAGCCGGCGGCCTACATAATCCCAGCGGTCCAACACGATCCGTTGACCGCCGTGAAGCTGGTCAACAAGCTGCTGGTCCAGGGCATCGAGGTCAAGCAGGCACCGAAAGGGTTTACGACGACAGATGGTATGACCTATCCAGCGGGTTCCTACATCGTCTCGCCGGCCCAGCCCAAGATGGGTTTGATCAGGTATCTGCTGGGGCGCACATTTTATCCCGACAACGATTGGACCCGGGCCAAAGACGGATCTCCGATGCGGCCCTACGACATGGCGACGGACACGATGTTCGAGTTCATGGGCGTTCGCGTCGATCCGCTTAACGACGCGGTGAAAGGCGACTTTCCGAAACTCACGGCGCCCGTGCCGGCCGTCGGCAAAGTGACCCGTGGAGCAGTTGGATATATGTTCGACGGCAGACTGAACGACAGCTTTAAAGCCGCCAGCCTTCTCATCGGGAAGGGCGTGCCGGTTCGGCGCATCGACAAGCCAGGAGACGGATTCCGGCCGGGGGATTTCTATGTTGCCACGGGGCAGGAAGCGGTGATCGCAGAGGTCGCCAGGCAAACCGGCGTTGACTTCGCGGCGCTCGAAAGCGAAGTCAAGCAGGCCAACCACGAGGTCAAGCGGCTGCGCGTCGGCATGTATCAGCGGTACTCGGGCGGCAACATGGATGAAGGCTGGACCCGTTTTCTGCTCGAGCAGTTCTCTCTCCCCTACACGACGCTGATGGATGCCGAGATCAAGAAAGGCGTCCTCAACGCCAAGTACGACGTCATCATCCTGCCGGATGATTCGACGGCCATGATCACCGGCGAGCGAGCCGCGCCGTCGGGCGGCGAAAGGGCCCGGCCCATGAGCTCGGTTCCCCCCGAATATCGGAGCGGCATCGGCAATGAAGGCGTCGAGGCGCTGAAAGCGTTCGTCCAAAAAGGAGGCGTCCTGGTGACGCTCGGCCAGGCCACCGGATTCGCGATCGAAAAATTCGGTTTGCCCATCCGCAACGCGCTGGCGAATATGAGCTCGAAGGAGTTCTGGTGTCCGGGATCGACGCTCAAGGTGAAATTCGAAAACAGCCACCCCTTGGCCTATGGGATGCCTGTCGACGGCCTGGCCGTCTTCATGGGCAACAGCCCTGCCTTCGAGATCACTCCCACTGACTACAACGAGCGGTACGAAACCATCGTCACCTATGCCGACCGCGACCTTCTTCAGAGCGGCTGGCTCATCGGGGAAGAGAACCTGGCCAAGAAGGCGGGGATGATCGCGGCCAAATACGGCGAGGGCACGGTCGTCCTCGTCGGGTTCCGAACCCAGCATCGGGCCCAGACCCACGGCACGTTCAAACTGCTGTTCAACGCCCTAATCCGCTAGCCGAGAAACCTTATCAAATCGGCCTCGTCCATTGCAAGTCTCTACTTTTTTATAACCGCGGATATTTTCGCGAGAAAAGCGGCCACATCCTTCAAGCTTCTCTGCAGGACGTCATAGACGATTCCGTAATCCAGTTTTTCATAATCATGGGCGATGATATTGCGGAAGCCCGCCATCCTGGCCATTTTTTCCGCCAAGGCCGATGAAATAATTTTCTCTTCGTGGAGAATATAAAATGTCTCGCTCATGGCTGAAGGCTTTCGAAAATCCCTATAAGAGATGACGGCCTCCGCCAAGTCAATCGTCGATTGGACCGCCAGATAAAGATATCGCTCCAGAGCGCCGCGGAGATCGATATCTTTTTCAATCGTTTTCCTGGAAAATTGTTTGTATCTTTCCAATATCTTCAGGTATTTTTGGACGGCGCTGATTTTGTTCTCAATGACGTCAAGGGTCGTAAAGATAAGAGTTTCCTTTTCGGCTGTGGTGGCCGAGTGCGCCTCTTTGTGTCGGTTTTTCCATCCGACCATCGTGAGGAAGTATAAATCCCGGCTCGAAGAGATGTCAAGGAAGGCCTGAGAGTGCGGGGATGACCCCTTGATGCCGTTCAAGGCGCCAAAAGCGCCGGAAATCACCCAGACCTCCCCTCCCGGGAAAAGTGAAGGTCATAAAAAATATTCACCGCCGGCCTCGGCCTCCTCCTTGGACCTGGCTTTGACCTTGCTGTGGACTGAGAAGCCCGAGTGGCGCCAGCCTGCTATCTTCTCCACCAGGGCCTCAGGGATGAGCTCTTCCCCAAGGAGCAGGGAGAAGACTTGCATTTCCGGATCCGGCTTCTGCCCCGCATAATCGAGGAAGGTGGGGGCGAAGTCGACATTTGTGATAATGTCGTCATTCGTTCTCGAAGGTTCAATCTCGGGGGGAAGGCGCATGACAAACGGCATCTGCAGCGCTTCCTCGAACATCCATCGTTTGTCCTCATAGTTGTGCTCGCCCAGAAACATTCCTTGATCGGACGTGAACACGACGATGGTGTTGTTGACGAGGTTTTCTTTCTTCAGGTAATCAAGCAGCCGGCCGACATTTTCGTCCACGGCCGCCACGCACCGGAGGTAGTTCTTCATATAGGCCTGGTAGGCCGCGCGGCGTTCGCCCGGGGTGGCGTTGGCTTTGTCTTTGAGAATGCCTTTGCCGAAGTCGCGCAATCCGGCCGAACGGTGGCTCTTGTCTTCGAACAGACTGGGCGGTTCCGGGATCTCGACGTTTTCGAGGAGCTGCGCGTGCCGCGGATGGAATCGCCACGGACCATGGGGCGCCTTGTGGTGGCACATGAGCACGAACGGCTTGGTCTTGTCGCGCTTGTCGAGCCACTCGATCGAGAGATCGGTGACGATATCGGTGAAATATCCTTTGCGCTCGGCCAGAGGGCGCTTTTTCCAGGTCTGGCTCTTATCGAGGAACTTCGGGTCGAAATAGGCGCCCTGGCCTTCGACGACCTTATAATCGTCAAAGCCCTGGGGCTCGGTTCCAAGGTGCCACTTGCCGAAGACCGCGGTCGTGTAGCCGGACAGCTGGAGCATCTTTACAAAGGTCTGTCGCGCGGGATCGATTTGGTAGTCGAGGGTCAAGCATCCGTTCTTGTTGCTGTGCTGTCCGGTAAGGATGTTCGCGCGGCTGGGTACGCAGATCGAATTGACGCAGAAACAGTGGGTCAGGCGTACGCCCTGTTGGGCGATGCTGTCAATGTTCGGGGTCTTGAATACCGGTGCGAGGCGCGAACCGTAGCAACTCAGGGCCGCTGCCGCGCAGTCGTCCGCCATGATGTAGAGGATGTTCGGACGCTGAGACGGAGGTTAGGAGCCTTTCGATAATCGGGCAGGGCCAGCGCCCCAGCGGCTGCACCCATCGCTTTCAGGAACTCTCGACGATCCAGTGGTTCCGACAATTTTCTTGTCATTCTCGTGCCTCTATTTGGCTTAAATAATTTATAAAATATATTTTGATTTCTATATCTCGATTTCGATAATGTCGAATCTTTTTTAAATATCTAAAAACCGGGTGAGTGTTTGCGACTTCATAGCCATCCGTAGAATCAAAAGGATCCGGGCCCCTTTCCTCTCATCGGCCGGCTAAAGCCCTGGCTTCGGTATTTGTCCAACAGGGCCGAAAGCGCGGCTGCGATCGGTGGATTATCGGCAGCGAGGTCTCGCATCTCTCCCGGGTCCGCGTACAAATCAAAGAGCTGGCCGCTCCCCCCCTCTTGTCTTGCGCCGATATATTTCCATCGCCCCTGGCGGAGCGCCAGGTCGCCGTTTCCGGCCTGGAAGATGAGAGCTTCATGAAGGGGCTTGCCCTGTGCCTTTCCGAGGAGCGCCGGAAGGACGCTCCAGCTGTCTTCGGCGGCATTGTCCGGAAGAGGCGCGCCAATCAGGTCGGCAAATGTCGCATACATGTCGCCCAGGCTGACGAGTTCGCCAGATACGGCGCCCGGCTTGATCTTCCCCGGCCAGCGGACGATGAACGGCACGCGGTGACCTCCCTCCCAGATATCGCTCTTATATCCGCGGAAGTCCATCTCGGACTTATGCCCGTTCGCGCCTTTCTGGCCCCCATTGTCGCTCGTGACGATGAGGAGCGTATTTTCGGAGATCCCGCGTTTCTTCAGGTGGGCATCGACCTCCCCGACCACCCAATCGAACAAGGCGACGAGATCCCCGCGCGGGCCTTCCTTGCTCTTGCCTTTCATGGATTCCGGCACGAGCCACGGGATATGGGGGGAATTGGGTGAAACGACGAGGAAGAAGGGATCGTTCGACTTTTGCTGAAGGTGGCGGTCGATGGCTGCCTGGGCCTTGCCGGCGAGGATGACATCGATGTCTTCCTCCGACCAATCGTCGGCCATCGGTCCCGGCAGGAATCCCGGGAGCCCGCGCCATTTATCCTTGCTCATTTGGGTCGGCACCGCGACCGGCCGATCGTTCTCGATGAAGACGTACGGCGGATCGTTGCTGGGGCAGCCGGCGTTGCCGTAGAAATAATCGAACCCGAGACGGGTGGGCCCGCCCCCGACCGGCCGGCTGAAATCGACGCGCCATTGAAGCGTCTCGTCCGTTTGGCGAGACTGGTCCCGGCTATAGAATTCTTCGGCCTTGCTTCCGTCCTTCGTCGTCCATTCGAGGCCGAGATGCCATTTCCCGATGTAGGCCGTACCGTATCCGCGGCTCCGGAGGAGCGAGGCGATGGTCATTCGTGAAGGTTCGATCAAAGGAAGCCAGTACGGCATCATGACGCCCTTTTTGAGACGAGTTCTCCACGGATATCGCCCCGTGAGAAGGCTGTAGCGCGTCGGCGAGCACAGCGCAGCGGGCGAGTGCGCGTCCGTGAACTTCGTGCCTTCAGCCGCGATCCTATCCATATGGGGCGTCGGGATCAGTGACCCGGGATTATAGCATCCGGGATCCCCGAGGCCCATGTCGTCGGCCATGATGATGACGATATTCGGCAATTTCTCCGGCGGCCCGGGCTCTCCCCGGACGGCTTTGGCGAAAGGCAATGTCAGCGCGGGCGCGCCGAGGCCGAGAGACTTCAGAAAATCGCGTCGATCCATAAGTGTCTCCTCACGAAGGCCGCTACACGGAGCACGGGATTCATGTCCCAGGCCGGGCGGACCGCCAGCCGGCCGGCGAGTCACGATCAATACGCCCGCCCTTGCGGGCATTTTCGCTTTGAACCGCGCCCGGGCCGGATCCGATGATGAAGTGAGAAAATCGTCTTGTGAACTGCGCTTGGGGCTCAATGCTTGTCCCAATCGATCTCTTTTTCCAATTGATCAAATATCCATTTGTCCCACTTGACCTGATTCAGCCGACGCTCGGGCAGAGGCCAAAAGGCCGTGAATTCGGAATTCTCCCTGGCCCGCCTCATGATCTCGTCCATCCGGGCGACGATCTCGGGATGGCCGCCGGCCAGGTCGCTGTTCTCGCCGATGTCCCGTTCGAGGTCATACAGCTCGATGGGCTCTTTGGTCCCGCCGAAGCGGACGCCTTTCCAATTCCCCGTCCTGACGGCCTGCTGCTTTCCCATGTGATGTTCCCAGTAGAGGTAATCATGCCGTCTCTGCCGATCCGGCCGGCCGAGCAGGGTGGGGGCAACCGAAATCCCATCCGTGTGGGCCGGCGGCTCGATCCCGCCCAGGTCGGCGAGAGTGGCGAGGATGTCCCAACCGGCGCAGGGGAGGCCGCTCGTCTGGCCCGGCCGGATCCGGCCGGGCCAGTGGGCGATCATGGGAACGCGGATGCCTCCCTCGTACAGGAACCGCTTCTTCCCTCTCAATGGTCCCGTCGCCTCGAATCTCTTGGTGTAGCGATAATAGCTGTTCTCGTCGCCGTTATCGCTCGTCAATATGACGACCGTGTTTTCATCCAGCCTCGATTCCTTGAGCTGCCGGAGGATCCGTCCGACGTGGCCGTCAAAGCGCGTCATCATGGCCGCGTAGAGCTTCTCCAGGTGAGTCCAGTCGCGATCCGCATACGGACCGATATCGGGCAGCTGGATCTGGTCGCCGTCTTTGGGGGACCGGCCGTGCGGCACCTGGGTCGGGAAATAGACGAAGAAGGAGGAATTCCCGTTTTTGCGGATGAAGCGCAAGATCTCCTCGACGAACACGTCTTCGGAATAGACTCCCTTGTCGCCGACGATCCCCGGTCTCCGAACGTCCTCGGCCCGGTTCGCCTCGTAGACGATCTTGTTTTCGTTCCTCCACATTTCGAGGGGATAGTACTGAAAGGCGGCGCCGGTCGCGCGGAAGCCGAACCAGGTGTCCCAGCCGTGCTCGGCCATCTTTCCCGGTTCCATGGGGATCCCGGCCTCGAGCTTGCCGAATTGGGCGGTTTTGTAGCCCGCGTCCCGGAGAAGACGGCCCATGGTCTTAGCCCTGGGGGGCCAGAGCTCCTTCGGCCAGTCCGGCAGGTACCCCGAGTAGTCCGGAAGGTGGGGCGTGTTATTGTCGCGGATGGAGGCATGGCCCGGGTGTTGGCCAGTGAGGAGGCCGACGCGCGAGGGGACGCAAACGGTGTTGGCCGAATAAAAATCCGTGAAACGGAGGCCGTCGCTCGCCATCCGGTCGATGTGAGGCGTCAGGATGAGCTTCTGGCCGTAGCAGCCCGAACCGGCATAGCCGAGATCATCCGCCATGATGAGGATGATGTTGGGTTTGGAGGGCCGGTTGGCCTTTGCCGCCGTTGACTCCCCAACCTGGGAGCTTTGCGCCCGCAGCGCCAAAGTCGCGGACGCGGCCGCAACCGCACCTAAGAATTCTCTTCGGTTCATCTTGGTTCTCATTTCTTTTCCTCCTGGGCGGCCGCACCCTCACCGAAAGACGCGATAACGGGCGCTCCCTCGCTCCGGGGTCCGAGCTTCAGGCCGGGCCCGGGCGTGAAGAGAAGGGAGGGCCGAGAGTTTGTCGTCAGGCAATTTCGGACTCGCAGGCGGATGATTTCATCATCGAATCACCCAGTCCTTCGGCGCCTTGAATCCTTTGCGGCCCTCGTTGTAATCGGGCACGCCCTCAATTTTCAGGCGGCGGAATTCCTTAAGACGCTTCAATAGTGGCGCGACAATCTCCAAGCGCTCCGCGGCAAGGTTCGTTTTTTCGCCGGGATCCTGGTCGAGGCGAAACAGCTCGACGGAAATCCCGTCCTTTGCGCCGCCTCGTTGGCCGACCCCGCTAAGCTCGACATCGAGCGCACTGCCGCCGCGGACGACCAGCTTCCAGGTTCCGTCGTATATAGCCGTCTGGTCCGGTGTTCCTTGAGCGATGTAGCTGAACCAGTCACGCTTCGGCGCCATGACATTGCCGCGAATCACGTCGAGCATATCTTGTCCGTCGAGCGGATTGGGATCAGGACCGGCAACGCCGGCGATGCGCTTGATGGTCGGATAAATGTCGATGAAGCCCATCATGGCGTCGACGACACGCTCTCCCCGAATTCCGGCCGGCCAGCGCACGGCGGCCGGCACACGGACGCCTCCTTCGTAAACCGTTCCTTTGCTGCTGCGCCACGGCCCGTTGTCGCCGTATTGGATCGCCCCGTTATCGCTCAAGAAAAGGACGAACGTGTTGTCCGCAATTCCCTTGGCGTCAATCGCCTCGAGGATCTTTCCGATGGATTGGTCCATGGAATCCATCATGGCGGCGTAGGTTCTCTTCTTCTCGTCTTCAATATGCGCGTACTTGGCTTTGTCCTCTTCTTTAGCCTGCAGGGGCAGGTGCGGAGCGTTGAAAGGCACGTAGAGAAAGAAGGGCTTGCCGGCGGGGCTTTGCTCGATAAACCGGACCGCCTCTTGACCAATCAAATCCGTCGTATAGCCTTCGTCGCGACACGTTTCGAGGTCCTTGTGCCAATCGAGTTCACCCTCGCGTTTGTGCGTGAAATAGTCGAATTCGCCGTTATACAAGCCGTAGAAAGATGTGAATCCCCGGTTCAGGGGAAGGTACTTTTTCTCATAATGCCCGAGATGCCACTTGCCGACAATCCCGCGTCGCTCGTAGCCCGCCTTCGCCAGTAAATCCGCCAGCGTCCGTTCGGATGTGGGCAGACCATACTTACGCCAAGGCGTTATCACGGCTTCACCCATTCCATACCGAATCGGCCAGCGGCCCGTCATCAGGCCGGCCCGGGTGGGTGAACAAAGGGGGCAGACATGGAAGTTTTCCAGGCGCACGCCGTCATTCGCCAGGCGATCGATGTTCGGCGTCGAGGTTTTTGCGCCGTGATATCCCACGTCGGCCCAGCCCAAATCGTCGGCTAGGATGATAACGATGTTGGGTTTTCCGGCGGGAGCCTTGTCCGCCTTCGCCATGGGACGGCCGATGTTTTGGAACGAATCGAGCGAAGGGATGACCGTCGCGGCACCCCCGGCCAAGGCCATACGGATAAAATCTCGTCTTGAATTCTTCGCGCCCATCATGCCTCCCCCGAGTCGATCCATAGATTAACGGTCCCGCGGACCCTCATTGTCCTTTCCGGGGGACGTCCGTTTCAGCTCAGACGATGGACATCGACGTAGAACGCGCCGTTCGCCTCTCCGTTCTCGATGTCATTGATAAGCCACGCCTGGAGGCGCGTCCGCTGCGGCGCGAGCCGCACGGAAAACACCGCGGCCTTGTCGCCGTCGCGAATCGGCAGCGTCGCGTCGAAATCCCCAACCTTGAGGCGGGCATGGGTCGGCTTGAAGGCCTTCGTGCCCTCGGGAACGTCCCGGATGGCGATATCGGACTCCTTGGGCCAGCGCCGGACGCCAAACTCGTAGGTCCCCTCCCGGGCGACCTCGATCGTCCAGAATCCATCGCAGCGCTGATTCCGCTTGACATGGACGTGATCCCAGCAGACCTGGCCATGGATGTCGTGGCTCGTCAACCGGGCCGGATTCTCGGCGTCGGTGCCGACCGGGATCCAGACATAGTCCTTGAAACGGCCGGATATGTCGTCCCACCAGCGGTCGTATTCCCGGCGCAGATTTTGAACGATCTCGGGATGGGCGGCCGCCACGTCCCGGCGCTGCTCCGGATCCTCGCGGATGTCATAGAGCTCCCGGCCGTTGATCAGCCTCCACTGCGAGGTCATGGCCGCCCAGTCCTTCCCTTTGATCGGTTCGTCGACCCGCTGGTTATGGACGAGAAGCGTCCGTTCCGGCCAGCTTGCGCCCGTGCCGGTCAGGAGCGGATCCAGGGTGACGCCGTCGAACGCCCCGCCCTCGCCCTTCTCCAGCCCGCACAGGTTGAGGAGCGTCGGGAAGACATCGATGTGCGCCGCAAGCTGAGGGATGTCCCGGCCGGCCTGGATTCCGCCGGCCGGCCAGCGGATGAAGAACGGCACGCGGTGTCCGCCTTCATAGACCGAGCCTTTCTGAGCCCTCATCCCGGCGTTGAAGCCCCCGGTCAAGAATCTCTGAGCGTCGAATTCGGCGCCGAACCCCGTCCCGTTGTCGGACATGAAGATCAAGATGGTATCGTTCTCCAGCTTGTGTTCGCTTAAAAAGCGGAGCATCCGGCCGATATTCTCGTCGAGGTTGGCGATCACGCCGAAGAGGGTCGCCCGATTGTCGGGCACACGGCCTCGGTAGGGCTTGACGTAATCTTCGGCGACGTTGTGGGGCCAGTGGGGGACATTGGTCGGAAGGTAGCAGAAGAACGGAGTCCCCGGGGCGGCACTCATGAAATCCATGGCCGCCTTGAAGAAGACGTCGGTGCAGTATCCGGAATATTTCTCCCACTGGCCATTGTGCTTGTACGTATCGTCGAAGTAGTCGTTGTCCCAGTAATCCGGCATGTTGCCGATCGCCCCTCCGCCCATGACGACCGACTCCTGGAAACCGCGTTCCTGGGGGCGGAAGGGATGGTTGTCGCCCAGATGCCACTTCCCGAAGATCCCCGTCCGGTAGCCGTTTCGGGAAAACGTCTCGGCCATCGTGACTTCGTCCTTGGGCAAAATGGACCGGCCCATGATCGTATGCCACACGCCCGCCCGGCTCGAATAGCGGCCCGTGAGAAGCGAGGACCTTGTGGGGGAACAGGTCGGATCCACATGGAAATTCGTCAGGCGGGCCGAGCGGCCGTGAAGCTGGTCGATATTCGGCGTCTTGATGACAGGGTTGCCGTGGCAAGCCAGATCGCCGTAGCCCAAATCGTCCGTGAGAATCAAAAGGACATTCGGTTTCTTTTTGATATCGGCCCGACCCTGCGCCGCAGAGCCCAGGAGGATTCCGGGCCGGGAGAACGCCATACCGCCGGCCCCCAACGTCTTTATGAAATCTCGCCTAGATGTTTTCGGTTTCGCCACGGTTCTTAATCCTCGAAATGCGCCACCCTAGGCCAAAATCGCCGACGGTCTGACCCATTCTTCTTTGACGTGGTCTAAAGATAAGAGTTTCCTTTTCGGCTGTGGTGGCCGAGTGCGCTTCTTTGTGTCGGTTTTCCCATCCGACCATCGTGCGGAAGTATAAATCCCGGCTCGAAGAGATGTCAAGGAAGGCCTGAGAGTGCGGGGATGACCCCTTGATGCCGTTCAAGGCGCCAAAAGCGCCGGAAATCACCCAGACCTCCCCTCCCG